>Ga0256839_1000270_pt1 | contig 67510 bp, 56 predicted proteins | sample 354166metaG_FD_185968 | JGI IMG/M metagenome (GOLD analysis project Ga0256839, IMG submission 185968) | Hydrothermal vent microbial communities from Mid Atlantic Ridge, Atlantic Ocean - 354-166 | ecosystem: Environmental > Aquatic > Marine > Hydrothermal vents | place: Atlantic Ocean: Mid...
TTTAGCTCTTCACCAAGTTGATCTTTTTTTACAAATAAATCATCTTTTACTTCTTGGATTTGAATCACTGTTTTGGCATTACTGCTTTCTACCGCATGTTCAATACTGTGATCACGCGGATTGTCGATGAACATATCCTTAGTCAGGTTACCTTGCAAAAATGAATTGGTGAAGTCACGGTTAAATACGCGGTGCAGGTTTGAATCATCTGTGATTAACTTGCCCGACTCAACAAGGCGGTCAATTGACTTTCGCCACGTATCGGTCACAGTATAAACATAGTGGGCATTTTTAATGCGCCCTTCAATTTTTAATGAATCAACCTGCGCATCGACAAGCTGCGGCAAATCAAAATAAGCTGAGTTATCCTTTAAGTTCAGCGGAAAACGATTACCCGCAGGGGTGATTTCATACTCATCACGGCAAGCTTGACTGCAACTACCACGATTACCCGAGTTACCCACGCTTACTGAGCTAGAATAACACTGCCCCGAAAACGCGATACACAAAGCGCCATGTACAAAAACTTCAGTTAGCACATCATACTCATGCGCTAGTGCTGATAATGATTTGATCTCATCAATATTGAGTTCACGCGATAAGTTAAGCCGCGATGCGCCAATTTTTGCCAAGAACTTAATCTGACCTTCGTTATGCGTGGTGAGCTGAGTTGAAGCATGAATATCAAGCGCTGGAAAAAACTTTTTCACCAGGTTAAACACCCCAAGATCTTGCACAATAATGCCATCAAGCCCTGTATTAACCAGTTTATTGAGCAGCTTGATTAACGTTGGAAGCTCTTGTTCTAAGATCACCACGTTGATGGTTAAAAATACCTCGCAATCATACTTGTGCGCAAGGCGAATAACGCCAGTTAACTCATCAAATGAAAGGTTAGATGCACGGTTACGCGCGTTGAATTTATCCAACCCACAGTAAACAGCATTCGCACCAGCAATTACCGCCGCCTTAATCGCCTCAACATCACCGCCGGGGGCTAATAATTCAATTTTTCTCTTCATGGTTTTTTAACTCGTTACTAAATATGTGAAGGCTGTTATCCATTATTGCAATAAAGGGAATTAACTCCTAATAGTTTGAAGTTAAGTCTGCTGGCTAATTTATGGTTGGAGTTTTGTAAAGTATTTTGCAGCGAGACCGCAATATCTAATAACCTTATTTGGAGCTTGGATCAATATGTTCAAGCTCCAATAAGCCTTCACCCACGAGTTTATATGCTTTACCAAAACCTTTTACATATTGTCCTTGATAAGGTTTTAAGCGAAATAATATAAAGTCGGGTAGGGTTCGCAATACCTCAACAACGTTACCAAATCGTTGTTCCATAGTGTCAAGTGTTGTGTCGAGTAAAGCAAAAGACTCTATAGTGTCTTTTTCCACGATCTCTACATCACACTGATAACTTATACGACGTCGTGCAAAAATCTGACGTGCTTCAACTTCATCTTGAATAAGTAAGATACTCGCCTGAGGGTTAGATAATAAATTTTGAGTATGACTTGCAAGCTGGCTTACAAAGATATAAAAATTGCCTAAGTCATCTACAACAAACGGGCTATAACTTGCGTTGGGTTTGCCCTCGGCCGTTAAGGTTGATAACTGCAGGGTTTGTACGCTTTGTTTGAAGCTGACAAAATCTTGCTGTAGCGTTTCTTTGGCGTGATCTTCTGTCATATTATTCTCGTGTTTAAATCGTTGCTGACAATTATAGTAGCACTAGCTTGCTAATCGCGCGGTTTTTTAGCAAGTCTGTTATGCTCGCCTCCTTATTAATCTGCGGCTTATGCGTTCAAATAATAGTAATGAATGAATCAACTCTTTTAATTTTTTTAAGTGCCATCGCCATCGGGGCCTATGTTCAAACCGTAACGGGTTTTGCTATGGGGTTGATTATTATGGGGATTACCGCCTCCTTACAATTGATGCCAATTTCATTTATCGCAGCAGTGATTAGCTTAACCGGCTTAACGAATGTCACGTTGGCTGTTTATAAAAACCATGCGCATATTAATTGGAAAATAGTACGAACCATTATGGTTGGCTTTGTGCCTGCAGCGCTTGCAGGGCTTTTTCTACTTTACTATTTAGATAAAACATCCACCCAGTTATTGCAATTCATCTTAGGGCTGGTGATTATCTTAGGTGGCGTATTATTAATTTTGAAACCCAAACCGATAAAGGGTGAGCCATCATCCTACTTTTCATTAATAGCGGGGGTCGCCTCAGGGCTTATGGGAGGCTTATTCAGCACCAGTGCGCCGCCACTCATTTTCTATTTATACAAACAATCACTCAGCATCAAGGTTATTCGTAATACGTTGTTGATGATATTTATGATCGGCTCGCTAATTCGTATCACTACGATCGGTGTGCAAGGCTATATTACTCAAGAAATTTTATTGTTTGCGGTATACAGCTTGCCAGTGGTCTTTTTATTCACTTGGCTGGGTAAGAAATACCCGCCCGCCTTAAGCGATATTAATATGCGCCGAGCCGCGTTTGGTTTGCTAATTGTTTTGGGAATTTCTACAACATTTACAGCGCAGTATTTAGTGCTTTAAATCAGACCGCCACTTCGCATGATGAAAGTGCAAGCGATGATCGCATGAATTAGAAACAATCGAACTATTTAAGGTGATTCGCCCAATATCCAGCCAGTTTTTTTGCCCGTTAACACGGTCACTCGCAACTGAAATACTAAAAACTAAAGGCTTACTTTTAATACCAAGCTCGTCTCTAAAGTCAGACTTATTAACCGTTTGCCCTTGGAGCGCATTAACCTTCATCCACCGAGGTGTGATTGCATTATTTAGGTTTTTCTCACCTAATTGTGAAACCTCATAAAGTTGGCGGACTTTGGGGTTTTCATCGGCTTGCGAAAATGAGCGGGCAAGCTTTGCCGCATAAAGAAAGCTTTTTAGGACGGTACTGGTAATAGTCGCAGGTGGGCTATTTGTAAGGCTTACATCAGTATAATGCTTAGCCCGTGTACCACCAAGGTCATCAATTAAAAAGAAGTTTGCTGTATTTTCCGTATTTATTTGTATGGGGTTTATTGTTGGGAAGATTTTTCCTGCAAAACCAAAAGAGCGCAACTGCCCACTTTTCGTATTCGACATCGCAGAAGATGCACGCACAATAATTAACCCTTTCGTGCCCTGTTTAAAATAGCCCGAGTATTTATTTTTAGCCGTAATATTCCAGCGTCCCTTAAAACAAATACCATTCGGATGAGCCAATTTTTCGAACTGCGGGAGAATATCCGCGTGGTTGTTTAAGGTTCTTTTAGCATCGCCAAGAATGATATTTTTACCCTGTGCGACTAGCTTGCGATAAGAGACCTTGAGTTGTGGTAATTTTTTAACAGGGTCGGAAGTTATCTGATTCCAAATAGTTTGAAATTGATTGGGTTTATTTTTTTCAACAGGAGGTGGAGAAACTGGGGAGCTAGTAGCGCAAGCTGAGAGTAGGAAAAGGGAAGTAGTTATTATTGTGTAAACATGAGTCATGAATTGAAGATAGCATAAGACCTTTGCTTTCGTAAGTTTATATTCAATCAAAAGTCATACAAAATATCACTGTAAGAAGCAATTCTCTACCTGTGTAAAGCCCGCTAGAGAAAACTCTTATCCGGAAGCTCTTTCCGAGTGAATACTTACACAAAGGCAGTCTAATCCTTTAAAATCATCCCTTTAAATTGATTGTCGGGATTATCATGTCTATTGATAGCGCACTATTAAAACGCGGTAATTCAAAATGTGAGTTTTGTAAATCTGATAAAAATCTATCCGCTTACGACATCCCCCCGATCACACAAAGAAGCTTAGATAAATCCGTTTTAGTTTGCTCAAGCTGCCTTCATCAAATCAAAAATCAAGACGAAATGGAACCTAATCATTGGCGTTGTTTAAATGACAGCATGTGGTCAGACGTTGCAGCCGTTCAGGCAATGAGTTGGCGTTTATTAAGTCGTCTCAGCGGTCAAGGCTTAGGATGGCCCGAAGAATTATTAGAAATACTGTATCTCGAAGATGATGTGAAAAAATGGGCAATGTCAGACATGCGCCCCGTAGATGAGCCAACCGTTGATATAAACGGCGTACCCTTTACCGTTGGCTGTTCAGCCATTATGACAAAGGATAGATACATCACCGGAGCAAACTTTATGGCAAAACGTGGCTGGGTGGTGAAAAATATTGGGCTTACCAATAAATCAACTTCTATTGACGGGAACCTTAATGGTTTCAGGGTTGTTCTGGGTACGGGATATTTGAAGATAATATGAGTGCGTATTATTTCGGCGTTTGTACGAGGAATTGATACTCAATGGTCAGTGTTTTTATAAGTTGAGACCTTTGCACGATTCTGCTGACGAGTAAAAATGGCTGAAATCTCGATATTTTTGTTGGCTTTGAACTGAGTATTTACACGGTTTTTAAATACACTCGTGGCTATTTTTTTAAAATAGTCATAACTACTTTTATGTAGACGCTAAAAATCAAAAGCAGTTTTCGGTATATTTATTTTTCCAATATTTTCGATTAGCCTCTAATTTATTATACTGCTTCACCGTATAACCACGCAGCATACGCTCTTCAGCATTATCTTTTTTCTCTTCAATATACGCACACAATGCTTCTTTGGTTTTAAATTTCTTTAGCTTTTTAGGTTTCGCAAATACGCTAACAGTCATCGCGCAAATAATAATTACCATATTCTTCATATTATGCCTTTCTTATAATCATTCCCTCATTTATTGTATACTCCCCGCAAGGGGAATGAAATGACGACAAGTAACCTAGGCACACAAGACGCACAAATAAAAAAACAACAAAAAAGCTGGGGCGAAACCTTAAAAGAATTTAAAAACCCGCGTGTTCTCACCATGTTATTTTTGGGTTTTTCGGCCGGTGTTCCCATTCTTCTGATTTTTTCCTCACTCAGCTTATGGCTACGAGAAGCGGGTGTTGAACGCTCCGCAGTAACTTTTTTTAGTTGGGCTGCGTTGGGTTATTCATTTAAGTTCGTATGGGCGCCTTTAATTGATAAGTTGCCGTTACCGTTATTAACCAAGCTACTCGGGCGCAGGCGTAGCTGGATGCTAGTCGCCCAATTTTTTATTATTGGTGCTATTTTTTGGATGGCACAAACAGACCCGACGATTGAAGGCAGCTTAACCAGCATGGCCTTCGCTGCCATATTATTAGGGTTCTCATCCGCCACTCAAGATGTGGTGATTGATGCCTACCGTATTGAATCTGCCGATTCCGATTTACAGGCGTTAATGTCATCTACCTATATTGCAGGTTATCGCATTGGTATGTTGGTCGCAGGTGCTGGGGCATTATATTTGGCCAGTTATTTTGGCTCTGATAAAGGCGCTTATAATTACCAAGCGTGGCGAATGAGTTATATGATTATGGCAGGGGTGATGCTGGTAGGTATTGCAACGACACTTTTAATTCCCGAGCCAAAAATACAACGCTCGAACGAGTCAATCTATTCTGGGTCAGATTACTTTCGATTTTTATTGCTCTTTTCCTTTGCAGTAGCCAGCTTTATCGCAGTCTTTTATTTTAGCGTTGATCTCGCTAAAAGCCTTAAAACCACCTTGACGGATGCTTTTTCAAATAAACATTTAGCGGGGTTTTTAGTACAAACACTGCGTCTATTTTCTGCACTGCTGGCAGCAGGGGTTATTGCAAAATTATTAGTGAGTTTTGGCATCGTTAATAAAAGCATGGTGGTTGATACTTATGTTGCGCCGGTTAAGGATTTCTTCTCTCGATACGGTTATTCATTGGCTTGGCTGTTATTAGCACTCATTGGCTTATATCGAATTTCAGATATTGTGCTAGGCGTTATTTCCAATGTTTTTTATCAGGATTTAGGTTTCACCAAAGTTGAAATAGCCAGTGTTGTTAAAACCTTTGGCTTGCTTATGACTATTGCTGGCGGCTTTCTCGGTGGATTATTAGCTGTTCGATTCGGCGTGTTAAAAATACTCTTTTTAGGCGCGTTACTATCCGCAGCAACCAACCTATTATTTATGGCGTTAGCGGGTATGGGGCATAATTTGCCGATGCTTTATTTGGTTATTTCAGCTGACAATTTATCCGCAGGTTTGGCCAGTGCGGCATTCATTGCATTTTTATCAAGCTTAACCAATATCTCATTCACCGCAATTCAATATGCGATTTTCAGCTCATTAATGACGTTGTTACCTAAAATACTGGGTGGCTATTCTGGATCAATGGTGGATGAGTTGGGTTATTCCAACTTTTTTATCATCACCGCCTTAATGGGGATACCTGTTTTAATCTTGATTGTTTTAGCCAGCAAACGGTTTGACAAAAATCCGATAAAAGTAGACTAATATTGATAAGCACCGAATTTAAAGATAAGCTCACGCCATCAGATAGCGTGGTAATCATCAAGGAGAGAATATGCCATCCCGTTTATTAAAAGGATTGCTTTTACTATTTATAACCCTGGCGCTTTTACCTGCCAGTGCACGCCAAACCAACCATCCAAAGCTAGGTATTAATGTCGCTGGTTTAGGCAAGTTAACCTCCGCTATTCCGTTTACCGATATTTTTAAATCATCGCGCGGTTGGTTTACCTCATGCGATTATGACTGGCGGGCAAGCCGGCCAATAGATCCTGGCTGTTCACGTAAAAAGTCTTTAAATACGGGCGAACAAGCCTTATTAGATTTAGATGGTGATGGCTGGGTACGTTCATTACCGCCTCAACAAGACCCTGCAATTTACACCAGCGTTACCAGTACATGGAAGCTACCAAAAGCCTTTCCTACTGGACGTTATGTTATTCTCTATGAGGGTGAAGGTCTTATCAAAATGACTGGCGACCTGAAAATAATCAACGACTTTAATGGGCATATTGAGTTTGATTTATTATCACCTAAGCGTAACTTAAGGCTACAAATTCTTCAAACAGACCCAAGAAGAAACGGTAATTACATCCGCAAATTGAGTATTGTCCCGAAGAGAAACGAGCATAACTATAAGCGCCAAATTTTTAATATTGACTACCTGCGCAAAGTACGTGATATGCACTCGCTACGCTTTATGCCTTGGACTAACCCGCGCGGCAACGTCGCCACTGAATGGTGGCAACGCGCCACCTTAGGCGCAGCACATTACACTGGCCCTAATGGTGTACCCGCCGAGCGCATGGTTGATTTAGCCAACGCAATCAATGCAACACCTTGGTTAAGTGTGCCGTATAAAGCCAATGATGAGTATATGCGACAGTACGCCCGCATGGTTAAGAATCGTTTACGCAAAGATCAAAAAGTCTATATCGAATACTCTAACGAAGTGTGGAACAGCATCTTCCCCGCTGCTACTTATGCCGCACGCAAAGCGGATAAACTTTGGAACTTCCCTTACAAAAAAGTAGCGCCTGGTAAACGCCGCGTATTACTTGGTGCTAACTGGTACGCAAAACGTAGCGTTGAAATGTGTCAGATTTTCAAAAAGGAATTTGGCGGGCAACGTAACCGTGTAAAATGTGTCGTTGGCTCACTTAATTCTGTTCCTTGGATCGGCAAAGAAATTCTTGAATGTCCACTCTGGAAAGAAGCTAATGGCTGTGGGAACCGTGTAGACGGCTACGGTATTGGACCCTACTTTGGCGACTACATTGCGCGTAAAGAAAACCGCGCAACCGTTAAAGCTTGGGCCAGAGATGGTGACGGTGGAAAATCACGCCTGTTTCAAGAAATTTTGCATGGTGGGATGATTAAAAATGGGCCTGAGGGTGGCTCAATGAGTCGCTTACGTGATCAAATTTATGCGAATAAAAAACTCGCTGATAAATACGGCCTAGAGTTACTCGCCTATGAAGCGGGGCAGCATTTAATTCGCTATGACCCACCGCATACCGTTAAAGACCCTGCAGTTCTCAATTTATTTATGAGCGCGCAGAACGACCCGCGCATGCGACAAGCTTACAAGCAATATTTAAATACTTGGCAACAAGGCGGCGGCGGCTTATTACTTCACTTTTATGGCATTGGTGAAGTAGAGCCAAAGAATTTCTTTGGTATGCTGGATAGTTTGGATCAAAAAACATCGCCTAAATATGCGGCACTCATGGATTACTTGTCTACCCGCTCAACCTATGTTGCACCAAAGCGTAAAGCTTATTTACCACCCGTGATAGATAACCTACCTGACCCTGTCATTGACGAACCACAAGCTAAACCTGTTAAACCCGTGGTAGCAGCCGCACCAGTACAGGTTAAAAAGCCAAAACCAGCTATTGCAGCTGTCAACAACGTCACTGCAATAAGTGGCCGCTCAGTTAGGCGCTGGAAGAAAACGGGTAATAGTGCAACCTCACCCCCCGTACGAATTAAAAATGGAAAAAGTTATTTACGTTTCTACTGGCACTATTTAAATGCGGACGGCAACGCAAATGACTACTTTCGTTTGTACGCTGTAGATGCCAAAGGTGGACGTAAACTATTATTCGAACAACCTGCAGGCGATATAAAGCAAGTCGGTAATACCGACCAACTTTATGAAGAAGACGTGAGCCGCTATATTGGCCCAGCTGTTCGTTTACATATTGAAGTAAACCCTGGGCTACAAGTCGCTGTGACTAAAATCACTTTCTAATAGCTAACCTCTTTAGGTCAGGATATCAGAGGTATTTCTGATTTAAGGCAAACCTGGATTAAGTCGATTAGAATTTAGCGCAGAACAAACTGTCGCTATTTTTCAGGAAGTGAGTCGTAATAGTCACTCTATTGCACCGAAATAGTTGGACTTGATCAGAATCTCCTTAAATAAACCCAAGATTTTTTGTATTAAAATTCTTCAAATTAGGAAATATCTCATCCGCATCACCTGCCGACATTCCCATCCACTGCGCTAACGTAGCACCGTATTGATCAACACCGTACTGCGGAATAAACCGACCATTATCACGCGCATCATCTTTGCCATCTAACTTCAACTCTGGCATTGTGCCGTAAATTTTCCCGCCTTTGACAGCACCACCCATTATCAAGTTATGCGTCGCCCAGCCATGATCGGTGCCATCATCATTGGCGCTGTATGAGCGACCAAATTCACTGGCTGTAAACGTGGTTACACTATCTGCAACACCCAACTCTTCGGTCGTTTTATAAAAAATTGCCATCGCATCATTGAGTACTTTGAGTTGTACACGATGATCATTGATTTGGTTGGCGTGCTGATCCCAGCCACCAAATTTAAGGAAGAATATCTGGCGTTTCATGCCTAAACCTTCGCGTATCGAAATCATTTTCGCAGTCATCTTTAAGGCACTAGCAAGGTCATTCCCTTCGGGGTATGGCGTTGTTATTTGAGGTGCTTCTGCCATTTTCCCAACCAATAAGCCTACCCGCTCTTCTGCACTAATATAGGACTTTGTCATATGCTGTTGTATTAGTGACGGGTTGCTTATTTTTAGTATTTTGTGCCATGCATCTATGCGGCTAGTTTTCCAACGAGGCCAATCATTTTTGGCAAATGCATGAATTTCATCAACGCCCGTATAGGGGTTGAGTGCAAAGTCTAAAGGGTTTAAGCCACGTTGCCAGACGCTATTACCGGCAAAACTAAACAGTGCAGGGTCGCGCGGACGATCATTGGCAGCGGCTAGCATATCCATCATGCGTCCACCCCAGCCGGGTGGGTGAATACTTGATTTAGCGGCGCTACAGGCTTGTAAAAACTCCTGCTGGTGACTGTGTGAAAAAAGATCCGCGGGGAGTTGTGCGGTTTTATTTTGATAAGTTGTACGTGTAGTCGGCTCAATCAGTGAGCCGATATTAGCGGCAATGGCTAGTTTTTTGTTGTTATACAAGCTTTGTAGCTCAAGCATTGAAGGGTGAAATGCGTAGCTACTACCTGTAAGTGGTAAAAGGTTTTCATGTTTCAGTGCGATTTTTTTGCGTGTTTTCTTGTATTGATCGTAAGCGTTTTTTTCATAAGGCACGAGCATGTTAAACGCATCATTACCACCCGCCAAGAAAATACAGACTAAGGATTTATGATCGTTTAGGGCTGTATAGTCACTACTTTGAGCCATCGCAGATTGTATCAAACTAAGCTTACCTTGTGTCGCCATTAAGGAGGATGCGCCGATACCCAAGACTAATGATTTTAAAAATGAGCGGCGATATTTTGATTGTGAATTAGGCGTGCTTTTCATTGTCATATTCCTACTTTTGATTCAAGTACTCAGGCGAACTACTGATTAATAAGATTGCTTCACGCGCTTTCTCTAATCCTTGCCTTTCGTCTTTATGGAAAATTCCTTCTTCGTTCAAGTGCTCACTCACAATTTGTTTAAGCGGCTGTGACATTTCACCGTTGAGCAACACTATGTTTAAGTGTTCTAACAACTCATCCGTGTTTTTGGCTAATTTCGCTTCGATTGATAGATTAAGCTGAGAGCGTTGTTTTTTACCTTTCTCATTGAGTAACGCAGCAGTCATCGCTTTACTGTCACTGAGGCGGGTAATTAAAGTGTGGGTTAAATTACTTGCCCCAACGCTGGTATTTTCATTGATTATTTGAAACTCTGGTGCTGTAAGCCCCGCGTTGTTGATCGCTCCTGCTGGTGAGAAACCTGAGGTAAAAAAACTAAAAACAGACTTCGCCTGTAACGGCCCTTGACCTATCTTGTTTTTAAAATCGTTCATGCTTGTCCAAAAGCTGTAATAAGGGTAAGTACCCTGCCCGCAGGTTTTTTCAGGTTTCCAGCGATGCCCTTCTTTAAGCGTAGGCTGCATTTTAAAAGCACGCCATAAATGACTGATGCGTAATAACGGTTCACGTAGCTTGCCAAAGTTTGCAGGTTTATATGCTGCCAATGCATCCTTGTCTAACAGAATTGCACTAGCAACTGATCCTAAATCACCCCGTACACCGCTACCGTTATTATCAAAAACCTCAGCAACACGCCTTACATAGTCTGGGCTTGGATTACTGGTGACAAGACGTTGAATCAGTAATTTGCTTATAAAAGGCGCAACATTGGGATGATTAAAAATATTATCTAAAGCAAACTTTAAGTCGGCTTTTGCCGTTTGCCCTGCAGGACTTTTTGCACCATTTAAAAGTGTTTTAGTGGAAGTGTCATGGTATTTTTCGACCGCCACCAGTGGGCGCGTTTTATCCGCATTACCTGCATATTGTTGCCATTTTAAGTCGGCATAATTCCAACCCGTAAACACTTTTGCAAAGGCCTCAATGGTTTGTTGGTCATAAGTTGGGATTGGATTGCCGCCTTTACTAGTAGAACCATCTAACTTTTCTGTGCCATCAATATTTAACTGATGAACACCGATACTAAATAACTGTAAAATCTCACGTGCATAGTTTTCATCAGGGCGAATATTCTCTTTTTTATTGGCTTTTTGATTACGACTCATACTTAAAAAATCACCCATCGCGGGATGCAAGGTGACCTCTTCAAGCAAATCACGATAATTCCCTAAACTATGTTTGACCAAGACATCATAATAACTGGTAACCGCTTTTTGATAATCACTTAAGCCCAAGCCATCTGAATCTGAAATAACCATAATTTCGCTTAACGCAAATGCCATACGCTGGCGTAGTTGATCAGGTGCATGCAAAGCCGTTTCCCACCAAATTTGTAAACGCGGGTAAACAAACTCCCATGAGTCTTTAAGCTTTGTACCGTCATCATCTAAATTTGCACACATTTTCGTCGCGCGTTGAATAACTTTGGGTAAATGAAAGCTTGGTGTAAGCGTTAATTGATTTGCCAACCAATTTTCGTAACTTTTATCTTTAATCAGTTGATTAATGCTTTCTGTGGTAGGTCCAAACGTAGCACGAGTTAAAAATGCAGCTGCATCTTTTTTGTTTGTGACAATATGATTATTGGCAAGTACTTCGAGCCTATTATTGCTTTCTTGTACAGGGTCTGTTTCATTTGTATTTCCACCGCAAGCGCTAATTAACCAGGGGATGAATAGCATTAAAGCTATTGCCGCTTTCTTAGGCATGATAAAATCTCGTGTGCACTGAAATGAGCAAGTCTGCAAACGGTTTTACATTACAAAAAACCGCTTGAGAATTGCTTTACAGCTTATTTTTATTTGATACTCAAGTTTTATAACCGCTAAATTATCAACCTAAGTTGCTTAACACACCCTTAACTCATGGTAATAAATTAAGTAAGTGATTCTCATATGACCACACTAATCCAAAAAGTTTCAGAAAATTTGCATAAAAATAAATTACGCGTCGCTACAGCCGAATCCTGCACCGGCGGTTGGTTAGCAAAACAAATAACAGATCTAGCAGGTAGTTCTGCCATTTTTGATCGCGGTTTTGTGACCTATAGCAACCAATCTAAAGTTGATATGCTAGGTGTGCAAGCATCAACCTTGGAAGCACATGGTGCAGTTAGTGAAGCGGTTGTAAAAGAAATGACACAAGGCGCACTGTTAAACTCTCAGGCAAATATTGCCGTTTCTATTAGCGGCATTGCAGGGCCAGAAGGAGGCAGTGACGATAAACCTATCGGCACAGTCTGTTTTGGCTGGCAACGTAAAGGACAACAAGGGATTGTTGAAACATGTTTTTTTAACGGTAATCGAGATTCTATAAGAGCGCAAGCCGTTGATTTTGCACTAAATAAGATAAGTGAAATAATTAATTAATATTTTGTTTGCTTTATGTTCGTCATTATACCTATAATAGAACAAAGAGTAACTAGCTCTAATAAATGACTGATTTAAATTAATTTAAACTTTTTTATGACTCCCTCACGAATTGAGGGAGTCAACGATTAAGATACTCACATCAATTAACGGAAGCTAGAAAAAGCAAAGGACAAAAAAATGGATGAGCAAAGAAAACAAGCATTAGCAGCAGCACTTGGGCAAATCGAAAGACAATTCGGTAAAGGCACAGTCATGCGCATGGGCGACTCAGCCGCCTCAAGAAATATTGATGTGATTTCATCAGGGTCATTAACACTCGACTTAGCACTCGGCATAGGCGGGCTACCTAAAGGACGCGTGATCGAAATTTACGGCCCAGAGTCATCCGGTAAAACGACCATGACCTTGCATGCCATTGCAGAGTGTCAAAAAGCAGGGGGCACCGCAGCCTTTATTGATGCAGAGCATGCACTTGACCCTGGTTATGCAAAAAAGTTAGGCGTAAATATTGATGAGCTATTAATCTCACAACCTGATACTGGCGAGCAAGCCTTAGAAGTTACCGATATGTTAGTGCGCTCTGGCGGTGTTGATATGGTCGTCATTGACTCAGTGGCTGCCTTAACACCTAAAGCAGAAATTGAAGGTGATATGGGTGACTCACACATGGGCTTGCAAGCACGCTTAATGTCGCAAGCCTTGCGTAAATTAACGGCTAATATTAAACGCTCGAATACCATGGTCGTCTTCATCAACCAAATCCGTATGAAAATCGGTGTTATGTTCGGTAGCCCAGAAACAACCACGGGTGGTAATGCACTTAAATTTTACGCCTCGGTACGTCTTGATATTCGCCGTATCGGAGCCATCAAAAAAGGCGATGAAATTGTCGGCAACGCAACCCGCGTAAAAGTGGTTAAAAACAAAATGGCTCCTCCTTTCAAGCAAGCAGAATTTGAAATTAGATATGGTGAAGGTGTTTCGCACGTCGGTGAGTTATTAGACCTTGGGGTACAGGAAGGTTTAGTCAATAAAGCAGGCTCATGGTACAGCTACAAAGGTGAGAAGATTGGTCAAGGAAAAGATAACTCGGGCACTTACCTGAAAGAGAATCCAAAAATTGCTGATGAGTTAGAAGCGCTAATACGCGAAAAACTTCTACCTAAAAATGAAACAGAAGAAGCGACAAAGGAAGTTATTGATACCAAAACGGGCGAAGTGAAAAAAACTTCTGCAAAAAAATAGCAGATAAGATATACTTGTTCGTAGATTATTGTACGCAATTATAATGAGTTAAGAATCCCTGATCCTTCCCATAGCTTAATTCGCAATACTTGTGTGCAATAATCACTACATTTTCAGCCCTCCCCTTACCCCTCTCTGAGGGGTTTTTACTTTTAAAGGCTCACCAAGAGCTAAACGATCCACTCTAATAATTGAGTTCAGCATTTCAAGAACAAAAAATGGTAGCTCACTATAAATACATCGTTACAGCTCAAAAGGAAGTGCCGATGTTATTATAGCAAGGACAATAGTCTTTCTAGGGGAGGCCTGATTAAGTCGATTGGATTTTAGCGTAGAAAAATTTGTCGCTATTTTTTGCGCCTATCTTCGTGGATAATATCGGCAAATTTGGCAAGCTAAAAATAATTGGACTTGATCAGGGTCTCTCTAGAAGAATGTTGATCAGTAAGTGAGTAAATTAATATGAGTGAAATAGTAAATATAAACGACATCCTAAAACAAATAGAAGAAAAGCCAAAAACGAAAATTCAAAAAGTCAAAATTAACCCACCCAATAAATACGCTAAGCAAAACCAATATGCCAATAATAAAAAAGCCAAAAAGAAAACCAGTAAACTAGGTTTTACTAAAAGAAGTAACTTCGACCGCTGCAAAAACTCAGCTATTTATTCACTCGCCATGCGCGAACACTCACGTTTAGAAATCAAAAATAAGTTAAAGAAAAAAGACTATATTGAAGGCGTAGATTTAGAAGAATTACTCAATGAGTTGGAAGAAAGTAATTATCTAAATGAAGAACGCTTTGTAGAAAGTTTTATCCGTTATCGAAGCGGGCGTGGTCAGGGGGTGATTAAAATTTCCAATGAATTAAGGCAGCGAGGAATAAAAGCCACCTTGATTCAATTGGCTATGCAAGAAGCAGAAATAGACTGGTTTAAACTCGCTAAAGAACAGCGTGAGAAAAAGTTTGGGCTGAAAAAACCAGAAGATTTTAAAGAAAAAGCACGACAAATACGTTTTCTTTCAGGGCGAGGGTTTGATTCTGAAGTGATCCGCGCTACTGTAGACTAGTTGAAATAATTAACACACTGAGACCTCCTTTGCACGACTCGGATGACGGGTAAATAAGACTTAAATTTCACTGCTTTTCGTTGGAAAACTTGCTAATAACTCGTTATTAGCTTCATTTCCCGCCTCAATCCGTAAAATTTAACCCAATATTTCTTTCGCCACCCACCCGTGCAAAGGTCTCACACTAAATATGCCATATATCTATTTAGCTTATTTACACTTAGCAACTGTAGCCCCTACTTTTTTGTTAGGGAGCTACTTATTAGTTAGTAAAACAAAAGGGACTTCAAAACATCAATTAACTGGCAAAATATATATGCTTCTGATGTTACTCACCGCTGTTATTACATTATTTATACCATCACAATTGGGCCCAAATTAGCGCGGCACTTTGGTTTTATCCATCTATTTAGCGCCTTGGTTTTATACAATGTACCCGCTGCATATTTCGCTATCAATAAAGGAGATATTGAAAAGCATAAGAGCATAATGATCGGTTTATATATTGGAGGTTTACTAATTGCCGGAGGCTTGCTTTCACCCCCGATCGCATGCTGTATAACTGGCTATTTAATTGATGAGACCTTTCGAGAAAGTCATAATACATAAAATTTCAAAAGGTCGCTTGAAACTCCCACAACAACCGTAGACAATACACTTTCATCCAAAAATGTAAGTAGAGTCACGCATGTCATTAGAGTCAAAGAACGTACCCAGTACCGCAGAAGTCAGACAGGGGTTTCTCGATTTTTTTGCGAGTAAAAAACATAATAAAGTAGCTTCAAGCTCCCTCATTCCAGGAAATGACAAAACCTTACTATTCACCAATGCGGGTATGGTGCAATTTAAAGATGTATTCTTGGGTGAAGAGCAACGTAACTATACACGCGCCACAACCTCACAACGTTGTGTGCGTGCAGGCGGCAAACATAATGATTTAGAAAATGTGGGTTACACCGCCCGTCATCACACCTTTTTTGAAATGCTCGGAAACTTTAGTTTTGGCGATTACTTTAAAGAAGATGCTATCAGTTATGCTTGGGAATATTTAACCAAGGTTGCTAAATTACCCGCGAACAAACTATGGATCACGGTGTATGCCGATGACGAAGAAGCTGAGAATATTTGGATTAACAAAATTGGCTTTCCTAAAGAACGCATCAGTCGTATCGGTGATAAACCCGGTAAAAAATACGACAGTGACAACTTTTGGGCAATGGGTGATACCGGCCCTTGTGGGCCATGCTCTGAGATTTTTTATGACCATGGTGAGCATATTTGGGGTGGCCCTCCGGGTACAGCAGAAGAAGATGGTGACAGATTTATCGAGATCTGGAACTTGGTCTTCATGCAGTACAACCGTTCAAAAGATGGCACGATGAATCCCTTACCCAAGCCTTCTGTTGATACAGGTATGGGTTTGGAAAGATTAGCCGCAATTTTGCAAAAGGGGCATAGCAACTATGATATTGATTTGTTTCAAAACCTGCTTAAATTCATCGCGGGCTTAGCCGCAACTAATGACTTAAATAACGCCTCACTCAAAGTGATCGCAGACCATATTCGTTCTTGCTCATTTATGATTGTCGATGGTGTTGTACCTTCTAATGAAGGACGTGGTTATGTATTACGCCGTATTATTCGTCGTGCCGCTCGTCATGCGCATAAGCTAGGCCTGAAGGATGCATTCTTCTACAAGCTTGTTAAACCACTGGTTAAAGAAATGGGGGGAGCTTACCCTGAACTTGCTAAGGCAGAAAAAAAGGTCGAAGAAACGTTATTAAAAGAAGAGAAACGCTTTGCCGAAACGCTTGATCAAGGAATGAAAATATTAGATGAGGCGATCAAGGAAATGGAAGGAGATACCATAGCAGGAGAAGTATTATTTAAGCTTTATGATACCTATGGTTTTCCCTTAGACTTGACCGCTGATATTGCGCGCGAGCAGAATCTAAAGGTTGATGAAGCTGGTTTTGACGCTGCAATGAACCAACAGCGTGAACGTGCCCGTGCGGCAGGTAAATTTGAAACCGACTATAACGATAAGCTTGACGTGAATAGCACCACTCACTTTAGCGGTTATGATAAAACGGCAGATGAGGTCGAAATCGAGGCAATTTTTATTGAAGGTAAAAAGGTTGCCTCTTTAACCAAGGGCGAACAAGCTCAGCTTATTTTAAAAACAACACCGTTTTATGCTGAGTCGGGTGGCCCTGTGGGTGATACGGGGTTACTGGTATCTGGCGAGACTATTTTTGAGGTACAAGATACTCAAAAACAAGGCACTACTTTTATTCATAACGGAGTGACGCAAAAAGGTACATTAACAGTAGGCGATAAAGTTACCGCTAAAGTAGCAGAGGATCGTCGCCAAGCAATTGTCTTAAATCATTCTGCTACACATCTCATGCACAAAGCATTACGTAATGTTTTGGGTGAGCATGTAGAGCAAAAAGGCTCCTTGGTTACGCCCACTTATTTGCGCTTTGATTTTGCGCACACTGACCCTCTGACTACGCAAGAAATAAGCTTAGTTGAGCACATGGTTAATGATGAAATTCGTCTTAATGCCGAAGCAAAATCAACCGTAACCAATATGGATGAAGCCATTAAACAAGGTGCAATGGCGCTGTTTGGTGAAAAATATGGCGATGAAGTTCGCGTCGTAAACATTGGTTACTCAACTGAACTTTGTGGTGGCGTTCATGTGAAACGTGCCGGTGATATTGGCTTATTTAAAATCACCAGTGAAAGTGGTGTGGCAGCGGGAGTTCGCCGTATTGAAGCAGTTACAGGCGCATCAGCATTAGAATGGATCGAGGCTCGCTCTAATCAATTAGACACAATTGCAAATTTGGTGAAATCAAGTAGTAAGGGCGTCGAAGAAAAGGTTTCGTTGGTATTAGAAAAATCACGCTCTTTAGAAAAAGAATTGCAGCAATTAAAGCAAAAGCTAGCGGCGCAAGCAGGTTCTGATTTAGCCTCGGATGCGACTGAAGTGTCTGGCATTCAAGTGCTTGCCACTAACCTTGAAGGTGCAGACCCTAAATCATTACGCGATACAGTGGACCAATTAAAGAATAAATTAGGCAAAGCCGTTGTGATTGTTTCAACAGTCGTCGATGGAAAAGTAAGCTTGGTGGCAGGTGTAACTAAGGCAGAAACAGCACAAATAAAAGCGGGGGATTTATTGAAGCACGTTGCCAGCCAGATTGACGGTAAAGGTGGCGGGCGACCCGATATGGCACAAGGCGGCGGCAGTAATGCTGCGGCACTACCTGCTGCGCTAACTTCGGTTGAAACTTGGGTGAAGGAACAACTCGCATGACAACAAACAAACAAAGACTCATCGTTCAAAAATACGGAGGAACATCCGTAGGCTCACCTGAAAGAATTCGTGAAGTGGCTAAACGAGTCGCGCGTTATCGTAATCGTGGAGACTCTATTGTGGTGGTACTTTCTGCGATGTCAGGTGAAACCAATAAGTTAGTCGCATTAATAAATGAGCTAAACCCGCATGGTTCTTCACGTGAAAAAGACGTGGTTTTATCAACTGGCGAACAAGTCACTATCGGCTTGCTAAGCCTTGCGCTGGAAGCACTAGATTGCCCTGCAAAGTCATACACTGGCACACAAGCAAGGTTGATGACGGACAGCGCTTTTTGTAAAGCACGCATTAGTAAAATCGACGGCAGTAAAATTCAAGCTGATATTAATGCGGGGAAAGTAGTGGTGGTGGCAGGTTTTCAAGGTGTTGATAGCGAAGGTAACATTACGACTTTGGGTCGTGGTGGCTCTGATACAACGGCTGTTGCGTTAGCGGTTGCACTGGGTGCTGATGAATGCCAAATCTATACCGATGTGGATGGCGTGTACACCACCGACCCGCGCATGGTGCCAGAAGCTAAGCACATTCCCAAATTAGCCTTAGAAGAAATGTTAGAAATGGCAAGCCAAGGTTCAAAGGTTTTACAGATTAGAGCCGTGGAATTTGCCCATAAATACAATATGCCGATTCGAGTTTTATCCAGCTTTGATGACGGCGATGACGGAAAAAGTACGCTAGTAACGCGTGAGGAAGATATAATGGAAGAAGTTTTAGTTCGCGGTGTGGCGTTCAATAAAGATGAAGCTCAGTTAACGATAACCGGTGTACCGGATCAACCGGGCGTGGCGTTTAAAATTCTTGGTGATATTTCGTCGGCAAATATCGAAATTGATATGATAGTGCAAAATATTGCTACAGCCCATAATGGAACCGATGGCACGACTGATTTTACCTTCACCGTACACCGCAATGATTATGATCAAGCAATGAAAATCCTTAATAATACCGGTGAAAAGCTCGGAGCAAAAAATGTAAGCGGTGATGACAAAATTGCTAAGGTCTCTATTATCGGTGGTGGAATGCGCTCTCATGCAGGTGTTGCGACCGATATGTTTAAGGCACTCGCCGATGAAAATATCAACATCCACATGATTTCAACGTCTGAAATTAAGGTATCGGTGGTTGTCGATGAGAAGTATCTAGAACTTGCGGTACGTAGCTTACATGAAGCTTTTGATTTGGATAAAGCTTAAATACAACGTTATCAGCAACATTTAAAACTAATAAACATTAAGGAGATCCTGATTAAGTTCCATAAACTCTAGCAACGCCAAGTTTCCAAGTTCGAGGCATTGATTTTAAGATAGTCATTCTAAGGTTCAAATCAATAACGAATAAATTGGAAACTTGGCTAAGCCCCGTAGGGTAAGTCTCTAGGAGCCTGTCCGAGAACTGTAGCCGTAGCGAGAGAAAGCAATTTTTAGGCAGGTTTTTTGATCATTTTCAGCGAATAGTTGTTCTCTTCGATGAAAATTAGCAGAAAACCTGACAAAAATAGCTTTTTCGCAGTAGGCTAATCAGTTCTCGGACAAGCTCCTAGGGCATCATCTCCGTCGTGCATTTTTCATGAAGACAATAAGCATTCATTATAAAGTGCGCCTAGGATATGATGCCCTAGAGACTTACAGAACCTCAACTAGGTTAATCAGAAATTCCTCAAGGAAAATATAAAATGAATAAAGTATCACGCGTATTTATTTACTTAGCATTATTAACAACACCTTTTGCATTTATAGCGAATACCCATGCAGAGCCAAAGAATACCGCTACTTCAGAACAAAAAACAACCGTAGCTCCCACCTCACTAGTAAAAAATGATGTAAAAGCCGGTAAAGGTGCGGAAGCAAAAAAAGGACAAACCGTTGCCGTTCATTACACTGGCTGGTTATTTGATGCTAAAGCCGATAATTTCCATGGCAAGCAATTCGATAGCTCGCGTACTCGCGGCACTCCCTTTAAGTTTCCTCTTGGTGCAGGGCGTGTTATTAAAGGCTGGGATCAAGGCGTTCAGGGAATGAAAGTAGGCGGACAACGTACCTTAATTATTCCTTCGAAGCTCGGCTATGGTGAACGAGGCGCAGGTGGGGTGATTCCACCAAATTCTGTTTTGGTATTTGATGTTGAATTAATAGGGGTTGAGTAACGTATGTGAGCTGGGTTACAGACGCAACGCATTACTCTGCTATACTGCTTATTTTTTAATCATATTTAAAACAAGGAGCATCCTTATGAAACGTACAACTTTACTTACTGCCGCATTATTGGCAACAACCATAGCCTTACCACTCAGCGTTCAAGCAGAAAGCTGGCAGGTATTGCCGGTGATGAAACCAGGTTATAAAACGGATGTGGCCGTAGCGGTTGTTGGCGGTGTTATGCAAGCTAAAGATGATAATGTCGATGTATTTTCGCCAGTGGGTGTTGAAGTGTCTATTAATTGTCCGTTACTAAAAGCTCCAAATCACACCATAAGACAACGTGTCAGTTATTTGCAAAGTGATAAGCATGGTTTTAAGACTCAGGCATTTGAATTAAACCCACATCATATGTATAAAGTCGCTCCTAAAGTAACAGCAGGTTTTGGCCCATCAATCGGTTACACCAAGGTTGAAAACGCAGCGGGAGATGATGGCGTATTTACCTTTGGGCTTGGTGTGAGCGGGCGCTATGAACTCCCTAATAATATGTTCCTTGGCGCAGAAGCACGTTTTGTTAAAGCACAAGAGTTTGAAATAGCAGGTAAAAAGACAGGCTTCGATAATGCTAGAGCGCTTGTAAAGTTTGGTTACCAGTTTTAATTAGAAACTAAAAGAAACTTTGAAGGCGGAGCAAACCGATTGTCTCCGCCTTTTATACGCCTATAATTTGTGTGAAATCTATCAGAAACACCACTTATCGGCTAAAACAGACCTAAAAATAAAATTCAGTTATTCTAGGTGAACTTAAAAATAACAATAAAGAGTACATAGGCAATGTCACTCTTGCATTTCTAAAAAACTAATAAAAACAAGATTGCATTATGGATAAGATAACAGCCTCTCAGAAAGATGCTTTTCAATCGTATATATTGATAGATAGATTAAAGAACTCCCGTAGCATGTGTATGTTGGGTGCTGTGTTATTCGTACTCTTTTCGATTATTGATGTGTTTTCTTTAAGTTCGTCTCTCTCCGATGTTTTAGCTATTCGGGGCATTGTTATCGCAGGCCTTATGCTTGGCTTTGTACTCACATATCAGAGTTATTTTGATAAGTATTACGACTATATTATGTCGAGTATTTATCTAGTCGCGGCGGTAGGTGTTGTAGTTTCAATTTATCTCGCACTACCAACCGACTACGCCTCACAAATCTATTTAGCCACCTTGCTTATTATCATTATGACTATATTTGCATGGTCTTATTTTAGTATACGCACTTCTGCTTTGTTAATTGCAACCATAATTTCATCCTACGCTTTTGTAGCGATTCAAAAAGACATGCCCACAGCGCACATGTGGATCAACATTGCATTTTTAATCGGGGCGACGAGTATTGGTTATTTCTCACAACACATTCGTAACAGTTACTTGATGCAAAACTTTTTGTTACAGCAATCGTTAGAGGCGTCGGTCGAGGAAAAAACCATCGAGGCGGATCAAAATGCCTTTATCGCCAACCATGATGAGTTAACAGGACTACCCAACCGTCGCTATATTACTGAGCTGCTCGAAGAAATGCTTGAAACAGCAAAAGAAAAAAATAAAGTAATGGCGCTAATGTTTCTTGATCTCAACGGTTTTAAACAAGTGAATGATGTTTATGGGCATGCAACGGGTGATGACGTTTTAAAAATTGTCGCGCAACGCTTAGAACTAGCGACAAGAAAAGGTGATCAAATTTCTCGCTTGGGTGGCGACGAATTTTTAATGGGCCTTTTAATGAAAGAAGGTACCTTAACAAACCTTGAAGCTATGGCTCATAAATTTATTGCTTTGATTTCACAGGATATAAATATTAACGGTGTAACGATTCAAATTGGCGCAAGTATTGGCGTATCGGCCTACCCTATCCACGGCAATACTATTGATGGCTTAATCAAAATTGCAGATCATCAAATGTATAAAGCCAAACATGGTCGCAAAGAGCCTGTGATTCGAGAGTATCAGCCAAGTAACTCTGTGATTATTTTTCCAGGTGTTGCACGCTAGCTCCGTATAACTTTAGATAACACCAGAATTAACAATAAAACTAAGCACAACCGTCGAGTCATGTAATAATTACCTCTATCAATTTACGGTAATGAACATGGCAAACTCCCTCCAACGCTTCACGCTTGAAAACCTCCATACCCGTGGTGAATGGGTATCCCTAGAAGAAACATGGCAGGAAATTCAAGATACCAATGACTACCCACCCGCTGTTAGAAATGTTTTAGGCGAAGCACTTGCCGCTATTAGCTTACTTGCTGAATCCATAAAGTTTGATGGCTCATTAACACTACAAATTCGGGGTACTCAACCCGTTACTATGCTTGTTGTGCAAGCAAATTCAAATGCAGGAATTCGTGGTATTGCGCATTGGCAAGGTGATATTCCCAGCGATGCGTCATTTAATCAATTATTTGGCGCTGGTACTATGGTAATTAGTGTCGAAAACACTCCCAAAAAAGGCCAACAACAAGGTGAACGTTACCAAAGCTTAGTATCACTCAATGGCGAGACATTGGCAGACTGCTTCAAAGAATACTTTACGCAATCAGAACAACTAAAAACCCAATTATGGCTTGCAGCTGATGAGAAACATGCCGCAGGATTAATGCTACAAAGCCTGCCTGAAGATATGTTCGATAAAACCAGCCAAAACAATCATTGGACGCATGCCACCGTATTAGCAGAAACCATTAAAAAAGAAGAGTTATTAACGCTTGATGCCAGTGAATTACTACACAGACTTTACCATGAAGAAGAGATCCGGCTTTATGACTCTCAAGCAGTACATTTCGAGTGCAGCTGTTCGCAACAAAAAATCGAAGGTACCGTCTACTCACTCGGCGAAAAGGAAGTTAATGACATGGTTGCTGAACAAGGCAATATCAGCATCAACTGTGAGTTTTGTAATACCCATTACCAGTTAGATGCTGTTGATGTTAAACGATTATTTAGTGATGCCAATGTCACTATTGATGATAAAACCCTACACTAGTCATGGAGAACCTGATTAAGTCGATTAGAATTTAGCGTAGAAAAATTTGTCGCAATTTTTAACGAAGTGAGTCGTAATAATTATTACGCATTCGCTTTTAAGTCATTGCAAGCAAAGCACTAAATATATTGCGCTGACCTTTGTGGATAATATCAGGCAGACTTGGCAAGCTAAAAGTAATTGGACTTGACCAGGCTCTCTATGAAGACATCCTTAATTATTAAACTCGTTTTCTTGTTAAAAATCCAACAAGCAATAATGCGAATAAAAGAAAGTCTGTTGAGCCTGCTGACTTTTCCTTCTGTGTCTTTTTGTTAACCGATTTATCCAATAATTCATCTTCAGGCCCTACTTCAGGGGCATCTTCGGTACTGCCTAAAGTAAGTCTAGTATTTTTATTGGAGATAGCGAAAAAGATATTATCGCTACATTTTACTTTGAATCTTGCCTGATAAACTTCTGGCAAGCTTGTTTCTAAAAAGACACTCGCGCTACCAGAATTAGGGACATGCTTAACGAGACTATGAGCAAAGCTGTAACCACCATCGGTAGATAATGAAAGATCAACACTATCACAGCTAACGGGTGCTTTATTGGTATTGGCTACATTCCATTTAACGGTGTGATTTTTTCCTAAAGCATAATAAGCGCGTGGCTTTTCAAGTGCAAAGCGACTGCCTGTACGTTTCACATTAATTTTCATGGCATCGCTGCGTGCTGAATTGAAGCCATCTTGTACGACAAATTTGAAATTAAGCTCACGAGTTTCTGTGGGTAACGTTTCACCTTTAATTTCTTTGCCTGGTAATAAACTATCTAAACTAGGAAAAGTGCGGCTGGCATTATTATTTAACACATACGCTCTAAATAAAGCATTATCGCCTTTATCCTCACCATCAAAAGAATCTGACCCTGCATCCACTTGTTGCCAGCCATACACCAAACTATCGCTGTCAGAGTCTTGTGCATTTCCTGTTAATTCGAAAGGCGTTCGTGCTGGAATGGTGTAATCTATCCCGGCATCTGCAATCGGTGCTTGATTTAATTTGCTGCTGCGCACGCCACATGTTGCCCCCAAGCCTTGTTGAGTATAAGACCTGATCTGTTCAATGCTGCCAATATGAAACATCGCATCTGAATTTGACTGCAAGTTATCCACACCACAAGAGCCTGCATAAGCCATAACCGATGAGCCGCTACCTGGCTCAAATGAACTAAAGTTAGTGCGTGTACCCGAACACGAGCCTTCAGTGCTGTTAAAAGTATGTGTTGCACCGAGTTGATGACCAATTTCATGGGCAACAAAATCAATATTAAAGCTATCATTAAAAGGATTGGTAATACCAGAAACACCCAAGGCTTTACGCGAATCATTACAAAGACTAGCAATAGCTGCTACACCACCACCGCTATTAGTGGTAAATAAGTGACCAATATCGTAGTTTTGCGAGCCAATAACGTGATCTGTATTCAGTTGATTTTGGTTAATTAAGCTTATAGGGTCTTTCGCATCATAAGGGTCAGATTCGGCATCGGTATAAATAATCAAATCATTATTTTCAACTAGTGTTAAGTGGATACCTAAGTCTCTCTCATAGACTTGATTAACGCGCGCTAAGGTCGTTGAAATTGCGGCTAATGCACTGGCAACCGTACCGCCTGATTTTTTAACATATTCACCTGTTGCTGCTATCGCAATACGATAATTAATTCGTGTTGATGTGGGGTTAAGTTTGGCTTTAATACCTGCAAGGCTGGTATCGTTTACTAGGCTCTGAGACGCAATCCCTGGCATCATTGGGTTTGTAGAACTTGCATGGTCAACACCGCAGGAATAACTTTTATCTTGGTGTTGATCATGTTTTTTGTAAGTTACGTAAGTGTTAGCCGTTGTCTCTGAGCGCGAAACAGGATCAATAAAAATTGTTTCGCCATTACGCAATTGCAACATGCCGTGAAAACCTTTTTCTGTCATATCTAAACGACCAGAAATAAGCTGTTGATTAGGTAGCACGCGGTAAGATTGAATGTCGGGGTATTTGTTTGCTAACGCTGCAGGTAGGATATTATCTGACTCAATAGTCACTGCAATCATTCCACCAGTTGGCAATGGTAAATTAATTGACTGAGGCTGTTGAAGCGCGTCCCCCATACTTGCTTCATTTAAGGTTAACGTTCTTGCATTATGGTGTGTTTCTTTTATAGCGCTAATCTGCGAAACGCCTAGGGCTAACGTTTTAAAATTCTTGGTAGTCGGCACAACATCTTGCCATAAAGACTCATTCGCCGAAACGCTTAGGTTAAATGTTATAGCGGTAAATAATGTTAGTAATGTTAGTAATTTTAGTGTTTTCATTTCGCTTCTCTTATTTACACCGGCTTGTTTTTATTTTGTGGTGTTCTTTAATGCAGCGAATAATCGGCGAGATGGCGTTAAATCAGTACTTTGTGAGGTATCAAAAGACCCGTTTTTAGGATGACGAACGCTGACAAGCGCTTATACTTTTAAACTGACCGCTGGTGCAAAGCTCCGTTATAATGCGCACTCTGTCGGTGAATTTAAGCGTTAAATAGTTTTAGGAGAGAGAAATCAATCTATGAATAGTGAGTTTAAATTAGTACTTTATCCAGTAGATTCAGGGTTGGAAATCGACCTAGATAACTTACGGAAGCACCTAGATAGTCTCGCGTTGTTAGGGGCTGAACTTGTTGATTTACTAGGGGCTGATCATTATACCGTGGGCGATAAGTTCTTATCCTATTTCACCTTTATGGGCTGCTCTCCTGATATTGAGCTAGAACCACAAACAGATAAACCCTTTTGCTATTTAGCCTTGGAGAGCTTTTTACAGCCACAATTTGTTTTGGGCAGTAACGTAAAAAAGGCGCGTTGTACGTCGTGTAAACATGATCTGCAAGAAATCACTAATTCTCTTAATTGCTCACATTGCGATAAGCCATTACAACTGGATAAAATCAATTGGCGCAAAAGTGCTTTTATCGCAAAAACATGGATTAGCATTGGTAATATTTATGAGCTAGAAGCGATTCCGAATGATGAATTACTCGACAGTTTAAAACGGCTAACGAGCGTACAATGGAAGCCTGCTTACATCCGAAATGCAAAATTAATAGAAGTTTAAACAATGGCAACCAAACACGAAATTATCGGCGAAGAATGGAAAGAACGAGCCACCGAGCTTGCGGAATGGGCGATGCAAAACATGGTCAACCGCAAAGATGTGTGGGGCCAATATTCAGTTCTTACCCCCAGTGAACGCATTAAAGAAGGCAGAAGTTACAAAGCCATGACGCTACCGCGCAAAGACATGCGCGGTGAAGATATGGTAACGCTGGATAAACTCACCCGCCATTTTGCGAGCCGTCATCATCACAAACCACAAATTATCGGCTTGCATGAAAAATCCAAAGAAACGACCAGTAAATGGTTGGGCATTGATATTGATTGCCACGATAGTGACTCCGTGGCGGCTGAAGACCATGCACGTCGTAACTTAAATGGTGCGCTAAAGTGGTGGCGTGATTTTCAAAAAATGGGTTATGACCCTCTATTAATAGACACCAACGGCGCAGGTGGTTATCACCTATGGGTATTATTTAGAGAGCCTGCGCCCACCGAAGATGTGTACATGTTGGCGAAAAGTTTTGTGACCCAGTGGGAGGGCAATAACTTAGATGAAGAGCCAGAAACGTTTCCCAAAAAAGTGAAAGAAGGTAGCTTAGGCTCATGGTTTCGCTTGCCCGGCTTGCATCATACTAAGGAGCATTATGGCAAGGTGTGGAGTGGTGATGATTGGCTCGATGACCCATGGCTTGATGGCCACGCAGCGATAGATGCGATCATAAGTGTAGTCCCTGGGCCGCCACCGCCCAAAGCAGATAAGCAAGATTTAAGCCCACGAAAAACCAGACGTTCTACCTTAAAAGAAGAACCTGTTAAAACTAAAAAAGCTAGCGCCCGCCGCAATAACTTTAAATCAACCGGTAAATCAACCATCTGCCTCGACCTTGACGGGGTACTCGCTGATCGTACTTATACCAAAGGAAAAACAGCTATTGGTGAGCCGATTGATGGCGCGGTGGACTTTACGCGGGAACTTGCCGAATTTTCTAAAATCTTAATTTTAACCGCACGTTTTTCTGAGATGAAAACTCAGCAAGAAACCGAAAAAATGGAAACATCCATAAAAGCGTGGCTCGATAAACATAATTTTAGCTACGATGAAATTTGGACTAAATCAGCCAAGCCACCTGCACAAGCCTATATTGATGATCATGGGGTATATTGCTGCCCGAAAAAAGAAGGGATTGGAGCGTTTAAAGCGGCCGCTAAAGCTACCAAATATTTACTAAAGATAAAAGATTGACCTAAAAGGTTCTAGCATTCAGATCTTCCCCAGCTCTGCGTTACTCCCGTGCTTTGATCATTTAGATGATCAAAGCAGCAGCAGAATCAACGCTAGAGCTCATTGAGGATGCGATACCCGATGAACAACTATTTAAACTTCCATCGTCTAATTGAAACACATGACCTTAGTGCGCATTGATTGATGACAGCAATGCTTAGTTGGTTTCGCAAGCTATCGCGATTAATTGAGTTACCCATTCCCCCTAGAATCTGGTAAGCTCAATAAATAAAACAAAAAGGAAACATAGGGGAATGAGAATAATAGGAATAGACCCAGGGTCGCGGATTACCGGCATAGGCATTATTGAAAGTGATGGCCGTCACAGCAAGCATATATTTAGCACTTGTATTCGCTTAGGCACAGCTAATTTTCCTGAGCGCTTAGGCAAGATATATCAAGAAGTTGAGCTTTTGATTCGTGAGTTTCAACCACAGCAAATGGCGATTGAAGAAGTATTTTTATCAAAAAACCCGCAGTCTGCTTTAAAATTAGGTCAAGCACGCGGAGCTGCTATTTGTGCTACGGTGATGCAAAATGTGCCTGTTTTTGAATACAGTGCCCGAGAAATTAAACAGGCAGTTGTCGGCAAAGGCAGTGCTGATAAGTCACAAGTCCAGCACATGGTAAAATTACTGTTAAACTTGCAAGGTAAAATTCAAGAAGATACCGCTGATGGGCTTGCAATCGCATTAAGCCATGCGCATGTCGGGGCAACGAAAATACGTTTACAAAAAGCATTAGCAGCAAATGGATAAATTATGATTGGACGATTACGCGGTACGGTACTTCACAAACAAGCCCCTGATTTATTACTGGATGTGGCAGGTGTGGGTTATGAGTTATTGGCATCAATGACGACCTTTATCGACTTGCCAGAAATTAATAATGAAGTTATTTTATTTACCCATTTAATTGTGCGTGAAGATGCCCACACTTTGTATGCCTTTAGTTCAGAAAAAGAACGCGCACTATTTCGCTTACTTTTAAAAGTAAATGGTGTGGGGCCTAAAATGGCCTTAGCGATTGTCTCTGGAATGACGGCGAATGAATTTGCAGAGCGGGTTCATTCGGGGGATGTTGTAGGTTTAACCAAGCTCCCTGGTGTTGGTAAAAAAACAGCGGAACGATTAATTATAGAAATGCGTGATCGTTTACCAGAGCCGAACGAAACATCAGAGTCGGGAGATTTATTAACACACACAAGCCCAAGAAAACTTGAAAATGAAGCTGTTGAAGCACTTTTAGCGTTGGGTTATAAACCCGCTCAAGCAAGTAAAATGGTAGCACTATCACTTAAAAATAATTCAACATCGTCGGTAGAAGAAATCATACGTAATGCACTTAAGGCCAGTCTTTCATGAGTACATTTGACGACTTAGATGATCTGAATGACGGTTTAAGTGAAAATGGAAGGCTTATTTCACCTGTCGCGGGGTTGGAAGAGACAAGTAATGAACAAGAAGAACAAATTCGCCCTAAGTTTTTAAAAGACTATATCGGCCAACCTGTGGTGCGTGAGCAGATGGAAATATTTATTCCGGCGGCAAAAGCACGTGGTGATGCACTTGATCATGTGCTGATTTTTGGCCCTCCGGGTTTGGGTAAAACCACGCTGTCACATATTATTGCCAACGAGCTTAGCGCAAACTTACGCCAAACCTCTGGCCCCGTGCTTGAAAAAGCGGGTGACCTTGCTGCACTGCTGACAAATTTAGAGCCGCATGACGTTTTGTTTATCGACGAAATTCATCGCCTCAGCCCGGTTATCGAAGAAATACTTTATCCCGCTATGGAAGATTTTCAGTTGGATATTATGATTGGTGAAGGCCCCGCTGCGCGCTCTATTAAACTTGATTTGCCGCCTTTTACGTTAATTGGTGCTACCACAAGAGCTGGTCTATTAACCTCACCGCTACGTGATCGCTTTGGCATTGTGCAGCGACTTGAGTTTTATAACGTAGAAGATTTAACCTATATCGTCACCCGTGCCGCAGGAATTTTGAATGTGGAGATTAATAAGCCTGGATCGACAGAAATTGCGCGCCGTGCTCGTGGAACACCGCGCATTGCAAATCGACTACTACGCCGAGTACGAGATTATGCGCAAATTAAAGCTGACGGAAAAATAACCCAAAATATCGCGAATAACGCTTTAAATATGCTAAATGTGGATGACCTAGGTTTTGATCATATGGACCGGCGCGTATTGCTCGCTATTATGGAAAAGTTCGATGGTGGCCCAGTCGGGGTTGAAAGTGTGGCTGCCGCAATAGGTGAAGAGCGCGGAACCATTGAAGATGTAATAGAACCTTTTTTGATTCAGCAAGGGTTTTTAATGCGAACTCCACGCGGCAGAATGGCAACGCGACATGCTTGGCAGCACTTTGGGTTAACAGCTCCAAAGGATGAGTCACAAATATAAAAATTATTCATATTTTTAAATTACTTGCTTACAATTCGTTTAATAACTTCCAGGCCTTTTCTTAAGGTAGCTTCATCTTTTGCATAATTAATACGGATACACTCATGTTTGTGAGGCCAATTATCATCTACACCAATAAAGAAATTATGCCCTGGGATGACATAAACATTCTCTTTTTTGAGTGCTTCATATAACGCTTCGCTATTTACACCTAAGTCTTTAAACCAAAGCCACATAAAAAACGCACCTTCGAGCTTGTGTAAATAAACAGGTAAGTCTGCAAATAATTCATCAAATAAGGCTACCGCAGTTGCTGCTTTTTGTTGGTAATACGGCTTGATAACCTGATTACAAAGCGGTAGTAGCTCTTTATCTTTAATCAGCCGCGTCAACAATGCTGGGCCAACGCTGTTAGGTGCTAAAATCATAATGCCATTGATGCGAGCCATCGCAGAAATGATTTCTTTCTTAGCAATCACTATGCCTGTTCTAAGCCCTGGCAAACCTAGCTTAGAAAGTGACATGCAGAGAATGGTATTCTCATTCCATGTCAATCTAGCATCCGTATAGATTGCTCCCGGAAAGGGATGCCCGTAAGCATTATCAATAATGAGAGGAATCCTGTATTGATGAGCCAGTTCATCAAGCTTGTTTAGCTCACCATCTGTAATTACGTTGCCGGTGGGGTTGGTCGGGCGTGAGACGCATATCGCGCCAAATTTTTGTGCCGATTCCAAAGTAGCTTTTAAAGCATCAAAATCAATCTTATATTTGAATTGCTTGTTCTCTAATAAATGAATCGATGGTTTAATTGAAACAAACATATCTTCAGATAAACCTTGGTCTGCATAACCCACATATTCTGGGGCGAGCGGGAAGAGAATTTTTTGCTGACTAGCATCGTCCATTTCGCCCGCTAATAGATTGAATAAGCCGAAAAAATTACTCTGGCTACCATTACTAAGCGAGATATTATCAGCATCCAAACCCCAATCATAATGACTGTTTAGCATGCTTGCTAAAGCATCACGGAATGCATCATGTCCTTGAGGCCCATCATAAAGCCCAACCATTTTTTCCACTTCAGAAGTGCTAATAATCTGTTGTAATTCTTTAACAAAAATAGCATTCGATTCGGGGATAAGGGCAGGATTTCCACCACCCAACATAACAATATCCGGATTAAAACTGCTATTCGCCTTACCCAAATCATCCATCAGTTGGGTGATGCCGTTAGGGCGTGTGAATTTGTTACCAAATTTTGAGAAAATCATAGCAGTCTATAAACACCGTTTAAAAAGGGAATATAACAATTGTAGCGGAGCTGCGTAACGTTTAATTAGTAGCGTTCAAATAATTTAGCGAAGGATAGGATAGAAGTCGAAGCTTTTTTATTAATCAAAACGTTTACGCTACCCCAGGCCTGTCCTGCTAGAGGATGTTGCAAAAATTCCTTGTAGATTGGTGTTGGGGTTCGTTCCTCAGCACCAACCTACACCTAATCTATAAATACTTATGAACGACTTATACTTACCGTTTTTGATTAATTAACAGGCAATTTTGCACGTAGCGCATCACGGTCAAACCACCAATCTCCTGCGACAATGGCATCTATAACTTGTGAAAGTTTAGGTAAGAATTGTGCGGGATCGTTGAGATCTAACTTATCCATCCAAAAATTTAGTTGCCCTTGATCGCTAATATTACTGTGTCTTTCAGCAACCGTAGTAATAAGGTTTTTAGTTAAAAACATAATGCTTTCGCGCTTCTCATCTTCCAGGCGTAAGTCAGCAATATAGTGTGCGGTTACTGCTGCAACCGCTGCACCGTCTGATTTTACGGGGGTATCATCAATGAGGTTTTTCATCATAATGATGCTTAACTCTGGGTCGATAGGGTAAGTCACAGACAGCCACATACCATGGCCTAATGCGACTACCGATGCGGGTAATTCGGTTTGATACAAAGTGTCACAAGCGTGGACGGCATCTTCGAACATTTCTTGTTCTAAGTAAATGTTAAATGACTCTTTGGCTAAACCCCATGCTGCTTCTGGCATACCAGGTTGACCTGCATCCAACATGATATTGGCAATTTCTAATTGTAAGTTTGCACGCACCAAAGGATCACAGTCTGCTTTGAGTTGAAGCAGCTCATCTTGCTTTATTTTTAACTGATCTTTTAAAAAGTCTCTAGACTCCGTTCCTTCGGTGAAGGCGAGTGCTGTCTCTTTGTCGCTACTTTTAATAACGGTGCTATTAGTCTTATCAGCGTTGTCGTTTATGTCGGTCTTATCGTTCATGATGAGTTCTACGTTTAAATTTAAATGTATATTAGCATACGCTTATGAATATGCTAATTTAGTTACTTGGGAAGGGGTTTTTAGCTTCCACTCAGGCTTCTCGCTAAACGAGCTCAAAGCGCATTGATAAATCAACCGCCTGAATATCTTTAGTAATTTCACCGATAGAAATATAGTCTACCCCAGTTTCAGCAATAGTAGCGACTGTATTAATATCAACGCCACCAGAGGCCTCTAATATTACTTTACCCTTATTCTCTTGAACCGCTTCGCGCATGCTTTCTAGGTCAAAATTATCCAGCATTATAATATCAGCGCCTGCTTTACTAGCTTCTCTAAATTCTGCTAAATCCTCGGTTTCTACTTCAACTTTAATGCTTGGGTGAAGGTGCTTTGCTTGCTTCACGGCTGCGGTAATCGAGCCGGCTGCCATAATATGATTTTCTTTTATTAGGATCATATCGTAAAGTCCAATACGGTGATTTTTTCCACCACCACAAAGTACTGCATATTTTTGGGCATTTCGTAGGTTCGGCAAGGTTTTACGCGTGTCTAAAATTTTTGCTTTGCTACCAGCAATTTTTTCAACAAATGTCTGGGTCAAGGTTGCGGTAGCCGATAAGGTTTGTACAAAATTTAAAGCAGCTCGTTCCCCACTAAGAATGGCACGAGAGTTACCTGAGATTGTGCATAAGGTTGCACCTGCTTTTACCCTTTCGCTATCTTTATAATTCCAGACAATTTTGATAGTTTTATCAATTTGTTTGAAGACCTCTTCAAACCAAGTAACACCTGACAAAATAGCCTCATCACGGCAAATTACATTGGCAACCGAATTTGCATTTTCAGGGATGAGTTGCGCAGTGACATCACCACTACCAATATCTTCTTGCAGTGCTAGTTTGACTTGTTCACTTATATTAGCTGGCAGTTTCATTTATTTTATCCATTAAAAAGGGAGGCTATTGCCTCCCTCTATTGTAGCGTTTTACATCGCTATTTAAAATGTGCTTATTTCAAGCGTGTAACACCCATCATTTTAAGAATAGACTTTTCATAGAATGGCTCTGAGCTACCTTTCTTCATCTTGCGGATAAAGTATTTTTCAAATGCAATCTTAGCTAAGTGAACCCACTTACCTTTTTTAAACCAAGCAACGTTACGCGGCGGGATTTGTGGAATAGCCAAGAACGCAGCTCCTGTGTCACCAAAGTCAGCTAAACATAACGCTGTCCATGTACCTTTAGCATACGGCTCTTTACCTTTAATCGCAGCATCAATATTGTGTACTGCTGATGTCACCATTGATTCAATCATATAACCGGTTTTTGGAGCACCTGTTGGTACTGGCGTTGCTTCAACGGGCGGAATTGCGACACAAACACCGGCAGAATATATATTTTGGTAAGTCGGATTACGGTGGAAATCATCAATCATTACAAATCCACGTGGATTACATAAACCCTCAACACTCGCAACGGCATCCACACCAAAGAATGCGGGTAACATCATCGCAAGATCAAATTCTAGTGCATGCTCGGTATAAACCTCACCTTTAGCATCAAGCTCACTGATGTGCATTTTACCTTCTTCAACCTTGGTCGTTTTTGCGTTGGCTATCCATTTAATGTGGCGATTACGTAATTCAGACTCAAGCATACCTTTTGAATCACCCACCCCACCAAGACCTAAATGGCCAACATAAGGCCTCAGACGTTACGATAGTAATATCAAACTTATCACGCATCTTGCGCTTTTTAAGATCGGTATCAACGATTAGCGCGAATTCATAAGCAGGGCCAAAACAACTTGCAAATGGCATAGCACCTACGATGATGTGACCGCTACCTTTTTCAAGCTGCTTTTTGTAATCTTCGTAGAACATTTCTGCATGGTCAACAGTACAAACAGAATGCGTATGACCACCGTGTGGGCCTGCGCCTTCAACTTCATCAAAGAACAGTTTTGGGCCTGTTGCAATAATCATGTAATCGTATTCGATGGTGTCGCCACCATCCATGGTTAGCTTGCTGTTTGCCGCATCGATTTTATCAACACGGCCTTGAACAAATTTAATGCCTTTTTTAGTGACATACTTTTCAATTGAAAAAGTAATGTCGTTACGGCTTCTCCAGCCTACACCTACCCATGGGTTTGATGGAGTGAATTGAAAATAATCACGTTCATTGATTAAAGTAATTTCATGACTCCCACCGAGTTCATCTTTTAATTCGTATGCGGCTGGCATGCCACCAGTTCCTGCTCCTAACACGACAATATGCGCCATTTTATGCTCCTTAATTAGTACTCTTCTGATCTATTCAACTATTAATATTTAGAGGATTATTAATCAAATGAATATACTCCTAGAAATATAAGAGAGTGCCAATTAAAATAGCATTTCCAACATTTTATAAGGATTTCATTAAATGCTTATTTAGAGTAGGATTTTATTTCCGTTAAAAACCTGTAATCCTTTTTAAGATATAATCCACCTATGAAAACATATTTAGTCGGCGGTGCAGTTCGCGATAAACTACTAGGGCTTCCTATAAAAGACCGTGACTGGGTAGTTATAGAGTCCACGCCAGAAGAAATGCTTAAACAAGGCTATGCCTCTGTCGGCAAAGATTTTCCTGTTTTTTTGCACCCAGAAACAAAAGAAGAATATGCGCTAGCGCGAACTGAGCGAAAAACCTCAACGGGCTATCATGGCTTTCAATTTAATACCGATTCTACCGTCACCCTTGAAGAAGACGTACAGCGCAGAGATTTAACCATCAATGCATTAGCAGAAGATGATAACGGCAACCTGCTCGATTTTGTAGGCGGAAAAACTGACCTGGAGAATCGTTGGCTGCGTCATGTATCCTCGGCTTTTGCCGAAGACCCTGTCAGAATCTTACGCATTGCGCGCTTCGCTTCACGCTTTGCCAATCTCGGTTTTAAGGTTGCACCTGAAACGATGATATTAATGCGTCAAATGGTTGCTGATGGGGAAGTCGATGCGCTGGTTCCTGAGCGTGTTTGGCAAGAAATGTCTCGTGCGCTTAGCGAACCTTCTCCTGAAATATTTATTGAAGTGTTACGCGAATGTGGCGCACTAAAAATTCTGTTTCCTGAAATTGATCGGCTTTTTGGTGTACCGCAACCTGTTGAGCATCACCCCGAGATTGATACAGGGGTTCATACGATGATGGTATTACAACAAGCTTGTCTTTTAACTGATGACCCTGTGGTACGTTTTTCTGCTTTAACACATGATTTGGGTAAAGGCACCACACCGAAGAAAATATTACCGCATCATTATGATCATGAGGAACGAGGTTATCATTTAGTCAAAGTATTATGTAACCGTTATAAAATTCCTAATAACTATCGGCAATTGGCTGAAATCACCGCGCGTTATCACACCCATGCACACCGAGCTTTCGAGGTTAAACCAAAAACCCTGCTTAAAGTGTTAAATAAAACGGATGCATTTCGTAAGCCTGAACGCTTCGAACAATTTTTACTGGCCTGTATTGCAGACAGTCACGGTAGGCCTGGGTATGAAAACTACGACTACAAACAAGCGCCGTTTTTTTCATTAGTCAGAAACAAAGCAGCCGAAGTCAGTACCCGTGATATAATCGCGGACGGCTTTGAAAATGAAAAAATATCAGAAGAATTGTACAAACGTCGGTTACTTGCTATAAAAAGTCTTCGTCAAAGCATTGAAACTGAATAATCAAGCCATACATTTATATTACGAATCACATCAATAGAGGTAACTATGACATCAATAGCAGATACAACAATCGCAGGCTTTAATCTTGGTGATATTGTGGTTCATCGCGTGCATAACTTTCGTGGTGTCATTGTCGATGTTGATGCTGATTTTCAGGGTTCTGATGATTGGTATGATCAAAATACTACTAATGAGCCTTCTAAAACAGCGCCTTGGTATCATATATTGATTGATGAGGAAGGTGCGATGGCGTATGTGTCTGAGCAAAATATTTACACCGACTCATCAAAGCAAGAAGTCGAAAACCCCATGATTGATGATATGTTTGAGAATTTCGATTCAGGACATTACCTACCGCGTCAAACCCTTAACTAAACGAGTTGAAACACACTTTATTTAGATGCCTTCACCCGCTATTAAACTAAAATAAAATGCCTGATTGGTTAATACACTCTCAGTACCTAGTCGCTTTTATTACGGGTCTACTGGGTGGTGTACACTGCTTTGGTATGTGCGGTGGCATTGTTGGGGCGTTGAGCTTAAGCTCCCCACAGCAGCAAAAATCCCCTCAAATTTCTATATTATTAGGTTATAACATTGGCCGAATATCGGGCTATGTCGTGGCTGGCACTTTTGTAGGTTTTCTCGGCGCATCGCTTGTTGATCTAACCGGTATTCAAAATACTAAACAAGTACTTTCTGTGGTTGCCTCAGTCTTTATGATTGCTTTAGGCTTCTACCTTACCGGACTCTGGAGCAGTTTTAGTAAACTGGAAATTATTGGTACAGGCCTGTGGAAAAGAATTCAACCGCTTACTAAACGTTTTATCCCAGTACACAGCTTTTCTCAAGCACTGCCATTAGGTTTTTTATGGGGCTGGCTGCCTTGCGGCTTGGTTTACACTGCTTTAATTTGGACGCTATCCGCAGGTAGTGCTGTCAAAGGCGGCTTAATTATGCTGGCTTTTGGTTTAGGTACTTTGCCTAATTTATTGATAATGGGTGTATTAGCCGCTCAACTTGGGCGGTGGGTTAAACACCCGATGGTTAGGAAACTCGCGGGTTTGTTAGTCGTTTTGATGGGTATATTGACCTTATTGCGTGCTTTTTATTGAAAAGAATTTTCAGGTATTTTTTTAATTAGGAGTACTACTATCAGCCTTACGTAATAAAAAGCTTTTAACCTGCCCTGCCTTTGCTTCTTTAAAAGCGCTTATGCCAAAACTGTTCCAATCAAAATCTTCTTCTGATTCATGTTCTAAATAAATAAGCGTATGGGATTGAATTAATTTTTTTTCTATTAATAACGCTAACGAAGACGCTAACAGGTCTTTTCTGTAAGGCGGGTCTAAAAAAATTATATCAAAAGGCGTGGCGGATTGTGATGATAGATAGTCCAGCGCATCGGTATTGATAACGTTTGTATCTGATTTTAACAAAGCTAGATTATATGTTAATTGGTGGGCAACAGCCTTGTTTTTTTCAATAAAAACGACTTCATTTGCGCCACGTGATAATGCCTCTAAACCGAGCGCACCACTGCCCGCAAATAAATCAAGACAGCGTGCGCCGTGAATAGTATTTTGTAACCAGTTAAACAGTGTTTCTCGCACTCGGTCTGGTGTTGGACGCATGCCTTCCGCATTAATAATCTGTAGTTTTCGGCTACGCCACTGCCCCCCGATAATACGTAGGCTGTTACTGGTGCAACTTTTATTATTTTTCTGCGGTCGTTTTTTTCGTGGCATCTTTTTCTTTTGCTTTGTCAGCGCCTTTAGCCTCACCGCCGACAATAATGGTTAGCATTTTACTAGGGTCAAGTCTGCGCTTGTAAGCATCTTTAATCTCATCACGGGTAATTTTATTGATGGTATCAGTAAAGGTATCTAGATAATTTAGCGGTAGCCCATAAAAACCGATCATGGCGAGGTAGCCTATAATATCACTATTACTGGCCGTTCTTAGCGGAAAACCACCCGTAATATTGAGTTTTGAGGCGATAATCTCTTCTTCTGTTGGGCCATCTTTTTGAAATTTTTCAAGCTCATCGCGCGCTACTTTTATGGCTTCATCAGTTTGTGATAACTTGGTTTGTAACCCTAACATGAAGGGGCCGTTTTCTTGCATCGGGATAAAGTAGCTATAAACACTGTAAGAAAGCCCACGTTTAACACGTACCTCTTTCATTAAACGTGAAGTGAAGCCACTTCCACCAAAAACGTGATTACCTAAATAAAGCGAGAAATAATCCTTATCACCACGCTTGTCACCTGGCTGCCCAATGGTAATATGTGCTTGAGTGGAGGGAAAAGGTATACGCACCACTTTAGCTTTTTCGAGTGCTTTAACCTCAGGTACTTTGGGCGCTGCGTTACCTACACCTCGATCACCGCCAAGTATTGCTTTTGAAATGCTATTAGCAATAGCTTCTGCTTGTTTTTTACTAATAGCACCGACCATTGCAAGCTGACCATTTTTATTCACAAAGTATTGTTTATAAAAAGTCTTTAAGTCATCGCTTGTCATAGCAGCGATAGTTTCTTCTGTTCCATTTTGTGGGCTTGCGTAAGGGTGGTTACCGTATAAATTTTTGTAAAAAGCTTTATCGGCGATTGAAGCGGGGTTTTGTTTTTCAGCCTGTAAACCCACTAATGCTTGCTTTTTTAAGCGTTCAAAATCTGTTTCAGGAAAGTCAGGCTTTTCGATAACCTTTTGCCACATTGTTAGTGCCGGTTTCATTTGCTCATCAAGTGTTAGTGTACGCAAATTAATCCACGCCATATCGCGGGCAGAACCGGTTGAAAAGTTTGCGCCAACGGACTCAAACGCATCAGCAATTTGATCTGCGTTTAAGCCAGCTGCACCTTTGTCTAACATACTAGTAACCATGCCAGAAATGCCTGCTTTATCCTTATCGTAAGCACTTCCTGCTGCAAAAGTGAAGCGGGCATCTAGCATCGGTAGCTCGGGCACATGTACGTAATAAATTCGTAAGCCTGATTCTGTTGTCCAGTTCTCGATCTTAGGCGTAGCAGAGACGAATGTGCTAAATAATAAAACAAAGCCCAGTAGCCAAATCTTTAATTGGTTATTCATTACTTTGTCTCCTTTTTATTATTTTTATTTTCAAGTGGTTGTGGTATTAACTCGGCAACGGTTAAATGTTCTTCGATCAGGTATTTTTTAGCAACATCTTGAATTTGTTGCGCTGTGACTGCAAGAACTCCAGGAACATATTCATCCATATACTTATACCCTAAACCTACCGACTCTAACGAGCCGAGCAAGGTCGCGATGTGTTGAATTGAATCACGTTCAAAAACCTCACTGGAAATAACCTGTGCCTTTACGCGTTTAAGTTCTGCTTCACTAACAAGTTCTTTTTTAAGGACGTTGATTTCATCTAATAAGGCTTTTTTTAATACGCTGGTTTCAATATCTTTTGCTGGAGTGGCCGTGATGACCAATAAATTAGGCAAGCGACCATAGCCGTAATAACCTGCGCCTGCACCTGCCGCAATGGCTTTGCCACGAACTAGGTTTTTGGCAAAGCGTGCGCTACTGCCACCATCTAAAATATTAGCGAGTACTTCTAAGGCATAAGGCTCCCATTTGGGTACTTTGCCTTGTTTTGCAGTAATCATAGCTGGGGTTTTAAAGCCCATGCGCAAATTGGCTAATTTAGCAGGTAGCTTTAGAGTGATATTACGAATACCTCTTTGCTCAACTTCGGTACGTAGTTTTACTTCAGGTAATGGGTTTGACTCATAAACAGAAAAATATTTTTTTGCCATTGCTATGACTTTTTCAGGATCAACATCGCCCACTACAACTAATGTTGCATTATTGGGGGTGTACCATTTTTTATACCAAGCATAAGCATCATCAACTTTCATGCCGTCTAAATCAACCATCCAACCAATCACTGGTGCGCGGTAAGGGCTATTTAAAAAAGCCACGGCATTGAACTGTTCGCGCGTTAACGAGCTTGGTTTATCATCAGTGCGCCAACGGCGCTCTTCTTTTACCACTTCAATTTCTTTTTTAAATTCTTCAGGGTCAAAGACTAGGTTGCGCATACGGTCGGCTTCAATTTCCATGGCCGCTTCTAACTTATCACTGGCAAGTACTTCATAATAAGCAGTGTAATCTTGCGAGGTAAAAGCATTGTTTCTTGCGCCAATAGCAGAAACTAACTTTTCAAACTCACCCGACTTATGTTTTTTAGTGCCTTTAAACATCATATGTTCTAAAGCATGGGACAAGCCTGTAATACCTTCGTGTTCATAGCTGGTGCCAATCTTATACCAAACTTGAATCACGGCAACAGGCGCGCGTTTATCTTGCTTGACCAAAACTTTCATGCCATTTTTTAAAATAGCTTCGTGAACGGTGTTTTTCTTTTCTTCTGCATAAGTCGTACTCAATGTACAAAATAGCGATAAGCTGAGTAAAATTTTACCTAAGCTTAAAAAAGAACCCCGAGCCTGTACAACAGGTGATAAACTAGTATTCATATCTTTTTATTAAACTTCCAAAAATTGAATTATAACTGATGTTTCGTTTATTTAAGAAAAAAAAGCCAAAAACTGATTCAGGTACTGATGATATTACCTCTGAACTTTTAGAAGAGTCTTCTCAAGATACGATGGAAGCGTCTCTTTTAAATACGCCAGTGGAAGAGTCAGGCCTTTCGGTTGATTTAGAACCTCACAATGCACCAAAAGTTTCAACAGAGTCGATAGAAAAACCAATTCAAGAAAAGCCCTTAGAAGACAATCCAGAAATTAACCCCATCACAGAACAGATTGAGGCTCAGGCAACACGAAAACAACAGGCCGAACTCGAAACAACTGAGCCGAAAAAAGAAGGTTTATTTAGTCGCCTTCGCTCAGGCCTATCTAAAACAGGCGACGCCCTCACCGAAGGTATGGGTGCATTAGTTTTAGGTAAAAAAGAAATTGATGAGGAGATTCTTGAAGACCTTGAAACCCGACTTTTAATGGCCGATGTTGGCATTGAGGCGACCCAACGTATTATTAATGACCTAACCAAACGCGCCGCGCGCGATGAGTTAAAAGACTCAAAAGCAATGATGAAGGCAATGTACGTCGAGATGACAAAAATATTGCGACCCATTGCCAAGCCCTTAATTATTGATGAGACTCAATCCCCCACTGTTATTTTAATGGTCGGTATTAATGGTGCTGGCAAAACGACCACCATCGGCAAGCTTGCCAAGCAATTCCAAAATGATGGCAAGTCAGTGATGCTTGCCGCAGGTGATACCTTCCGCGCCGCTGCCGTTGAGCAACTCGAAGTATGGGGCGAGCGTAATAATATTCCTGTGGTGGCACAAGGTACGGGTTCTGATAGTGCCTCAGTTATCTATGATGCGATGGAATCTGCTAAGGCTAAAAATATTGATATTTTGCTTGCGGATACCGCCGGGCGTTTGCATACACAAACCAACTTGATGGAAGAGCTTAAAAAAGTAAAACGAGTAATGCAAAAAATTAATGCCAATGCGCCACATGAAATAATGCTGATTGTAGATGCCAGTATTGGCCAAAATGCTTTGGCGCAAGCGAAAGAATTTAACAAGGCGCTTGGGCTTACGGGTATTACGGTGACTAAGTTAGACGGTACTGCAAAAGGCGGGATTTTATTTGCGATTGCAGAGCAGACGGGAATACCAGTCCGTTACATTGGTGTTGGCGAATCTATTGATGATTTACAAGAATTTGATGCCTATGAGTTTTCGGGCGCCTTGCTTGCTGGTGAGAGCTAGGTTTAAGTTAACCGCAGCTAGCTTTTATTGGCAATAAGAATGCCTTGCCAAAATTCTTGTGCCGTTTCTTCTGAGCCAAAATAACGAATTAAACGCTGTTCACCTTTTTCTAATAAATCTGGCATATTCACTAATGCTTTTTGTAGCTCGATCTTTGCTTTTTCGATCTCGTCTAGTTTTACATAAGTCATGCAACGCACCATTTCACCACTAAATAAAATGGGTGCGTCAATAATCAGCGCTATCTCTAAAGCTCTTTCATAATTACCTTTTAGATACTCATCACAAAAAGGAACCACATTGAACCAGCTGGGGTAATTAGAAGAAAGTGCTAATACTTTGTGAATTAACTCCATGCCTTGCTCGCGCTCCCCCATCATAAAGAGGTGGAAGCCAACACCAAACTCAATATAAGCATGGTACTGACAAAGATCTCGGGTAATTTTGAACTCATTTAAAGCATGTACTCTTTCATCCAAACAAAAGAGTATTTGCCCTAAGGCATAGTGCGCTTCATGGCTATCTGGTTTTGAGTTGATTGCCCTTAGCGCACATAACCTGCCTAGCTCTAAGGAGATTTTAGGATCAGTAAAGGTATAGACATAATTACGCCGACAAAGGTCTGCTAAAATAATATTGCTTATAACGTCACTGGGGTTTTTTTCTAAGTAACGTTGGCACACATCAACACTTTTTTGTAACGCAGCTACGCTTAAATTATCAATATATTTTCTATAATACACAAGTGCTTTAAATTGCTCAGGAATAGTAGACTCATCTTGCATCAGCTTTTTAACCCAATGTTGGTATAAAATCCCTTGTTGAATATCGCTAGCAGCAGCAGTAATACTGCCAATAATGGTTTGTTGCTTGTGAAAAGGCACTTCGCTATCGATGTCATAGGTCTCTGACCAAATAATCTCTTTTGATTCAACATCTATTATTCGGCACAGTAACAAGTGCCCATCTTTAGGAAGTTGCTGAATACAAAATACCAGCATGTAGTCAGCTTGGAAGCGCTCTCTAATTTCTGACGCGGCAAAAAGTGTGTCACTCTTATCGCCATGCGGGATTAAAATAACAATTCTTGCTAATATAAAGCGACTAAGCTCTTTTGCTAAAGTATCCGTTACATGAAAAACTAAACGGTTACTTTCATCATTTTGTGTTCTATCTGAATAACACATCACGGCGAGCTTGGGAGCTAGAGAATAGCTTTCACTCACCAACTCTTTTTTAGGAATTAAGTTTTTAGCAAAAGAAGGCGTATAATGACCTTTAGGTAATGTGATGCGAAGTGAATCAGCAAGCCCTTCTTTTTTATAATAGTCTTCCAGCTTTTTGCGTATTCGACCCGCATTAATACGAATCGCAGGGTTGGTATCAGAATCAAAGGTTTCTGCATAACCTAAACCTTCTACAGCAATGGTGTACTGTTTAAGTTGTTCACTTTCTCCAACCAAAGCTTTACCAATAATAAATTGAAGAAACTTTTTTTGTTGTGCCGCATTCTTAAAATAACTACTCGTTAATATCTTACGTAGTTGATTATTAATCAGCACACAATCATCTTCACTTAATGATTTTAGGTCGATAATGTCTTGGTTATTAGCCAAATGAAGTAAGCCTTGAGATAGTGTTTAATAGCGGGGCAAGGTATTGTATATGGATTTTAGTCATAATTACATTGCACGTAAGTTATTATTTTTAATATGTGGATAAAGATATCACATTGGTGCAATAAATTAGAGCAGTTGGTCATGTCTTTTCTGCCTTCTATCATAATAATTTAAGCTTATAGCTAAAAACTAAGGTCATCACTTGCAATAAGCCCAGCCCCCCCAAAAAATAAAATTATATTATTTAGTTGGGAACATTAATTTGTGATGCTAGAAAGCCTTACTTGACATCAATCATTTGTACCGTGCCATCAGGGAGGGTCTCGGCAATTTGTCCTTTAGGTTCTTCGAGAAAGATTAAAATCAGTAGGAATACCGCACTAGAAACGACACCAATAAACAAAAAGAATTGGTCGTAGCTGATTAATGAATTTACCGTTAAAAACAGTACTGCACCGACATTACCAAATGCACCTGCCATGCCCGCAATTTGCCCTGTCATACGCCGTTGAATTAACGGCACCATTGCATATACCGCACCAGAGCCGCCTTTGGAGAAGATGCCGCCCATAATGGTCATGCCCACAACCATCCAAATCGGCCAGCTTTTATCCACCATTCCCAGTACCAAAAAGCTTGTGGTGATGCCTGCAAAAGCAATAATCAGGGTACGCTTACGCCCAATAACATCACTGATCCAACCGCCACCTGGGCGCGCAAATAGGTTAATAAAAGGGTAGATGCCAGCCATTAATGCTGCGCTGACTTTAGGTATATCAAACCATTCGACATAAAACATCGCGAGCATTGAAACTACCGCCAACTCGGTACCAAAAGTTACAAAATAAGCAAAATCTAAAATAGCTACTTGCTTAAATTTATAGCGCTGCATAGCGGGCACAGGCTCTTTTAAAATATGTGAATTCACATGCCAAATTTTCCACACTTGTACGGCATAGATCAATAACAAAACAACGTAAATAACCAAAGCAGTTGATGCGCTAATCAAACCCATATTAGTCGGTGATAATTTCCAAGTCAGTAACGCCAGTGCTAAAAATAACGGGATGTTCATAAGTACATAAAGTACTAGGTCAAAGCCACTGGTCACTTCCATTGCACCTGTTTTGGCGGGCTTAAAATAAGTAGAACCTTGTGGTGTATTACGCGCTACGGTGTAATAAAAAACACCGTAAGCAATCGCCGCAATACTGGCAAATGTAATAGCATAACGCCAACCATCAGTACCACCCATATTTGCTGCTATGAAAGGTAGTGTAACCGCCGCACCCGCTGATCCAAAGTTACCCCAGCCGCCGTATATACCTTGTGCGAGACCTGTTTGTCTAGCCGGAAACCACTCACCAATCATACGTATACCAACCACAAATCCAGCACCAATAAAACCAGATAAAAAACGCATAATGGCTAGATTTTGATAACTATCAGCCCATGCAAACGCAATACTAATAAAGCCGCCCAAAATCAAAATAGAGCTAAACATAATGCGCGGACCAAACTTATCCACCAACATACCAACGATGATGCGCGAGGGGATTGTCATCGCAACATTTAAAATAAGTAAAACTTTGGCCTGCTGATCACTTAAAGAAAGCGCCTCTTGAATAAAGGGCATGATTGGCCCTAGCCCCAACCAAACCACAAAGGTCATGAAGAAGGCAATCCATGTGATATGTAGTGTCCTGATATTGGCTTTGCCAAAGTTGAAAAGATTGAGTTTTTCAACGCCTGTTGGTGACGACATAGGTATTTCCTTTGCTTGTACTTCGTGAGTGATAATGATTATAACAAAGGCAAGTAGTGTGCCAACTTTGCCACCCCCATTTTATTAAAGATAAAACTAGAACCCTTTGCTATTACTACTGAGCAATTACCTTAACAATATTAGAATGCACTTATATTGAGCATTCTAGATTGAATGCACCAAAAAAGAACACCTATCTTGCTATCACTAACAATCAATAATTCTAGACAGTTTCTTACTCTTAATCATAGTTCCAGGTTAGTGGATATAGGCTTGAGCAGGTTTTCCTGATCCCCTCAGCTTAAACCCTACGCATATAATTACAGAACAATTAAATATAGCGCCGCAACAATTCTAAAGCAGTATTGGCATAGAAATTGCTTCTATCAAATTAAGTAAATTATTTCATTCAAATTTAGGAAGTAGACATGAGCCAAAACTCTAGGCAGAACCTCGTATTAATTGGCAACGGCATGGCAGGTATGCGCACCGTTGAAGAATTATTAAAATTAGAGCCAGAAAAATACACTATCACGGTATTTGGTGATGAGCCTTACGGTAACTATAACCGCATTATGCTATCTCCCGTTTTGGCCGATGAGAAGACCTTAGAAGAGGTTATGCTCAATGATGACGATTGGTACAAAGACAATAATATACGTTTTGAAAAAGGCAAAAAAGTCACTGAGATTCACCGTACTAAAAAGGAAGTGACTGCTGAAGATGGCACCGTTGTTCCTTACGATAAGTTATTAATCGCGACTGGCTCAACATCCTTTATGTTGCCACTCCCTGGTGCGGATAAATACGGCGTAATTGGTTTTCGCGATGTGAAGGATGTCGATACCATGATCGAAGCGGCAGAGCATTACAAAAAAGCCGTGGTCATCGGTGGCGGTCTGCTTGGGCTTGAAGCCGCAAATGGCTTAATGAAGCAAGGCATGGATGTGACCGTTGTACATATCATGGATACCTTGATGGAGCGTCAACTCGACGCACCTGCCGCAAAAATGCTACAAAGATCATTAGAAGAACAAGGCATGACTTTCTTAATGGATCATCAAACCGAAGAGATCCTAGGTGATGATCGCGTAACCGGTCTTAAATTTACTGATGGCACACAAGTCGATGCGGACTTATTAGTTATGGCAGTGGGCATCAAGCCAAATTTTGAACTCGCACAATCATCCGGCTTACATTGTGAACGCGGCATCGTCGTTAGCGATACGATGCAGACGTTTGACCCAAACATTTACTCAGTCGGCGAATGTGTGCAACATCGTGGTGCAACCTATGGTTTGGTTGCGCCCTTGTTTGAGCAAGCCAAAGTTGCCGCCAATCACTTGGCAGAATTAGGCTACGCGCGTTATGAAGGCACAGTGACGTCCACCATGCTAAAAGTCACAGGCATTGATTTATTCTCGGCCGGTGATTTCCATGGCGATGAAGATACTGATGAGTTACTGTTTCATGATGCCTCTTCTGGCACGTATAAAAAGCTCATTGTGCGTGATGATGTGATCGTTGGTGCATGCCTCTACGGTGACACAATCGACGGCACGTGGTACTTCCAAATGATGAAGGATGAGACCAAAATCACCGATTTTCGTAGTACCATTTTATTCGGACAAGCGCATCTAGGTGATGCCGGTCACGGCGATGAAACGCGTGTAGCCGCTATGGCAGATGATGCGGAAATCTGTGGCTGTAACGGCGTAACTAAATGTGAAATAGTTGACACCATTGTTGAGAAAAAACTGTTCACGCTAGATGATGTACGCGCGCACACCAAAGCATCTTCATCTTGTGGCTCTTGTACTGGCTTAGTTGAATCATTATTGGCTCACACACTAGGCGGTGATTATTCGCAAGCACCTAGCAAAAAGCCGCTGTGTGGCTGTACCGAATTAACGCATGACGAAGTACGTGCGGGCATTCGCAAACACACCTTAAAAAATCATGTAGAAGTACGCGAAACCTTAGGCTGGAAAACAGAAGACGGTTGTGCCGTTTGTCGCCAGGCCACCAACTATTATTTATTGTGTGAATACCCTGAGTACAACGACCCAGAATCACGCTTCATCAATGAGCGCGCCCACGGTAACATTCAAAAAGACGGTTCATATTCTGTCGTGCCACGTATGTTCGGTGGTATGTGTACGCCCAAAGATTTACGTGCGATTGCCGATGTTGCGGATAAATTCAACGTGCCAGAAATGAAAGTCACCGGTGGTCAACGCATCGATATGTTCGGCATTCAAAAAGAAGACTTACCCGCCATGTGGAAAGATTTATCGGATGCAGGTTTTGTCTCAGGCCACGCCTACGGTAAAGCGATGCGAACCTGTAAAACCTGTGTTGGTGATTCCTGGTGTCGAATGGGTACGCAAGATTCAACCGGCCTAGGCGTTAAACTAGAAGAACTCACCTGGGGTTCTTGGATGCCACACAAATACAAACTAGCGGTATCCGGTTGCCCACGTAACTGTGCAGAAGCCACCATAAAAGACTTCGGCGTTGTGTGTGTGGATTCGGGTTACGAGCTTCACGTTGGCGGCAACGGCGGCATAAAAGTACGCGTAACCGACTACCTAACTAAAGTGGACACCGAAGAAGAAGTGCTAGAGTTTGCAGGCGCATTTGCCCAATTCTATCGTGAGGATGCACATTATTTAGAGCGTACTGCACCGTGGATCGAGCGTGTTGGTTTGGATAAAATTAAAGCGGCTATTTTGGATGATGCAGAAGGCAGAAAAGTTCTACATGAACGTTTCTTAGTATCGCAAAAGCCCGCACAAATTGATCCGTGGAAGAAGCACGCCGAAGGTGCCGATGAGCATCAGTTCCAGAATATTAAAATCAAAATAGAAGCGTAATAAATACAAAGCACACCCTAGTTTTACATGATGTAAAACTAGGGGTGTGAAAGCAAATAAGAGAATACAAAATGAGTAACTGGCAAGAAATAACCACCCTAGATTCAATCCCTGTTTTAGGCTCCCGCGTGGTAGAAACAGACAGCGTAAACATCGCCATCTTTAGAGGCAAAGACGACAACGTCTTCGCCATAAAAGACGAATGCCCGCACAAAAAAGGCCCACTATCACAAGGCATCATGCACGGTGATTCAGTCACCTGCCCACTGCATAATTGGAAAATTAGTTTGGTATCAGGTGAGGCTCTGGGGGTTGATGAAGGGTGTACGAATACCTATGAGGCTAAGGTTGAGGATGGTAAAGTATTTTTGAATTTATAAACCCGTAGGGTCGGTGAAGTTTACGCAATTGGCCAGAGTACGCACATAAAATGGTCGGTTTCGCAAAGCTACCACCGACCCTACACGGTTGGTTACACAACTGAAAGATCAGCTTGGTTGCGGGTGAGGCAAGGAAGCCCAATATAATGGTTAAAAGACAAAACACCATATAAAATTTGGAATCATACCTTGGTAATTTTTGGATTAACACCGTGTAAAATATGGAATTGAACCTTGTGAAAATTGGAATTGTACGGTTTAATAGGACTTATGTATGAAAGAAACATAAACCCTAAACTTGTCACAGCATTACAAAGCTACCGGATTATTCTGTTAAATGGTCCTCGTCAGGCAGGGAAAACTACGCTTGTCAAAGAATTGTCTGAAAAATATGGCATGTCTTATCTAACATTGGACGACCCAGTAAAACTCACCCTAGCCCAACAAGACCCTAAAAACTTTCTTACATTTTATTCAAAAGAACCCTTGGTGATAGATGAGATTCAACTTGCCCCAGAATTAATCCCCTACATTAAAATCTTCGTTGACGAGAACAATAAAAAAGGGCAATTTCTACTTACTGGCTCTGCTGACTTTATGCGAATGCATGAAATTACCGAGTCACTTGCTGGAAGAATGGTTCGCTATAACCTCTATCCTCTGTCACAAGCTGAAATTAACACCACTAAGAAAAATATTATTGATCAGCTTTTTACAGAAGAGATAACAACATTAAAAAACAACACGTCACTGGATGGTGTTTTAGATAGAATAATAGCAGGTGGTTATCCCGAAATTATCAGCTACGAAAAATCGCTACGAGACGATTGGTTTGCCTCCTATATAGAATCCCGCATACAAAAAGATATACTTGAACTCAGGCAAATATCACTCGCCAAACGCCAATCCATCAAACAACTACTACAACTACTCGCAACTTACGATGCTCAACTTCTAAACTACAATACACTGGCAAAGAAATTACAAATTTCCAACAAAACCGTACTTACCTACGTTGAACTACTGGAAGCCATGTACATTATAAAAATCTTGCCCTCTTATCATGTCAATGCCTCATTACGCGTTATCAAATCCCCTAAAATTCATTTTATAGATACTGGCTTAGCAAGCTACTTGTTACACGTAGATAAGGAAAACCTGTTTCTTCACAAAGATGGTCATTACGGCAGTTTAATTGAAAATTATGTGTACTCAGAACTTTTAAAAGAAGCCAGTTATACAGAATCCAGCGTAGAAATTTACCATTTTAGAGACCTGCGAAAAAAAGAAGTCGATTTTGTACTGGAAAACCGTAATGGGAAAATAATCGGTGTGGAAGTCAAAGCAAAAGCCAACATTAAACAAAGCGATTTAAAAGGCATGGTTGAATTAGCAACAGAATCAAAAGGACGCTTTGAAAGAGGCATTATTTTCTATGGCGGTGATGAAATAATGCCGATTTCATCGGGTGGTTTTTTATTTTATTGTGTGCCTTTAGGGGTGCTGGGTTAGACTCAGTATTTGTTGGGCTTCCTGTGCCAGCGCAATAAACGATACATAAATGGTTGGTTTCGCGATGCTACACCGACCCTAGATGGTTACTGCATTGCAGCACCAGTCGCACCACTTACAAATTCGCGCTACAATTACCCCAATTGAGGTAATATCATGATTCGTGAAGCACCTGCCATGACTGTTCGTAATAATCTCGGTGAATTACTCAATGAGATTCAATATCGTGGTGATTCTGTGATGATCACAAAAAGTGGCAAACCCATTGCCGCACTAATTGATATTGAGTTATTTGAACGACTGCGTCGATTAGATGAAAACTTTGCTAAATTACCCAAAAATTCTAAGCACTTGGGATAATCACAGCTTTGAGCTGGCAATGTCAGAGTTTCAGCTTGCCGAAATCACACGAGTATTGGCTTACCCCAAAATTAGAAAAATATTAAAATGGGATAACAACCAAATTCAAGAATTTATACGCCAACTCTACCTACGCATTGAAATAATAGACATAACAGGCATAGATGTAGAAGTCCCAACCGACCCAGATGATAGCGCAATACTCGCCAGCCTAATCGCATCAAAAGCAGAATATTTAGTTCAGGAGACAAGGATTTTACTGGCACTGCGTGAGAATTATTCAATAGAAACACCAGTAGAATTTGTTAGGCGATTGTAGGGGATATTTTTCCCAAGCCATCTAAACCTTAGAATAATACTCAACCCCCGCGAATCCTTAAAAATCATTGACTCAATAACCCCTTATTACCCCGATAAACCTCATTAAGCTGTTTAGCAATCATCTTGCTAATGCTTGGTTTTATTTCCAATTCATTGGCGATACTTGTCCAGTTTGATAAAGCTTCTAGCACTTTATTAATTTCAATTTGTGCTTTTTTCCAGCTTGAAAAGTTGGCTTGTTTTGCGAGTTGTTGAATCGCTTTTAATGTGGGTTTTGTGCCGTAACCTGCATACGCCATCATGTGTTGCTGGTGTGGGCTGGGGCTGAAGGTTACATCATAAAATGGCGCGGGTTGCCACTGCCCTTTGTTATTCAATAAAAATGACCAGTTTTTGGTGTGGTCGTCTTGGTTGTCTGCAAACAGGTTAAACAGGGCGCGGATAAATTGTTGTTGCCCTACTGCGGGACTGTTACAGAGTGTTTGGCTGGCTTTGATGCAGTCTTCGTAATCCAATGAGGGTTGTCTGAAATCGGCATCCAGTAAGCCACATAATGTTTGGGTGTGATAGCGACCGCCGTTCTTGGTACAGTCAAATCGTTTTGTTGCTAGCCATGCTTTTGCGTCATTTTTATTATTACTTTGACTCGGCTTTAATAATTGCCATTCTGGAACATTAATGCCTGCTTGTTTTGCCATGGTTAAATAAGCGGCTTCACACAAGCCTTCATCATGCCCTAGTAATAAATGCTGGGAAGTGAATTTTACCAACCATGGCTCTAAGCCTTTATTTGGCTGTGTTGATATTTTATCGCTTGTTGGATCAATATATATAAGCGCCTTAGGTCTTGCACCGCCAGAACTTCCTGCATTTGCCAATGCGGTTAAGACTAATTCTGCATCGCCATCAAAAAGCTGTGCGGCGTTTTTGCCTAATTCAGAAAGGTTAATCCACGGCTCTTCTTTTTGCTTCCAATCGACTGTGGGGCTAAAGGATAAAGCACCAATTCCCGTGTCTCCGACGTAGGCTAGCCTATCCATTGCTGTTATTTGTTGTGGTTGGATGTTCTGTTGGCGGAATATTCTATCCATAAGCAATAAGCCCCAACCGTCGGGGAGCGAGTCTGCAAATAAGCCATGTAAGCCTGAGTGCGGCTGGCTGGGTGCTTTTGCAAGTACATTATTAAATGGCAAAGTAAAAGGGGATAGGTTTTGGTAGCTACTCAAGTAACTTGTATCGTATTGAAAATATACCCCTTGTTGGTTTTGCGCGAGCTGCCCAACCATTATTTTATTTCCATCACTTAAAGATCGAAACACATCCAGTTTTTTGATGGGTGAGAAGGCACTCATGTATTCAATGACTCTTGATTAAGGACTTCATCAATTGACGTTGGCTGGTAAGGATCTTTTTCAGCTAGTTTTACTAGGCTTTCGAGTGTATCTACACATTGCCAAAGTAAAATAAACTGACGCAGAGATATTTGCCCTGTTGTTTCAAATTTTTTTATGGTTGATGCAGGAACAGTGCTTTTTTTAGCTAATGCATCACGCGATAATTTAATTTGTTTACGCTTGGTGCGAACGGCTAAAGCAAGTTGTTGCTGAACATCATTTGCTGTGATTAAAGATAAGGAGACCATAGTGTGAAGCAACAATAAAAGATACAACTATATCCTTTATTTCTATAAATATCAATACATGGATACTACTGTATCTATATTATAGGATGTGGCGGAGTCGCACCAAAACAAGGCGCGGATTATGCTAACGCATCAAATTAAATCATGATAATTATGATTGTGTAAATTTATGGCGTATATTGTTGGCACACTTATTGCTATATTGATAATAAGTATTTAACAAGAGTTATTAATTAGATGTTATTCGGTCGTGGAAAAAAGAACCCTATCAAAATTGCAGATAAAGGTGTTAAAGAATGGAAATACGCCACCTGTGGTTACTGTTCTACAGGTTGCGCCATTGAAGTCGGCTTAAATGAAGAAGGCAGAGCCGTATCATCGCGTGGTGTAGGTAATGCGGATGTAAACCGTGGCAAGTTATGCTTAAAGGGTATTTTTGAACATGAGTTGTTTGAATCTGATGGGCGTGGAACAGAGCCTAAGATTCGCGATAGCTTTCATGATGACTGGCAGACCACCGACTGGGATACAGCACTGGACAAAACCTATTCTGAAATTCGCCGCGTGCAAGAAAAGTATGGCCGTGATTCGGTTGCGGTAATTTCTACGGGCCAAATGCTCACCGAAGAGTTTTACACCCTTGGCAAATTAACCCGCGGCATAATCGGCACAAACAACTACGATGGCAATACCACACTGTGTATGGCTTCGGCTGTATCAGGTTATAAACGCTCGTTTGGTTCTGATGGCCCGCCGGGTTGTTATGATGATTTTGACCAGACTGATTTACTCATTGCTTGGGGTTCTAACTTGCCTGAGCAGCATCCGATTATTTACTGGCGGATGAAAGAAGCACAAGAAAAATCTGGCTTTCCACTGATTGTTATCGACCCGCGCGTGACCATGCTAGCGCAAAATGCAGATCGTCATTTAACCGTTACACCCGGCACCGATGTGGTGCTGATGAATTCGATGATGCATGTGATTTTGGATGAAGGCTTAGAAGACAAGCGCTACATCGAAGCAAACACCAACGGTATTGAAGAGCTACGTGCTGAAGTGGCAAAATATGATCCCGTCACTGCTGCAAAGATTTGTGGTATTGATGAAGATACAATTCGTGCGGTCGCGCGCCAGTTTGCCAAAGCTAAAACCGCTATGCAAATTTGGACCATGGGTATCAACCAAAGCACGCACGGCTCTGATGGTGTGGTTGGCATTAATAATCTGGCGTTGATTACAGGAAATATCGGCATTCCCGGCGGCACTTCGCTTTCTATCACAGGGCAATGTAATGCGATGGGCACGCGCGAGTGGTCATCATGCTCAGGCTTGCCCAATCACCGCTTATTAGAAAACCCACAAGACCGTGAAGATATTGGTAAATTCTGGAATGTTGACCCTGAATTCTTCCCGAAAAAACGTGGCATGTTCCAGACTGATATTTACCAAGCGATGGAGCTGGGCGAGATAAAAGGCTTATGGTTAATCGCCACAAACCCGATGAGCTCCTTACCCAATACCGCACGTATTCGTAAGGCGATGGAGCAATTAGAGTTTTGTGTAATCCAAGATTGTTATGAAGATACCGAGAGTGCGCAATATGGCGATGTGTATCTTCCTGCAGGCACATGGGCAGAAAAAGATGGCGTGATGACGAATACCGAGCGGCGTATTAATGTCGTTAAGCCGGTGATTAAACCACATGGCAATTCAAAGCCTGATTTGTGGATTTTTAATCGCATGGCGGAGCGTTTTAACGCTGAAAAGAAGCCAGAAGACAAACTTAACTTTCCTGAAAAGGCCGCTGATATTTTCTTAGAAATGGGTAAATTATCCGAAGGGCGTTTGTCTGATAATTCGGGTATGACACACGAGTTAATCGAAAAGCACCGTGGTATTCAATGGCCTTACACCAAACAACAAGCCGAAGCAGGTGAAGCGCCAAAAACGAAGGGAGTGCGCTTGTATACCGAAGATGCCACCTTCCGCTACCCTGATGGTAAGGCGAAGTTAATTCCGCTTCCTTTTATTGATAATAACGAAGTTCCCGATAACAAATTCCCGTTCTGGCTAAACACTGGTCGATTAATCGAACATTGGCATGGCAGGACTAAGACAGGCAAGCTCAGTAATAACAATAAGTATTCTCCAATACCGTTTGCTGAGTTGAATCCTGACGCCGCTAGGGAACTTGGCGTGATTGCAGGTGATTACATAAGACTCGTATCACCCCGCTCTGACGCCATTGTAATGGCACAGCTTACACATCGTGTTCCTAAAAACATGATATTTGTGCCATTCCATTTTCATGATTGTGCAAACAGGCTTACGCTGGGTTTGCTCGATCCGCATTCGCGACAACCTGCTTATAAACAATCTGCCGTTAGGCTTGAGCGCATTGAAGACCAAGAAGCTGCGGCGCAAATGAGTATGGAGATGCGAACCTTTTAGCTGGAATAAGGTGTCTTTGATTAAGTTTTAGACTTCATTAAAGCCTCCATATCATTGGCTAGTCAGGTTGGGAGTCCCCTTCCAATTATGCCCAACCTGATTTTTTATTTTTACTGAGAAAACTATAACGACATGTTTCAAGTTAGAGAAGACGAACCAAAATACGCATTCTTGCAAGACAAGGACAGCAAAGATCAAAATCGTTACGGCAAGCCGATTGAGCTAACTACCGAAGGCGATGCGCTGCGTGATCAAAGCCTAAACATTAATAATGATAGCGACATCGGCGACAACCCAAATCGCTACAAACAACACGGCTTTTACTTCACCGCCGACAACTGTATCGCTTGTCACGCCTGTGAAGCGGCTTGCAGCGAGAAAAACGATAACGCAGGGCATATTGCATTTCGTTCGGTGGGCTTTGTTGAAGGTGGAACGTATCCCGATTACCGTCGCCAAAATATCTCAATGGCGTGTAATCATTGTGATGATCCTGTTTGTTTAAAAGGTTGCCCAACGCGCGCTTATACCAAGTTTGCAGAATACGGCGCGGTGCTACAAGACCCTGATATTTGTTTTGGCTGTGGTTACTGTACATGGGTTTGTCCTTATAATGCGCCGCAGTTAGACCCCGTCGAAGGCACGGTTTCAAAATGTAATATGTGCGTGGATCGCTTAGAAGTTGGGCTTAAACCTGCCTGTGTTTCTGCTTGCTTAGGCAATGCATTAGAGTTTGGAGTGATTGAAAACACCCCTGATGATCGCTACCAAGTAGATGCGCAAATACCGGGGTTTCCCGACCCTAGTATCACTCAACCCAATATTCGTTTTCAGCAAACTAAAACACTCAGCCGTGATATGAAACGTGTTGATTCTACTGCGATTAAATATCACCGCGATGATGATGCTGGCAATTACCAACCGGTACTGGATGAAAAACACGGCAAAACCAAACACTGGGGCATGAAAACGCTATTAGCCTCACACGAAAATGCACACGTTATGTTCACCTTGTCTGCCCAAGCCGTGATGGGCGCATTTGTTATGTTAGTGATTTTAGGCTCATTCTTTGGCGCACCTGTTATTGAAAGCTTACAAGCATCTAACGCCAAAATACCCTTATTGCTTATTATGTTTGGCTTGATGGGCACAGGCTTATATAAGCTTAATATGCATTTGGGTAAGCCTCACCGTTTTTATCGAGGTTTTAATAATTTGCGCCACTCACCGTTAAGTCGTGAAATTGCGGGCGTGTCGGCATTTTTTGCAGGGCTGGCTGGCTATACCTTCTTTAACTTCTTTGATAATGCTTTTACTAATTTCTTAGCGGGTGCTTCTGCACTCTTAGGTTTGATCGGTTTTGCGGCAGGTTCGTACTATATGTATAAACTGTATCGCATCAAAGCGCGCCCATTTTGGGATCACTGGCAAACTGCATCCACCTTTTATGGCACGATGCTTAGCTTAGGTGGCTTATTAATGGCGGTAGTTGGCAGCCTATTTATGCCAAACAGTGCCGAGTTAATTAAGTATTTTGCGATGATTATCGCGTTCGGATTAATCATTGAAGCGTTTGGTTTATTGTTTCATGCCAAAGATTTAAAAAGTGGCTCGGGCGAAGGACAAGCTGCGCACTACGAGTTATCGACCACTTTTGGTAAAACCTACTGGCTAAGAAATGCTTTGTTAGTGCTGAATATTATTCTTGTAGTAGTAATTAGTTATACAAGTCTATCGGGTATTGGCGGTATTTTAGTCGGCTTATTATTGACAGCATCATTAATTGCTATGGCGTACCTTGGGCGAATTATTTTCTACGCCTTAGTAACCCCAACCACAATGCCCGGCGCTTTCTTTTGGAAGAACAAAGGCTTTGTCGATCACGCCCGTGAATCTGGCTTAGCGGATATGCAACAACTGGGTGTTGCCTATGAGCGTCATCATAAATTTGATGTGAAAGAGTTAATGGATACCGTCAAAGAAAACTCTTTAATGGATATGATCGAACAAGCTAAGGCGATTGTGACTGGAAAGTAACGTTTGTGTCCTGATTTGTTTTGACTGAATCACGTACAAAAAAAGATACGCAAAATTATCTGCGTATCTTTAATTTTTGCTGTTTCGACATTTTAGGATAATGCTGTAATCCAACATCTATGCTTTTATAAAATCCAACAGATATGCGCCTATAGCGCACTATGCAATTCCATTAAAATATTTTTTCATTAATGGCTTTAACTCATTAAATAGTTTCACTAGCTCGTGAGACTAATACTTTCTTTATTCCGCTTGTTCCACCAATCTCGTGCCATTTCCAATGCAGCTTCGTGACTATCAGCTTTACCCATTGTGTATAAGGTAATCGCTGCCGTACCAATAATTGCCCCCACTCCGTATTCATCATCCTCTTCACCGCGCCATACTCTTGCCAATTTTTCAGGATCGAGCGTTTTATCTTTGACGTGTCGTTTAGAGAAAAGTGGTTGCCATTCTTCTTCTATTGCTTGTTTGTTTTTAATAGAGCGCACCAAGTTTGGCATATCGGGGTTCCATTCTGTTTCGCCACCATCGCCTTTTAAAACAGCCATTGTAGGTTGCTTTAATAATAATGATGCCTCTTGATGGGTATCTCGATACGCAGGGTGATGAATACCTTGCATGGAGCAATCCGCACGGCAAGGGTTAATCAAGCGCGTGAAAGTATTGACGGGGGAACGTAAGCCCAATGTCCACTTTAAATCCATAATACGCGCAAGTTCAGGCAAAAAGTCATGTAAGGAAAGATAAGCAAAGTGGTGTGATTTAATATGCTCACCCGCCTCTTCAAAAGAGCTTGCAATGGGAATATTTAAGACCTTAAGTACATCATCGGTGTAAATTCTGTTTGCCGTATGCGCGCCTTCACCATGCATAAGAATAGAAATACCGTTCTCAGCTAATAACCAAGTTGATAAAATAAACCAAGGTAAACGACGTGCTTTTCCTGCATAACTTGACCAATCTAAATCTACCTTTGGCATATCATCAGGTATCGTTAGCACGTCATAGGTTGCATCCACAAAACCTGCCAGCTCTTCACCGCTTTCTTCTTGGTAACGCATTAACATCATAAAAGCGCCGAGCTGCTCTGGCTCAACTTCTGATTTTAAAATCATCGTCATGGCGCTTTTGGATTCATCATACGTTAGATTGCGTGAGCCCGTTTTACCTTTGCCCAGTAAACGTACATATTGCGCAAAAGGATGTTCGGTGCGAGGTGTAGATTCAGAACTTTGTTGTGTCATTAGGATTCCTATACCGCTTTGGCACGGTAATGTTAAATGTATGCAAACGCATTTTAGTGAAGTTTGAAGCGAATGAAAGCACTGCTTCTTTTATTAAGGTTTTAGGCCTTTAGCCTAAATAACTTCCTCTATTACTGTAATATGAGGTTCTCCCAACTAAATACAATGCTGGAATTATTAATGTTTGAAGTCATCGAAACCAAGTCCGACCTAATTCAATTTGTAGAAAAAATAAGTCAGTCTGAATGGCTTGCTTTGGATACAGAGTTTTTGCGAGAAAAAACCTATTACGCCAAACTTTGTTTAATCCAAATTGAATCAAGCGATGGACTTCGCGCTTGTATTGACCCCATTAGTATTGATGATATTTCGCCACTTACTGATTTACTCAATGACGATAAGATCACCAAGGTATTCCACGCTGCGCATCAAGACCTTGAAATTTTATTACAAATGACAGGCAGTGTACCTTCGCCAATTTTTGACTCACAGGTAGCAGCATCTGTTTTAGGTATTGGTGATCACATGGCTTATGCCAGATTGGTTGAAGCGATGACAGGAACCGTATTAAGTAAAGCGCAGTCACGCACTAATTGGGCACAACGCCCGCTAAAGCCTGCTCAGCTAGATTATGCGATAGACGATGTCCGTTACCTTGCTCAGATTTATCCAAAGATGTTAAAACAACTAGCGTCTAAAGGTCGCTTGCAATGGTTGGATAAAGATTTTGAGCAGGCCGCAGACCCACAAACCTATGCAATTAACGCACAGAACCGTTGGAAAAAAGTACGTGGGCTACAAGTCTTAAAACGCCCACAACTTTCAATATTAAAAAACCTTGCGGCATGGAGAGAAGAAAAGGCAGAGCAATCAGATTTACCGCGTAAGTGGATAATTGGTGATGAAATTTTAATCGAACTGGCGAAACAACAACCTACTAACAAAGAAGAGTTATCTGAGATTCGCGGCTTAAATGTTGATCGCACACAAAAATATCACAAGCTTTGGTTTGATTTAATCGCAAAAGGGCTCGCCACACCCGAAGATGAATGGCCCGAATTACCACGCAGTAAAAAGCCCACACCCAATCAAAATATAACCATTGATTTATTAATGCTTGTACTTCAAATTCAAGCCAAAAAGCATGGCATTATGCCCGCTGTTATTGCCACCCGAAAACAAGTTGCAACGATGATTCAAGCAGGTAATAGTCAGCTTTCAAATGACTGGCGCGGTGAAATAGTCAACGATGAATTTAGCAAACTATTATCAGGTGAGTTACGTTTAGGGGTTGACGGTAATAGTGTCCAATTAATATCCAAATCCTGAGCTCTTAAATTGCTTACCTATCTGAGCGCGGTTGATTTTACTCCTATATACTTATATAGGAACGCCTAGAATGAACATTCAGCAGTAAAAATTTGAATATAAGTTTATTAGCCCTCGCTAATCTGCTGAAAAGTATAATGTTTATTTGAAGTTATCGCTTAACTATGATATTAATATGTGTTCATCCCCCAATTTCAATAGGTTTTATAAATGAATAAATTTTTATCACTTCTCACTTTTTTACTCTTTTTTTCAGCTTCTATGAATACCAGTTTTGCGGGTAGCCATGAGAAAAAAGCAGACGATTCTGCAACAACAGAAGAAAAGTCAGAAAGTACTGAAGATAGTACAAAAAAAGAAATGAAAGAAACAAAGTCTGCAGATGCTGGCTCTACAGAGTCTAAATCAGACGAAGCTGGCGAGAAAAAAGAAGCAGAAAAAAAGAAAGAAGGCGAAGAAGAGGAAGAGCCAGATTGCGACTAACCACACACGTTTTTTGTAAGAAATAATTTAATAAAATGGACACTGTCCTTATATACCATCTCTAGGAGGAGATAAACTATGAACGTAACTAAAAAACTATTAACAACATTGTCACTAACTACAGCACTAGCATTTACATCGAATGTAATGGCGGGTAGTCATGGTAAAAAAGCCGATGGGAAACCTGTCGGCATTACGCCAGAAATGTCTGACATCACTGTTAAGCATAACGGTAAAGACGTTAAAATCACCCGTGATCAAGATAACGGAGCAATGGTAGATCCAGCATTTGGCAAAACTTCACGCCCTTGCCCACCATTTTGTATTCAACCTATGAGTTTAGGTGAAGGTATTGAAACCATTGGCGAAGTGGAAGTTATCGATTACGCTAAAAAACTAAGTGGCGGTGATAGCGACATCGTTCTTGTGGACTCACGTACACCTGATTGGGTAGCTAAAGGAACTATTCCTAGCGCAGTGAATGTTTCATGGGTTGAGTTGACACCTAAGAAAGGTGCTACCACTGAAGGCATTATGAAAGTTATGGCTGATAAATTTGGCGTAACCGTTGCTAAAGGTAAAGATGATGTTGATGTTGATGAGGCGATTGCTGCTGGTGATACCTCAAAAGTATTTGATTTCTCAAAAGCTAAGACCTTAGTGATGTTTTGTAACGGCATGTGGTGTGGTCAATCACCTGCAAGTATCGCTGCATTACGTAAATTTGGTTACCCTGCTGAAAAAATTAAATACTTCCGTGGTGGCATGCAGACTTGGAAGATTCTTGGTTTAACAACTGTAAAATAACGCTTTAAAACTCGGATAAGACCGAGTTTTTTAACGCTAAAATACCTGTATCGAAAGATACAGGTATTTTTTTATGTGGCAGAACGTACAGTTTTAAATGAATGACTATGCTAGCGTCATTCTAAATTACGACGTGAAAAAATAACACAAATAAAAAAGCCTCTCATTTCGAGAGGCTTTTTTATTTGTGTTATTAAATTTAAGTATTTGCTTAACCTTAAATACACACGCCGGCAAAAATGAACATCACTTAATCTAGTTAGCTAGCCGTTCGTTTCTTTAAGGAGAACCTGATTAAGTCGATTAGAATGTAGCGCAGAAAAAACTGTCGCTATTTTTCACGAAGTGAGTCGTAATGGTCACTCCCTTGCGCCGAACTTCGTGGAAAATATCGGCTGTTTTAGCAAGCGTGAATTCTAGTAATAATTGGACTTGATCAGGATCTCCTTAAGGAGAGTCCCGATTAGTAAGCTTTGCCTCTGCCTACAGCAGATGGAATCTTCACTAAATTAACGATTACGAACAAAACGACGAATTTCAGCAACATGACGACGGCTAACTTCTAGCTGGTCTTCAATGTTATCAATCTTCACTTTTATACGACCGATATTCGTTTTAGATAAGCCCGAAATTCGGCTCTTAGCGACTAATGCATTACGGTGTATTCGAATAAACTTGTCCGATAAATCAGTTTCAAGTGACTTTAAAGACTCTTCAATAATTACTTCGCCTTTCTTGTGACGTACTGTCACGTATTTTTGATCGGCTTGAAAATAGAAAACATCTTCAATTGGGATAAGTTCTAAGTTACCACGCATACGTGCGCAAATATGTTTACGACCTGCACCTGCTTCTTCTCCTGTATCAACGCCTGTACGTTGTGCCCGGTTAAGTGAACGTGCTTGTTGTAGACTTTTTAATAATTGTTCTTGTCTAATTGGTTTCATAAGGTACCCTGTTGCTTTGGTTGAAAAGGCTTCAAGCGCATACTCCCCGTATGCAGTTGTGAAGATTACGGCTGGTGGATTTGGCATGCCTGCAAGATGTTTAGCTACTTCTAGGCCGTCCATTACTGGCATAGATATATCAAGTAGTATCAAGTCTGGCTGATGGCGTTCTACCATCATTAATGCTTCGGCCCCGTTTTCGGCCTCTGCACAAATTGTGTATTCGTCGTGATCTTTCAACAAACTGTTGATGCGTTGACGAGCTAACTCTTCATCATCGACGACTAGGATATTCATTGTCATTATTATTTACTCCTTAGGAATTGAAAATGAGACGCGGTATTGGTGCTCAGATTTTGTTATTTTTAAATTAGCTTGATCACCGTAAGCAAGCCTCAATCGGTTCTTTAAATTCTCTTGAGCGATGTGATTACCCTTTGAATGTTTGGTGGTGTTATCAGGTGGCACAGGATTAGTTACAACCACATCAAGACGTTGTCCTGCATCGTACAAACTAATTCCAAGAGTTCCGCCATCTTTACAAGGCTGGATACCATGATAAATTGCATTTTCAACCAAAGGCTGAAGTAATAAAGGTGGAATTTCCATATTGAAGGGCAGGGTTTTCTTATCCATATCCCAGACAATATTTAAGCGGCGCTTACCTAAACGTAATGCCTCCATACGCAAGTAACGTAGCGTTACATCAAGCTCTTCACCCAATGAAATACGGTTACGTGTATCTAAAGTGGTTCTAAAAATATCCGCCAAATCAAGTAGTGCATCTTCGGCTTTGTTTTGATCGACATGAATTAACTGTGCGATAGTGTTTAAACTATTGAATAAGAAGTGTGGGCGCATACGTGACTGTAAAGCATCGTACTTTGCGCCTGTATCGGCATCGCTTAATTCTGTTTTTTGATTTAATAGACGAAAGTACTGCAAAATCATTAAACTTAAGATTAAGGCAATAAACGCATTACGAAGAATAAAAGGCGTATCCCAGTATTGAAGCCCGCCAACTTTTTGGTAACTACCTGTCATTGTTGATACAACGGATGCTCCTATAGTAAATATCACCATAAATCCGCTAACGACGGCAGCAGCTTGAGGCGCGCTTAATTTATTTAACTTTTTAGAAAGTAAGCAAATAGCTAATACCGAACTTAAAGCGATCCATTGAACAAATAATGAGGTTAAGCCAACTTTAAGAAAAGCGGCTAAATAAGTTTCTGATGCGCTAGTGAGTGCCAATACCACCGCTAAAACCTGTGCACCCATCATCACACGCAATATTGCCTGTGGTGTACAGATGTCAGGCAAAAAGTTGCCTGTGGTACTTGAAGGTTGTGTAACAGCAGTGGTCATATTATTTTTAGTTAATTATTTAACCTGCGCCAATAATGCTTATAATGCTAAATACAACGCATATTGTATATGCGATGCTAGCAAGCAACTAATGAAGCGAGTCTTTATTTTTATTATTTATACTGCAACCATTCAACTGTTTTGTCGGCAAAGTTACAACGCTGATCGCATTATAGCTACCTTTTACTTTCTGGAAACTGAACAAGCATGTCTAACATTGAAAAAAACTTAAATGAAGCCGATAAATTGTGGGGCGGACGTTTTACTGAATCGACCGATGCCTTTGTTGAGGCCTTTACTGCATCGATCACTTTTGACAAGCGTTTGTATAAACATGATATTGCAGGTTCTAAAGCGCATGCAAAAATGCTGCAAAAAGTTGGGATACTTACTCGGCAAGAAGTGGATGACATTGACAAGGGCTTGGATGAAATTATTGAAGATATAGAAGCTGGCAATTTTGAATGGTCGATTCATCTTGAAGATATTCACATGAATATCGAAGCACGTTTGACCGATAAGATTGGCATAACCGGTAAAAAGCTACATACAGGTCGTTCACGCAATGATCAAGTCGCTACCGATATTCGTTTGTGGTTGCGTGAACAGATCGATTTAATTTCTAGTGAAGTTAAGCGACTACAAACAGGATTGGTAGAACTTGCAGAGCGTGAAGCTGAAACCATACTACCAGGCTTTACTCATTTACAAGTGGCCCAGCCAATTACCTTTGGGCATCACATGATGGCGTGGTATGAAATGTTAGTGCGCGATTTTGAGCGTCTACAAGATTGTCGCAAACGTGTGAATATTTTGCCACTGGGCGCGGCTGCTCTAGCGGGCACAACCTATCCGATAGACAGAAATTACACCGCTGAACTACTAGGCTTTGATCGTGCATCAAACAACTCTTTAGACAGTGTCAGCGACCGTGACTTTGCGATTGAGTTTATCTCAGCGGCCTCATTAATCATGATGCACTTATCACGCTTTTCAGAAGAGTTGGTTTTATGGACATCAGCACAGTTTAACTTTATTAATTTGCCTGACCGCTTTTGTACTGGCTCATCTATTATGCCACAAAAGAAAAATCCTGATGTGCCTGAACTGGTGCGTGGTAAAACAGGTCGCGTCTATGGAAACTTAATCTCACTTTTAACTATCATGAAAAGCCAACCCTTGGCCTACAATAAAGACAATCAAGAAGATAAAGAACCGTTGTTTGATACGGTAGATACTTTATTAGGCAGCCTACGCGCTTTTGCCGATATGATGCCACATATAACCACCAATAAAGACAGCATGCGCCAAGCAGCGATGCAGGGCTTTTCAACCGCCACCGACTTGGCGGATTATTTGGTGGGTAAAGATATGCCCTTTAGAGATGCGCATGAAGTGGTTGGCAATGCCGTAGCGTATGGCGTAGAAACCGGCAAAGACTTAAGCGAGATGTCATTAAAAGAGCTGCAAAAGTTCTCTGCTGTGATTGGTGAAGAAGTATTTGAGGTACTAACCTTAGAAGGTTCTGTCAGTGCGCGTGATCACCTTGGTGGCACTGCACCAGCACAAGTTTTAGCGCGTGTTTCTGAAGCGAAAAAACGTAGCTAACAATATATGGCGACTGTATTTATTGAATATTCGCAAGAGCTTGAAGCTAAACTTCACCCAAAACTAATGATTGACTCAGCCCACAACGGTGCTGTTGCATCAGGCTTCCCTACCAGCATTCTAAAGTAGGGTTAGATGAGCTGCGTTTTATTCGTATCACTATAAAGCTTTTATCAGGGCGTATAACGAACAGAAGGCGGCTCTCTCAATCGGTAGAGATTAGGGCGTATAAATAGCTTACAGTAAAGCTGTTCTATAGCCCCTTACTTAATATTTAAACTAGGTCTTTCATTTTATTAGCAATGATCTGGTCGTTAATGGATTGTAGGTGTCTTTCTAAATCTATTTCCAAGCTCGTATGTTCATCGCGCTGCTGAAGAGGCTCTGTTACGATTGTTTTTTTAGGCTGAACCCTTTTTTCCATGGTCTTTTCTAAACTGTCAATAATATCTATTCTTAAATCTGTAGTTTCTTCATCGGAGTGCGATTTTTGAGGTGTAGATTCCATTGCCCATGAGTCCAAGGAGCTATCAACTTTTTCTTCAATATTGTCATTGATAATTGAAGCTTTATCGTAATGAATAGTCGGTGTTTGGTCACCCAACTCATCCACGAGCTCTTCAACTAATCGCTCTGCTTCTTGTATGGATAGATCAGTAATTTTACGGTCACTGGCCTTTGCTGCCTCTGTTAATGTTTTGGTAAAGTCGAGTTCATCAATGGGTAATTGCGGATCAATGTTTGCAGTAGCGATGTAGTCATTTGAAGCAACCATTCTTTCAGCATACTTTTGTCTGCCTACACGTAGTAAAACGAGCCCCATAAGAAGTGCCACCCCTGAATAAGTAACTATTTCAGAAACTGATGTTTGGTTATCTGAATTATTATTATCAACGATTTTTTGCTTAGATGGTGTAGCCAAAACACTTCCCTCTTCGGTGACAAGGGTAGATTTTGTCGTGCTTTGTACTTTTAGTAATTTTTTCTTAAGTATTTGTATGTCTTTAGACTGTCTATCAAGCAGCATATTTTTATTTTTTAGTGTTAATTTCAAATCAAAAAGTTCTGATTTCGTTGACTTAAGTGATTTGCGAATTTCGCGTAAGCGTTTTTCTAAACTGTTTAGAGATAGGTTAATAGCCGTTTCTAAATGTTCAGATTTGGTTATTAGGGGAATATTTGACTGCTCCGTCTTAGTATTATTCATCACACCTGATGCTTTTTTAGACTCAGCATTCAAAGGTATGCTTAAGGTAACACCCTTTTTCAACAAGTTAACTTTATTATTAGTAAACGCATGAGGATTCGCACTATGTATAACTGTCATCATGGTAGAAAGTGAGATTGATTTTGAAGCATACTGTCTTGCAATAGCAGATAAAGAATCACCGCTTTTTACTATATAGCTTGATGTTAAAGACTCTGGGTTTTTTATAACGGCCTTAGTTACGTCTTTCTTAACCAATGGTTTAGAAGAGGCTATTTTCGTAACATTTGTTAATGGTTTGGCGGGCAGAGGTTTCTTTTCCACAAGTTCAATGACCTCAGTAAAAGACGGTATTTTTAGCGTGACTCCTTTTTTTAATTTATTCACATTATTGCCGGAAAAAGCACGAGGATTTTTTAAGAACAATGCTAAAGACATCTTCTTATTGGAAATTTTATCAAGTTTTACCGTATTCGCAATACTTGACAGCGTGTCACCTGCTTTGACTCGAAGCGTTTTTGGACGAGTTGTTTTAACGGTACTTAATGGAGTCGCGACTGAAGCCTTTACATGGGATACGACGTTAGCACCTCGTTTAACATTAGTAGAAGTATTTTTGGCAGAAAAGTGGCGTGGGTCTAATAATACCGTATAGTCTTGATAAATACTTCCTTCAGAGCTGTATACCTCAACCACAAAACTAAGAAAGGGTAGGTCAATTGCCTTTGAAGATTGAATGGCAACATAAGGCTCACCATTACGAATTTTTACTTTGAATTGCAAGCTTTTAAGAATGGCTAGTCTTTCTACACCTAAATCATCAAAAACATCATCTGGCGCTAAGCGCGCTTTAAACCCCAAAGCTTCCGCAGCAGAAGTATAGAGAATAGGAATAGACGCACTAAAGCGTTCATCCAAATATGAAGGCGAGTTAATATCACCCAAGTTCATTGCGGCAATACCTGTAAATATTTCAGCTGCAGCAATGTTAGGGGCAGCTAACGCGATGCATGCGGCCAGCGCTATACCTTTATTTTTCACGGATTGATCCTTGTTTTTATTATTATTTGAGACTACTCGCTAGTTAAACAACAAGTGAAATATCATTGCTATTCAGTTTGTAAGACTCATTTATCTTGTCAACGACCACCGGCTCAAGCCGGTGGCTTCGTATTTTCGGCTAAAGCCAAGTGATCGTCTATCCAGACGATTAAGTCACGTCAAAATTATCATCAGGCTCTGGTGGTGTCTGATTCTTTATA
>Ga0256839_1000271_pt1 | contig 67505 bp, 65 predicted proteins | sample 354166metaG_FD_185968 | JGI IMG/M metagenome (GOLD analysis project Ga0256839, IMG submission 185968) | Hydrothermal vent microbial communities from Mid Atlantic Ridge, Atlantic Ocean - 354-166 | ecosystem: Environmental > Aquatic > Marine > Hydrothermal vents | place: Atlantic Ocean: Mid...
CTGAAGCGCGTTTGCAGCCTGAGTTATGAAGGCGTACCTGCCTCCAGGCTCAAGCAGGTGCCTGCTTCCAGCACTCCCGAAGTCTGAGCTCACTCCGGCTGCGACGTTGGGGTTTACCAGAAGGTTGGCCACGCTTACGCTGAGGCTGAAGCCCAGAAGCAGGAGAAGCACAAGCCTGCGTCTCTTCATCCCGCACACTCCGAGGGCTGCGAGCATGAGCATCCCGTGCTCTATGAAGTCTGTGAAGCGCACCGGCTGAAAGTGGGTGGGAAGGGGAAGGTAACCGTGCAGCCTGAGAAGCACCGCCGCACCTAAGAAGGAGTACGCGAGGAGCTTCTCTTTTCTCTGAGCCGGCATCACCAGGGAGAGGAGCGCCAGCGAGAACAGAAGGGCGTTGCTGAGGTCGCCAACGCTTTCGCCACCCTCAACCCTGCTTACCACCCTGTTGAATACCATGTCCTGAAGCACCATGAGCGGGTTGTCCGGCGAGTGGGTGAAGGGGTAGGCTGACCTGAAGGCGTAGAGCTTGTAAATCATCTCCTGCGTGGGGTTGGGGGTGATGCCGCGGTAGTGCATGAGCAGGGGGAGCCAGTAGGGGGAGGCTACGAGAAGCGCCACCGCTGTCAGGATGAGTGCAGCCCTCAGGTTTCTCCTGGAGCGGTGGCTGAGGAGCAGGTAGAGCAGGGTGAAGGTGAGCAGCATGATGAAGGTGAAGATGTGCAGCAGCAGGCTCAGCCCGAGAGCTATGCCGGCAGCGATTAGGTACCTTCTTCTGTGCATGCGCAGAAGAAACAGCAGGTAGAAGGGCACTAAGGCGTAGGAGGTGTACAGGGGCCAGGGGAGCACCTCTACCCGCAGGGTGGAGCGGGGAAGCAGGGAGAGCACGCCCATGCTGACGCCGAGCTTCTCACCTCTAAGCTCTCTGCCGAGCAGGTAGTAGCCGGTGAGCATTGCCAGCGTCTGAAGTACGGTCCAGGTGTTGAAGAGGTTTACCACAGAGATGCGGGTGAGCCTGTGAAGGAGGGCTATCGTGAGGTGCTGGAGCCAGGGGTAGTAGGCGTACTCTCCAAGATAGTGGGGGTCCTGCCAGGGATAGTAGCCGTTTAAAATGCTCATTATTATGCTTAAGTGGAGAAATGTGCTGCCTCCGAAGACCATGCCAGCAGGTGCGGTGTATCTTGAGATGTTAATTGCTAAGAGGAGCAGAATAGAGCCTGCGGCGAGATACCAGATGTGTCTGTCTTTCAGAGAGCTGTGCATGCCGGGTAGGTGTGCATGCCGGTATAAAAACCATGCGGTTATGCGGTTTTTCTGCAGCTTATGCTGGCAAGCAGGAAGAACACCGCAAAAACTCCTGATGCTATGGCGTCGTAGAGGTAGAGCTCGGTGCTTATGCCCAGAATCTCAACGCCGAAGAGCATGTTACCCCAGGCGAGCAGGTAGGTGCCTATGCCGCAGAACACAAATACCCACGAGATTATCCTGAATGCAGCTTCCCCATCCATAGAAGAGTGTGAGCGCAGAGGTATATAAAATTATGCCTGGTGCCAGCCGGGGGTGAAATTGGCAGTCACGGGAAGTGCGCAGGGTTTAATAATGTTTAGCGTGGAAGAGAAGAGGGAGCGTGACTGGGGAATAAGAGGGGTATGAGATATGTTTGTTGGCCCATTTTAACCACGGGATGATTCACGGGTCTTCATGCTCTTAGACGATGTGAGATTCTGGTTCACAAACCCCGCATCGCCCGGTGGCCTTTGTCAGAATCGCAGATGGTGGCTTCTGCGACGATGAAAAGCCGCAGAATGAACAAGATAGGGGGGTCCTGCGACCCCTTCATGATAGCGGGGGGTCGATTTGAACGACCGATCTCCGGGTTATGAGCCCGGCGGGATGGACCTAGCTACCCCACCCCGCTGTTATTCTTAATCCTCCCGTACCATCATAAAAAAATCCAGAATCACCCAACCTTCCAGCTTCTCGGGTAGGTTCCCGGGGGCATGAGCACCCTGTCCATTCTCACCGCTATGCCCCTGTCAGAGGCGAGCATTTCGGTGGTGTCCATCTCCGCCACGCCCAGGGCAATAAGCTCGCCCTTCAGCGTCATCACCGCCACCGTGTCCCCCTTTTTAATCTCGGCATCCAGCTTCACCACTCCAGGCACGGCGAGAGCTGCACCGTGGCACAGCGCATCCACCGCTGAGTCCCTGACCACGACTCTGGGGAGGTGCCTCACGCTCTCCTCCACGCACCTGACCACCCTGCGCAGGTATCGCTCGTCTCCATCCTCCTTCCAGAAGTGGTAGGCATCGCAGAGCTCGTGCAGCGTCACAGCCTCCTCGGCGCAGAAGCTGCTGCTTTTGGTTCTTCTGAGCTCTGTCATGTGGGCGCCTGTTCCCAGCACCTCGCCGATATCGTGGCAGAGCTTGCGTATGTAGGTGCCAGCCTCGCACCCCACCCTGAACAGCACGAACCTGCCGTCCATCTCCAGCAGCTCCAAGTAGTAGATTCGCCTCACCCTCAGGCTTCTCTTAACCGCGCTCCTCACCGGCGGACGCTGCACGATTTTGCCTGTGAACTCCTCAAAAACCCTCCTCACCTCCTCCTCCCCAGCCTCTGCGTGCAGCCTCATAACCCCCACGTACTCCTTCCCTCCCGTGAGAAGCACCTGCAGCACCCTGGTGCTCTTCTCCAGTGCCACAGGCAGCACGCCCGAGACCTGAGGGTCCAGCGTGCCCCCGTGCCCCGCCTTCCTCACCTGCAGCAGCCTCTTAACCCAGGCAACAACCTCGTGCGAGGTGGGTCCCTTGGGCTTGTCCAGGTTTATAATCCCGTACCTCAGGTGCTCCTCAATGCTTCGCTTCTCCGGAGGTGTGCCGTACTCCGGGCTCGTTCTGGCTCTGGACTTCACCACGAGCTTCCGCTCTCTCTCTGAGGGAAGGCTGCTCATCCTAAGAGTCCCGCTTCCTTCATAGCCTTCTCAATCTCTTCCTTGGACGCACCCTCAGCTATCTTCAGCACCACATCCAGAGGCTCAAGGTGCTTCACGTTGCACCTTCTCCTCTTGATTTCAGGAGAATCAACGAGCACGAAGTTTCTGTCTATCTTCTCAACCACCACAGCCTTCTTGCCCGCCTCTCTGCCAGCAAGCTTAATGCACACTCTACCCACTTCAAACATCTCGCTCACACTCCCTGTTAGCTTCAAGTGCTCTGCCGGGTTTTGAGGATGAGATGCAGAGAGAGATTATCTGGATAACGTCATCAGCTTCGTAAAGGCTGGTGTTGAGAACTATGTCATAGGGCGAGAGGTCCCACAGGTCTATGCCGTATATCTCCCGGTAGCGCTTTGCCTCGCTCTCCTCCCTTTTTCTGGTCTCTGCCAGCGCCTGCTCGTAGCTTATACCCTCACGTCTCGCCACCCTCTCTGCCCTCACCTCTATGGGCGCCTTCAGCCAGATTTTTATCTCAGCTTCGGGTATCAGCCAGGCGGTGAGCCTGCCGTCCACCACCGCGCTTTCTCCGCTTCTGGCAAGCTCAACCTGCGTGCGGTCTATCAGGCGGTCAATCTCCTCATTCTCTTCCGCATACCTGGAGAACTCATTCAGGCTCATGCCACGCTCCCTGGCGAGCCTCCTGAATACCTCACCCGCACTTATGTGCCTGAAGCAGAAGCGCTCTGCCAGAGCTCTGGCTACCGTGGTTTTGCCGGAGCCTATGGGACCGCTGACCGTGACTATCATGATGCCCTCACAAGCCTCTTTATCTCGGCACGCATGCATGAAGAGCAGAGGTAGCCGCCGTAGGGTCTTGAAACCCTGCGCTGGGAACGCCTCACCCTGCTGAGCTCAGTTCCCCTGCCCCTTGCAATCCCGTGCAGCTCCCTCTTGCAAAGCGCGCACTTCGCATACCCGGGGCGGCGCTTTCTGAAGTGCATCACCAGCCTGCCGCCAGGGGTGCGCTTGACCACTCTCTTCAACGACCTGGAACGCTGACTGCGCTTCATAACTCTCACCCACACCTACACCACTTGCTTGCCCCTTTTATTTCTTTCGGTGTAAGGGCGCCGTGCCCGCCCTTAAACCCCTCCTCACCTAAGGGCGCCGCACCCGCCCTTAAACCCTTCCTCACCTGAGGGCGCCGCACGGCGCTGCGCCCTTGCATGTTCAACAACGCTTTAACATCTCTGCAGAAAAATTTTTATACTACCTCTGAATCATAATGGAGAGGTTGTCAGCCAGCGGGTGATACCTTGAGTGTGAGTGAGGCTTACCTGACTGTTGGAATATTCGTGCTGGTAGGCGTGCTATTTCCCGCGGTAACCATATTTGTGGCAAGCCTCCTTCGCAGACCTGCAAAGCCAGAGCCCGGGAAGTACCTCACCTACGAGTGCAGCGTGCTTCCCTTCACCGACGCCAGAATTCAGCACAACGTGGAGTACTACATGTACGCCCTACTCTTCGTGCTCTTTGACGTTGAGACAGTCTTCCTGTATCCCTGGGCGATGACCTACAGGAGCTTCGGCATTCTCGCAACCGCCGAAGTTATTGTGTTCATAGGCATCTTAGCCCTCGGTCTGGTTTATGCCTGGAAGAAAGGTGCGCTGGAGTGGATGAAAGGATGGAGGTAAAGCTTCCTAAGGTTATACTCACAAAGCTGGACCGTCTGGTGTTTGACCAGGCGAGACCCTACACCATGTGGCCCCTTACCTTCGGCTTAGCCTGCTGCGCCATAGAGATGATGGCGACAGGCTGCTCCCGCTACGACGCCTTTGAGCGCTTCGGCATGCTCTTCAGGGCAACCCCCAGGCAGGCAGACCTCATGATAGTGGCTGGCACAGTCACCAAGAAGATGGCGCCCAACGTGAAGAGGCTGTACGAGCAGATGCCCGAGCCCAAGTACGTCATCGCCATGGGCGAGTGCGCCATCTCAGGCGGACCCTTCTACGACAGCTACAGCGTGCTGAACGGTGTGGACGAGATTATTCCTGTGGACGTCTACGTGCCCGGCTGCCCTCCGAGACCGGAGACGCTGATAGACGCCATAGTGAAGCTCCAGAAGAAGATAAAGGAAGGCAGGATAGAGAGGTAGCGTGATGGATGCGGAGCAGAGCGTAGAGCTGGAGGCAGAGCAGAAGCTTGCAGAGGAGCTTGCGGAGAGGTTTTCAGCGGAGGCAGAGCCCAAGCGCAGGCACAGGGTTGATGTGAGGGTTGACAGGAGCAGCTTCTATCAGCTTGCTGAGCATCTCAGGCATGCTGGATTTGACCACCTCTCCTGCATAACCGGCGTTGACCTCGGGGAGAAGCTTGAGGTGGTTTACCACCTGTGGAGGCAGAGGGACAGGGTGCTTGCCGAGGTGCACGTGGAGCTGCCTGCAGAGAAGCCGGAGATAGAGAGCGTGGTCAGCCTGTGGAAGGCTGCCGACTGGCACGAGCGCGAGACCTACGACATGCTGGGCGTGGTTTTCACCGGGCATCCAGACCTGAGGCGCATCCTCCTTCCGGAGAGCTTTCAGGGGCACCCGCTGAGAAAGGACTTCAAGCTTGAGCCCCAGCCCTGGTATCGTCAGGGCAGAGCAGAGCTCTGGGAGACGGAGGTCAGGGTGGAGGCGGCTGAAGATGGAGAAACCGAAACCATGGTGCTCAACATAGGACCCCAGCATCCATCCACCCACGGTGTGGCGAGGCTTGTCACAACCCTGAGCGGTGAGACCGTGCTCAAGGTTGAGCCCGTGATAGGCTATCTGCACAGGGGTATAGAGAAGATATGCGAGAACCGCACCTATCCTCAGATAGTACCCATCACCGACCGCTTAGACTACATCTCAGCCATGGCAAACAATCTCGGCTACGCGCTTGCTGTGGAGGAGCTCATGGGCATAAAGGTGCCCGAGCGTGCCGAGTACCTGAGGGTTATTCTTGCGGAGCTGCAGCGCATCGCCAATCATTTAATGTTCATAGCCGCCTTCGGCGCAGACCTGGGCGCCTGGACGGTGATGATGTACGGCTTCAGGGAGAGGGAGATGGTGCTTGACCTCCTGGAGCAGGTTTCCGGGCAGCGCCTTCTCTACAACTACATCACCATCGGCGGGCTCAGGCAGGACGTGCCCCAGGGGTGGGAGGACAACGTGCGCATCTTCCTGCAGGAGCTTCCCAGGAGGCTGAAGGACTACGAGAGGTACTTCTTCAACAACGAAATCTTCCTGCGCAGGTGCAGGGGTGTGGGTGTGCTTGAGCCGGAGCTTGCGATAGAGCTTGGGGTAACAGGTCCGATGCTCAGGGCAAGCGGGGTGGCAAGGGACCTCCGCAGGGACGAGCCCTACTCGGTTTATCCGAAGTTTGACTTTGAGGTGGTCACCGAGCAGGAGGGCGACACGCTGGCGAGGTTTGTCATCAGACTGAAGGAGATTTACGAAAGCCTGCACATAATAGAGCAGGCGCTTGACGACCTGCCGGAGGGTGAGGTTATGGCTGAAAAGGTGCCCAAGGTGCTGCGACCGCCCAAGGGGCATGCGTACTCCAGGATAGAATCACCAAAGGGAGAGCTTGCCTTCTATGTGGTCAGCGATGGCTCACCCAAGCCCTACAGGGTGAGAATCAGGAGCCCCGCCTTCTGCAACCTCTCCGCCTTCCCGCACTACTGCACTGGCGAAATTATTCCTGACATGATAATCAACTTCGCCAGCATAGACATTGTGATGGGGGAGATAGACAGATGAGCGAGCTGGTGTGGAGCATACTGAAGGCGCTGGTGGGTGTGGTGGCGGTGATACTGTTCCTCTCCCTCAACGTTCTCTTTCTCACCTGGATGGAGAGGAAGGTAATTGCAAGGATTCACGTGCGCTACGGTCCAAACAGAGCAGGACCCTTCGGGCTTCTCCAGCCCATAGCCGACATGCTGAAGCTGCTCACCAAGGAGGACATAGTGCCCGAGAAGGCTGACCGCATAGTGTTCAACCTCGCCCCTATTATGGCGTTCCTCTTCGCCCTGCTGCCTGCTGCGGCGATAGGCATAGGCAGCGGGCTCATAGCGGCAGACCTGCCGGCTGGCGTGCTCTACATAGCGGCGGTGGCATCGCTCTCAACCATAGCGGTGCTCATGGCTGCCTGGGGCTCAAACAACAAGTACTCCCTTCTCGGCGGGATGCGTACCGCTGCCCAGAGCCTGAGCTACGAGATACCCCTGGTGCTCAGCATGCTGGGTGTGGTGGCGATAGTGGGCTCGCTGAGCACCCAGGACATAGTTGAGGCGCAGTCCTCAGCCTGGTTCGGCATAATCCCCAAGTGGTTCATCTTCTACCAGCCCATAGCATTCATCGTGTTCCTCTCGGCGGTGGTTGCGGAGATGGGCAGGATACCCTTTGACCTGCCGGAGAGCGAGTCCGAGCTTGTGGCAGGCTTCCACACCGAGTACAGCGGCATGAAGTTTGCCATGTTCATGTTCGCCGAGTACATCCACTTCGTGGTGGGCTCGGCGCTTCTCGTCACCCTGTTCTTAGGCGGCTGGCATCTGCCGGTGGTAACCCCGCTCGCAGAGAGCCTGGGCGTGCTCAAGTACGTGGTGCAGGTGGCGGTGTTCGTGGCGAAGATGTATGCTGTAATCTTCCTGCTGATGTGGGTCAGGGGCACGCTCACCAGGACCAAGGTGAACGACATGCTTGGCTTCGGATGGAAGGGGCTGCTCCCGCTGGCACTCTTCAACGTGGTGCTCACGGGAGTGGTGCTCACCCTGAGGGGTGGTGCGTGATGCTTCAGAAGCTGAAGAACCTCTCACACCTGCTGCCCATGAGCGTGACCTTCAAGCACCTCTTCAAGCCCCCCATCACCCTGCAGTACCCCGAACAGAGGCAGCAGCTCAAGCAGAGGTACAGGTGCCTGCAGAGGCTGGACGTGAAGAAGTGCATAAGCTGCGGCAACTGTGCGAGAGCCTGCCCCAACGGTGCCATCAAGATGAAGGTGGTGGGCATAGAGGAGAAGAAGGTGAAGGATAAGGTGGTGAAGAAGGAGAAGAAGCATCCCGAGATTTACTTGGGAAGGTGCATGTTCTGCGGGCTGTGTGTTGATGCCTGCCCGGTTAAGGCGCTCACCTGGCGCAACGACGTTCTGGAGCTTGCCGAGTACACGAGGGAGGAGCTCTTCTATCCCTGGTGGAAGCTTGCGGGGTATGAGGTTGAGCCGGCTAAGGAAGGGGGGAGCGGGCAGTGATTCAGGAGCTGGTGTTTCTGGTGATATCCCTCTTCGTGATAGCGGGCGCCGCAGGGGTGGTGTTTGCCCAGCGGCTGTTCCATGCGGTTCTCTCCTTGGCGCTCTGCCTGCTCTCGGTGGCTGCAGTTTACATCACCCTGGGTGCTGAATTTCTCGCGGTGATACAGGTGCTGGTTTATGCTGGTGGAGTGGTGGTGCTGTTCCTCTTTGCGGTCATGCTCACGAGGAGCGACCTGCAGCTCAGGCGGGAGCCCCTGGAGAGCTTTGCCCCCGTGTCAGCGGTGCTCTTCGGTGTGCTGGTGCTCTTCTACATCGCAAGAACAGGCTTCGTGCCTCAGGGCGAAAGAGCCCTTGCCCCCGGGGATGTGGCGAGCGTGGGGCAGGTGATATTCTCACCCAAGGCTTATGCTCTGCCCTTTGAGCTTGTGGGCATACTGCTGCTTGCGGCGATGGTCGGAGCCATATACCTGGCGAGGAGGGATGAGCGGTGGTAACGGTGTACCACTATGTGTTTCTGGCGGCGGTGCTCTTCATAATAGGCGCCTACGGCATGCTTTCAGCGAGGAATGCCGTGAGGGTGCTCATGAGCATTGAGCTCATGCTGAACGCTGCAAACATCAACCTGGTTGCCTTCTCCAGCTACTCTGGCACTGTGAGCGGGCAGGCGCTTGCTTCCTTTGTCATCGCGGTGGCTGCAGCCGAGGCGGGTGTGGGCATAGCCATTCTCTTGGTGCTGTACAGGAGAATGAGAAGCGTGAACCTGCGTGAGGCAGTGAGCATGAGGTGGTGAAGATGGTGGCTGAGTACTCCTGGCTGATACCCGTGTTTCCCCTGGCATCCTTTGTGCTCATCCTGCTCTTCGGCGGCAGGCTCAGAGAGGGTGGCGGGCACCTGGCTGTTGCTGCAGTGGGTGCGAGCATGCTTCTTTCGCTTGCTGTTATCTCGCACGTGGTGCGCTTTGGCAGCTATGAGAGCAGGGGCATCTCCTGGTTCGGCAGCGAAGCCTTCAGGTTCGGCGTGCTGGTGGACCCGCTGTCTGCGGTGATGCTGTTCGTGGTGAGCTTCGTGGGCTTCCTGATAGTGGTTTACTCCCTCGGATACATGCACGGCGACCCGGGGGTGCAGCGCTACTATGCCGAGATCTCCCTCTTCATAGCCAGCATGCTCTCCTTGGTTATAGCCAACAACCTGGTGTTCATGTTCATAAGCTGGGAGCTGGTGGGGCTCTGCTCCTACCTGCTGATAGGCTACTGGTACCGCAAGCCCAGTGCTGCCAGCGCAGCCAAGAAGGCGTTTCTCGTAACTAGGGTGGGTGACATCCTCTTCTTGGCTGGAATACTGGTGGTCTACAGGGAGTTCGGCACCCTGAACCTGAGCGAGGTGTTTGAGCTTGCTCCCGGGGTGGCGACAGCCACGCTCACCTTAGCCTCGCTGCTGCTCTTCGGCGGAGCCGTGGGCAAGAGCGCCCAGTTCCCGCTGCATGTGTGGCTCCCTGACGCCATGGAGGGTCCCACCACCGTCAGCGCCCTCATACATGCTGCGACGATGGTCAAGGCTGGCGTTTACTTGGTCGCCAGGATGTACCCCCTCTTCACCCCCGAATCCCTGCACGTGGTTGCCTGGATAGGCGGAATAACCGCCTTCATCGCAGCCAGCATGGCTGTAGTGATGACGGACCTGAAGAGGGTGATAGCCTACTCCACCGTCTCCCACTTGGGCTTCATGACCCTCGCCCTGGGTGTTGGAGGCTACGCCGCGGGCATCTTCCACCTGCTCAACCACTCCTTCTTCAAGGCGCTGCTCTTCCTGAGCGCGGGCGCTGTGCTGCATGCTGTGCACTCCCAGGACATACGGGACATGTCAGGGCTGTGGCGCAGGATGCCTGTAACGGGAACCGCCTTCTTCATAGGCGCCTGGTCGCTTTCAGGTCTGCCCCCCTGGAGCGGCTTCTGGAGCAAGGACGAAATCATGGCGGCGGTGCACAGCTACAGCACGCCCCTCTTCTGGCTCACCGCGGTTACGGCGCTTCTCAGCGCGGTGTACATCTGGAGGCTGTTCTTCATAGTCTTCACGGGCAGGGAGAGCGAGCAGGCTAAGCATGCGCATGAAGCACCCTTGGTGATGCGGATACCCCTGATAATCCTCTCCCTGGGTGCGCTCTTCTCAGGCTTTGTGGTCTTTGCGGGCTTTGGCGAGTTCGTGCAGGGGGCTCTTGAGCATGCCCCCGAGGCAGCAGAGCACGCCTCCGGCAGCGTGATGCTGCTGAGCATCCTGCTGGCAGCCACTGGCACGGGGCTTGCGGCACTGACCTACTACCGTCCTGTGATTTCAGCCGCGAGGGTGAGGCGTGCCCTCGCCCCCGTGCACACCCTGCTGGTCAACCGCTACTACTTGGACCACCTGTACTACTTCTTTGCCACACGAGTGGTTGCGGACAGCGCAAGGGCTCTGAGAGGCGTTGACGAGTTCATAGTTGACGGCACCGTAAACGGCACGGGCAGGGCGGCGGTGTGCTCGGGCAGGAAGCTGCGTCTTCTGCAGAGTGGAGTGGTGCAGGACTACGCCTCCTGGGTGCTTGCGGGTGCCTTCCTGCTGCTTGTGATTGCAGGGCTCATAGGAGGTGGTGTGTAGTGCTCCAGTACCTCATACTCCTGCCGCTTGCAGGCGCCATCGCGAGCTATTTCGCCGGCAGGCAGAGCAGCTCAGCCCCCAGGATAGTTGCCCTGGCGGTTAGCGTGGCAACCCTCGGCATAGCGGCGGCGGTGCTCAGAGCTGCTCCAGCCCAGGGGTTCATGAAGGAGCAGCTCAGCCTGAGCTGGATACCCAGCTTAGACATAGGCTTCACCCTCGGTGCTGATGCCCTGAGCGCGGCGCTGGTGGGGCTGACTGCACTTCTGGTGCTGGTGTCGGTGCTCGCTTCCTGGGATGTGGAGCACCGCTCCGGAAGCTACCACGCCTACCTGCTGTGCATGCTTGCAGGTTTGATGGGCGTTTTCACGGCGCTTGACCTGTTCCTCTTCTTCCTGTTCTGGGAGATTGTGCTCATTCCCGCCTTCATGCTGGTAAACGGCTGGGGTGGAGAGAACAGGAAGTATGCAGCCATGAAGCTGCTCATCTACACCCACCTGGGCAGCCTGCTCATGCTGGTGGGCTTCCTGCTGATGTATGCACAGACGCACACCTTCTCCATGCTTGAGATGCGCCAGCTTCTCGGCGGAGAGAGCATGGAGTACAGGACGCTGGTGTTCCTGCTGGTTTTCGCGGGCTTCGCCTTCAAGATTCCCTTAGTGCCCTTCCACTCCTGGCTTCCGGATGCATACTCCCAGGCACCCACACCTGTGACAATCCTGCTTGCGGGGGTGCTCTCCAAGATGGGTGCCTACGGTCTTGTGAGGGTGGCTCTCGGCATCCTCCCGGCAGAGTTTGCGGTGTTCGCAAAGGCTATAGCGATAATGGCTCTGGTCACCGTCTTCTATGCAGCATTCTGCGCCCTTGCCCAGAACGAGGTTAAGCGGCTTCTCGCCTTCTCCAGCCTATCCCACATGGGCTTCCTGGTGCTGGGTGTGGCGAGCCTCTCCTTCATAGGCATGAAGGGCGCCATATTCCAGATGGTCAGCCACGGGCTGATAATAGCGCTGCTCTTCTTCTGCGCGGGCATGCTGGCGGCGAGGGGCTACGAGCTCAGAATCTCAAGGCTGGGCGGCGTGCTCAGGAGCTCGCCGCTGCTCGGCTGGGTCATAGTGTTTGCCTCCATGGCTTCTCTCGGGCTTCCGGGGCTGAGCGGCTTCGTGGCTGAGCTCAGCATTCTGCTGGGTCTGTTCCGTGAGTATCCCGTACTGGCGGGCATAGCTGTGCTCTCCCTCCCCCTGACAGCCGGCTACTACCTGTGGTTCCTGCAGCGCTCAATATACGGGGGCGATGCCGGGCTCAGGAGGAGCGGCGTAACCATGGTGGAGTTCCTGCCCGTTGCGGTTCTTGTTGCTCTGATAACCCTGCTCGGCGTTTACCCGGCACCCTTCATGGAGCTGGTTGGCAGCATAGCAGGGCAGCTTGTAAATGCGGTAGGAGGTGGCTGAAGTGCTGGCGGAGCTTCTTCCGGAGATTCTGCTGATAGGTGCGGCGCTGCTGCTGGTGCTACTCCAGGGCTTCTGCGGCAGGGATGCCTGCGCAAAGCTTTCTGGCTACATCTCCTTAGCCGCATGCGGGGGCGCGCTGCTGCTGGTGTCCCTGCACTCTGGAGCGGGTGTTGAGCGCGTGCTCATCCCTGAGATAATAAAGCTGGACGCCTTCAGCCTGTTCTTCAAGCTTCTCTTCCTCACCCTGAGCTTCCTGGTGATTCTGGGGTCTCTTGATGCGGTGAAGCGCTACAGGATGGGCGGCGAGTACTACACCATGCTGCTCTTCACCACCTTCGGCATGCTCATAGCAAGCATGGCGGTTGACCTGGCGGTGCTCTACATAGCCGTGGAGCTTGCCACCATCTCAACCTTTGCGCTCGCCGCCTTCAGAAAGGACCGCCAGGGAGCAGAGGCTGGTGTGAAGTACTTCGTGATAGGTGCGCTCTCCTCGGCGCTGGTGCTCTTCGGCATATCCCTGCTCTACGGCATCGCCGGGAGCACCTCCCTCACCGCCATAGCGGAGGCGCTCGGAAGCTCCTCCGGTCCGGTGGCAAGCCTGGCGGTGGTCTTCCTCATCGCAGGCTTCGGCTACAAGATTGCGGCGGTGCCCTTCCACATGTGGGCGCCGGACACCTACCAGGGTGCACCCTCCACCGTCACCGCCTTCCTGGCGGGAGCCACAAAGAAGATGGCGTTCCTGGCGCTCATGCGCATCTTCATCGTGGCGCTCCCCGGGCTGGTGGAGAGCTGGGCGATGCTGTTTGCGGTGCTCGCGGTGCTCACCATGACCGTAGGCAACCTGGTGGCGCTGGTGCAGAGCAACATAAAGCGCATGCTCGCCTACTCCAGCGTTGCCCAGGCAGGCTACGTGCTTGTGGCCTTTGCGGTGCTCTCCTCAAAGGCTGACCTCACCCTCGCCGCGGGGGCGGCGCTGCTGCACATGTTCGTGCACGCCATAATGAAGGGCGGCGCCTTCCTGGCGGTGGCGGCGGCGGGCTCGGCAATCGCCGGCAGGGATATCTCCGACTTTGCCGGGCTTGGCAGGCGCATGCCGGTGACAGCCTTCACCCTGAGCATATTCCTGCTCTCCCTGGCGGGGATACCCTTCTTTGCCGGCTTCGTGAGCAAGTTCCTGATACTCATGGCGAGCGTGAGCGCTGGCGGTGCCTACATAGCCCTGGGCGTGCTCCTGGTAATAAACAGCGTCATCTCCCTCTACTACTATGCTAAGGTGATAAGGGTGATGTACTTTGAGGGAGGGGAGGTGCACAGAGCAGAGGAGCCCGTGATGCTGGTTGCGGCGCTGGTGGTCTCAGCGATAATCGTGCTCTACGTGGGCATCTTCCCGGAATCTGCAATACAGCTGGCGAAGAGCAGCGCAGCCTCCCTCTTCACCCCCTGAGCTTCAGCACCGCCCTGGCAAGCAGCCTCGCGGTCTTCAGGGGCTCGGGCACGGCACCCTGCAGGGTGAAGCGGTCCAGCAGCCTCTTCACCTCTTCCAGCTCCGCGCCCGCAAACCTCACGAACACCCTGTAGCCGGTGCCAAGCTCCACGCTCACCCTGCTGCCGAGCCTTCTGTAGGCGCTGAGCCTGCGCTCAGCCTGCTCCCGCTCTCTCAGGAACCTCTCAATCCCGGGGCTGTCCTCGTAGCTCACGCACACCACGGGCAGGGAGGTTGCAAGGTGGACCTCCTCAAGCTCAACGATGTTGAACATGCTAATTATGCATCCGTTGAGCATTATTGCATTGATGTCCCTGCGTCCGAGCGACTCAAAAAGCTCAATCACCGCATCTGTGGCGTCCATGCCTCCGACGGTGACCTCGCCGAGGGCGAAGCCATCAATCTGCAGGTCTGCCCGCATGACCACGCCTGCAAGTGCCGCCTTCTCTGAGTTCTTTCTGAAGCTCTCAGCCACTCCCAGCACCCTGATACCCGGCTTCAGCCTGAGGCGCATTCACCCGCACCCTTGACACTCCGTTTTTCTTCTCCACCACAATCAGCACATCCGCCGCCTGCTCAAACTCCCAGTCGTGGGTCACCACCACGGTCTGGGGCACTGCTGAAAGCTTCCTCACCACCTCCACCAGCTCCTGCCTGCGCTGCACGTCCAGGTGCACCGTGGGCTCGTCCAGCATTATGAGCTCCATTGCACCCCCAGCAAGCGCTCTGGCTATGCCCAGCCTCAGCGCCAGGGCTAAGGCAACCCTCTCGCCGCCGCTCAGCATGTCAGTGCTCACCATGCCCAGAGGTCCGTAAAGGGTGACGCTCAGGTCGTCTGAGAGCATCAGCTCGGTGTAGGGCAGGTTGAACTCCTGAAAAATCTCCCGGGTGTGCTGCTCAATCAGCGGCATGGCTGCTTCTCTGAGCTCCCTCTGCAGGCAGTCCCTGCTGAACGCCTGGCGAATCTCAGCCAGCAGCTCTATGAACCTCTCAAGTTTCCTCCTCTCTTCAGCCTTTGAGCGCAGCTCTCCCAGCCTCTCCTCCACCGCCTTCCTCTCCTCCTTCCTGCTGTTGAGCTCCCCCCTGCACTTCCAGATGCTTCTCTCCAGCTCCCTCAGGCTCCTCTCCGCCTTCTCGCACCTGCTCACAAGGGCGCTCCTGCTCCTCTCCGGCTCCTCGCCCAGCCTCTCCTTCACAGCTTCAAGCTCCCTCCTGAGGGCATCAGCCTCCCCGGCTAAGCGTTTCAGCCTGTGCTCAATCTCCCTCTTCCTGCCTCCGTAGCGCCTCAGGTACTCCTGGGCGCTCACGTACCTGCTGTGCGCCTCCTCAAGAGCCTCAATCTCAGCCTCAAGCTTTCTGCGCTGCTCCATCAGCCTCTCAAGCCCCCCGGTGTCTCTTCTGAGCCTTTCCGCCTCCTTCTCCATATCTTTCACTCTGGTGCTCAGGCTTTCAATCTCCTCAGTGAGCCTCTGAACCTCCTGCACACGGACGCTCATACCCGCAAGCCTCTTCTCCCGCCTTCTCAGGTACCTCTCCTCCTCCATGCAGCTCTCAAGCTTTCTCCTCCACCTCTCCTCCATCTCCTCAGCATCTCCAATCTTCTTCAGGTAGCCCTGCGTGAGCTCCTCACGCTTAGCCTCGTCAATCCTGCTCCAGCACAGGGGGCATCTGCTGCCCGCCTGCTCCAGCTCCCTCAGCCTCTCTGCCAGCTCCCTCTTCTTGGTGCGAGCCTCTGCCACCCTGCGCTCGCACTCCCCCTTCTCCTGCTCCAGCTCCCTCAGCCTCTCTGCCAGCTCCTCCATTTTCCTCTCCGCAGCCTTTCTGAACCCTTCGGCGCTCTCCACCCTCACTCCCAGAGCCTCAGATGCCTCCCTCAGTATCCCCATCACCTCCTCCTGCTTGCGCAGCACATCACCCCTGTATCTCTTCGCATGCTCTTCAATGCTCACCATGCGCGACCTCTTCTCACCCAGCTCCCTTATTCTCGCATCCAGCTCCTTTGCCTGCTTCTCAGCCTCACGGAATCTGCGCTCCTCATCCTCAAGCCTCATGAGAGTCTGCTCGTACTCCCTTATTCTTCTCAGCTCCTCCTCAGCTCCTTTCGTCTCGGCTTCAGCCTTCTCAAGTCTCAGCTTCAGCCTGCAGCCTCTCTCTGCCAGCTCCCTCAGCGACCTCAGGGATTCAAGCTCCTCCTCAGCCTTCTGCTTCTGAGCCTCAAGCACTCTGAGCCTGTCCTCCATCGCCCTTATCTCCCTCCCCAGCACCTCTGCCTTCTTCTCCGCATTCTCAATCTCTCCGTCCACCCACCCCAGCTCAGCCAGCTTAGACTCAAAAGCCCTGATAACCTCCCTCATTCTCTCGTAAGCCTGCTCAATACGCTCTATGCCCAGGAGCTTCGCGAGCATCCGCTTTCTCACCGCGGGGTCATCTGAAAGCAAGGCGTCAATCTCTCCCTGCTGGATGTAAACAGCGCTCTTGAACAGCTTTGCATTCATCCCCGTAAGCCTCTCAATCTCCTCCGTCACCCTCCTGTCCTGCTCCAGAATGCCACTGCCCTCGCAGTAAAGCCTGCTCCCGCTCCTCGTCCCCGAGCTTCTCACCACCCTGTACCTCCTGCCACCGCACAGGAAGCTCACCGAAACCTCCATGCTCTCCTGTCCCCGTGTTATCAGCTCGGCTATGTTGACGCCCCTCGGCTTGTCCTTGAAGAGCGCAAAGCTTATCGCCTCCAGCAGCGAGCTCTTGCCCGAGCCGTTCTCTCCAACTATGACGCTTATCCCCTCACCCAGCCTGAGCACGGTGTCACGGTGGGATTTGAAGTTCCTCAGCCTGAGCTCCTCCACCATCATCTCCCACCACCCCACCTTCTGCTGAAGAACTCCTCCGCAACCTTTACCGCATCCTCGGTTCTTCCATCCTCTAAGAGCCTCAGGAGCTCGGCGGCAAAGCTTCGCTCTGCCTCGCTGCGCTCCCTGAGGTAGCTGCCGAGAAGCTCGTAAACGTCCAGCCCCTTAGCCGGCGACGCTCTCCGCTCTTCCTCCTGACTCAGTCTGCGCACATCCACATAAAGCACTCTGTCTGCAAGCCGCCTCATCACCTCCGAGTATAGCCTCTGAAAGCTCTCAGTCCTGCACTGCAGCTCAAGCCTCACCACGGGCTTGCCGTCGCCAGGCTCTGGAAGCGCCTCCAGCTCCTCTTCGGAGCTCACCCTGAGCTTCACAAACCTGCGCACGCTCCTGAGCTTCACCCACTCCACCTCCTCCGGCTCCTTCGCCTCTGTGTCAGCCAGGTAGAATCCCTTGCCCATCTTCTCGTACACTTCAATTTCGTCGCCTCTCCACACCTCAGTTGAGCCTGGATATGCCACGATTCCGCCGGCATAGCTGTCCAGCAGGGGCTTGTGCACGTGCCCCAGGGCGTAGTAGCTGAATCCCGCGGGCAGCTCGTTCATCCTGAGCTCGTAACCCACACCCAAGTAGCGGTCTATTCCCTGGTGGAGCAGGAGCACGCTTCTCCTGTGCCTCTCTGCCAGCTTCTCCAGCTCCGCCAGCCTCTCCAGCAGCACCCTGCTGTGGAGCTTTGAGAAGTAGGGCAGACCCGCTATCAGCACGTCTCCGTGCACCCTGGCGGGCTTTTTCGGTGTAAGAAACTCCATCTCGGGGTACAGCCTGTGGGGCGGCACAGCTCCGCTTCGCATCAGCAGGTCGTGGTTGCCGGCGATGCAGTAGAACTTTATGCCCTCTTCCCTCAGCCTCTCCAGCTCCTCCCGCACCACCACCAGCGCCTTGACATGGGGGCGGGGCTCGTCAAACAGGTCGCCGCTGTGCACCACAAACCTGCACCCCTCGTCTATTATCCTGTCAACTGCCTCGCGGAAACTCCTGTAGAAGTCCTCCTCCCGCTCGTCCAGGTTGTACTGCCTGTAGCCCAGGTGGGTGTCTGCAATGTGCGCAAACAGCATGAAGCTAAGCTTTACTCCGCGGAGGTATTAAGATTTTCCTGTACGAAGGTGGCGTTGGTTACGAGCACCCTGAAGACTGTGTGGTAGCCTATGTCCACGTTTCTCTCCACCACGCCCTCAGCGATGACAACCTCACCCTCCACCACGCCGGCGCTGCTGCTGGTGAAGATCAGCTCGCTTCCCTCCGGAGCGGAGGTGCCGTCCTGCAGGTGCACCCAGGTGAGGTTCATTATTCCCGGCAGCACCTTTGTTACAACACCCCTCACCCTCACCACCCTGCCCTCAAGGTCTCCAGCTTTCTGGAGAACCTCAGCCACGGTGTAGCCGTCTTCAAGCTTCGGGACGCTGGTGTTGAAGGGAAGCTCCTCAATCAGCGAGTCGCTCATCAGCATCACCTCAAGGGTTCTGTTCAGCGCCCCGGCAGAGAAGTCCAGCATCACCAGAGCGCCGCTCAGGTTGAGGCGCATGCCCTCCTTAACCGCAGCCCTGGGTCCTGCCACCCAGATGCTGGCGTTCCCGTCTCCCAGCTTCACGTAGGTGTAGCCCCCTGCCTGAACCACCTGCTCAGCCACACCCGAGGTGCTCACGAGCGTGCCCTCAAGCGCCTGCCCCTGTGCCAGTATCTCGGCAATGCTCAGCTCCTGTATCTCCGGTGCTATGTCCTGAGCACCTCCGGGCATATTCATCTCGTCCTCAATGCTCAGGTACCTCACCGGCTTTTCAGAGCTCTGGGTGCAGGCTGAGGCGAGCAGCACGAGCACCAGCAGCATAAAGCCTCTCAAAGCTCCAGGTCCTCCTTGGAGTATATGGTGAATCTGCCGTCCTGGTAGAGCAGCGGGAAGTAGTGGGTGTCGTGATGGGTGGAGCGCATCTTTACCACGCCGATGTACCTCTCTAAGGAGGTCAGTATTCCTCCGCGGCGCTGGAAGAGCAGGTGTATTATGCCGTCGCTGAGGAACTCCTCCACGCCGTGCTCGCCGTACCTTCCGCCCCCGGGAGGCATCTCGGATATCAGGAAAGCCGTGAAGTCAAGCTCGCTTAGCGCCCTGAAGAAGAAGTATATTTCAGCCCTGACGTTCCTGAGGGCGGTGAGGGTGTACATGGCATTCAGAGAGTCAATAACCAGGAGCTCATAACCCTTCTCCTCCTTTGCCTCGCTGAGATAGCCGGAAATTTTCTTTATCCAGTTCTCTCCGCGGTACCTCTTCATCCGCTCTCGTATGTCATCAAAGCTCACCACGTCAACGGCATTCCTCTCCATCTCCAGCCTCTTCATCTGGGTCAGCAGGCTCACCGGGTCCTGCTCCAAGGTTATGTACAGCCCTGCGGCGTCGCTGTAAACGGCGTTGTTGTAGAGAATGCTGTAGGCTAAGGAGGACTTCATCGTACCTGCGGTGCCGCAAATCAGAACAACGCTCTTTTTTGGTATGCCTCCCTCAAGGCGCTCATCCAGCCCCCTTACGAATGTTCTGACCCTCTCAACTTCCATCCCTCTTAACTTGTGGCTACTGGTTTATATTGTTAACGCAGAGGTAAAGACGACTGTGGCGGGGTGTATGGTGGTGCATGCCGGGGATGCACTGACATTCTCTTCTCAGCACGTCAGCCCTTTATCACCAGCCCGCTCATACTCTTAGCGAGCACATGCACCACCCAGCCTGCCCTCACGCTTCAGCTTCTGATAGGCGAGCTTTGCTATTCCGCCGGCGATGTGCACCTCTGGCTTCTCCACCTCCCTTACTTTTTCTTTATGTACTCCTCTAAGGGGGCGATTATCTCTATAACACCGAGCTCTGTGATTTCAAACACCCAGGTGCGTGAGTCGTGAGGCGCAAGGCGGCAGCCGTCTATGCGCAGGGTGCGCAGCACACTTCCTACAGGCAGGCGGTACAGCGACACATCCCAGCGGGTCTCAACAATCTTCTTGTCCAGCACTATGGTGCCGTCCAGGATGTGCGCCACCGCCAGGCCGCCTGCTGCCTCTGCGCTCTCGCTCGCCTGCGCAGAGCGTTTCTGGGAAACCAGCAGTGCCGTCTGGCGCCACCTTTTCAGAAAGCTGAAGAACTGCCTCACAATCTGCCTTGCCGCCACCTCCCTGTGCTCGTACAAGCCTGTGATGCTGTCTATCACCACGTTTGTAATCTTCTTCTCTCTGATCGCATAGCCCATGGTGTCCAGCAGCGCCTTACTTGTTCTGAGCTCCTCGCTGGCTGAAGCATCTATAACCACCACATTCCTCTCCACCTGCGAGAAGTCTCTGCCCATAGCCTCGCTCTTCTGCTTCAGTGCCGTGTAGAGAAAGTTTGCGGGGCTCTCCACCGTAACGTAAAGCACCCTGTAGCCGGCGCCCGCCTGGGCGACGGCGAACTGCTCTGCAAGGATGCTCTTGCCGGTGTCGGGAATGCCCGTGACGTTGAGCACCGCTAAGTGGGGTATTCCTCCGAGAGGTTTTCGCCTGTAGCCTCCGTCAGTCTTCTCAATACTGAAGAATAGCTCATCCAGCCTGGTGCCCGTGGGTATTCCAAACAGCTTAGACGCCTCATCCCTGAGCTCCCCGAGGCTGAAGTACTCCCCCGCCATACGTATTTTCTCAGCCAGCCTAACGTGAAAAACTTACACCCTTGCCCAGGTTACCTGCCAGCCATGGAGTATGGGCAGGGTTCTCCTCCTCAGCCTTGACGGGGCATGCCGGGAGGCTCTGAGCCTCATGCTTCCCCGCATGCCCGCGCTCAGGAAGCTTATTGAGAAGCACGGCTTGCACGGGCTTCGCTCCACCGTGCCCCCCACCACCGCACCAGCGTGGGCAAGCATTCAGACAGGCATGAATCCAGGGAAACACGGCATAATAGACTTTCTGAGCTACAGCAGGGCAGATGGCAGAACCTCGCTGGTAAACTCCCTTGCGATACGGGGCAGAAGCATGTGGGAGGCAATCACAGCCTCTGGCATGCGGGTGATTACCGTCAACGTACCCCTGAGCTACCCGCCTGCAAGAGACAGGCGCAGGGTTACCGTCGGCTGCATGCTCTCCCCTAAGGTCTCGCCTGACATGGTTTATCCTGCGGAGATTTACCCGGTGCTCAGGAGAAACAGCTACACCATCCTCCCCGGCTTCATAGGCAGGGGCATTGCGGTGGGTCTGGAGAGGTTTGTGGACGAGTGCATACGCGTTGAGGAGAGCAGGTTTGCGGTGGCTGAGGAGCTCATGGAAGCTTACGACTGGGACGTGGCGGCGGTGCACAACCAGTGCTTGGATGCGCTGCAGCACTGCTTCTACCACCTGCTGCTCGGCGGCACCGAGGAGGAGCGCGAGGAGCTCGGAAGGTTTTACGCAGCCGCCGACAGGCTCATTGAGCGGCTGATAAGGCGTGCGGGCAGGGTGAGCATGCTGGCAGTCTTCTCAGACCACGGCTTCACCTTGGCTGAGAGGTACATCAACCTGAACCTCTGGCTGAAGCGCAGGGGGTACCTGAAGGAGAAGAACTCCGGGCTGGCTTACAGGCTCGCGCTGCTGCTCAGGCGAATGGACGTGCTCAGGCTGAGAAACCTGCTGCTCAGCAGGCTCTTCAGGAACTCCCTGCCCTTCGTAAAGCTCAGAACAGAGCTCAGCCTCTCAAGAATAGACACGCACAGAAGCAGGGCGTTCATACCCGTAGGTGCCACCTTCGGCTGCATATACCTGGGCGGGGGCTCTGAGGCAGGGCTGCGCGAGAGGCTGAAGAGGGAGCTTGAGGGCATCACAGACCCCGCCAGCGGGAGGAGGGTTATAGCGAGGGTTTACCTGAGGGAGGAGGTTTACCGCGGGGAGCATGCACCCGGGCTTCCCGAGCTGGTTGCAGAGCCGGCTGAGGGCTACGCCTTCGGTCCGCAGCTTCTGGGGGAGGGCAGGTTTATAAGGGCAGCCAGGCACGGCACCGAGCTCAGCGGCGCCCACGCCATGCAGGGCGTGCTGGTGATGAACACGAAGCTCATAGCTTCCGAACCCGAGCTCCTGGACATAGCACCCAGCGTGCTGGCGGCTCTCAACCTGCAGGTGCCTGAGTGGATGGAGGGCAGGGTGCTTCAGGCGCGGTGAACCTCTGTGACCACGCCTATGCCCTTGCTCCTGCCCTCGCGGAAGACAAAGCGCTGCCCCACCTCCACGTAGTGGGGGTGGTACTTGAATGTCATCCTCACCCTCCCCCTGTCGCCTGCAGCTAAGTACTCCCGCTCTAAGGGCTCAAGCACCACCGCCTCAGAGATGGTCTCCAAGTGAACCACGGGCTCGTAGCCGCTTGCTATTCTGGTGGGGTGGTTGAGAACCACGATCTCTGCGGTGAAGGCTCTGGCAGCTTTAAGCTCTGCAGAGGAGAGCACCATACCCCTTCTGGGCTCCACGGGCGAGCCCTTTATAGCTATTCCCACCACCTCCCCCACCTCCGCGTTCTCAACGCTCAGGTGGTGCACCTCTATGGAGGTGCTTCTCACCCTGTGGAACTTTCCTTCCCGGTCAGGACCCAGAAACAGGGTCTCCCCGCGCCTTACCGCACCCCGCTTTACGCTGCCGCTCACCACCATCCCCACGCCCTGAATGCTGTAAATCTTGTCAATGTACATGAGAAAGCTGGCGCTGCGCTCGGGCTGGGATACACGCTTGGGCAGCATGTAGAGCAGGCGGTCAAGCAGCTCAAGCCCCTCCCCGGTCACCGCAGACACCGCCAGCACCGGCACTAAGGCGCCTGTCTGCCAGAAGCTGCCCAGCTGCTCCAGGTCTTTCAGAGAGTCTATGAACTTGGGCACCCTGCCGACGACGGCGAGGAGGCGTGCAATCTCCCGCTGCAGCTCCTTCAAGTCCCCAGCCAGGTCGCACTTGGTTATCACCACTATTACAGGCAGGTCCATGGCAAGCATTATGCCCAGGTGCTCCTTAGTTATGTGGGTTATTCCCTCGTTCCCGGCTATGGTGAGGAGCCCGTAGTCAAGCTTCTGCCCCACTATGCCCCTTATGGTGGTTCTCAGCCAGGGCTCGTGCCCGACGGTGTCCACAAAGGACACCACCTTTGCCGCCTTCCTGACAACCTCCGCCCGCTCCCTCCTGCTGAGGGGGTTTCTCAGCCTCACAGGCTCGCCCGAGCTGGTGAATCCATAGACAGCGTAGCTGAGCTCGGCGCTGAGCCCGCGCTCTATCTCGTGCTTTCTGGTGTCTAAGTAGCGCCTGGTTTTTCCAGAGCCGTCGTCCGCCTCTCCAGACACGAGGGTGCCCACCAGAGTGGACTTGCCGTGGTCCACGTGCCCTGCAACGGCTATGAGCAGGTGCTCCTTCTCAAGGCGTGAGCGCTCAAGCACAAGCATGGCACAGTGCCTGCCGTTTAGAGCATAGTCCTTCCTGCTGGTTATGGCAAAGCCTGCCTCGGCGGCGATTTCTGAGAGCACCTCAACGCTCTCCTCAAGCTCATCACGGCTGAGCCCCACCACGCTGCCCGAGTCGTCCACCCCGATGAGGTACACCGCCCTGCCGGAGCCGCTGGCTGCACGGTACCTGAGCTGGCAGGCTAAGCTCTGCTTTCTCTCTCTGCGAAGGTGCACGCTGCGGGAGAGGCGGCGCTTGAACTCAAGGTTGCCCCCCTCACCTCTGCCTGCCAGCCTGAGGAGCTCCTTCATCTTCAGAAGCTGCACAGCGTAACATACCAAAAAATTTTAAGTGGTTATTCAGTCAGCACTGGCTGGTTCTGACAGGGAGGCAAGCAAGTGGCAAGATGGCAGGGAAGGTCTGTCAGGAAGGTTACAGGTGGCAGGTACAGGCGTTTCAGAAAGAAGCGCAAGTTTGAGCTTGGCAGGGAGCCTTCTGAAACCAGAGTAGGGGAGACCAGGCTGAAGGTTATAAGAGCCAGAGGGGGCAACCTGAAGCTGAGGCTGTACAGTGCCAGGTATGCCTGTGTGGCAAACCCGGAGACTGGAGAGACGAAGAAGGTTGAGATACTGAAGGTGGTGAAGAACCCCGCAAATCCCCACTACGAGAGGAGGAACATAATAACCAGGGGGGCGGTGATCCTCACGGAGGCAGGGGAGGCTGTGGTGACCTCACGTCCGGGGCAGGATGGTGTGGTTAACGCTGTGCTCCTGAAGCATTAAATATATATACTTTGCCAGAGATAGATATGATTGCAGAGGGGCAGGCTCTGGCAGGAGGAATAAAGTAAGGTGCCTGAAGCGTACCTGTACTTTGAGATGGGAGTTCTGGCATTGCTCTTCCTCCTATCAGCCTTTTTCTCAGGCTCCGAGACCGCATACCTTTCGGTGAGCAGAGCCAGGATCAGGAAGCTTGCCAGGGAGGGTGACTCAAGGGCGAAGGTGCTGGACAAACTGCTTGAGATGCCCAACAGGGTTATAATCACCATACTCATCGGCAACAACTTGGTGAACATTCTTGCAGCCTCCATCGCCACCTCCATTGCGATAAAGGCTTTTGGGAGCACCGGCGTGGGCATAGCCACAGGTGCGGTGACGCTGGTGGTGCTGCTGTTTGGCGAGATTACGCCCAAGAGCTACTCCGCAACGAACGCAGAGCGGGTGGCACTGCTGGTGGCTAAGCCCATATACGTGCTCATGAAGCTGCTCACGCCGGTGGTGCTGGTGCTCTCCAGATTTGCAAAGTTCATAGTCAGCGCCTTCGGCGGCGAGGTGAGGCTCGGTCCATTCATAACCGAAGAAGAGCTCAAGATGCTCGTGGAGGTTGGGGAGGAGCTGGGTGCAATTGAGAAGGAAGAGAAGGAGATGATATCGGGGATTTTTGATTTTGACAAGATGGATGTTAAGGACATAATGGTTCCGAGGATTGATATGAAGTGCATTGAGGCGAACAGCAGCATTGAGGATGCAAAGAAGCTGATACTTGAGACCGGGCACTCCAGGATACCTGTTTACGAGGGGAATGTTGACAACATCATAGGCATACTCTACGCCAAGGACCTGCTGAAGTTCCTGAATTCGGGAGAGAAGCCCGAGACCCTGCACGGCATCCTGAGACCTGCCCACTTTGTACCTGAGAGCAAGAAGCTGAACGAGCTGCTGAACGAGTTCCAGAGGCTGAAGGTGCAGATAGCGATAGTTGTGGATGAGTACGGCGGCACCGCGGGCATGGTCACCTTAGAGGATGTGCTTGAGGAGATAGTGGGTGAGATAAAGGATGAGTACGACGTGGCTGAGGGGGAGGAGTTCACGATGATAGATGAGAACCAGGCGGTGGTGGATGCCAGGGTGAGCATTCACGAGGTTAACGAGAAGCTCATGCTTTCGCTGCCCGAGGACAGGGTTGACACCATAGGCGGGCTGCTCTTCAACCTGCTGGGCAGGATACCTGTGCAGGGGGAGGAGGTGGAGGTGGATGGGGTTGTTCTGAGGGTGGAGAGCATGAGGGGGAGAAGGATTATGAAGGTGAGGGTGATAAAGAAGGAGGCATGAGGTTGCGCGTGCTCTTGGCGCTGCTTGCAGCCCTCGCCCTGCTCCCCCAGGTTAGCGCTGCCCCCGCGGACGTGGTGCTGGTGAGGAGCGACATCCCCCACGAGTTTGCAATAGCGCTGGCTTACTCGCAGAGCACAGGCATACCCGTGGTTGCCACACCCCCTGAGAGGCTGAGCAGGGATGCTGAGGAGATGCTGGCCGGGTACATTGAGATGGGCTACAGGAGGCTGGTGATAATAGGCGGCGAGGAGGCGGTGAGCAGGGAGGTGCAGCGTCAGGTGGATGCCATGGGCTACATAACCCGGAGGATCGGAGAGGCTGACCGCTACGGCACCGCCGCCACCTTCGCCAGGGAGTTCTATTCCTCGCCGGGGGGTGCGGTGCTGGTGTCAGGTGAAGGCTCATCAAGCCTGCTGACCGCGGTGAGGTTGAGCTCGGCTACAGGCTACCCCATACTGTACGTGAGACGCTCCGGTGTGCCGCCGGCGGTGCTGGAGGCGCTGAAAAGTCTGAAGGTCAGGAGGGTGCTGGTGATTGAGGGCGACCTGACAGAGGAGGCTCTGAAGCAGCTTGCGGGATACGAGCTCAGGGTGGTGAGAAGGGGTGAGGAGGTGGGTGGAGGGGACGCAACCAAGGCTTCCAGGCTGCTCGCCGCCTTTGTGCTGGGCGCGGCTTCGGCTGCGCTTGCCATGAGGCTGAGGAGGCGCAGGCAGAGGCTGCCCGCCGAGATTTTAAGCGAGGACGAGCTTGCTGTGGTGAGGGCGATGATGGAGAAGGGCGGCAGGATTACCCAGGACGTGCTTCCCGAGATCACGGGGTTCTCAAGACCCAAGGTGAGCAGAATCGTCAAGGAGCTGGTGGAGAGGGGAATAATTGAGAAGGTTCCCAGGGGAAGAACCCACGAGCTGGCTCTGAGAAGGCAGTTTGATTAGAGCTACCTGCTCACAGCGCCGGGAGCGGGTCTGGGGCTGAAGGCTACGGGTGGCACCGGCGGTGGAAGCCTCGCCTTCTCTGCAGCCACGCTTATGGCAGGCAGTATGCCTAAGGAGATGGTGTTCTCCACCGCAACCCGGACGTCAAGGGGGAGGCTGTTGTAGCCCTGAGCACTCCACACGTCGTATATCTGGTGGATGCCCTCTGAGCTGTCGCCGGTGATGTAAACCACGATGCTGCACTCTATTGCCCCGATTTCTGTCCTTCTCACACCCTCCTCCTCAAAGTAGCCTATGGATATCCTGTGCCTGCTGCGGATTGAGCTGGCGCTGTAGAGCTCGGGCTGCTGGCAGGAGTGGTTGATGTCTATTCTGATGTTGCGTACAGGCTTGAGGTCGGGTATCTCGTAGCCCGTGCTCACCTCAAGCTTCCTGAGCTGTATCTCAACGCGCATCGCTCTATGGTGAGGTCTGCCAAAGTATTATAAAAAGGTTAGCCAGAAGTAGTGGTGTGCGGGCAGAGGCGGTGGTGGTAAGCGGGGTGAGGAAGAGCTTTGCAGGAAGGGAGGTGCTGCGTGGAATGAGCTTCAGCGTTGGCAGGGGTGAGGTTTTCGGAATACTGGGACCCAACGGCGCAGGAAAGACAACGCTGATACGCATTATTGCGGGTCTCCTGAAGCCTGATGCCGGAGAGGTCAGGCTGAACCTGCCACGCCGGGAGGCGGTGGGCTACCTGCCCGAGGAAAGGGGGGTTTACAGGAGAGCCAGAGTTGCCGACTTCCTCAGGTACCTGGGAGAGCTCAGGGGGATGGATGCGAAGGAGGCGGAGAGGCGGGCTCTGCACCTGCTTGAGAGGATGGGCATGCTCAGCCACGCCCGCAGGAGGCTGGAGGAGCTTTCCAAGGGTATGGTGCAGAAGGTGCAGATGGCAGGGGTGCTCATTCACAGCCCGGAGGTGCTGCTGCTGGATGAGCCCTTCTCGGGGCTTGACCCGGTTAACACCAGAGAGATGGAGAGGCTGATAGAGGAGCAGAGGGATGCTGGAGCTGCCGTGATTCTCTCCACCCACATGATTGAGCGTGCCGAGAGGCTCTGTGAGCGTATCGTGATGATACACAGGGGGATGGCGGTGCTGCAGGGCATGCCTGAGGAGATATGCAGGGCGCATTACGGGGGGAGGATAAGGCTGGAGGTGCACGGAGAGCTGCCGGAGATAGAGGGGGCAAGGGTGGTGGGGAGAAGGGGCGGAGAGGTGGTGCTGGAGGTGGAGGGAGGCACCGCCCCCGCGGATGTGCTGAGGCAGCTCATGAGTGCGGGTGCAGAGCTCAGGAGGTTTGAGGCTGGTGCGGGCTCGCTGAGAGAGGTTTTTGTCAGAATGGTGGAGGAGAATGAGGGGCGCGCTGGTGGTTGCTAAGTGGGAGTTCTGGTGCACTGTGAGGAGGAAGGAGTACATCCTCGCCACGGTGCTGACACCCATATTCGCACTCCTCGTGTTTTCGCTGCCATCACTGCTGGTGGAGCACGGAGGTGGCGTGTACACGGTGGGGTATGTGGACCGCACCGGAATGTTTGAGCTCCCCGGGAGCGCCAGCTCTGGCATGGCAGGCAGGAGCGGCGAGAGCTACGTGTTTGTGAGGTACAGCAGCGAGCAGGAGGCTGAGCGTGAGCTGCTGGCGGGTGAGCTCAGCATGTACATGGTGATTCCCGAGGACTACATGGAAACCGGGAGGGTTGAGGTGTACACCACCAGGACACTGCCGCTGCTGCCTGTGGATGTGATTTCACAGAGCCTGGTGAGGCAGATGCTTGAGGGCAGGGTGGAGGATGAACGGCTGGTGGAGAGGGCGAGCAAGCCGGTGGAGCTGAGGGTGTACAGGCTGGATGAGAGGGGGGAGAGCAGAATGAATCTCGCCTCCTACATGGCTCCGGTAGCCACGGGGATGCTGCTGATGTTGGCGCTGGTTATCTCTTCTGGCTTCCTGGTGCACAGCATGAATGAGGAGAGGGAGAGCAGAATGCTGGAGGTGCTGCTGTCTTCAGCTTCTGCAGAGCAGGTGGTGGCAGGGAAGCTGCTGGGACTTGGCAGCGCGGGGCTGCTGCAGATGCTCGCATGGCTGGGCATGCTCTTACCTGTAGCAATAGTGCTTGCGGCTGAGGTTGAGCCTCAGATGCTGCTGCTCGTGCTGGGATACTTCCTGCTGGGTTTCCTGCTGTACGCCTCAATAATGCTGGGCGTGGGCGCGGTGTGCTCCTCGCCAAGGGAGGCACAGCAGCTCATGGGCGTGCTGGTGCTCAGCGCGGTGCTGCCCTTAGCCTTCGGGTTTATAATCTTCCAGAACACAGAAAGCACAGCCGCCAGAGCGGTGTCACTTTTCCCGCTCACAGCACCCGTGAGCATGGTGTACCGCAGCTCCATGGGAGGCGTGCCCCCGGGTGAGCTGGTGCTCAGTGCGGTGCTGCTCCTCGCCTCCGCAGCGCTCACGCTGAAGCTCTCGGCAAGGCTGCTTATGGCGGGAATGCTGATGCGGGGCAAGGGCATGACAGAGGTGCTGAAGAGCCTGCTGACTCCGAAAGATTTATATTAATGATAAATCATGATAAATCCTGACGGTGGTTCTGATGAAGCTTCCGCAGGCATTGCTCAGGTGCAGTGTTGAGCCTCTCATAGAGGAGAGCAACCTGGTGAGAGAGGCTAAGCAGGTTAAGTCGCTGGCTTACGTGGCGCTGCCGTGTCAGATGCAGGCTGTGAGAAAGGCGCAGCTCATGCTGCACAGAACACGCCAGGAGTGGCCCAGAAAGGTTAAGCTGGTAATCGGGCTGTTCTGCGCGGAGAGCTTCCCCTATGAGGAGCTGGTGAAGGTTGTGGAGAGCAAGGGGCTCAGCATGGACAGGATACGAAAGTGGGACATAAAGGGCAAGCTTCTGGGGTATCATGAGGAGGGCGTGCTCAAGATATCCCTGAAGGAGGCGAAGAAGTTTGCCAGAAGCAACTGCAGGTACTGCACCGACTACACCGCGGAGCTTGCTGACGTGAGCATAGGCGCGGTGGGCTCTGCTAAGGGCTGGAACACGGTGATTGTGAGAACCCTGAGGGGGCTGAAGGCTGTCAGGGGCGCCATTGAGGCAGGTTATCTGGAGGTCAGGGAGCCTGACCTGGAGGGCGAGCGCGGGATACCGCTGCTGCGCAAGCTTGCCAAGCGCAAGCTCAGCACGGCAAAGAAGAACAGGGGCAAGGCTGAGGAGAAGGGCATGCGTGTCATGCACTTAGAGACCATGCACGAGAGAGACCTGAAGAAGCTTGAGGAGATGACAACAAAGGAGCACCGCATTGATGAGCTCCTCAGGGATGTGGTTGAGCCGGGGCTGTGCGTTACCTGCGGCGTCTGCGAGGCGGTTTGTGCGGAGAGCATCATAAAGATAGGTGAGGATGGCATGCCCCGCAAGCTCAGGGACTGCGAGTCCACGGACTGCGGCAGGTGCTATGCCCTGTGCCCGAGGACCACGCTGCCCGCAGATGCGATTGAGGAGGAGCTCTTCGGAATCAGGAGGGTCAGCTACGAGGCAAGGGTGCTGGGGCAGTTCATAGAGATTCTGTCCTGCAGGGCTGGCAGGGAGGCTATCAGGAAGGTGGGGCAGGACGGCGGCGCTACAACGGCGCTGCTCGCATACCTGCTGGATACCGGAGAGGTAGATGCAGCGGTGAGCGTCACTCAGGGGGAGAAGCCCTGGTATCCGGTGAGCTTTATCTCAACCACCAGCGGAGATGTGCTGAGATGCGCGGGCACAATTTACAGCACCGCCCCCACCATAGTGGCTGTGAAGCGTGCCCTGAGCCAGCACGAGGACTTCAGGAGGTACCTGAACTTCCTGCGTGAGAGGGGGCTGCTGCCGGAGCTGGAGCTGGTGGAGAGGCTGGCGAAGCCGCCGCTGGCTGCAGAGACGGCGCAGGTGGATGAGGAGGAGCTGATGGCAAGAAGAAGAAAGGTTGAGGCGGCGATTGAGAGGCTGGCAAAGCCGGCGGTGAAGATGATGGTTGAGCAGGGCAAGGCTGAGAGGGCGGTTGAGCTGGTGGTGAAGGAGGGCGATGCATGAGGCTGGGTGTGCTGAAGACAGGGAACATAGCCACGTCTCTGGTGCTGGAGCTGCTGCTGGATGAGCGCGCCGACAGGGAGCTGGAGGTGGATGTTTTTTCCACAGGCGCAAAGATGAGCCCGAAGGATGCTGAGAGGCTGCTGTCCTCGGTGAGGCTTGACAGCTACGCTCTGGTGGTTTATGTTACTCCAAACCCGGCAACTCCGGGACCGAAGAGGGTTATTGAGGCGCTGGCTGGAAGAAGAGCGGTGGTAATAGGGGATGCGCCGGGGATGAAGCTCAGGGACTGGCTGGAGGAGCTGGGGCTGGGGTACATCTTCGTGAAGGCGGACGCGATGATAGGCGCGAGGCGGGAGTTCCTGGACCCGAATGAGATGGTGCTCTTCAACTCGGACATGCTCAGGGTGCTGGCGGTAACGGGCGCACTGAGGGTTGTGCAGGAGGAGATTGACAGAGCCATTGAGAGCAGCGATTACCTGCCACGAGTGGTGGTGGATGCAGAGCTTGCGGCTGAGGCGGCTGGCTTCACCAGCCCCTACGCCAGAGCTAAGGCGATTGCCGCGTACAGGGCGTGCTCCTTAGTGGCTGAACTGAACACCTCCGCCTGCTTTGGCATGAAGGAGATGGAGAGGTATGTGCAGACCTGCGCTGCCGCCCACGAGCTGCTGCACTCCCTTGCGGAGATGTGCGATGAGGCGCTGGAGATGGAGAAGCACCAGGATTCGCTGCTCAGAACACCCCACGCCAGGGACGGCAGGAGGCTTAGAAAGCGCAGGCTGATGGAGAAGCCGGGGTGATGCTGACCTTCTCCCTTCCGCTGCCCGCAGGCACCTGCGATGCCTGCGGCGCATGCGTGTATGCCTGTCCGGAAGGCGCTGTTACGCTGGATGAGAGGCACAGGCTGAGGGTGGAGCATGAGAGGTGCACCCGCTGCCTCAGGTGCGTTGAAGCATGCAGGGACAGGGAGGCGCTCAGGCCCGAGCTGCACGGCTACCTGCCTGGCTTTGACTGCTCGGAGTGCGGCTATGAGGACTGCGAGAGCTTTGCCGAGGGTGTGACTCAAGCGGAAGAGCTGCGGAGGTGCCCCCACCTCGGCGGGAGGATGCGCAGGGCGCTGGAGCTGATTCTCAGGAGCGAGCTACTGCCGGAGGTCAGGGTGAGCGACAGCCAGCTTCCAACGCCTCACGGCGTGTTTCCCGTGGGGAGCCCCGGGAAGCGTTCGCCTGTAATTGCCACCTCCGACTACCTGCACACGGTTATGACGCTCACTGCAGCGCTTGAGCACTGCAGCATAGACGCTTACTTAGCGGTGGTGCCGGCTGAGGGGTACTGCATGAGGCTTGCGGTTACCCTGGGAACGCTGAGGCTTGAGAGGCTGCCCGAGATTCTGAGGGAGGTGGAGCACAGGGTTGAGCACAGGGTGGTGATTCTGCCCAGGGCGGTGGAGACAAGACGGGCTGGCAGCTGGAGGGTGGTGCATGCCCCGAGCAGGGCTGAGGAGCTCCCGGCGTTTCTCTTAGCCTTTTCCAGGGCTTACGGGCTGAGGGTCTGAGCTATGTGCTCTGCAAGTGCACCGAAGCTCCTGCTCCAGTCAGATACCGCAAGCCTCTCCTGCGGGCTCATCTGTGCAAGACTCTTGGAGCTGCCGAGGGGCACGAACAGGGTATCAAGCCAGTGCTCCGAGCTCCCCACGGGGCGCTCCGCTATGGTGCCGTGAAGCTCGCCCGTGAATATCTTCACCTCCCCGGCAATGCGCACACCTATGGCTGAGCGGAAGTACGCCTGCTTGGGAAGGGGGGCGAGAAGGCGCAGCAGGTGGCGTGGCTTCAGCACCTGCTGAATGTAGGCGGTGATGGTGCCGGGGAAGCCGCTCAGGGCGGGAATGAACAGCCCCGAGTCTTCGGCTACTGCGGGCTCGTGAGCGGCAGAGGCTAAGGCATGGCGCACAACCTGCTCGCAGGTGCGTGCCTGAATCTCGGGTGCTGGCTCTTCCTGAACAATCTCGCACTCTGCTCCTTTCTCTGCAAGCAGAGTGTGCAGCAGCTCTATCTTGCGGGGGTTGCGGGTGTAGAAGTGGAGCCTCATCGGCTAAAGCACACCTGCCCTGAGGTACATGCCTATTCCTGTGAGCACCGCAAGCACGTAGCTTGCTATACCAAGAATACCTGTCAGAATGTGGAGCTGCTCGCTCCTGCCCGTGCCGTGCCTGAAGAATCTACCCCTGTTGAGCATGCCCCACAGGAAAGAGGCGGTGAGCAGCAGCGTGGAGAGGGTGATGAAGATGACGTGGGGCACGAGCAAGCCGGTGGCTCTGAAGGCTTCCCTGCCCCCGGCTATCTCCAGGGCTATGCCTCGCTCGTAGCCGTAGTACAGCGCAAGGGCGAGGAGGAAGAGCAGGTAGGCGGCATACATGAGCTGTGGGTGCCTGCTGGGCAGCCTTGCGGGCGAGCGCATGGAAATCATACCATCCACGGCGCCGGCTATGAAGAGAACCATGGCTGCAAGCAGGATGTAGGGGTGGTAGAGCATGCGATATAGTGGTGCCGCGTGATTTATAAAGGATGCGGTGGCGCAGGGGGTGCTCTGCAAAGGCTTATATAGCGTGGTGAGGAAAGTCAGCACTGCAAGGAGGGAGGTGGCTGAGGCGCAGCACTGCCGCAGGGTGGCTCTTCATCTCCGCTGCAGCCTGGCTCGGCATAGCGGTCACCTTAGCTCTGGTGCTGGCGGTGAAGTTTGTTTACCCTGACTTTCTCTCAGGCTATGCCTGGCTGCAGTTCGGCAGGCTTCGCCCGGTGCACGTCACCTTAGCTGCCTTCGGCTGGCTCTCCATGGTGCAGGTGGCAATGGCTTACTACGCCGTGCCCCGCCTTGCTAAGCGGGAGCTGTACAGCGAGAGGCTTGCAAGGCTGAGCGTGCTCCTCTGGAACCTCTTCATCCTCCTCGCCGCCGCAACGCTTCTTGCAGGAATGACGCAGGGCAGGGAGTATGCAGAGCTTGTCTATCCCCTTGACCTGCTCTTCCTGCTGCTTCTGGGCGTGGTTGCCTACAACCTGGTGCGCACGGTTCTGGCAAGGAGGGAGGAGAAGCTCTACGTCAGCCTCTGGTACTTCCTGGCGGCGCTGGTGTGGATGCCGGTGGTTTACTTTGTGGGCAACGCCATGTGGGCTGGAGGAGCGCTCTACGGTGTTAACGACGCCATAGTCAACTGGTTCTACGGGCACAACATCTTAGGGCTGTGGTTCACGCCCCTCGGCGTGGGTGCTGCCTACTACCTGCTGCCGAAGCTGGTGAGGAAGCCCCTCTACAGCCACAGGCTATCGCTTCTGGGCTTCTGGACGCTGGGGCTCTTCTACCCCTGGGTGGGTACCCACCACCTGATTTTCGGTCCCGTACCCGTGTGGGCGCAGACGGTTGCAATTGCCGCAAGCGTTGCCATGCTTCTGCCCGTGCTGGCGGTGACGGTGAACTTCTGGAAGACCATTGAGGGCAGGTGGCACCTGCTCTCGCAGGCGGAGCAGGGCAGGCGCTTTGCCCAGAGCGACTGCACAGCTTTAAAGTTTCTGGTGCTGGGAGGAGTGTGGTACCTGCTCACCTGCCTGCAGGGTCCCTTCCAGGCGCTAAGGGCTGTGCAGCCGTATGTGCACTTCACCAACTGGGTTGTGGCACATGCCCACCTTGCCCTTCTTGGAGCCTTCAGCTTCTGGGGGTTTGCGTGCATCTACTACGTCATGCCCAGGCTGACCGGTAAAGAGCTCAGCCCGCGGCTTGCAAGGGCTCACTTCTACCTGCTCACCCTCGGCTTGAGCGGCTTCGTGGCGAGCCTCACCATAGCGGGGCTGATTCAGGGTAGCTCGTGGCAGGCGGGTGTGGCTTTCGTGAAGGTGGTGGCGGCGCTTAAGCCCTACCTAATCGTAAGGCTTGCCTCGGCGGCGCTCATGGTAGCCTCGGTTTATCTCTTCCTGTACGCCTTCTTCAGCTCGCTGCGGGGGGTGCAGAGGTGAGGGCGCTGAGCATAGCCGCTGGAGTGGCGGCGCTGGTGCTTGCCGCGATTGCCGTTACGGTGCTTTTACCCATGGGCGACCCCTCGCTGTACCAGCCGTCTCCAGGGGTGAAGCCCCTTAATGAGCTGGAGGAGATGGGAAGGCAGGTGTACATCCGGGAGGGATGCTGGTACTGCCACACCCAGCAGGTGCGCAACCTGAGCATGGATGTGCAGTACTACGGCAGGGTTTCCTCTCCCGGCGAGTACGCCTATGATTCGCCGGTGCTCCTGGGCACGGAGCGCACAGGTCCTGATCTGGCGAGGATTGGCGGGGTTTACACCGACGACTGGCACTTAGCGCACTTCATCAACCCCCGCTACGTGGTGCCAGCTTCTATAATGCCCAGCTTCTCCTACCTGAGCGATGATGAGCTGGAGGCGCTTATCGCCTACGTGCAGAGCCTGGGCGGTGAGGAGGCGAGGAGAAAGGCTGAGATGCAGCGCAGGATGAAGCAGGCGATGCTGGAGGCGCAGCGCTTGGGCATAGAAGAGGAGATGATGCAGGCGAGGGTGCCGGCGAGCTACAGGGGGCTTGAGAATCCGCTGGCAGGCAGAGAGGCGGTGCTTGTGGGGAAGAGGCTGTTCGCCTTCTACTGCAGAGGCTGCCACGGCAGCGCTGGCGCTGGAGATGGTCCTGCTGCGAGGTACCTTAACCCCAGGCCTGCCAACTTCACCAGCGCGGAGTTCATGGGTAGCGTGGAGGACGGCAGGCTCTACTACTCCATACTGAACGGTGTGCCGGGCACGGCGATGCACCCCTTTAAAGCCAGGCTGACGGAGCAGGAGGTGTGGAGCTTAGTAGCCTACCTGCGCACGCTTCAGGAGGAGTGAGATGGAGGGCTATGAAGCTGCGATAGCCGCGATGGTGCTCCTGAGTCTGGGCACGGCTCTGGCGCTGCTCTGGGCGGTGAGAGCAAAGCAGTTTGATGAGGAGCCCAAGTACAGGATGCTTGAGGATAAGGATTAAGTAGCAGGAAATAGTGGATGGGTGAAGGACCACACGCAGGGGGAGAGATTTGCCGGAAGCAATTGTTTTCAAATGTCACAGTTGTATAGTGGATAAACGCTACCCCTCCAGCGCCTCCCTCAGCCTTTTCTCCGCCAGCGCAATCGCCTCCTCCAGCCTGTCCCTGTTGCTTCCGGCGCCCTGTGCAAACTCCGCCCTGCCGCCTCCGCCTCCGCCGAGAAGAGAGCACACCTCCCGCACAATGCCGGATACATCCAGGCTGAGCTTCTCTCCTCTGATGCCGGCGACATAGATTTTATCCTCCACCCCAAACAGCACCACTGCACGCTTTGGTGAGGCAAGTGCCTGCGCAGCCTTAACCGTCTCCTCCATGGTGGCATTCATCTTAGCCACGAGGTACTCGCCCTTCGCCAGGCTCACCACCCGCCTCTCAAGCTCAGCCTTCCTCAGCTCCGCAATCTCTCCGCGGAGGCGCTCCACCTCCTTTCTCAGCGCCTTCCACTCCCTGAAGAACTTCTCAGCCGCTGCTGGAAGCTGCTCCGGCGAAACGCTCAGCTTTTCCGAAGCCAGCCTGAGCAGGCGCTCCCTCTCGCGGAGGTACTCAAAGGCAGCTCTGCCTGCGGCAAACTCTATCCTGACAACACCATCCTGAATCTTCGTTGAGCCAATGAGCTTGATAAGCCTCGCCTCGCGGGTGTTCTTCAGGTGCGTGCCCCCGCAGGCTTCTGTATCCAGGTCGCCTATCCTCACCACCCTTATAATTTTTCCCGGCACCGCGCCGCCCTGGTAGAGGCGGAAACCATAGCGCCTCTCTGCGACGTTTCTCGGAAGAAGCATGCTCCTTACGGGGATAGCCCTCGCAACAGCCTCGTTGGCGAGCTCCTCAATTCGTGAAAGCTCATCCTCGCTCAGGCTCTCGTAGTGGGTGATGTCCAGCCTGGCTTTGCTCAGCGTCTTCTCTGCGCCAGCCTGCCACACGTGCTCACCCAGCAGCGTCCTCGCGGCGCCATTTATGATGTGCGTAGCCGTGTGGTGCTGTGCCAGCTGAATCCTGCGCTCCGCGTCTATGCGGCACATCACGCTGCTCCCCTCCTGCGGCGGCTCGCCCGAGATGCGGTGGAACACTATGCTCCCCTGCCTGAACACGTCCACCACTCTCGCTCTGCCGAGATAGCCGCGGTCGCACTCCTGACCTCCGCCTGTGGGGTAGAAGGCGGTGCGATCAAGCACCACGTACTTACCCTCATACACGCGAAGCACCCGCGCCTCAAACTCCAGCAGGAGGTAGTCATCATAGTAAAGTAGCTCGGTTGCGGGCAAACCCGAGGTGTCAAACTCCTTGAACTTCTTAGCCTTGCCTTCTGCTCTGCTGCGCTCGTGCCGTTCGGCTAAGCGTATATAAAAGTCCTCCGGCACCTCCACTTCAAGCCCAGCCTCTGCAAGCATCTCCGGGCTTATCCCGTGGGAATCATAAAGCTCTAAGAGCTTCTCCAACGTAATCTTCCTGCCCCTCAGTCTCACCACGATCTCCCTTGACCTTCGTTTCGTCTCTGCATACTTGCGCTCCTCTACTGCTAAGATTTTCTCCACATCCTCAAGATGCTCCATCAGCTCCGGATACTGGGGCTTTAAGTAAGCCGCGTGCCAGGCGCAAACCTCGGCTAAGCTAAGCTCCCATCCATGCCTTGAGATAAAGTCCAGGCTGCGCCTCACCAGAACTCGGAGGTTGTAGCCACCGCCCACGTTGCTCGGCAGGGCGCCGTCTGCAAGAGCCACGAGCAGGCTTCTCGCGTGGTCGGCAATGGAGTAGAGTGCAGCCAGGGGTAGCACTTTCTCCTTCAGCTCCTCCACCTCCACCCCAAGCCTGCTCGCCACCTCAGCCCAGGTTCTCTCAATATCTGAGCGCTCATCCACATTCAGCAGCCCGGAGTAGGGCAGGAAGCGCTGTATCAGCTCCCTGTCCGGCTTTATTCCAGTGCGGGAGTAGAGCTTCTCCACCACCTCTCCGAAAACCGCCTCGTAGCTCGTGCTCGTGGCGCAGGTGAACCAGGCGGGGCGCTCCTGTCCCATTCCCATGTCCAGCACCTTAATTCTGAGCTCCTTCAGCCCACCTGAGGTGATCTCGTACTGCATGTACACCTGGTTGCCTATCTCCAGCCCTCTGGAGAAGAACTCCATGCTCGGTCCCAGGTTGCCCCCGCCTGCCCAGGCATCCTCATGGAACTGAATCTCCTGCTTTGGAATCCCCATCCCCTGCGTCAGCCAGAGGTAGATGTGGTGCAGGTAGTCTTCGGGCGCATACCTCTCGGGAGGCTCAAAGGCGTGCTGACCTATCATCACAAAGCCTGTGTAGTGCCTGCCCGTGATTCCAACGTTATCTATGTCGTTGAAGCGCACGCAGAACTGGGGCACAACTAAGGGGTTTGCAGGCGGCTCCACCTCGCCCTTCACCACATAGGGCTGGAAGTCGTAGATGCTCGCCTGCACAAAGTCGGTGTCGTCCCGCCATCGTGCCGCTATGGGGTAGCGCTTTATGGGTGTGTAGCCCAGCTTCTTGAAAAGCTTGGAGAACCTCCTCCAGACCTGAATGAAGTCCATCTTAACCTTGGCTGGAGTGTTGCCTATGAAGGTGTAACCCCCCGAGCATGAAGGCTCGCCGCACACCTCACGCTGAGATGCGCTCCAGAAGTAGCTGCCGCAGCTTTTGCACTGCCTGCGCTCAAACCCCTCGCTTATGAGGGTCTGCACCGGGTAGTGCTTCTCCGGCTCCTCCTGCGCCTTCCTGCGGAACTCCTGCTTAATGCGCTTCTCATCCAGCATGCCCTAAGCTCGCCACGGCAGGGTTAAAAAGTTAACGCTGGTATGCAGGTTAAAAGGCTATGGCGGGCGCTAAAGACCCGCCGCGCTCCTTACAGCCCAGAAAACCTGTGTGTTGTCCATGGTGCCTCCGAAGTGCTGTGCACCCGAGCCGGCTGCCTTGAGCACCACGTCCTCGCCGCTGTGGGTTTCGCTCTTCATGGGTATAGCTGCCTCCTGGTGGTAGTCCCTGCTTAGCACCTCGGCATCGCTCAGATTTGAGCGTCTCTCCGGTCTGTTCTTGCCTGTGGCGAAGGTGAGCACGGTGTAGGTGTTTCCATCCCTGTCCGTCATCAGCTGCCCGCTGGCGTCTCTGACGAGACCCAGAATGCTGGTGCCTCTTGCAGGATAGCCGTTGATGCTCAGCGTGTGCCCGTGGTCTGCGGTTACCACCACCAGGGTGTCCTGCAGGTCCACCATCTCCAGCACCTTCCTCACCGTCCTGTCAAACTCGGCAGTTTCCTCAAGCGCTCTCAGGGCATTGGTGGCGTGTAGCGCATGGTCTATGCGTCCGCCCTCCACCACCAGGAAGTAGCCGTTCCTGCACCTGTCGCTGTTCTCCAGCACCTCAATCGCCTTCTCTGTCATCTCCTCCAAGGAAGGCGCCTCGCCTCTGCCATCCACCAGGTAGGGCAGGTGGCTCATGGCGAAGAGTCCAAGAAGCTTATCCGTGTTCTCTGGCAGTGCTCTCAACTCCCAGGCGGTGCTGACGTAGGTGTAGCCGGCTGCCTGCATCTCCTCAATCAGGTTCCTGCCGTCCTCACGTCTGCCGCCCAGCTCTACGGGCAGAAAGTGTCTTCTTCCGCCTCCCAGGATAACCTCCACACCATCCCCCAGGGCAGAGTTGTACTCTGAAGTGCCCGGCACGAGCTGCGCTGCTATCTGATTCTCCTTGTCCCTGTTGTCCGCATGCGCATAGGCGGCTGCGGGAGTGGCGTGGGTAATCCTGGTGGTGGTGACCACGCCCGTGCACTTTCCCTCTGCCTCTGCAAGCTCAAGCAGCGTGGGAACAGGTGTGCCGCTGGTGTAGGCGTCACCAGCCGTGGAGTCGCTGCGCACGGCGTCGGCGCTCAGCGAAATTATGCCGTTCTCCACCTTGGTGCCCGTCATGTAGGCGGTCATCGCAGCGGCGCTGTCGGTCACCATGTAGTTCTTGGAGTAGGTCTTCACCATGGCTGTGACAGGCATGCTGTCTATGGCAAGGGTGCCGTTCTCCCCTGCGTAGTAGATGCGAGCTGCGGTGAGCACGGGTATGCCCATGCCATCACCCACCAGAAACACCACATTCTTCGCACGTGCATCGTCATGCTTCTGCCAGCCTCCACTGGGCATGCCACTGTGCACCATCCCTGCCATCAAGAGCGCAAACACCAGAGCGAGTACGGTCATGGCTCTAATATTGCCCATTTCCGTCACCTCCACCCTGCTTCTTGCACATCTGCGGATAAAACTTGCCAAAATACTCCATATTCATCACCAAAATACAGATAGAATTAGAATGGCACTGAGTCTATATAGCAACCTCCGGGGTGGTCAGCCCGCCACAGCCTCCATGCGCAGGGGCTGCCTTCTCGGCGGGTGAGGCAAATATATTTTACTACGGGAAGCTGGCACAAGATTGGAAAGCTGGAGGTTGTTGTCATGGCAAAGCTCAAACCAGGCAGAATATACCGCATACCCAAGAAGCGTCTTTACACCCGGCGTGAGTACATCTCAAGCCTTCCCAACCCCAAGATAACCATATTTGACATGGGCGACGCTGCAGGAAGGGACAGGTTTGAGTATGCCGTGTCCCTCTACGCAAAGGAGCTTGCCCAGGTGACCCACAATGCCCTTGAGGCTGGCAGGGTTGCAGCCAACCGTTATATAGCCAAGCGTGCCGGCAGGAGCGGCTTCTACATGAAGTTCAGGGTTTATCCGCATGTGGTGCTGCGGGAGAACAAGATGGCAACCGGTGCGGGCGCCGACAGGGTGAGCGACGGCATGCGCAGGGCTTTCGGCAAGCCAGTGGGTCTCGCGGCGGTGGTGAAGAAGGGGCAGAAGATAATAACCATATACACCACCGAGGCGCACGTTGAGAATGCCAAGGAGGCACTGCGCAGGGCGGCAATGAAGTTCCCCATGCCCTGCGGAGTGCAGATTGAGAAGGTTAAGTAGAGCTGATGCTGCTTCAGGAGTGGCTCAGGATATACCGTGAGATTTGCGAGGAGTTTGGATTCAGCGAGCAGCTGGACCGGGAGGCGGCGCTTCTGCTCAGGGAGCTGGTGAAACATCCCGCACCTGTGGAGCGGCTTGAGGCACTGATTTCCGGCAGGAGGGTGAACGTCTTCGGGGCGGGACCGAGCCTGGAGGCGCTTGAGGCGCTTCCCCCTGGCACCGCCATCGCCTGCGACGGAGCCACAAGCTTCCTGATGGAGCGCTCCAAGGTGCCTGAAGTTATAGTCACGGACCTGGATGGCAGGGTGGAGGACGTGGTGAGAGCCAGCAGACTTGGCAGTGTGGTGGTTGTGCACGCGCATGCCGACAACCTGGAGGCTCTCAGGAGGCATGTACCAGAGCTCAGAAACGTGGTGCCCACCACACAGACCGAGCCTCCGGAGGGGCTCTACAACTTCGGCGGCTTCACCGATGGTGACAGGGCGGTGTTTCTGGCACATGAGCTCGGAGCAAGGGAGATAAACCTGTACGGCATGGACTTCGGCACCAGGGTGGGGAGGTACTCCTTTTCTGAGGCGAGTGAGAGAAAGCTCAGGAAGCTCCGCTGGGGGGAGAGGCTGGTGCGCATGCTTGAGGAGCGGGGAGCGAGGCTGAGGTGGTGCTGATGTACTTAGTTATAGCCAACAGGGGGCAGTACAACCACCGCATATACCGCACGCTTCGCTATCTTGACAGAGAGGTCAGGCTGGTGCAGAACACCCTGACCCCGGAGCAGGTGGAGGAGATGGAGCCAGCGGGTATAGTGGTGGGCGGCGGACCCTACCTGCAGGAGTCGGGAAACTCCGCAGACATAATAGCACACTTAGCGGGGAAGGTCCCAATACTGGGAATCTGCCTGGGACACCAGCTCATCGCGCAGGTTTTCGGAGGCACGGTCAGGGAGGCGGAGGTGGGAGAGTATGCGGAGGAGCTGATAGTGGTTGATGAGGAGGACGAGATTCTTAAAGGGCTTGCACCCAGCTTCACCGCCTGGGTGTCCCACAGGGACGAGGTGGCAGAGCTGCCTCCGAAGTTCAGGAGGTTAGCCCACAGCGCGAGCTGCGAGATAGAGGCTATGGCTCACGAGAGTCTGCCGGTTTACGGGGTGCAGTTTCACCCGGAGGTGGCGCACACACCGAGGGGGGCTGAGGTCTTCAGGAACTTCATAGAGGTGTGCGAGAGGTGAGCCGCTGGAGGCTGGCTGACACAGGGCACAGAAGCGCCGCCGAGAACATGGCGCTTGATGAAGCCATGCTCACCGCCAGAGCCGAGGGCGCCTCCATGGACACGCTGCGCTTCATGCAGTTTTCACCGCACGCCGTGCTGGTGGGAGTGCACCAGAGCGTTGAGCTGGAGGTGCGGGAGGACTTCTGCAGGGAGGCGGGTATTGAGATAAACAGGAGAATCACAGGCGGCGGTGCGATTTACTTTGACGAGACCCAGCTCGGCTGGGAGGTGATCGCTGACAGGAGGAGCCTGAGGCTCCCGGGGAAGCCCGAGGAGCTGTACAGGGTGATGTGTGGAGCTGTGGTGCACGCTCTGAGAGAGCTGGGGATAAATGCCAGCTTCAGACCCAGAAACGACATTGAGGTTGATGGCAGGAAAATCTCAGGCACCGGCGGAACCTTTGAGGGGGATGCCTTTCTCTTTCAGGGCACGCTGCTCGTGGACTTTGACCCCGAGGTTATGCTGAGGGCTCTGCGCATACCCGCGGAGAAGCTGCAGAGCAAGGAGATTGAGTCGGTGAAGGAGCGTGTGACCTGCCTGAAGGAGCAGCTCGGCTACCTGCCGGAGCTCAGTGAGATAAAGGCGGCTCTGGTGGAGGGGTTTGAGAGGCAGTTCGGGATTGAGCTGGTGCCCGGAGAGCTGACAGAAAGGGAGGAGGAGCTGTTCAGGGAGCTTCTCCCCAGGTTCAGGTCTGAGGAGTGGATTTACGGGGTGAGAAAGCCCCCGGAGCATAGAGCTGTGCTTCAGGCTGTGAGGAGATGCGATGGCGGGGTGGTAAGAGCCCAGCTCGTGGTAGATGTGCCGGCTAAGAGGGTGCAGTACGCTTTCATAACCGGCGACTTTTATGCCTTCCCCAGAAGGGCAATCGCAGATCTGGAGGCTAAGCTCAGGGATGTTGAGGCTGTGCCGGAGAAGCTCGCTGAGGTGGTGCGCAGGTTTTTCCAGGAAAGCGGCGCAGAGGTCCCTGGAGTGGGATGGCGGGGCATAGCGGAGGCTGTGGCGGCGGCGGTTCAGAAGCTTGAGCTGCTGGAGCATGGGCTGAGAATTGAGGACACCTCCGAGGTGTTCACGGTGCTGGGAAGCTTCGCGGAGATACCGGAGGCTGAGGTGCTCCTCCTGCCCTACTGCGCAAAGCCCGGATGGTGCGAGTACAGGTACAGGGAGGACTGCGGCAGGTGCGGCAGATGCAGCGTCGGCAGAGCCTACGAGATTGCGGAGAGGCTGGGAATGAGGGTGATTACCATAACAAACTACGAGCATCTGGAGGAGACGCTGCACAGCCTCAGAAGGAAGGGCGTCAGGGCGTTCCTGGGGTCGTGCTGCGAGAGCTTCTATGTGAAGCACCAGCAGGACTTTGAGAGATGCGGGGTCAGAGGGGTGCTGGTTGATATCCAGAAGACCACCTGCTATGACCTGGGAAGGGTGAGGGAGGCGAAGGCAGGAAGATTCACCGGAGAAACCGAGCTCAACCTGAACCTGCTTGAAAGGGTGCTCAGGCTGAAGGCACGGCAGAGCGAATCGCCTTGACGCACCTGCTCAGCACCAGCTTTGCAGCCTCCTGGGAGGGCCAGCTCCCAAGCCCGCAGTCGGGTCCTGCAAAGCTCATGCGCTCACCGAACCTTTCGGCAAGCCTCCTGTAAAGCTTCCTGATGTCTTCTTCGCTGTCGGCAAGCTGCTCGGGGGCGGGGTTTCTTATACCCCTCTGCGCAAGCTCGCCGAGCTTGCGGTCTATGCTGGTGCTCGCCACACCGCCCCTTATGAACCTGTCGTGGGCTTCAAGCTCCTGCCTGGTTATTAGCTCAATGTTCTCGGGAGAGGAGGCGAATTCGGCGGTTATGACATCCACACCCTCAGCCTGCAGCGGATATTCGGCTGCTTTAAGGGCGTGCAGGTGAATCTGAACTGTGGCATCAACGCCGCGCACGCTCCTCTCCAGCGCTTTTATTATGCCCTCGGAGTCTATGTTTACCAGGTCAACGTAGCCCAAGCTGGGCTCGTCTATGCTCACAACCTCGGTGCGAAGGTGCTCCTTTCTGATGATGGAGTTCCTGAGGAAGGCTCGCACGCTCTCTGCCAGATTTAAAAGCACCTCCTCGTAGATGTTGAAGCCGAAGGGCGTCTTCAGGTAGAGCTCTATGGCGCCAGTAACGCACACCCTGAGACGCAGCCTCTCCCCGGTCTCCTCGTACCGCCGCCTCGCAACGCGCTCCACCGCGTACAGCTCGGGTATCACGGCGTACTTTTCCTGAATCAGGTAGGGCTCACGCGGGTGAGCCTCTATGGGCTGGAGGAACTGACGGTGCATGTCCTGATGCTGGGGGTAGGTTACAATGTCTATGCCGGTCTCAATTTTTGCCAGCAGAGAACTCTCAACAACCCTGCAGAACTGCTCAAGCTCAGGAAGCTCCTCAAGCCTCCTGCCCTCGGCAAAGGCTTTCTGGGCTTCCGGGTAGAGGGCTGCAAACTCATCCTTGGTGACCCCGTCTGGCAGTGGAAAACTGCCTATGTCGTCTATCAGAACCATGTAAACTACTGTAGCTTCTTGGGTTATAAATTTTCTGCAGTGTCATTTGATGCTGGCAGGCTGTAGCCCCCGCTACCTCCACTCCACATCAAACCTGTCCAGGTTCATCACCCTGCACCAGGCAGCCACGAAGTCGTGCACGAACCTCTCCCGGGCGTCTCTGCAGGCGTACACTTCTGCTATGGCTCTGAGCTGGGAGTCCGCGCCGAAAATCAGGTCAACGCGCGTCGCCCTCCACCTGAGCTCGCCGCTGCTGCGCTCGCAGCCCTCAAAGAGGTATTCTCCGTCCACAGCATGCCACTCTGTGCCCATGTCCAGCAGGTTGACGAAGAAGTCGGTGGTGAGAGCTCCCGGTCTTGAGGTGAAGACTCCCGCTGAGCTGTGGGCGTAGTTGCACTCAAGCACCCTCAGTCCGCCCAGGAGCACCGTCATCTCCTTAGCGCTCAGCGTTAGCTGGCTTGCCCTGTCAATGAGCAGCTCCTCCGGCAGGAGCTTGGGATGCTCGCCCCTGAGGTAGTTGCGGAAGCCGTCGGCAAAGGGCTCAAGCAGTGCAAAGGAGGCGATGTCTGTCTGCTCCTGGCTGGCATCGGTGCGTCCCGGCACAAAGGGCACCTTGACCTGAAACCCCGCATTCTCAGCAGCCTGCTCAACTCCAGCGCAGCCACCCAGCACTATCAGGTCTGCCAGCGAGACCCTCTTGCCCTTCTGGGAGGAGTTGAACTCCTCCTGTATCTTCTCCAGCTTTCTGAGAATCCTGGCGAGCTCCCCGGGGTGATTGACCTCCCAGTCCTTCTGAGGGGCGAGGCGTATCCTGGCACCGTTGGCGCCGCCCCTCCTGTCAGAGTCGCGGTAGGTGGAGGCGGCGCTCCAGGCAGTGTAAACCAGCTCGGTGATGGAGAGCTCTGAGAGAAGCCTGCGCTTCAGGGCTGCGGCGTCCTCTTCATTTATAAGCTCGTGGTCAACCGCAGGCAGAGGGTCCTGCCAGATGAACTCCTCCTCCGGCACCTCTGAGCCGAGGTAGCGGGTGCGTGGACCCAGGTCGCGGTGGGTGAGCTTGAACCACGCCCTGGCGAAGGCTCTCTCAAACTCCTCCGGATGCTCCAGAAAGCGCCTGGCTATCCTCTCATAAACCGGGTCAAAGCGCAGCGCTAAGTCGGTGGTGAGCATGCCCGGGCGGTGCCTCTTTGAGGGGTCGTGGGCATCCGGAACCACTGGCTCTGCATCTTTTGCAACCCACTGGTAGCAGCCACCTGTGCCTTTAACAAGCTCCCAGTCGTGGCTGAAGAGAAACCTCAGGAACTGAATGCCCCACTTGGTGGGGGTGGTGCTCCAGGTGAGCTCAATTCCGCTGGTTATGGTGTCAGCACCCTTACCCGTGCCGTAGCTGTTCTTCCAGCCCAGCCCCTGCTGCTCAATTGGCGCCTCCTCAGGCGGCGGACCTAAGTGGGACTGGGGCGCGGCGCCGTGGCATTTGCCGAAGGCGTGCCCGCCTGCGATAAGTGCAACTGTCTCCTCGTCGTTCATGCCCATGCGGGAAAAGGCAAGCCGTATTTCCCTGGCTGCACCCGCAGGGTCAGGCTCGCCTCCGGGACCTTCAGGGTTGACATATATCAGCCCGAGCTGGCTGGCTGCTAAGGGCTCTTCCAGTGTGCCGTCTTCCGAGTGGCGCCTGTCCTCAAGCCACTCCTCCTCGCTGCCCCAGTATATATCCTCCTGGGGCTCCCACACGTCCACACGCCCGCCGGCAAAGCCTAAGGGTTTGAAGCCCATGCTCTCAAGGGCAACGTTTCCAGCAAGGATTATCAGGTCAGCCCAGGAAATCTTTCGCCCGTACTTCTGCTTCACCCGCCAGAGAAGGCGGAGCGCCTTGTCCAGGTTTATGTTATCCGGCCAGCTGTTGAGAGGCCAGAAGCGGATGATGCCCCTGCTGCCTCCGCCTCGCCCATCTCCTGCCCTGTAGGTGCCGGCGCTGTGCCAGGCGAGCCGCACAAAGAGCGGACCGTAGTGCCCGAAGTCAGCGGGCCACCAGTCCTGAGAGCTGGTCATGAGCTCGCGCAGGTCTTTTTTGAGAGCTTCCAGGTCAAGACTTTCAAACTCTTTCCTGTAGTTGAAGTTCTCACCAAGCGGATTGATATGCGGGCAGTTCTGATGCAGCACCCGCAGGTTCAGTCTTTTTCTTTTCATGGTCTCCCTCCTCTGCAAGTAGGGCGGAGATACCGCTCTGGCATCAGCCCCCTCTTCTCAGTTTTCAATGGGTGACACTCTTATAAAAAGGTTGCTACGCCTGCGGGATGGTTTAGCAAAGTGTGTGCTGAAGGTACAGGGCGCAGGAAGGAAATACTTAAAGCGATTGATTTGTTAAGCTTGGCTGACAGCGTCGCACAGTCATCCCAACCTTTAAATACTCCTGCGGGCAGAGGTAATGGAAGATAAGCGAGGATGAAGGGGAGTGAATGAAGGAGCATGAAGACCACGCCGGGAGGGAGGAGCGCCATGGAGATGAGCACGGGCATGCGGAGCATGAGGCGCACACCCATGGAGCTGAGCACGGAGCGCATGAGCCGCAGGCGCATGGCGCTGAATTGCAGGAGCATGCAGAGCACGGCGAGAAGGCTGAGCACGGGCATGCGAAGCACAGCCACGAAGCTCACATAGTTGAGTTCAGGAAGCGCTTCTTCGTCTGCCTTGCTCTCACCGTGCCCATCCTGGCACTCTCCGAGATGGTTCAGCTCTGGCTGGGCTTTACCATAGAGATACCCTACCAGCGGCAGGTGCTCTTCCTGCTCTCCTCGGTGGTTTACTTCTATGGCGGAGCGCCCTTCCTGAAAGGCAGCTTTGCCGAGCTCAGGGCGAGGCAGCCAGGGATGATGACGCTGATAAGCTCTGCCATCTCTGTAGCCTTCTTCTACTCCTCTGCCACGGTGTTCCTGATAGAGGGCAGGGACTTCTTCTGGGAGCTGGCAACGCTTATTGATGTCATGCTCCTCGGGCACTGGATTGAGGCTAAGAGCATTCTTGGTGCTTCGCGTGCCCTTGAGGAGCTGGTTAAGATAATGCCCACTGTGGCGCACTTGGTTAAGGGGGAGAGCATAGAGGACGTGCCGGTTTCGCAGCTTAAGGCTGGAGATGTGGTGCTGGTTAAGCCGGGGGAGAAGATTCCCGCCGACGGAGTTGTGGTTGAGGGGGAGAGCTATGTTAACGAGGCGATGCTCACCGGCGAGTCCAAGCCCGTGAGGAAGAAGCCCGGGGATGAGGTGATAGGCGGGGCAATAAACACCGAGGGCTCGCTGAAGGTTGAGATACAGCGCACGGGCGAGGAGACCTACTTAGCGCAGGTGATTAAGCTGGTGAAGCAGGCGCAGGAGAGCCGCTCTCGCACGCAGGACTTAGCCAACAGGGCGGCGGCGATGCTCTTCTACGTTGCCATGGCAGTCGGCATAACCACCTACGCGGTGTGGTACTCCAGGGGGATGCCGGAGTTTGCCTTAGAGCGCGCCGTTACCGTGCTGGTTATAGCCTGTCCTCACGCGCTGGGGCTGGCGATTCCCTTAGTTGTGGCTATCTCCACCTCCATAACTGCAAAGAGCGGCATACTTATAAGGGACCGCCGTGCCTTTGAGGCGGCGAAGGATTTGAATGCAGTGGTGTTTGACAAGACGGGGACGCTGACAGAGGGAAGGTTCGGGGTGAGCGACGTCATATCCTTCATCCCCGAGGAGGAGCTTCTCTCCCTCACCGCCAGCGTTGAGCGCAACTCCGAGCACATAATAGCTAAGGCGATAGTGGAGCATGCGGAGCGTGCTGGGGTTGAGCTCCCGCAGGTGGAGGAGTTCAGAGCCATCCCCGGCAAGGGCGCCTGCGGGAAGGTTTCCGGCAGGGAGGTGTGCGTGGGCAGCCCCAAGATGCTTGAGGAGCTCGGCATAGCTGTGGAGGACGAGCGCATAAAGGAGTTGCAGAGGCAGGGCAAGACTGTGGTGTTCACGCTGGTTGAAGGAAAGCTCGCCGGCGCCTTTGCGCTTGCCGACAGGGTGAGGGAGGTCTCAAGGGAAGCGGTGCACGAGCTCAAGAAGCGGGGTGTTAGGGTGTACATGCTCACCGGCGACGCTGAGGAGGTGGCAAAGTGGGTTTCCAAGGAGCTGGGCATAGACGACTACTTCGCCCAGGTGCTGCCCCACCAGAAGGCTGAGAAGATTCAGGAGCTTAAGCGCAGAGGCATGCGTGTAGCCATGGTTGGCGATGGCATAAACGATGCCCCCGCCCTGGTTACGGCAGATGTGGGCGTAGCCATAGGCGCGGGCACGGATGTGGCAATAGAGAGCGCGGACATCATTCTGGTGAAGAACGACCCCCGCGATGTGCCCAGGGTTATGGAGCTTTCTGCAAAAACCTACGCCAAGATGGTGCAGAACCTCTGGTGGGCTGCAGGCTACAACATCTTCGCCATACCCCTCGCTGCTGGCGTGCTGTACAGCTACGGCATAGTGGTGAGCCCGGCGATAGGTGCGCTGCTCATGTCCATGAGCACGGTGATAGTGGCGCTCAACAGCCAGACTCTGCGCAGGCTGGAGGCAGGTGCCGGGGGCACTGAGCAGGCTTAGCGTTTCCATCGTTAAAAACAGCCCTTAGGGAGTACATGCGGGTGCTTGCTTCCTGTGATGAGGCGCTTCGTGAGGCGGTGCGCATCCTAAGGCGGGGTGGCGTGGTCGCCTATCCCACAGACACCCTCTATGCTCTGGGTGTGGATGCCACCAGCGAGAGAGCGGTGCTGGAGCTCTTCAGGCTTAAGCGCCGTCCGCTGCACAAGCCGGTTTCTGCAGCCTTCTCTGACCTGGAGATGCTCAGGAGGTACTGCATCCTCAGCGAGGAGGCTGAGAGGCTGGTACGCTGCTTCCTGCCGGGTGAGCTCACCCTGCTGCTTCCGCGCCGCCGGCTCCCTGAGGTGCTCAGCGCAGGCGGCGAGAAGGTGGCGGTTCGCATACCCGCCAGCAAAACCGCCCTCCGCATGATAGAGATGTTTGGCAAGCCGGTTACCGCCACAAGTGCAAACCTCTCCGGCAGGGCGCCTGCAAGAAGGGTGGAGGATATTGAGGTTGAGGGTGTTGAGCTTGCCATCGCCACAGATGAGCCCCTCAGCGGCGTTGCGAGCACCATCTACGACCCTGAAGCCAGGAAGGTGCTCAGAGAAGGCAGAATCAGCCGTGAAGAAATAGAAAGCTGTCTCGGCGAGGGCTGAATCACCTCACCAGCAGCACACTCTTCTCCGCATTCTCAAGCACGTGCAGGGACACATGCCCCATGAGCACCCTCTTCAGCTTGCTCAGACCACGCGGTGCAAGCGCTATAAGCTCATGGGCGGCGCTTTCTCTGAGTATGACATCCCTCACCCTGCCAGTGGCGAGCTTCTTCTCAAACTCCCCGGAGTAAACCCCTCCCAGCACCTCGCCAGCCTTTTCAAGCGCCTGCCGGGCACGCTCCGTGTCTCCTTCCTCCCTTGCCACAGAGAGCAGCGCTACCCTGGAGCCAAGCCCCTCTGCAAGCCTGCCCGCAAACCTCACCGCCTTCAGGGAGTGCTCGCTGCCGTCGGTGCATATAAGGATGCGGGAGAGCTCTTCCGAACCCCTGTGAATCAGCGTGGGCACCTGCGAGTACTCGGCAAGCTTCTTGGTGAGCCCCTGGTTGATGTCAGAGTAGATGAGCATATCATAACCCTCCTTCTCAATTTCATCAAGCACCTGGGATACAGGCTCTCCGCCTCTGCTCATCCTTACAACCTCCTCCCCGAGCACCGCCCTCACCTTCTCAAGCACCGCTCGCTCTCCCTCTGCACCTCCGCTCTTCCCGAGCTGAATGCTGAAGGGTGAGTAGTACTTCTGTGCAATCTCCCTTCTCACACACAGCGCCGTCACCCTGCCATTGAGAGCAGAGGCGACCTTCTTGGTCACGTCCAGCAGGCTTTCCACATCATCTCCCACGGGGCATACTAACAGCAGTATTCTCAAACCTTCACCTCCTTTAATAATAAAATTATGCTTTAGCCTAATATAACTTTTCTTAGAATCAGATGAGCACTTCTCTGAGCAGCCTGGCTATCCTGCACAGTATGTCCCTTCTGGTTATTATGCCGATGGTGCTGCCCTGGTCATCCACCACTATCAGCCTGCTCACGTTGTTCTGCTCCATTATGGTGATAGCTGTAGCCAGCGGGGCATCCTTGTGCACCGTTATCAGCGTCTCGCTCATCACGTCCCTGACCCTGCCCCTCTCAAGCCCCTCTGCAACCGCCCTCATTATGTCGGTGGCGGTCACTATGCCCACCGCCCTCTCGCCGTCCATCACGGGGGCACCCCTTATTCCGAGCCTGGTGAAGAGCTGTGCAGCCTCCCTTATGGTTGCATCAGGGGAGACGCTCTGCACGGTGTGGGAGGCTATGTCGTAAACAGGCTCCTTTGGCACCGAAGCCATCTCCAGTATGTCAATAAGCAGCACATTGTCAATGTCATCCCTGCCCACCACCCTGCCCTTTATAGCCAAGCGGTTCACCGGCGTTGGACCGATGAGCACCTCCTTGCCCACCTCTATTCGTCTGAGGTCGCCCAGAGCGTGCACCGTGGCTCTGCACTTCTCCGGGTCGTGTATGGTCATCAGGTCTATGCCCGTGACCGTGACATCCGGCACCGGCTTGCCGTCCACCCTTATCGGCACCGCCACCTCCCGCTCCACCTTCTGGTAGCTCAGTATGGAGTAGCACTCCGCGGTGGGTCTGTAGCCGCCCTTGGGTCCGGGCACGCCCTCCACCAGCCCCAGGCTGCGCAGGGACTGCATCTGGTTGCGTATGGTGCCAGGGTTCTTGTTGATGAGCTCCGCTATGTCCTCTCCCTTAACCGCCTCTCCTCCTGATCTGTGGTACAGCTCAACCAGTGCCAGCAGAACCTCCCTCTGGACAGGTGTCAGCTTCATCTCCTACCCCTTGCAGCGCTCATGTAATAGGGTGCACAGCTACCATATAAATATTTATGCGATATGTTTATATGGTGGCGGAGATTAAGGTATAACATGCTTTCTGATGAGAGAGCGCAGGTGAGCATTGAGTTTATTCTGCTTGTTGGCGGGGTTCTCATAGGGGCTCTCACCATCTTCACCCTGCGGGATTCGCTCAAGAATTTTGCCCAGGTCATAAGCGACTGGGCTGCGCAGGAGAGGAACATCTCCATCTCCCAGGTCACCAGGTAGTCAGCGGTGGTTCTCGCGGTGGTGTCTGTCAAAGGGCTCCACGTGCACCGTGACGCTGCTAACCTCCGGCATGTTTTTTGAGATGTTGTTTTCCACCTCGTGGGCAATCCTGTGGGCTTCCCTGAGCTCCAGGTTTTCGTCAACGCACACGTGCAGGTCAACCTTGCAGTATGCCCCCATGGCATGCACCTTTATTCTGTGCACGTGCACCACTCCCGGAGTAGCTAAGCTGAGCTTCTCTATCCTCTCCACGATTTCTTGTGAGGGTACGGTGCCCATGAGGTACCTCACATTCTTCCAGCATGTCTCAGCCGCAATTCTCAGCACCAGCAGGGCTATTGCAATGCCCACCAGCGGGTCAAGCAAGCCAAAGCCTGCCCAGCCTGCGAGCACACCTGCCATCACAGCCAGGGAGGTGTAAACGTCCCCCCGGTAGTTGGCGACGCTTGCTTCCAGAGCCGGGCTCCGGGTGCGCTCAGCCACCTTGGCTGTGTAGGCTGCAAGCAGGTGCTTGCCGGCTATGTTTAGTAGCACGGCTACCGCTGCTATGCCGCCAATCCTCTCCGGGGGATTGAGCAGCCTGCCTGCAGCCGCAACCATGAACTCAACCACCACAAATGCCAGGAAAAGTGACGCCACAAGCCCGGCGATGGCTTCTGCATCGTGGTGTCCGTGGGGGTGGGTGCTGTCTGCCGGCTTGGAGCTCACCCTTATCCCCACCAGCGCCACAGTGGAGAGCAGCACATCTGTGAGGGAGTCAATGGCATGGGCTACGAGGGCGGCGCTTCCGGAGTACAGACCCGCACCTCCCTTCAGCACCGCCAGGCACAGGTTTGCCGCCACCCCCACCAGAGACGCCTTCTCCCTTTCATCACGCATTCCTGGCACGCCCTTAAAATAAAAGAAGTGAGCGCCGCCGGACAGACTCGAACTGTCGACCACCTGGTTAACAGCCAGGCGCTCTACCTACTGAGCTACGGCGGCTGTGGAGCAGTGCTGGCGTTAACGAGGTAAAACTATGCCACAGCCTCCTCAGCCTGCCTGAGCACCTCCTCAACCAGCCTCTCCAGCTCCCTGAGGTGCTCCTCGGTGGTTGCCTCAATGCTCGCCCTTATTATCGGCGAGGTGTTGCTCGGTCTCAGCAGAGCCCAGCCGTGCTCCGTCACCACCCTGGCGCCATCAGTGGTGTCTGGAGCATAGCCCATGTCCCTGAAAATCTCCACCACCCTGTCCACCACCTCAAACTTCACCCGGTCATCGCAACTGAAGTTGCGGTGCAGCTTGGGATAGCTGGGTATCTCGTCAGCAAGCTCCGAGAGCCTCTCGCCTCTCTCAGCCAGTATCGTGGCAAGCTTCAGGCTTATAAGGATGGGGTCATCAAAGGGGTGGAAGTCCGGGTAGAAGTAGTGGGCGCTGGTCTCCATGGCAAAGACCGCATCATGCTCCTTTATAGCCTCGCACACGAACACATCCCCCACCCTGACCCTCTTCACCTCGGCGCCGTACTTTGAGAGCACCTCCTCCACTATTTGCGAGCACTCCACATTCGCTATTACCACCCCGCCTCCCTTCTCCTTCAGCACCTCCCGGGCGACTATTATGCCTATCTTCTCATTCTGCACCACCCTGCCCAGGTCGTCAACAAACACCACCCTGTCGGCGTCGCCGTCATAACCTGCCCCGAAGGCGCAGCCCATGGCAGGCACCGCCCTTGCCAGGTCAGCCAGGCTCTCCGGGGTGGGCTCGCTCTTCCTGCCCGGGAAGGTTCCGTCAGCCTGGGCATTCAGCGTCTTCACCCTGGCGCCAGCCTTTCTGAAGAGCTCCGGAGCCACCACCCCGGCGGCGCCGTTGCCAATGTCCAGCACCACGCTGAGCTCCCTCTCTAAGCTCAGCCTCTCCAGCAGGTACGCCTGATAGTCTGCAAGCACGCCCCGTGTGCTGAGCTGCACGCATTCGCCAACACCGCTCCACTCCGGGGTTATAAACTCTCCCTTCATGAATATCTCCTTCACCCTCTGATTCTCGTGGGTGTAGCCTGTGCCATCGCTCCTCCTGAACCTCACGCCGTTGTACTCTGGAGGGTTGTGGGAGGCGGTGACGTAGGCGCCTGCATCGTAGCCGTACCTTCCAACCGCAAAGTTCAGCACCGGGATGGGCAGCATTCCCGTCAGGTGCACCTCCACTCCTGTGGAGCAGAGCCCTGAAACAAAAGCCTGCTCAAACATCACCGAGGTTACCCGGGGGTCTCTCCCCACCACCACCCTGCCTTTTCCGCGGAGATGAGTACCAAAAGCCCTGCCTATGCCCGCGGCGGTTTCGGCGGTTATATCCCTGTTTATTATGCCTCTGACATCGTATGCTCTGAATATGTACTCCATCCAACCACCTCACCCTACGTTATCTGCCGGCGCATATTTTACCTTTATCCCGCTGCAGCTGCCGGAAAGCGGCGCAAACAGCCTCACCTCCACGCACTCCCCCTTCTCCACCCCCTCAGTGTTCTCCGGCACCACAACAAACCCGTCTGCCCTGAGCATGGAGCTCAGCACCCCCGAGCCCGAGACCCTGACGGGCTCAGCCTCAAAGCCGCCCTCACCCACGCTCACCCTCACCCTGACAAAGTCCCTCCTGCCGAGCTCGGAGGCTATCTTCCTGCGCAGCACCGCCTTTACCGCGGGATAGGGGCAGTTGACAGGAGTCCCCTGCATGAGCTGCAGCGTTGGTCTGACCAGCGCCTCAAAGCCGAAGAGGGTGGCGACGGGGTAGCCCGGGAGCATGAACACCAGTGCCCTGCCAGCCCTCCCGAAGCCCGTGGGCTCTCCGGGACGCATGGCTATGCCGTGCACCAGCACCCTGCCAAGCTCCGCGAACACCTCAGGCACCAAGTCGTGCTCGCCTACGGAGCTGGCACCTGTCACCAGCACCACATCCGCCTGGGCTGCTGCAGCCCTTAAAGCCTCCTCCAGCGCCTCTCTGCTGTCCTCCACTATGCCCACCCTCTCAGCCTCCGCGCCCGCGCTCCTGCAAAGGTGTACCAGCGCATGTCCCGTAGCCTCGTACACCATCCCCTCGCCCAGCTCCTCCCCCGGCTCTGCCAGCTCGTCACCCGTTGCAATCACCTTAACCCCGGGGCGGGTACTGACCCTCACCCTGGCTCTGCCCAGAGACGCGAGCACCGCCAGCTCCCTGGCTTCAAGCAGTCTGCCAGCGCTCAGCAGCACCTCACCCTTCCTGTAGTCCTCACCCTGGAGCGCCACGTTCTTTCCAGGAGGCACCGCCCTGAGCACCTCTATCTCACCGCCCAGCACATTCACATGCTCCAGCATCACCACCGCATCCGCACCCTCAGGAAGAGGCGCACCCGTGCTCACCCTCACCGCCTCACCCTCCCCCAGCACTCCCTGCCAGCCGCTGCCGGCACGTGCCTCACCCTCCCTGAGCCTGAGGTACCTGGGCGAGGACTGCGACGCTCCGAAGGTGCTGCTCGCCCTGACTGCAAAACCGTCCATGGCAGCTCTGGAGAAGGGTGGACTGTCCCGCTCAGCTCTCACATCCTCTGCAAGCACGCGCCCCCCAGCCTGCGAGAGGTGCACCTCCTGCGGGGGCAGTCTTTTAACATTCCTCTCAAGCAGCTCAAGCGCTTCCCCGAGCAGCGTCAGCTCTCTGAATCCCCTGCCTCTGATGCTCCGCATAGCTCAAGAATCCTCCTGTAGTCCCGGGGTGTGTTCACGTTTAAAAAGCTTTCAAGCTGCGGGTCTGCCCTTCGCACGGCGCTCTCCGGGAGCACCCTTGCCTCCAGCATCTCCGCAAGCTGATACATGCTTCTTGCCTCTTTCAGCTCTGCCATAGCGCTTCTCCTGTAGGCGCCGTGGAGCGGCTGCAACCTGCCGTAAGCCTCGGGGATGCAGGCGTTGCCATGCTCAAGCTCGCCGGCGAGCATGAAGTACAGCTCTGGCTTCACGAGGGGGCAGTCCACCGGCATTGAGAGTATGCACTCGCCGGATGCGTGGGCTGAGGCTGAGAGCAGCGCCATCGCCGGTCCAGCTCCCGGCGCCGAGTCCAGCACCACTCTGGTGTCGCACAGCCTTCTCACCACCTCAGCCTGCGCCTCAGTTGCCACAGCCACCATCACCTCATCCCCCACCCTGCAGGCAGCCTCCAGCACATGCTCCAAGAAGCTCCTGCCATTAAGCATGAGCAGCTTTTTATCGCTGCCCATCCTCCTGCTCGCTCCACCCGCAAGCACCACGGCGGTGCAGCGCATACCCGCTGGCTTCCGGGTAACGACCCAAAACTTTAAGCAGAGCGCCGCAAAAGCCTGAGCGTGCGGGTGCTGGTGCTACCTGTGTGCAGCGCAGATGCCGGAGCTGCAGAGCAGACGGCTGCAGTCATGGGCAGGCGATTCAGCGTGCACCTGGGCAGAGCGCTCAACCCCAGGCTGTGCTTCAACTCTCGCAGCCAGGTGGTGGCTGAGCCGCTGCTGGAGGAGCTCTGCAGCCTGGGGCTCAGTCGCTTCAAGCTTCTCGGCGTTACCGGGCATGACCTCACCGCAGACGGCAGCAGCTACGTCTTCGGGCTTGCGGAGCTGGGCGGCAGGGCAGCGCTGCTTTCAACCTTCAGGCTGAGGTGCGCCGAGCATGAGAGGTTCATGCTGAGGCTGCTGAAGGAGGCGCTGCACGAGCTGGGGCACACCTTCGGCTTGAAGCACTGCACGCAAAGCTGCGTCATGCGCTTCTCTGCCGAGGTGCACGAGGTGGATGCCAAGCCTGCATGCTTCTGCAGCTCATGCGCGAGCAGCCTAACAAGGTTTCAATCGTTAGCAGGTAGAATATAGCTTAGCCCGAGGTGTTATTGATGAGAGAGTATGCTGAAAGGGTAAGGGAGGCTGTAAAGCAGCATCACCGCTGGTTTGAGCACAGCCTTCCGCTAATAGCGAGCGAGAATGTCACCTCCCTTCTCGTGCGGGAGCTCTGCGCCAGCGACTTCTCCCACAGGTATGCTGAAGGCGAGCCTGGAAGGCGCTACTACCAGGGATGCAGGTACATAGATGAGGTTGAGGAGCTCGCCGTTGAGCTCACGAAGAAGCTCTTCAGGGCTCCCTACGTAAATGTGCAGCCGGTCTCAGGCACCGTTGCAAACCTCGCGTGCTTCGCCGCGCTTGCAGAGGCAGGCGACACCATGCTTGCGCTCACCATCCCCCACGGCGGACACATATCGCATGCAGAGCTCAGCGCTGCCGGAATAAGGGGGCTCAGGGTTAAGAGCATGCCCTTTGACGCCGAGGAAATGAACATAGACGTGGACAGGGCTGAGAAGAAGATAAGGGAGGTTGAGCCACGCATAGTGCTCTTCGGTGCCAGCATGTTCCTCTTTCCGCATCCCGTGAGGGAGCTGAGCGAGGCTGCGAAAGAGGTGGGGGCGGTTGTGATGTACGATGCCGCCCACGTGCTGGGGCTTATAGCAGGCGGGCGCTTCCAGCAGCCCTTGGAGGAGGGGGCTGATGTGGTCTCAGCCTCAAGGCACAAGACCTTCCCGGGTCCGCAGGGCGGTCTGATTCTCGCCAGAGAGGAGCTCGGCTCAAGGCTGAGCAGGGCGGTGTTTCCCGGGCTGGTTTCCAACCACCACCTCCACCACTTAGCCGGCTATGCCGTTGCGCTTGCGGAGATGCTGGAGTTCGGGGAGAGCTACGCCGAGCAGGTTGTGAGAAACTCAAAGGCACTCGCCGGTGCGCTGGCAGAGCAGGGGTTCAGGGTGCTCTGCGAGCACAAGGGCTTTACCGAGAGCCATCAGGTGGTGGTGGATGTTTCAGCCCAGGGGGGCGGTGCAAGGGTTGCGGAGAGGCTTGAGAGAGCCAACATCATACTGAACAAAAACCTCCTGCCCTGGGATGATGTGCACAGGAGCGCCAATCCCAGCGGCATAAGAATCGGCACCCAGGAGGTCACCAGACTGGGCATGAAGGAGGCAGAGATGGAGCACATCGCCGAGCTCATAGCCAGGGTGGTCAGGGGAGAGAGCACCGGGAAGGTCAGGGAGGAAGTGGCAGACCTCAGGCGCAGCTTCAACCGCGTGCACTACAGCTTTGACTGCGACGCCAGCGCATACGGATATGTTGAGTTTTGTTAAGCTGCATAATATGGGAGAGGTTTACAAAGGTTAGGCTTCAGTTCTATAAAACACCTGCCGCTGGAGAGTCTGATATGGAGGCGACTTTGGAAGAACTCACAGCGAAACGCGACGAGCTTGAGGCTGAAACCAAGCGAATGAAGGAAGAGCTGGTATCAAAGCGCAGGCGACTTCGCGAGCTGAACAGGCGCAAGCGCGACATAATAGAGGCTATCAAGCGCAAGAATACCGAGGCAAACAGGGCGAGAGAGAAGAGGGACAAGCTGAACGCTGAGATAAAGAAGCTCAAGGCAAAGCGTGAGGAGGCGAACGCAGAGGTAAAGCGCCTGCTTGAGGAGTACAGGCGTGTCAAGGAGAAGGCGCCAAAGGGCGACTTCAAGAAGCTGCAGCGCGAGAAGAATCGCCTTGAGTGGAAGCTTCAGACCAGCGTGCTTGAGATAAAGAAGGAGGATGAGCTTGTAAAGCGCATAGCAGAGATTGAAAAGGAGCTTGCAGGCTATGCCGAGCTCATAAACATAACCAGGGAGCTGGAGAAGAAGCGCAAGACCTCAAAGAAGGTGCACGAGAAGATAATAAAGCTGAGCGACGAATCGCAGAAGTATCACGAAGCCTTCATAGCGGCAGTGGAGAAGATAAAGGAGCTTGAGGGCAGGCTTGACGAGGTAAACAGGGAGAAGCTTGCCATTACCCAGGAGCTTGACAGGCTGAATGCGGAGCTTGATGAGAAGATACCGCAGCTCAAGGAGCTGGAGAAGGAGATACTTGAGTTGGAGACTGGCATTGAGATGCTTCACAGGGAGAAGAGCGAGAAGGAGCTGCGGGAGGAGGCGAAGGCTATATACGAGCGCTTCAAGCGAGGCGAGAAGCTTGACCTGGAGGACATCTACCTCCTCAGAAGGTTCAACTTAGTGTAGGTTATGCAGAAGATATACGTGATATGCGTTGACAGAGACGCCGACATCACCAGGAAGGTTGGGGAGAGAGGTCCCATCGTAGGGAGAAGCAACAACCTCAGGGTTGCTGTGAAGCTGGGGTTAGCTGACCCCACGGAGAGCGACACCAACACGATTTTTGAGGCGGTGAGGCTGCACGACTACTACCAGAAGCTGGGCAGGGAGGTTAGGGTGGCGACGCTTGTCGGGGACGAGAACGTGGGTGTGGTGAGCGACGAGCTGATAGCGAAGCAGCTTGACGAGATTCTGAGGGAGTTTCAGCCCGACGGCGTGGTTCTGGTTACTGATGGCGTGGAGGACGAGCACGTGCTGCCCATAATAGAGTCCAGGGCAAAGGTGATCTCGGTCAGCAGGGTGATAGTGAGGCAGAGCGAGAGGCTGGAGAGCACCTACTACATGATACTTGACTTTCTCAGAAGCATAGCCAGGGACCCAAAGCTCTCCAGGATAGTGATAGGCTTACCAGGAGTGGCGCTGGTGCTTTACATGCTGCTCGGTCCGCACAGCTGGCGCATAATCGGCGGGGTTCTCGGCGTGTTCCTGATACTCAAGGGCTTCAACCTTGAGGGGACGGTGACAAAGAGCATTTCTGAGCTGCGCGACGCCTTAATCTCAGCCAAGCTCTCCTTCTTCACCTACGTGGTGTCTGCGGTGCTGGCGGTGCTCGGTGTGCTCATAGGCTGGCGCTCCATAGCAGGGATGACGGGCTACCAGGAAATCCTGCCCCAGTTCACAGCCGCCTCCATAGACTTCTTCATGTTCTCCGCGCTGGTGGCGCTGGGGGGGAAGATAATAGACGCCCTGGTGGAGGGGGAGAGCACGAGCAGGTACTTAGTGCTCATGGTCTTTGTAATCGCCATACGCCTGGTGCTGGATGCGGTGGCGCTTTACCTGATGGGAAGAATCGCCACCGGCATGTTCGCGCTCTCCGTAACCCTCGGGGTGGTGCTGACGGTAATAGCCTTCTTTGGAATACGTGGAAGTACCCGGAGGTGAAGCGGTGGAAAGGATAGGTGTGATAGGCGGTACTGGGCTGTACGAGGGGGAGGATGTGGAGGTGAGGCGAATCTCAACACCCTACGGGGATGCATCGCCTGTGGCTATAGCCGAGATACACCGCAGGGGTGTGGTTTTCATGCCGCGCCACGGCACCAGGCACGAGCTTCCCCCCCACAGGGTGAACTACAGGGCTAACATCTATGCACTTAAGGAGCTCGGGGTTACCAGGATAATCGCCACCAACTCCGTCGGGGGAATATCTCCGGAGCTTTCGCCAGGGGATGTGGTGGTGCCCCACGACATAATAGACTTCACCGCCGGAAGGGCGAACACCTTTTACGATACACGGGCGGTGCACATTGACATGAGCGAGCCCTACTGCCCCGAGCTCAGGAAGGCGCTTATAGATGCGGGAAGAGAAGTGCTGGGCAGGGTGGTTGAGTCAGGCGTCTATGCCGTAACCCAGGGTCCCAGGTTTGAGACACCCGCGGAGATACGCATGCTCTCAAAGCTGGGGGCTGACGTGGTGGGCATGACAGCCATGCCGGAGGCGGCGCTGGCGAGGGAGATGGAGCTGTGCTATGCCAGCATCTGCACCGTTACCAACTACGCCGCTGGCTTGAAGCAGAACAGGCTCACCGCCAGAGAGGTGGTGGAGGTGGTCAGGGAGAACGAGGACAAGCTGCGCAGGCTGATAGTCAGGGTAATCCACCTCATCCCGGAGGAGAGGAAGTGCAGCTGCTCTCACGCCTTGGTGGATGCCATGCTCTGAAGCCTGAGGCGCATGTGCTCAAACACCTCCGCGGTTCTTTTTACCTGCAGGGGTGAGCTGCACAGCACCGGCACCAGCATGTGCTCCCTGCCAAGGGAGCCGTGGCTGGCTCTGTGCTCGGGCACTTCAAGGGTTCTGAGATCGTAGCCACGCTGTGCCGTGACCACCAGGTCGCCGCATCGCCTGCTCCGGAAGAGCTGCATCACCTGCACCACGGAGTCGGGGTAGGGTGTTTTGAGGGTGGCTGCATGCCACTCCTCTTCATCAAGCCACCTGCCCGAGAAGGGCTCAAGGTGAAGCGGGTCCCCGTGAGCCGCCTCGTACCTGTACCTCTCCTTAGATGCTCTGATGAAGGCGAGCTCATCACCGCTGCGCACCTCAACCCCCTCACCGCTGCGCAGCAGCACCAGCCCAACACCTCTGAGCCTGCACAGCCTTTCCGCAGCCTCTCCAGCCCTGCGGGTGTCCCTGAAGTACAGGTGAGCCATGGAGTTGCCGCTCTCCGCAACAAACACCTCACCCTTGCGCAGGCTGAAGGGGTAGCTGCCTGTCCTGAAGCCCATGCGGCGCATCACCCCGACCAGGTCAATGTGCACATGGGTGTCGCTCATCCCGTGGTCGCTGGCTATTATAAGCTCGTGCTCAATTCCGCATGCCCGCAGGTAGCTCCTGAGCCTCCCCACCCAGCGGTCAAGCAGCTCGTAGGCACTGAGCGCCTGCCTGCTCCGGCACCCGTACCTGTGGCTGAACTCATCTATCGCCGAGAGCAGCGTGAACACCAGCCTGTAGCCTCTGGTGGCGCAGATTCTGGTGAGCCTCATGCCCAGGCTGTCAAACTCCAGCCAGGTGTTCAGCGCATGGGAGAAGAAGTGCCCGAAGGGCGGCACCTTCAGCTCTGCCCCTCTGGTGATGTGGGAGAAGATGCACGCAGAGGGCGCGAGCTGGAAGATGGTCTCCACCTCCTCGCTGAGGTCGCGGTCCATCTTGCCGTTCGCCAGCAGGCTCACGTAGGTTCTGGAGAACCAGCCCCTGCTCTTGTCCACCCACCTTATGCCCGGAATCTCGCAGTCTCCCGCAAATCTGCCGGTTATGAAGGGCAGGTGCGCGGGTCCCGTGGTGGTGGGGAAGGTTGAGGTTGCGGTGCACAGGCTGCCCTCCGCAATCAGAGCCTCAAGGTTGGGCAGCCTGCGCTGAGCCATGAGCTGCTCCAGCAGGTCCAGCCTCATGCCATCGGCGAGCAGGAAGATTATCACAGCCTCGTCCTCAGCAGCTCCCATAGGTCCATTCCCAGCCATGCCAGTATAAAGTATCTTGAGGTTCTGCCGATGAAAACCGCAAGCCAGTACTTGAGCAGGCTGTAGCGCACGTAGCCTGCAGCCAGCCTGAAGGGGTCAAAAACAAAGGGCGTGAAGCCCGCGAAGATTATTATGGCGAAGGCGTGCCTCCTGAACCTCTCCAGCACAGGCTTCAGCCTCCTCTCAGCTTCGCCGTGTGGCAGAATCCTGCCGATGTAGTAGTCAACCGTTGCACCTATGCAGTTCGCCACACCTCCGGCGAGCGCCGCGGTTACCGCGCCGAAGGCTGCACCTGCAGCGAGCACCGCGGGCGGCGTGGGCAGGGGGAGAATGGTGTTGGACACAGCCATGTACAGGAAGTAGCCCGCAAGCGCATTTGTTCTGAGCAGGTAGAGCAGCAGAAAGATGCTGCCCACCTCCATGAAAGCAGCCAGCCTCTGCTCCCCATACCTCATCAGCTCCTCCACCCGCAGGGACCTGAGCTCGGTGTACATGCCCAGGGCGAAGCGTCTTCTGTAGATGGGGTAGAAGAGCATGGCACCCGAGTCTGAGAGCAGGCGGAGCAGCGGATAGCTCAGCAGCCCTGCAAGAGCCGCCGGGGCAAAGCCCAGGGGTGCCAGCAGAGCTGCAGCCGCGGCTGCGGCGAGCACACTGAGCGCCTCCTGCCTTCCCTTCAGGACGAGCACCCGCTGGCAGAGCTGGAGCAGCAGCGCCACCGCAATACCTGCTGCATCCCAGCCACCCAGCACCCTGAGCAGCGCCAATGCAAGCATAGCAGGCGCCAGAATCACCCTCTCCACCTGCCCAGCACCAGCATGTGGTCCCTCTCGTAGGGCTCAAGCCTCATCCGCCTGAGCACCTCCACCCCAGCCTCCCTGAGGCTCTCAACCTCCGCAGCAAAAATCTTCTCCGGCTTCTCGGCGCTTATGCTTCTCGCCTTTATCAGGTAGATTATGTGCCCGCCCTTCCTCAGGAAGAGGGAGACGTTCTTCAGCAGAATCTCGCCCATCTCCGGCTGCGCCACATCCTGGTACACCAGGTCAACCCTCTCAAGCAGGCAGGCGTAATCGCGTGGCGAGGCGGCATCCGCAAGCACAGGTATGAGGTTGCGCCTGTGCTCGGCTAACCTGATAAGCGAGTACGCAGCCCTCGGCGAAACCTCCACGCAGTACACCACCCCATCCCTGGCAACATCGCTCACATGCGAGGCGGTGGTGCCCTGGGCGGCGCCTATGTAGAGCACCTTTGAGCTCTGAGCAAGCGGCAGCTCCCTGAGACCCAGCAGAATTGCCGCAGCCAGCTTGCTTCTTCTGGGATTCCAGAGCCGGAACTCCCTCCCAGCATGCCTCACCAGCCTCTCCCCGTAAACCCGCCTGCCCGGGGTGAGGTTAACGGTGGCGAGCTCCCTTCCTGCCCTGTATATCCCGGGCATCAGCTCCCTTAGCTTCATTTCAGCACCTTCAGCCTGCTTTCAAGCTCCTCAGCTATGAACCTGCCGCCGTATGCATCAGCCCTTGCTGCAATGGCGAGCTTGGCTGCAAGCGCTCTTGCGGCTCTACCCCTGCGCTTCTTCGGGGCACCCCTGACTAAGGGGTGCTGGTAGATGTACCCGTGCTTCGGCGGCTTCGCCCCTCTCGCGAGGTGTCTGAAGAGCGCCCTCTCAGCCCCCAGCACCTGTATCCTGCTGGCGGGCATCTTAGCGAGCCTCTCTATGCCGCCTGCGGCAGCTATGAGCTTTGCACCTATGTGGGCGCCTGCTAAGTGGCTCAGGTTGGGGGCATGCTCGTGCATCACCTCCTCCAGCCTCTCCATCACCCTCTCCCTGAGCCTGCGTAGCTCAAGTATGCCAGAGGCAAACTCCTGCAGCACCTCCAGCTCCTCCTCTCCCAGCTCTGCACCCGCCGAGTCTTCTGCAAGCTGTCCGAGCTCTCCCGGCATTCTCCCCCTGTGCCCGTACCTCGCCACAATCTCAGCCAGCTCCTCGTGCTCCGCAGCCTCCGGGAAGTGCAGGAAGTACCACTCCCTCAGCCTGCTGCGCAGCAGGTTCTGCACCTCCTCCAGCTCCTCCACCGCGCTGACAAGCTGCTTTATGGTCATGTCCCTGCTCTGCAGCGCCTTCCTCAGCCTCGCCTTGGCAAGCTGCACCGCCGTGCTCCTGAGCATCTCCCTGTACTCCTCCTCGCTCACACCCAGCTCCCGCAGCACCTCTGCGAGCCTGCTCCTGAAGAGCTCGCCTCCCTCTGTCGGGAAGCCGTGCACCCCCTCAACCCTCACCTCCCCCAGCCTCTCTATGAGCTCCCGCTCCTGCGGCGTCAGCCCAGTGGCAAGCACAGCCTCCGGCTTCTCGTACCTGAGCACCTCAACCAGTCTGCCGCTCTCTGAGAAAACCAGCAGCCCGAGCACCGTTCTCACGGCATGGTACATTCACACCAGCTCCGCTTCCACGCTGAGAAAAACAGGACCACCCACCTTTATCCTCTTCTCCTTGGAGGTTATGTAGTTCCTCGCCACCTCGTCAAGCTCAAGATTGATGTCAGCCAAGCTCTTCGCCATCCCCACCCTGTCCCTGAAGCTTCCGCTGCCAGAGGCTGCGGCTCTCTCCAGTCTGGCTGCAAACCTCATGCTCACCGCCATGGCGCAGCTCACCTTTTCCACCCCCTTTGCCTCCTCCGGCGGGAAAGCCAGCACGTTGCCATCGTGAACCGCAATCACATTGAGAGCCGCGGGTCCTGCGAGCCTCTTCCCCTCCTCCTGCTCAGCCACCCACACCCTCGCATGCCTGCCCATCAGCCTGCCCTCGTAGGCGAGAAACCTGCAGGGGGCTGTGGCATGCGCATGCTCGCGCACCGTTCTTGCAATCGCCTGCGCAACCTTCCTGCCCTCCCCGCTCTCCGGCACCTCAACCAGCCTCAGCATGTCTGCAATCTCCTCATCGCTCAGCCTCCACTCCGAGTAGAACTGCGGATACACCAGCTCCCTCACGTCCTCCCTGCCGTGGAGCAGCATGGCTATGCGCTCAACCCCCATGCCCAGGTTCATCACCGGCACCTCTATGCCGTACAGCGAGAGCACGGCCGGGGAGTACATTCCAAAGGTTGCCACCTCCACCCACCCCCTGCCGTGCCTGGCATACACCTCTGTCTGGGTGCCCGGGGCATAGTACTTTGACTGCTTCTCATCTTCCCTGAACTTAAGCTCTGTGAAGCCGAGCCTCTCCAGCAGCTTAGCCGCCACCTCTCGCCCTGCTTCAAGCCCCACGTCACCCATGACAACGCAGCTCGCCGAGTGGTAGCTCCTCAGGTGGGTTGCATCCTCCCGCTGCTCCCTTCTGAAGCACCTGTCAACCGAGAACAGCTTCAGGGGCAGCCTGCGCTTCCCGTATAGCTCCCGCAGGGTGAGAAACCAGCCGCTGGTCATGTGGCTCCTGAGGGTGAGGCTTCCAGCCACAGGCTTCAGCTCCTGAAGCTCCGGAAAGTGCTCCTGCAGCAGCCTGAGCGCCCCATCTGCGTCAATGGAGGCAGCCTCCGCAACCCTATAGAGCAGCTCGTCGCCCGTGAATCTGCCCTTCTTGTAGGCGTGAAGCACCTGCCTGAGCTTCTCAACATCCCTCACCCCCGCCTCTCTGAGCCTCTCCGCACGCTCTGCGCTTATTCCCACATTCGGTCTGGGCAGCCCGGCAAGGTAGAAGCAGCGGTCAAGCACCGCCATAGCCTCGCCGTCAAACTGCCTCCGCACCTCCTTCTCCTCTATCAGGATGGGGTTCACAACCTCCTCAAACCCCAGCTCTATGTATGCCTGCCTGAGCCTCTGAACGGTGTCAAAGAGGGGATGAGCTCTCCCCATTCCGCCAAGCTCCGGCTTGCCGCTGCCCTGAGCAAGCCCTACGCTCTCCCTCCACGCCCTGTCAAAGTCCTTTCTCGCAAGCTCTGCAAGCTCCCTGCTGTCCCAGAGCCCCATGACGCTTAGCTTAATGAGTGCCAATGTAAAATTTATTCACACCCTCACGATTCTTCTCTCAATCAGTAAGGCAAGCACCAGACCCACTGCAAAAGCCCAGCCCAGGTTGCTCGCTAAGGTTATGCCCAGCATCACCATGGGCACGTAGAGCTCCTCCTTGGTGTGCAGGTCTCTGAGCATGGTCATGAGCTCTGCGCCGGCTATGAACAGGAGCACTCCCAGCACCGAGAAGGGCAGCATCCTGAGCACCTCCACCGAGTACCTGCCGAAGAGCAGGGCTATCCCTAAGAAGAAGCTGCCTATGATTATGTTGTTGCCGGCAGTTCTGGCACCGAAGCGGTAGTGGGCAGCCAGCCCGCCGGCACCGTGGCACATGGGCATGGCTGAGAACATGAATGCACCCAGATTCGCAAGTCCCTGGGAGATGGACAGGGAGCGCCAGGTTACCTTCTCAGCTCTGCTGCCAAAGTAGCTTCTTGCCAGCTCCTGCTGGGCTACTATGGCATTGCCCACGGTCATGGGGAGCTGGGGCAGCGCCAGCATGAAGAGCGCAGCCACGAACTCCTGGCGTGTGGGCAGCGCCTGAAGGGGCTGGGGCAGAGCGGGGCTGAGGCTCAGAGGCGGGTGGTACAGCACATATCCCATGGCAAAGCCTGCCAGCAGCACTACCAAAGCTGAAGGCACTCGCCTGCTGTCAAGGGTGAGCAGGATGAAGAGCAGCGCCGCTAAGGAGATAAGCACGTAGGCGCTGATTCCACCTATGCTGAGGCTGGCAAGCTCGTGCTGGTAGGCTGGCACGTACTCCGCTGCCGGAGGGGAGAGCATGAAGTCTATGCCCCGAAGCATGAGAAGCGTGCCAACTCCAAGCTGCACCCCCCTGACAACACTCTTCGGCACGTGCCTGCTCAGGCTTATCAGCCCTGTTACACCAAGGAGCAGGAGTATGAGCCCCATCCACAGCGCACCCGCGTAAACCATGCCAGAGCTCACGACAGTGTAGTTGGCTATGGCGTAGGCGGTTATAACCTTCATGGGCTGCACAGGCGTGGGAACCCTGAAGTATATGCCAGAGAGGATGTAGAAAAGTCCGATCATGAAGAAGGTGCCGGTTGCGCTCACACCATTTAACAGAATAACTCCGAGGGCGAGCGGCACCAGCGTGCCCAGGTCTCCTATGGCGCCTGCAGCTTCCTGGCGGTTGAAGCGGAAGCTCATGCGTGGCACAGACTACAGTAACATTGTAAAAAGTCAACGGATGTGTTAACCCTGAGGTAAAGACCTTTGCGTTTTTCTGTTTCGGTCCCGTTGCGTGTCTGTCAGAAGAAAATTTGAGGGAAGGGTGCACCGCACCCTCACATCATGGGCATCTGGGGCTCTTCGCCTCCACCTGGCTCTCCGCCCTTCCTGCTCGCTGCAATTACGTCGTCAATTCTGAGTATCATCACTGCCACTTCGCTTGCCGAGTCAATAGCCTGTGCTTTTACTGAGAGTGGCTCCACGATACCCTCTGCGATCATGTCCTTCACCTCGCCCCTGTACACGTCCAGTCCGAATCTGTAGCCTCTGTCTTCCTTTTCGTGTTTGGCTCTCAGGGCTACGATCATGTCAATCGGGTCAAGTCCAGCGTTTTCTGCGAGTGCTCTGGGTATTACCTCAAGTGCGTCTGCGAAGGCTTCAATTGCGAGCTGCTCTCTGCCTCCGACGGTTTTAGCGAAGTCTCTGAGTCTGAGTGCCAGCTCAATTTCTGGTGCGCCGCCGCCCGCAACCACCTTGCCATCCTTTATTGCTGCGGGCACCACGCCGAGGCAGTCCTCCAGGGCGCGCTCCACCTCATCCACGATGTGCTCGCTGCCGCCACGTATGAGTATGGTGACGCTCTTCGGGTCCTTGCAGTCTCTGACGAACACCATTTCATCCTCGCCAATCTTCACCTCCTCCACAATGCCAGCATAACCCAAGTCCTTCTCGCTGAGCTCTGAGATGTTTGTCACGATGGTTGCGCCGGTAGCCTTGGCGAGCTTCTCCATGTCGCTCTTCTTCACCCTGCGCACCGCAAAGATGCCCTCCTTTGCCAGGTAGTGCTGTGCGAGGTCGTCAATGCCCTTCTGGCAGAAGAGCACGCTGGCGCCGCTGGCTTTGATCTTCTCCACCATCTCCCTGAGCATGCGCTCCTCCTC
>Ga0256839_1000272_pt1 | contig 67427 bp, 73 predicted proteins | sample 354166metaG_FD_185968 | JGI IMG/M metagenome (GOLD analysis project Ga0256839, IMG submission 185968) | Hydrothermal vent microbial communities from Mid Atlantic Ridge, Atlantic Ocean - 354-166 | ecosystem: Environmental > Aquatic > Marine > Hydrothermal vents | place: Atlantic Ocean: Mid...
AAGTCCGGTTGCATTAATCCCTAGAAAGTGAGGGATTGCGACATTGTCTCACTTTGCAAGTCTTCGGCTCTGATAAAAATGCTAGTTGCATTAATCCCTAGAAAGTGAGGGATTGCGACCTGATGGAGATGTCCTTCGGTTATCTTCGCTTAAGCGTTGCGTTGCATTAATCCCTAGAAAGTGAGGGATTGCGACCAGTGAGGATAGCCTCACCTCCAGCGGTTTTCAGGGATACGTTGCATTAATCCCTAGAAAGTGAGGGATTGCGACTCCCATAATACCACAACTCAAAAGCGTGTAAAAACGCGTTGCATTAATCCCTAGAAAGTGAGGGATTGCGACCGGCAGGGAGGGAATCCACCCACTCCCGAAAAGATACACGGTTGCATTAATCCCTAGAAAGTGAGGGATTGCGACCCTTGAAGTCCTTGACTTTCCACATCTTTCTACACCTCGTTGCATTAATCCCTAGAAAGTGAGGGATTGCGACTAAGACTTCCCTTGTCCTACCATAGTCAGGATCAAATAAAACGTTGCATTAATCCCTAGAAAGTGAGGGATTGCGACTAAGACTTCCCTTGTCCTACCATAGTCAGGATCAAATAAAACGTTGCATTAATCCCTAGAAAGTGAGGGATTGCGACCACCCCGAAGGAGGTCTTCTCCAAAAACTTTATCAAGCGCGTTGCATTAATCCCTAGAAAGTGAGGGATTGCAAGGGGGAAGTTTACCTTGATCTGAGTATTTCCGAGAGCATTTGGATAACAGTATCTATCCTGTGATTTATTTGAGTTATCTCCTGCCTGAGCTGTCCTATCCCATTCCTGAGCTGTCCCATTTCCTGCCGTAGCTGTCCGATCTCCTGTCTGAGCTGCCCTGTCTGGTTGTCTATCTTATCGTCAAGCCTTTTTATCTCGTCCCCGAGCTGTGCCATTTCGTTCCTGAGCTGTCCTACTTGATTGTCTATTCTCTCATCAAGTCTTTTTATCTCCTGTCTGAGCTGTCCCGTCTGAGTGTCTATCTTCTGGTTCAGGTATCTGAAATCTTCTTCTCTTCTTCTTTCAAGCTCATCTATCCTTCGGATTATCTCCTTTGTCCTTTCGTCTACTACTTCATAGATAACCTCAAGGGTTACCTTCCTGACTACTCCTTTGGCTCTTTCAAAGACCATAGCTATAAGATACACCCTCTTGATTGTGGGCTCAAGGAATAACTGCTATAACAGACTTTCCTGTTTTAGTAGAGCCTTCCATTCACTCTAAAGCTCGTGGTTTTGTATTCCCTGTATAACCTCTGCTTTGGATATTGAAAAAAGAAAACCTATAATAAGATTATGGAGATCCAATTTCTGTTAGTTCTTATAATAGCCTTTATAGTTTTAGGTCCTGAAAGAATGATAGATTTAGCGATAAAACTTGGAGATACCCTAAGAAGGGTGAGGGAGACATGGGAAGAAGTAAAAATACAAGCCTATATGGAGAAGGTAAATAAAAAAGTAATGGAAGAAGAAGAGGAGGATTACCATGAGTGGCACTCCGAAGTCCACGACCCCTCGCAAGAGAGATCCCCGGACTCAAACAGAAAAGGATCAACTTCCGACAATGCCTCTCACAGAACACCTCAGGGAACTGAGAATAAGACTGATTAGATCCATAATAGCCTTTATTATCACAGCGGGAGCTTCTTTTTACTTTGCAAGACATGTTTTTGAATTTTTAAAAAATCCGGTAATAAAGTCCTATCCCGAAGTTGAACTTATAACCTTATCACCCACAGAACCCCTCTTTATTCTTATAAAGATTTCTTTAACAGTAGGCATGATCTTAGCATCTCCTTACATTCTCTTTGAAATATGGAGATTTGTAGAACCTGCTCTTTATCCTAACGAAAAAAAATTGTTTATTCCATTACTACTTTCCTCAATAATTCTTTTCTTATTGGGTGGTGCGTTTTCTTATTTGGTTGTTCTACCATTGGCTCTCAAGTTCCTTCTTGGATTAGGATTTTCTCAGTTAGCCGCTACCCCTTATCTTTCAGTAAATCTTTATATAAGCTTTATCCTTAAGATGTTAATAGCTTTCGGCATAGCTTTTGAAATGCCAATTTTCCTTTATATGTTACAAAGAGCCGGAATAGTAACACAGAAACAGCTTAAAAAATTTCGCCGTTACTTTATAGTAGTTGCCTTTCTTGTAGGTGCTCTTATAGCACCCGATGTTGCAACACAGATTTTAATGGCAGTCCCACTGCTTTTGCTTTATGAAATATCCATATTCCTCGGTAGAAGATCTGCTAAGAAAAGTAAAGAGTAAAAGATACCGATTCTCAAAGAACTTTTGCTTATTTGCATAAGTATATGATAGTTTAAGCTCTTTAATCACTCTGCCTTTAGCTTTTAGCACTCAGAATAAGCTTAAGCATGGAGGGAGTAAGAATAAGAAATCTCCTTTCCTATTTGGAAAAAGTTGATAAATCACTTCTGATACTACTGTCAAATTTCCGCATAGAAGAAAGAGGAAAAACTATAAGACTTATAACGGAAGATCCGAATGCTGTAAACAAGATGAAAAAATTACTGACTTTAAAAACTGACAACTTACCCGTTCCCGTTGAAATAGTTCTTGAAGCTGAAGAAGAAAGTCAACAATCAAAAGCCCGTGCAGAAGGACTATCACCAAAATACTCCTTCAATAACTTTGTAGTAGGTGAGGCTAACAAACTTGCTTATGAGGTATGTAAAGAGATAGCGGAAAACCCTGGGAATATATACAATCCGACATTTATATACGGTGATGTGGGACTTGGAAAAACTCATCTACTTCAAGCGATCGGTAACCACTGTTTTCTAAAAGGTTATACCGTAGTTTATAAATCCGCTGTAGACTTCTCAGAGGAAATGGTAGAGAGTATTAAAAATGGTAAAATTCATGAATTCAGAAATCGCTATCGCAACATAGACGTATTACTCTTAGATGATATACAGCTATTGGCAGGAAAAAACAGAACTCAAGAAGAGTTTTTTAACATTTTTAATTACCTTTATCTGAAAGAGAAACAAATAGTATTAGCTTCAGACAGAAGTCCGCGCCATTTGAAGGATATATCCGAAAGGCTTATAAGTAGATTTGAAGGTGGTGTAGTAGTGGAAATAGGGCTTGACGATCTTACAAAAATAGAGATTATAAAGAGAAAGTTGAAAGAGTTGAAAATAGATGTTCAAGTAAAGATAATAGAATTCTTAATGAAAAACACTTCTGCAAATGTAAGGGAAATAGAAGGAGCTGTAAAAAAGATAAAACTTGCAGGTGTGAAAGATTTAAAAAATATTGAAAGTAAAAGAGGGGATATAGCCATCATAATAAACCGTGTAGCTCTTTACTTCGGCTTAAAAGCTGAAGATATTACGGGAAACAAGAAATCAAAAAAGATAACCAGAGCAAGGCAAATAGCCATGTATCTTTGTAGAAAGTTAACTTACGCTTCCCTTATAGAAATCGCACGTTCCTTTAACAGAAAGGATCATTCCACTGTTTTGCACGCTTTAAGAAAAGTAGAAGAAGAGAAAAAGGCGGATAGGAAACTCAATTACATAGTATCCTTTCTTGAAAGTCACCTTCGCGAAAAAGTTTAGTCCATGTCCTCTTTTTCTGTTATCTTATCCTTTTCAGGACGTTCCTCCTCTGTATCGTAGAATCTGTTTTCCAGTTTTTTAAGTATTTTAGGTAGTGATGTGTATTCCATTTCTTCAGTAGGTAATCTGTGAGGTTCAAATATGCCCTGTCTTCTCAACATATCAGCCATTTCTTGAGCTACACTGCGCGCTTTATCAAAGGCAGGATCTTTAAAAAGATCAGAGGGTCCTATAAGTTTTCCTTCGGCTATTTGATAGCCGGCAGCTATAACTCTTGGAGGTCCATCAAAACGAGAAGGTCTGGCATCTTCAAAGGAAACAGGCATAAGCGGTCCGTTATGAGATCCTCTCATCCACCCTTCCACAATCCAAGGTTTTGCAAAAGGCTCAAGAATTTCCCCTATTGCAGGAAATCCACTCTGTGATCTTACTATCATAACAGGATCGTCTTTTCCAACATACTGTCCAGCTATAAGGGAAAGCCTCTGAGTAGAGGCTGTAGCCGCTATTTCTCCGTCGTAATTACGGTAAACGTTTTTGACTACGTATTTACCCACAGATCCTATCAATGCAAGTAAATCGTAAACTTCAGCAGGAGTGTTTATCTTAACCGCCTTTCCTGTGTATAGATCCAGAACCTCAAAGGTAAACCCGTCGTGCATTTTAGGATCTATAACAAGTCCTGCTGTGCTCATCGGATCAGCAAACATTTCATAAAGAGGTAAGTTCCAAGCACTCGGAGATGTTTTGTCAGCGAAGAAAATAACAACAGGTTCAGAGGGTCTTTCTTCAAATTCCATTTCCGCTACACCCGGTCCAAGTCCCTTTATATTCCCGCTGAAGGCATCTGTAAGCAAATCTTGCCCCGCACCGTAGAGCTTAAGTTTCTTTGCTACCTGAGTTCCGCGTTCAAAAGCTTCCCAAGCTATACGATGCACTGTTTCATTATCAACACCGTGGGTATGGGTCATGACTATTGCTATATCATCACCGCAGGTCAGAATATCCGAATAGATAAGATTTCCTTTTTCAACCTCCTTCCCCACAAAATCTTTGACTTCTTGAACAACTTCGGGATGTGTGTCGGAATGTCCTACATAACCTCCTATATCCGCTTTTATAACGCTCAGGGTTAGCTTCATAATTTTAACCTCCTTTTCTTTATTTGAAATTAGAATGAATTATAGCACATGAACAGAGGAGTAAAATTTGCGCTAACTCTGCTGGTTATGCTCTTTATTGGTGCGGTTTTTGCTGACTTTATAGCTCCTTATCCTTACGATTTGCAAAACAGAAGCACACCTTATCACCCACCTACCCGTATTCATCTATTTAAAGATGGAAAGTTGTCTTTCCCCTATGTTCATCTTTACAGATTAAAAGATCCCCTTTTTAAAGTTTACGAAGAGGACAAGAGTATATCCTGTCGTATTCGCTTATTTGTAAGAATTGAAGGCAGTCTTAGACTCTTTGGAACAGATCCTCCTTGCAGAATCCACCTTTTAGGAGCGGACAAATTAGGACGTGACGTTTTTTCAAGACTACTATACGGTGCCAGATATTCAGTAGGTGTAGGAATAATAGGAACTTTTGTCACCTTTTTCATAGGTGCGCTGGTAGGGGGCATATCCGGTTACTTTGGAGGACGCACCGATACACTCATTATGCGCCTTGTAGAAGTGCTTATGTCCATTCCTACCTTTTATCTTCTTCTATCTCTAAGGGCTGTTTTTCCCCTTGAAATGACAAGCGGAGAGATATTCCTTATGATTGTTTTTATTCTTTCCTTCTTAGGCTGGGCTGGACTTGCAAGAGTGGTAAGAGGTATGGTTCTATCCATAAGGGAAAAGGAGTTTGTTTTAGCAGCCAAAACCTACGGAGCTGGGACATTTAGAATATTGAGAAAACATATACTTCCTAACACCTATTATTACTTAATAGTATCCGCTACCCTTTCAATCCCAGCTTATATACTGGGAGAGGCAGCACTTAGTCTTTTAGGATTAGGCATACAAGAACCAGAACCCAGCTGGGGTAATATGCTTTCGGAAGTCAGGAATATAAATGTCCTTTCTTCATTTCCATGGATGATGTCTCCCGGTATTGCTATATTTTTAACTGTTCTAGCTTTTAATATACTGGGAGATAATCTCCTTAAGAAAAGATGAAAGTAAAGATAAAAAGATCGGGAATTATATTTACAGTTGTTACCATACTGCTGGGAGTAGCTGCTGCAAATACAGGAAACAATTTACTGTATATCGTTGTATCCTCAATGCTCTCCACCATGCTTATGTCTGGAATTTTTTCTATACTGAACTTAAAGGGAATAAAAGTTGTTCTCCTACCGCCTGCAGAAATATACGCCCGAAGAAAAATAGCCTTTAGACTGCTCCTTGAAAAGGAAGGTTTGTTCCCTTCCTTTATGTTAAGAGTTTCTTCCTCTATAGATGAAGTTTTTTTTCTAATCGTGGATAAAAGGGGAGCGGAAGGAACTATAAACTTTGTATTTGCAAACAGAGGAATCGTAGAAGAAGTTTGCCTTTTTATAAGTTCAGAATTCCCTCTCAATTTGTTTGTAAGATCCTTTGAAATGAAAGTTAAGGTTAACATTACTGTATTTCCCGAACCTTTAAAAACTCCCCTTCCGATAGAAATGAGCAATTATGAAAAGGAAGGTGGTATGCCTTACAAATCCACCGTAAAGGGATACGAAGAGTTAAAGGATATACGAGAATACAACGGAGAGCCTTTGAAACTTGTTCACTGGAAACTGAGCGCTAAGAAGGGAAGCCTTATGGTTAAGGAAATGGTTATGGAAGAGAAAAATCCCGTTGTTTTAGACTTAGATAAAGTAGAAGGTAATACTGAAGAAAAGCTCTCAAAGCTTACCTATCTGATAATAGAACTCCTTGATATGGGTTATGCGGTAGGATTAGTGTTAAGGGAAAAAGAGATTCCCCCAGACAGAGGGAATCTCCACAAGTTCCGAATGCTAAGAGAACTTGCTCTTTACTGACCGTTGAGTATGATTACATTCTTTGCCCTTGGACCTTTTACGTCCTCCTCAATTTCAAACTTTACCTTTTGTCCTTGTTCCAGCGTTTTGAAACCTTCCTTCCGAATAGCGGTAAAGTGGACGAAAACATCTCCTTTGTTGTCATCACGGGTTATAAACCCGTATCCCTTGTCTTTACTGAACCATTTAACAGTGCCGGTGAGACTCATGGAACTAAAACCTCCTTTAATTTCTGCAATCCGGGACTAAGAGGAAGTTCTCCCTCCGTTAGTCCTCAGATTACTTTACTTGAATATAAATCAATATAGAGAAAGAGTCAAGCAAATAGACTTATCTCAGAGCGTATTTTCTTTTCCCTTCTTCAAATATATCCCCACCGTAAATATCGTTAGCAACTATAACAGGGAAATCCTCCACGTATAACTTCCTTATAGCTTCCGTTCCAAGATCCTCGTAAGCTATAAGCTCGGAGGACTTTATATGTTTTCGGAGAAGGGTTGCCACTCCTCCAATAGCTGCAAAGTAAACAGCTTTGTATCTTCTCAAGAGATCCCTTACTTGAGGTGAGCGATTACCCTTTCCTATCATTCCCTTAAGTCCCAGCTTAAGGAGAGGTTCTACGTATTTGTCCATTCTTGCAGATGTTGTAGGTCCCGCAGAACCTATAACCTGTCCCGGTTTCGGAGGTGTGGGTCCCACGTAGTAGATAATCTGGTTTTTTAAATCCACAGGTATACTTTCCCCCTTGGAAAGGGCTTCCACCATTCTCTTGTGAGCTGCGTCTCTGGCGGTATAAAGATAACCGGTTATTAAGACTCTGTCACCTATTTTTAGATCTTTTACAACTTCTTCTGTAAGCGGTGTTCTTATTCTTTTTACCATAGAAAACTACTATATCATGAAGCTAACTTTTCCCTGAACCACTTAACAGTTTTCTCCAGTCCTTCCCTTATTCCTATCTTCGGCTCCCAACCGAGTATTTTCTTGGCTTTTTTTATGTCAGGCTTTCTCCTATCAGGATCGTCCTGAGGTCTTTCCATGAAGGTTATTTCCGAACTACTGCCGGTTATTTCCACTATAAGCTTAGCTAAATCCAGTATTTTATACTCTTGCGGGTTTCCTAAATTAAACACTTCACCTTTAAGGTTTTCGTAAACTGCCACGCGATAAATTCCTTCCACAAGATCTTCTATAAAGCAAAAACTTCTGGTCTGAGTTCCATCACCGTAAACAGTTAAGGGTTTTCCTTCCAGAGCTTGACATATGAAGTTGGGAACCACTCTACCGTCGTTCATTCTCATTCTCGGTCCGTAGGTGTTGAAGATTCTCACAATTCTAACGTCCAAGTCGTGTTCTCTACAATACGCCATAGTCAAAGCTTCTGAAAATCTCTTAGCTTCGTCGTAAACGCTCCTGGGTCCTATAGGGTTAACATTTCCCCAGTAAGTTTCCGGCTGTGGGTGGACTTCGGGATTTCCGTAAATCTCAGAAGTAGAGGCAAAAACGTAACGCGCGGATTTTTCCTTTGCAAGTCCTAAGGTATGAAGCGTTCCCAGAGAATCCACCTTCATAGTATGAATGGGGTGATTCATGTAATCTACAGGTGAAGCAGGGCAAGCGAAGTGAAGAATAAGATCAAGCTTACCCGCCACGTATATGAAATTGGTAACATCGTATTTGTAAAAAGTAAAGCGGGGATTACCAAAAAGATGGGCTATATTCTCAGGTGTTCCTGTCAGAAAGTTATCAAGACCTATTACTTCATGACCTTCTTTTAGAAATCTATCACACAGATGAGAACCTATGAACCCAGCTGCACCTGTTATTAAAACACGCACCGCTTTTAATTATAATCTTTTTCATGAATAAAAAATTAGTCGGTGTAATAATGGGAAGTATATCGGATTGGAAATACATGAAAGACGCTTGTGAGATTTTAAGTATATTCGGTGTTCCCCACGAAAAAAAAGTAGTTTCCGCTCACAGGACACCGGAATTAATGTTTGAATACGCAACAAAAGCTGAGGAAAGAGGAATAGAAGTTATAATTGCCGGTGCAGGAGGAGCCGCTCACCTACCCGGTATGGTTGCTTCACTTACAACTTTACCCGTTATAGGAGTCCCTATACCTGCAGGGTATATGTCTGGAGTAGATTCCCTTTGCTCCATAGTTCAGATGCCTGCTGGAATACCTGTAGCGACTGTAGCAATAGGAAATGCAAAAAATGCGGCTCTGATGGCTTTAAGAATTCTTTCTCTGAAGTATCCTGATATAGCTCAAAAGCTAAAGGATTACAGAGAGGAACTAAAAGAGAAAGTTCTTCAAATGAAAATAGAAGAATGATGAGAATAGGAATATTAGGAGGTGGTCAATTAGGTTTTATGACTATTCTGGAGGGAAGAAAGTTAGGATACAGTTTCAACGTTCTTGATAGAAATCCGCATTCCCCCGCTGTGAGAGTTTCAGATCGCTGGTATCCACCTGAGGAAGTTATCAACTTCTGTAGGAACTCCGATGTTATAACTTACGAGTTTGAACACATAGAAGAGGAAGTGTTGCAGAAGATAGAAGGAAGGGTAATGCCTTCTTTGGAAATCCTCTACATAAAAAAGAGTAGGATAAAGGAAAAGGAATTTTTAAAAAAAGCAGGCTATCCTATTTGCAATTTTAAGGTAGCGGAAGGTAAGGAACTTTTACCCGCAGTGAAAGAGATAGGATTTCCCGCTGTGATCAAAAGAGAAAGAGCAGGCTATGATGGAAAAGGACAGTTTAAAATCTGCAATCCCTCGGATCTGGAAAAGGTAGAAGACTGTTCCAGTAACTTCGTAATAGAGGAATTTGTAAAGTTTAAAGCAGAAGTTTCAGTAATAGGGGTAAGAGATTTAAAGGGTAAAATAGCGGTATATCCATTAACAGAAAATATCCACAAAGATGGAATACTTCTATACAATAGAACCGTTGAAGATGATGAAATAAATAAAAATGCAATAGAAATAGTTTCCTCGTTGATGGAAGATCTTTCCCTTGTAGGTCTCTTGGCGGTGGAGTTCTTCCTAACGGAAAAAGGAGATCTTCTTATTAACGAATTCGCACCCCGTCCCCACAATACAGGTCATTACACCTTGGACGGCTGTTACACTTCTCAGTTTGAAAACTTACTCAGAGCCATAAGCGAACTACCCTTAGGAATTACTGATCTCAAAAAACCTGCAGGCATGGTAAACATATTAGGACTTTCCTATAAGGAGATTGACTTGAAACAACTTCTCTCCGTTGAAGGAACTAAACTCTACTGGTATGGTAAGGAAAAAAGACCACGGCGTAAGATGGGGCACATTAACATTATCGGTGAAAATGAAGAGAGTGTTCTTTTAAAAATAAAAAAAATCCTTAACATACTATACGATAGGGTTAACTTAGAGTGGAAAAGTTAAGGAAAGCTATTCTGGAAGCAGAGAAATACGTTCATCAAAGGATAGAAGAGTTTGAGAAGCTCGGAGAAAAAGGAGAAACTCTTTTTAACTTTGAGCCTTTTTTGAATTTAACTCTAAAGGCAGATACTTTTTCAGAGCTGTGTTTTTGTCTATTAACAGCAAACTCTTCCGCGATTACGGGTATAAAAATTCAAGCATATGTAGGTTCAGAAGGTTTTAGTAGTATGGACATCAACAGCCTTACAGATATTTTCTCTTCCTTAGGACACCGTTTTGCGCATCAGAGAGCGGAGAGAATAGTTAAAGCAAGGGAAAAGTGGGAAAAAATAGAAAAACTGCTAAAATCAGTGACAGACTCATACAAACTCAGAGAATTTCTGTGTAATCCTGAATCTGAGTTTAAAATAAAAGGATTAGGGTATAAAGAAGCCTCCCACTTTCTCAGAAACACAGGATGTAAAGATATTGCAATAGTAGACAGACATATTTACAGATTCTTAGTAGAAGAAGGGCTTTATCCTCCTGTTAAAAGTCTGACACCTCGTAGGTATAAGGAGATAGAGAAGGTTTTGGGAGAGATATGCGCGCGGTTAGAACTTACACAAGCGGAGCTGGATCTGTATATTTTTTACATAAAAACAGGTAAGGTTCTGAAATAGTTGATAAAACTCATAAAGCATAACACAAGGAGTTGTTAAAATTAACGGAAAAGCGCCGGAGGTGTGCGGTATGGGATTTAAACATTTATTTGTCTGCGTTAATCAAAGACCTCCCGGGCATCCTCAGGGATCTTGTGCGGATAAAGGATCAAGAGAAATCTATCAAGCTTTTATGGAAAGACTGCAGGAAGATCCAGAACTCTTTATGAATGTGGCAGTAACTCCAACGGGTTGTTTAGGACCTTGTATGATGGGACCCGCCATGGTAGTTTACCCTGAAGGTATTTGGTATGGAAACGTTAAACTTGAGGACATAGAAGAAATAATACAGCGACATCTCAAAGAGGGTAAACCCGTAGAAAGACTTGTAATTTCCAAGGGAAAACCGCCCGGTATGGTTTAAAAAAGGGCGCCGAAAGCGCCCTTTATAGATCACCCCTGCCCCGGTATCCCCGCTTCTTCAAATTCTATCTCCAGCCTTTCGTGAGGAATTATAGTGGTTATAGCATGTTTATAAACCAGTGTTTGTTGCCTACCATCTTCTAATAAAATAGTAAACATATCAAAAGATCTCACCTTTCCCTGGAGCCTTACACCGTTGATCAGATAAATGGATACTTTAACTCTTCTCTTTCTCGCTGTATTGAGGAAACTCTCCTGTAATTTGTAAGGCATTTGTTTTACCTCCTTATTATTTTATTTTCTTCTGTAATATCATACAGCTTTTCCGCCAATTCTTCATAATAAGATGCTCCTTCAAGACGTTTTAGAAGAGAAGAAGGGAAAGCTTCACAACCAAAACAAGCCCCTATGAAAGATCCCACAAGAAAAGCAATAGAATCCGTATCCCCTCCAAAGCTACCGTAAGAGTTAACACCTTTCCAGAAAGCTTCTTCAGGTTTCTCTATATTGGATAAAAAGATAAAAAGGGCAAGGGGAAGGGCTTCAAAGATAAAAGAACCGTTTCCCAAATTTCTTATAGCTATCTCAAGATCAGCTTTTTCATAGAGAAGTTCTTGAACAATGTTCAAAGTTTTGGCAAATTTCTTTTCCTTTATGAAAGTTTTCAAAGTGTTTAAAAATCTTATCCTTTCATTCAGATCTTTCAAATCAAACTCTTCCAACAATAAGTAAGCTATGGAAGCTCCAAGAAGTGCAGATCCTTCGTAAACAGCTTGACTTCTATGAGTTAAAAGAGAAACAAGTCTTGATCCTTCCGCTGCAAGAGCTGGATTGTAATAGTGAAACAAACCTACAACTATACTCCTTAAAATGCCTTCCACTGAAGTGGCGTAAAGACCGTGGGAAGAAGGATTAATCCCTTGGGAGAGTAAATCAATAGCCCGCAGCAGAGAAGGATCCGGATACCTATGTTTGTGTTCCTCTTCATACCAGAGTATAAGTCTGCTTAGGAAATCCCTTATATCTATCGCTCTTTTTGCTACTACACTTTCAAGGAGTAATCTTACAATAGTGGATTCGTCCGAGGTTTCTTCGGGTAGCTGACCGTATGCTGGACTGGAAGGGTGAGGAGATACAAAACCCTTTACAGGTCCTCCGTAAAATTCAAAGACTTCTTTTTCTACTACGTCTTCCACACTCTTACCTATGGCGTCTCCTAAGGCAGATCCAAGTAATACCCCTTTGAATTTTTCCCTGAGACTATACATAAATTAATTTTAAGTTTCCAGAAGGGATATTACATGAGACATATCCTTGTCTCCTCTTCCGGATAAATTTACAACGACAATTCCACCCTTCCCTAATTCTCTCGCCACCTCTACTGCCTTAATAACAGCATGAGCTGACTCTAAAGCTGGGATAATTCCTTCGGTTTTTGCCAAGAGTTTAAAACCTTCAAGCGCTTCTTCATCAGTGGCGGATATGTATTCCGCTCTACCAGTTTCTTTAAGCCACGCGTGTTCTGGACCTACACCGGGATAATCCAGTCCTGCCGATACCGAATGGGTTGGAATAATTTGACCTTCATCGTCTTGAAGAAAGTAACTTTTCATTCCGTGAAGAATTCCCACATATCCACCTGTTAGGGAGGCGGCATGCTTTCCCGTATCAAGTCCCAAGCCGGCGGCTTCAACTCCTATAAGTCTGACATTCTTCTCTTCTATAAAGGGATAAAATAAGCCTATTGCATTTGATCCACCGCCTACACAAGCAATTAGAACGTCCGGAAGTCTTCCTTCAACTTTCAGAATCTGATCCTTTGTTTCTTCCCCTATTACTTTTTGAAAATCCCTTACAATCATGGGAAAAGGGTGAGGTCCTACGACGGAACCTATTACGTAGTGAGTGGTTTTCACATTTGTTACCCAATCCCTAAGAGCTTCGTTTATAGCATCTTTAAGAGTTCTGCTACCGCTTTTAACTATACGAACTTCTGCTCCGAGTAGTTCCATTCTGAACAAGTTAAGCCTTTGCCTGTTGGCGTCTTCTTCTCCCATGTATACAACACACTTAAGTCCCAACAAAGCACATGCCGTAGCAGTGGCAACTCCGTGCTGTCCTGCGCCGGTTTCCGCGATAATTCTCCTTTTACCCATTTGACGAGCAAGAAGCACTTGTCCCAAGGTGTTGTTTATCTTATGCGCACCGGTATGAAGAAGATCTTCTCTTTTCAAATAAATTTTTGCTCCACCTGCGTATTTCGTGAGATTTAAAGCAAAGTAAAGGGGGGTAGGTCTTCCCGCATATGTTCTGAGGAGTTCTCTAAGCTGTTTTTGGAAGTTGGGATTTTGCCCGATCTCCTTATACTTTTTCTCCAACTCCTCCAGCGCATACATAAGTGTCTCAGGAACAAATCTTCCTCCAAAATCTCCGAAGTATCCCAGTCTATCGGGAAACATAATAGAAGATTATCTTATAACTTCATAAAATAAATGAATTTTTCTGTTAACGATCCGAAAATTTAAAATAGCAAGGTGAGAAAGTTATCCTTGATAGGAAGGAGCTATTGTGGTAACTGAAAGCAGAAGTCTGTTTTTAGAAATAGTTAACGACATTATCTATATGATACGTCTTGAAAAAGAAGACTGTCGCAAAGCACGAATTGAGTATATAAACAGTCGTGTGGAAAATCTAACGGGTTATAAGCCAGAGGATTTCATAGGAGACGCTTCCCTTTGGATAGAGCTAATTCATAAAGACGATCTAAGGAGAATTATAAAAAGTATTCTAAAACTTATAAAAGAGAAGAAAGAAATCGTCAGAGAATACAGGATAAGAACAAAAGAAGGGAACTACATATGGGTAGAGGATAAGCTAATTCCCGTGCTTGAAAAGAACAAGGTTATAGGATGCGTGGGAGTAGCACGAGACATAACTAAAAGAAAAATTCTTGAAGACATTTCCATGCTTGCCCTTGAAGGGGATCTCCAACAACTTTTTAACAAAGCGGTTCAGTGGATTAAAGAAGCTCTAAAAGGTGATCTGGTAATTATCTACGAAATTCCACAGAATGCCACTTTCGGTATTCTCAGAGCGGGTATGGGGATAGACATGGATCTGATAAACAAACTAACAGTCCCCTTAGAGGAGAATACACTTTTAAAACACGCCTTAACCTTAGAAAAACCTATTACGGTTTCTGATATAAGTAAAGAAAAAAAATTTAGGTTTTTACCTTTTATAAGACAAAAGGGTATGCGCAGTGCTCTGTGCATGTCTCTTAGAGGAGGCAAGGAACCCTTCGGAGCTGTATGTGTATATTACAAAGATAAAAAGGATTTTCCACGGGAAGATATAGACTTTCTATACTTCCTTTCTGGGATCTTAGGGCTTGCTATAAGACGCTCTAGATATGAAAAAGATTTGGAAGAGTCCAAGGAAAAACTGCAAAAAGCCAACAGACTCTATAGGACACTTTCAGTTATAAGTGAAATAATACTTAAGGAAAGAGAAATAATAGCTCTACTGAATAAAGTGTGCAGTGCCTGCATAACCTACGGAAGTTTTAAGGCTTCTTGGATAGGATTACTGGAAAACTCAGAGGTAAAAATAGTTTCTTATTGCGGAGATTTGAAAGATTTTTTGGAGAAAATCTCCGATCTTTTAAGAAATTCAAAGGACAAAAGAAATCCATGCACACCGGTGCTTTTGCAGGGTAGAGAAATAATCAACAACGACACAGAGAAAAATGTTAAAAATCCTTTACTCAAAAAGGAAATGTTACGCAGAGAATACCTTTCCTCTGTTCACATACCGTTAAAGGGACTGAACAAAGTATTCGGCATTTTCACCCTTTACGCGGGGGAGAAGAACTTCTACGATGAGGATACCCTTGAGCTGGTTAACAGAATAGCGGATCATATATCCTTTGCCTTTGAGTTTTTAAAAAAAGAGGAGGAGCTTAAAAAACTCTCCTTGGCTATAGAACAATCCTCTGACTGGGTTGTCATTACCGGAATGGACGGAAAAATCCAGTATGTGAATCAAGCGGTTGAGAAAATCACCGGTTATAAAAGAGAAGAACTTATAGGACAAACGCCTCGTATATTCAAATCCGGTAAACATCCTAAGTCCTTTTACAGAAGACTGTGGAATGCAATATCTCAGGGAAGGCTTTTCAGAGGAGTTTTTATAAACCGCCGTAAAGACGGAAGACTTTTTTACTTAGATCAAACGATAACCCCTCTCAAAGACAGAGAAGGGAAGATAATAGGTTATCTTTCAACGGGCAAGGATATAACAGAACAAAAAGAGCTTCAAGAAAAGCTTAACTACTTTGCCTATTACGATCCCATCACAGAGCTACCCAACAGGACAAACTTTATGGAAAGGCTTAAACTTTCTATATCAAGAACTCGCTTACTCAACAGATTTCTGGCAGTTTTCCTTATAGATGTGGACAGATTCAAATACGTAAACGACACCTACGGTTATCTTGCAGGGGACAGTATTCTTAAAGAATTCGCAAACCGCATAAGAGCTTCTTTAAGAGAAGGAGATACAGTAGGACGTTTGGGAAGTGATGAATTCGGTATCATTCTCATGGATTTAGCAAAAAGAGAGGATATATCCAAAGTGCTTTCAAAAATATTTTCCAGTGTGGAGAAACCCTTCAAAGTTAACGGAGAGGAAATTAGACTGACCATAAGCGTAGGTATTTCCGTATATCCCGATGACGGATTAGAAGCTGAAGAACTGGTTAAAAAAGCGGAAATAGCCTTGTCTCATGCAAAAGAAGACTTCGCTAACAGTTATCAATTCTTCAGAGAAGAGATGAATACACGCATAGCGGAGTTTGTTCTTATGGAAAAACATCTCGTAAGAGCTTTAAGAAACAGAGAATACAGAATTCACTACCAACCTTACTATGAGTTGGAAACACTTAACTTATACGGAATGGAAGCTCTACTCAGATGGGAAAGCCCAGATCTGGGATTTGTTCCTCCTTCCAGATTTATTCCAATTCTTGAAAACACAGGTTTAATTGTGAACGTAGGAGAGTGGATTTTAGAAGAAGTGTGTAGTCGTATAATTCGTTGGAAGTTACCTGTTTCTGTAAATATATCACCTGTCCAATTTAAGAACAGATCTTTTCCTGAAAGAATAGAGCGTATAGTGGAAAGGTGCGGTGTAGAAGGCAGATACCTTGTTCTTGAAATAACTGAAAACACTATAATGGAAGATGTAGAATTTGCTAAACAAAGTCTTGATAGATTAAAGAAGATGGGTGTAAGGGTAGCAATAGACGATTTCGGAACGGGTTATTCTTCCTTAGCTTACCTAAAAACACTACCCGTTGACTACCTTAAAATAGATGTTTCCTTTGTCAGAGACATTGACAGAGATGCTGATGACAGAGCAATAGTTAACGCCATAGTCCAGCTGGCAAAGAATTTAGGGTTGAAGACAATAGCGGAGGGAATAGAAACTAAAAGTCAACTTGAAATACTCAAAAATATGGGCTGTGACATAGGACAAGGGTTCTACCTTGCACGACCCATGCCGGAGGAGAACCTAATGTCCTTGCTTAAGCTATAATTTTTATTACTAATGAATCGCTACAATCCCAGCGAGATAGAGAAGAAGTGGCAAAAAATCTGGGAAGAAAAAGGTGTTTTTACAACCAAAGATTCAGGAAAGAAGAAAGCTTACGTTTTAGAAATGTTTCCTTATCCTTCGGGAAGAATTCACATGGGGCACGTTAGAAACTATACCATAGGAGATGCAATAGCACGAATACTTAAAATGAAAGGATTTAACGTCCTTCACCCTATAGGGTGGGACGCTTTCGGACTTCCTGCGGAAAACGCCGCCATAAAGGAAGGAATTCATCCCGCCCGTTGGACAATGGAAAATATAAACACAATGAAGAAACAACTGAAGATGCTCGGATTTTCTTACGACTGGAAAAGAGAAATAGCAACTTGTGATCCTTCTTATTACAAATGGAATCAGTGGATATTTCTAAAAATGCTTGAAAGAGGAATAGCTTACAGGAAAACCGCACCGGTTAACTGGTGTCCTCACGATGAAACTGTTTTAGCAAACGAACAAGTAATAGAAGGTAAGTGCTGGAGATGCGGAACAGAGGTAATTCAAAAAGAAATCCCCTCTTGGTTTCTTAAAATAACAGCGTATGCGGAACGTCTTCTGGAAGGGTTGAAACTCCTTGAAGGTAAATGGCCTCAGAGAGTTATAGTTCAACAGAGGAACTGGATAGGAAAATCGGAAGGAGCTGTTATCAAGTTTCCTACCGAAATTGCGGACATTGAGGTTTTCACCACAAGAGCGGATACTGTATTCGGTGCTACGTTTTTAGTATTAGCCCCGGAACATCCCTTAACTCCCCGTTTAGCAAAATTAGGAGGTAAATCCGAAGAGTTCAAAAGCTTTATCCAACGTGTTTCTTCAACAAGTAAAAAGGAAAGAACAACAAAGAAAGAAGGAATGTTCTTGGGAGTTTACGCTCTGAATCCGGCAACGGGGAAAAAGATACCTATCTGGTCGGCGGATTACGTGCTTTACGAGTATGGAACGGGAGCCATTATGGCTGTTCCCGCTCACGATCAAAGGGATTGGGAATTCGCCAATAAATACGGGTTGAAGGCAATACCCGTTGTTTTGCCTTCCAATGGAGACTGGAATTTTGAAAAAGGAGCTTATGAAGGAGAAGGAGTTCTTATAAATTCTAATAATTTTAACGGTATTGAAAGCACCCAAGCACGTAAGAAGATAGTGCGGTGGCTTGCGGAAAAAGGACTGGCTGAATTCAAAACGACCTATCGTTTAAGAGATTGGAATATATCCCGTCAGAGATACTGGGGAACTCCTATTCCAGTAATATACTGTGACTCCTGTGGAATAGTTCCTGTTCCCGAAAATAAACTGCCCGTAATACTTCCTACAGATGTAAAGTTCACAGGTAGAGGAAATCCCTTAGAAAGCTCCTCTGAGTTTGTAAAAACCCTTTGTCCCCGTTGCGGTAAAACAGCTCTTAGGGAAACAGATACCATGGATACATTTTTTGATTCTTCGTGGTATTTCCTAAGATACTGCGATCCTACTAATGAAGTTCAACCTTTCAGTAAGGAGGAAGTTTCTTACTGGATGCCTGTGGATATATACATAGGAGGAATAGAACACGCTGTTTTACACTTGCTATACGCTCGCTTTTTTCACAAGTTCTTGAAAGACTTGGGATTAGTTGAAGATGAAGAACCCTTTTCTTCCCTGCTGACACAAGGTATGGTTTTGAAAAGATGGGTGAGTATAGGAAAGCTCTTGGATTTTCTGAATCTTACAGAGGAATCAGATATAAAAGAACTTGAAGAGAAACTTCTCAAAGTTCAGGAGGGATAAAGTATGGAGATGAGTCAGGAGTATGCATTCGGTTTAAGCCTTCTTAAAAAAGTTGAAGAAGAATTAAAGGAAATTATAAACTCCGAGGACTTCAAATCAGCTACTCCTTTCATAGAAGCTGTTAAATACCCTGTTACCGCAGCAATGGCTCAAATAAAGGAAGGAAGGGGACCAAACAGGGACAATCTTTTAAAAAAACTCTCAGTAGTAGTTCGGGAATTCAGAGAAGCCGAAAATTTTGAACAGCTTAAAAAAGCCCTTAAGGAACTCCTTGAAATTACAGCGGAACAAAAGGTTCAAACTTCATAGGATAGATTTCAACGCTTCTTCCCTTTGAATACAGGTGGGACACTTTCCACAAGGAGGTTCCGTTCCCTTATAGCAGGAGTAAGTTTTCTCAAAGGGAACTCCTAATTCCTTTCCTAAAAGCGCAATTTCCCTTTTTGTTTTCCCTATGAAAGGAGTCCACAGATGAATTCTAAGCTTTCGCTTTGTCACCATTACAGAGCCAGCATTTAACGCTGCTTCCGCTGCACTCACAAATTCAGGTCTGCAATCGGGATAAGGCGTATCAAGGCTGTGAACCCCTATACCTATGTGGTCTATTTCCAAGTAATCTGCAAAAGCACCAGCTGTTGCGATAAAGTTCAGATTACGCATAGGAACAGTAGTAGGCGGTGGTTCTTCAGAAGGATACTCTCCTTCCGGAACTTCGGAACTTTCGTCTATCAAGGGAGATCCTTTAAGACTTCTGTAAAGAGGCATATCTACAACTATGTGATCCTCAACATTTGCTAAACAGGCGAGTTCTTCTGCATACTTTAACTCCACCCTGTGCCTTTGACCGTAGTTAAAGGATATTGTCCACACCCTTGAGAATTCTTTGCGTGCAAGCCAAAGAAGTGTAGCGGAATCCATTCCACCGGAAAGAAGAACCAAAATCTTGCTCATAATATTTATTCTAAGGGAGGATAAGGTGAAAAAACTTCTTCTAAAGGGAGGATACGTTGTAGATCCTTCCTCAAATTTAAAAGGCAAGCTGGACGTTCTTATACAAGGAGGTAAAGTGGTTAAGATTGAAAAGAACATAAACGCACACGATGCGGAAATCCTCAACGTAGAAGGTAAGATAATAGCTCCTGCATTTGTAGATATACACACTCATTTGAGAGATCCCGGGCATATATATAAGGAGGATATGCTTTCTGGAAGTAAATCGGCAGTTGCGGGAGGATATACCGCTCTCCTGTGCATGCCCAACACTTCTCCGCCAATAGATTCCCCTGAAACAGCTTCTTATATAAGGGAAAAGTCCACAAGACTTTCTCTCTGTGAAATATTCCCTGCGGGAACGCTGACCTTGGGAAGAAAAGGAGAAAAGCTTTCCGATTTCTATTCCCTAAAAGAAGCGGGTTGTTTAGCCTTTACAGACGACGGCTCTACTCTTAGGAATTCTGATCTAATGAAAAAGGCTTTGGAAGTATGTTCTGAGTTGAAGGTGCCTGTTATGAATCACTGTGAAGATCCAGTTCTGGCAAAGGGAGAAGTAAACGAAGGAGAGATATCAGCTTTACTGGGTATCAAGGGCAGACACTCCTCTGCGGAAGAGATTATGATAGCAAGAGACTGCATACTTGCATACCATACAGGAGGACATCTTCACATTCAACATATATCCACTTCCCTCGCTGTGGAAATTGTAAAGTTCTTTAAAGAAAAAGGAACTAACCTGAGCTGTGAAGTAAACCCTTACCATCTTGTATTTACAGAAAGGGAAATTTTAAGATCAGGTGCGCAGGCTAAGGTAAATCCACCCTTCAGAAAAGAAAAAGACAGAGAAAAGCTCTTGGAAGCTCTTGCGGAAGGGATTATAGATTGCATTGCTACTGACCATGCACCGCACCACACTTCCGAAAAGGGATTAGTTGAAAAATCTCTGCCGGGTATGATATCCCTTCAAACAGCTCTTCCTATAATGCTTCAACTGGTAAGGGAAAAAATCATAACCTTAGAGAGAATGATAGAGCTTATGTCCGTCAATCCCGCCAAGATAATAGGTTTGGCAGAGAGAACGATTGCAGTTAACTCCCGTGCTGATATAGTAGTATTTGATCCTGAAAAGGAATGGATCTTATGTGAAGATTCCAACTTTTCCAAAAGTAAAAACACCCCCCTGTGGAATAAAGAACTTAAAGGTAAAGTAATATACACCTTAAAGGAAGGGAAGATAGTTTTCAGAGATCCACAGTAACTTCACAAGTTCCTTCACCCATAGCGTTGCACTTCGTTTCTACAGCTTTTACCTTATTTCCAAGGAAAGCTTCAAATACACCTGCTACAAAACCTGTTTCAAAGTGACATATCCTTGCACCTATATTTGGCATACCGGCACAAGTTATACACTCGTCAAGTTTAAGAACAGCTCTTTTCTGATCAATCTCCTCTACTGCCAAAAGCCCTATCTTAGAGTCTTTGACAAAGGTTTGAACGTTATCTATGTATCTGTTCAAGTCGTCATCTTTTAGTCGTTCTCCAAGCTCTTTGCCAAGTTCCCTTCCCGCATTCTGAAACAACACAACCGCTCCTTTTTCTCCCATTAAGTCCTTAAGGTATTCACCGGAGTAAATTCTGAAAGCTCTGAAGATCAATATAGGTATCTCCTCCCCCAAAACAGGTCTGTTAACGCTTCCTATAATGTTGAGCCAATCCCTCATAATCCAGCCCTCCTATACACTTACTTATCCGTCCCCTCCTATGTGTTCTAAGTCTTCACCTCTCATCATAGGGAAAAAGAGATTTTCTTCCTCTTGAAAATGATCCCTTACTAACTTGATCAAACTGAAAGCTTCCCTTCTTATAAGATCTGAGGATCTCTTTCCGTTTTTGAAGTCTTCCAACAGATCTTCCAGTTCAGCAACTCTATCCCTTATATTGTCATGGGCAAAGACCAAAGCTTCAGGATCAAAACGATGCTGAGTAAGTTTAGCAAGTTCCTGTTCTTCCCTTATAGCGTGATCTTCCACTTCTCTTTTCATAACCTCAAGTAGTTTTTCTAAAGCTTTATCTAAAACATCTTTTTTAAGATCTTCTTCTATACGAGTAAGAGTCTCCAAAAACTCTCTGTGTTCCTTTAAGAGATCCTCTATTAGATTTCTGATTTTATCTTCCATAAATTATATTATACGCTTATGTATAATAACTACTTTCTCCAAATTCGTAAAAGATATCCCTCTTCTACTTCTTTAAGCTCATAAGAAAATCCCCATTTTTCTAACTTTGGAATTAAATTTACAAAAGGTTTTAATCCCAAGACTTCCAGAACTTCCCCTTCACCGAGTTTTTCCACTTCCCTTGCTATAATGACCATGGGTTGAGGCGGTTCTAAATCTCTTACGTCTAACTTTTTCACCTTCATGATTTTTTATATAAACATCATAACCTTATGTAAGTCAACCTAAGTTAGCGATAGAGCGTTCATTTTTTAAAATTGATTTTATACTCAAGAAATTAAAATAGTTTCAAGGAGGAAGAAAGATGATAAAGGAAGAAATCCTTAATCTAATTGATCAGTATTTAGAATCAGCGGATCTTGCAAAACACAACGCCAATTTGGTTTACTCTCTACCCGCTATGGGTAATATACTATCCGGAGAGGTTATGAAGGAGTATATGTTGAAAAAAATACTGACAGAAGAAGAAAGACTTATGCACGAGGAGGGGTGGTGGTATCAACATCAACTTGCACTGTTAGGTCCTTATTGTATAGGCTTCTCCGCAAGAGACATTGCCCTGAACGGACTTACCGCAAATACAAAAGTAATGCCTCGGTCACGTCCTCCCAAAAGACTCAGGAATCTCCTTGATCAGTGTGCTAACTTTATATGTCTTATATCCCAAGAGGTTGCCGGTGCAGTCGCTTTGAACGATCTTATAACCATAGCAAGTTCATACGTGTGGTATGAGCATAAATATCAGGGTAGGCGATATACTCTTGATGAAATATCCCACGCTTTCCAAAGTTTTCTTTACAATATAAACCTTCCCTTCAGAAGCGGAAACAGCCCCTTTACAAATGTAACTCTTGAATTCGGAAAACCTGCTCCTTCTTTGGAAGAAGAGTTTATAGTTGTAGGAGGTAGAGTTCTTGATAATAGGTATAAAGACATACCCTCTGATATATACGACAAAGTTGCTCTCGGATTCCTACAAGCCATGTGGGAAGGTGATGCAGATGGAAAACCTTGGACTTTCCCCCTTATAACGGTTCAGATAACCGATAACTTTAACTTTGACGATCCAGTTTTTTTGGAATTCCTTGAAAATATGGATAAACACGGAGGTGCTTACTTTGAAAACTTTCTCAGCAAACCTTTCTTAGACAGAGGGCTTGAACCCCGAAATCCTTATCTACAGAGAAGCTTTTGTTGTAGATTCCAAGTTGATTTAGGAGAAGTTTTAAGAGTTTCCAATACGGGTTCCGTTTTCGGGAATGCTTCAGGTGTTGGCTCCATAGGTGTTATTTCCATAAACTTTAACCGCTTAGGTTGGATTCACAGGGGTAATAAAGAAAGTCTTTTTGAACATCTTAAGGATATCCTCTACAAAGCCAGAAATGTTCTTAATAAGAAAAGGGAGTTTATAGAAGAACACAAAGAGCTTTATCCAACTTTCTTCTACTATATGAAAGATCTTTCTACACTCTTTAACACTATATCGCTTCAGGGTGGACATGAAGGTCTTGTAAATTTCGGTTTTGCTCAATACGACAGCAAAGGGGATCTAATAGAGGAAAATTCCGGGCTTTTCAGTTCTGAAGGTTTAGCCTTTGCAAAGGAAGTAGCTGATTTTATTCTTTCTACCTTGGAAACCTTTATGAGGGAAGACGGTATTCCTTGGAACTTTGAATACGCACCGGGAGAAACAGCTGGTCCGAGGCTTGCCAAAAAAGATTTAGAATTTTTCAGAGACATATCACAAGGGAAAACAGAGCATTATAAACTTTACAGAGAATACTGGCTTGGTAAAATTGACGGTATACCTCCTTATATTAAAGGAAGTATCAGCGGTTCCGGTGTCTTTCTTACAGCCGGTTTTCAGCCTCCTTACGATGCAGAATCCCTTACAAGACAGCTTGAAGTATCTTCTCACACCCAAAGATTTGCTACAGGCGGAAGTATTCAACACATCTTCTTGAATGAAAAACCAGATAGATACGCTGCTAGGAATTTTATAAAAAGGATTTTTGAAAACCTTCCTATTATTTACATAACTCTTACTCCTACCATGAGTATTTGTAATGCCTGCTCCGCTAAGATAGTAGGAGAATACACGGAATGTCCCCATTGCGGTTCGGAAGATACTGTTATATACTCGCGTGTTATAGGTTATTACAGACCCATTGCTAGAAAAATAAGAAAAATAGATAGGGAAAATTATCTGTATGAAGGTGAAGAAAATTACTGGCAGGGAGGCAGAAGAGCAGATTGGGTAACTCGGAAAAAAGCCCAGCTTTTTGATCTTATGGAAGCCATGCGATGGGACTGAAGTTTGCTTCCTTTCTCTACTCTTCAAAAGACGTTCCGGGTTCTTGGAGTTGTGTTGTATTTTTAAAGGGTTGTAACTTCAGATGTAAACACTGCCATAACTGGCGTATAGTTATAGGAGAAGATAAAGAAGAAGTTCAAGAACAAAAAATTCTCAGAGAGTTGTCTTCCAATCCTTTTATAGATACCTTAGTCCTATCGGGAGGAGAGCCTTCTATTTATAAGGTGCATGAACTTAAAGACTTTTTCACAAAGGTAAAGGAGATAAATCCTCATTTGAGGATAAGAGTTGATACCAACGGTTACGCACCGGACATTCTGAGAAGTATAAGAGATTTTATAGACGGTTTTGCTGTGGATATAAAAGCTCCCCTATCCCGCAAGGATCTTTACAGTTACACAGCGGGTATAGATGTTGATATACAAAAAATAGAAGAGAGTGTAAGAATAGCGGAGGGACTTCCACTTACTATTTATAGGACTCCACACTACCCATGGCTCTCAGAGAAAGATATAGAAGAAATAAGAGAGTTTACCTCTTCTTTAAGATCTCCTTGGTTTCTCAACGAATTTGTGGAAGTTCCCTCCTGTCCTTTCAACACTCAGTAACCTTCTGAAAAAAGCTTCCTTCGCTCCCTGATAACTGCCTCGTTCTTTAAGTTCAACGATTATAGCTTCTATAACTTCCAATTTTCTCTCGTAAGTGCAGTAGTCAGGTGCTATAAGATCGGGCTTATTTGCTTCGGCGGTTAATCTGTGTATTACTGTATTTTTAGGAAGGATTTCCAGCATATCCGCCGCACATTTAGCGTATTTTTCCAGAGGTAGGGGAGAAAATTCTCCTCTTTTAAACATCTCTCCAAGAACCGTATTCTTCATAACGTATATAGGGTGTATTTTGATTCCGTCAACTGGTAGAGAAGCTATCAGCTTTGCGGTTTCTATGTAGTCTTCTTCATCTTCTCCGGGAAGTCCTACTATGGTATGCACACACACTTTTAAGCTGTATTTTTTAGCTCTGAGAACAGCGTCTACAAGATCCGAAATTCCGTGCGCTCTGTTTATTCTCTTAAGAGTTTCAAAGTTTGCGGACTGAAGTCCGAATTCTATCCAAACTTCTAATCCTTTTTCCCTGTAATAAGACAAGAGTTCTAAGACTTCATCGGGAACACAGTCAGGTCTTGTGCCTACATCTATACCTACAACCCCTTCAAACTGAAGTGCGGTATCGTAAATTTCCTTCAAATAGTCAATATCTCCGTATGTATTTGTATAAGACTGATAGTAAATGAAAAACAAAGTTTTCTTCCCATAACGTTTCTTAGCTCTTTCTATTCCTTCTGTAATTTGCTCTTTCAAGGTAACCGCGGGAGAAAGGTGAGCAGGTCTTGATCCTTTAAAGCAGTATATGCACCCTCCTCTTCCTTTAGAACCGTCAATGTTGGGACAGGAAAAGGGTAAAGCCACAGGTATTTTCTTTACCCTTCTACCGAAGTTTCTTTTTGCATAATCCCTGAAAAAGTATATAAGTGCTTCCGCCATCGGTAAATAGAATTTATGATAGATTAAAGTGAAGTCCATACTATTTGTATTTTTACTTACAGCTTCTCTTCTAAAGGCTGGAGAATTCTACGGAGAAACCCGTATTCTGTGGGGAATACCTGTAACTGTAACTTTTTACATAAAAAGAGAAAACTCTCCTGAGAAAATAGCCAATTTATGTTTTCTCAAACTCAAGGAAATTGGTTATAAGTTAAACTACTACGATCCCAATAGTGAAATTTCCGCTATTAATAAAAACAGTGGTAAGCGTGCTGTTAAGGTTTCAAAGGAAACCTATGAACTTATTAAGAAAGCTCTTGCGGTTTCAAAAATGACAAAGGGTGCTTTTGATATTACTGTAAGACCGCTTTTCAATCTGTGGGATTTTAAAAAAAAGAAAATCCCTTCCACTCAAGAACTTATCAAGGCGAAGGAAAAGGTAAGTTACCGAAGTATTGTTCTTGATCAGATAACAAAAAGTGTATTCCTTACCAAAGAAGGCATGGAAATAGATGTAGGTGGAATAGTAAAAGGATTTATGGCAGATATCTGTGTAGATATCCTTAAAAACAGTGGAGCCTACGCAGGTATGGTTGCTGTAGGAGGGGATATAAAGGTTTTCGGAAAGAAAAAAGGTAACAGACTTTGGAAAATCGGTATAAGAAAGCCTCGCGGGAATGGTATTGTGGCATTTTTAGAAATCACCGACGTTGCCATATCAACCTCCGGAGATTACGAAAGATTCTTTGTAAAGGAAGGAAAACGCTATCACCATATAATAGATCCGCATACAGGCTTTCCCGCAAAAGGGATAAGGAGTGTAACAGTTATAGCAAAAGAAGGAGCTTTAGCGGACGCTTTGGCTACTGCTTTATTTGTTTTAGGACTCAAAAAGGCAAAATCATTGCCTGTTGAATTCGTTATTGTAGACTCCTCTGGCAAAGTTCACATAAGTGCAGGATTAAGGAATAAAGTCTTTATAACTGCTCCCTAAGCTTTCTGTGAAGGAAAATACCTATTCCCAAGGATACTAAGAAAACGGCGGGTGGAAGAACATAAACCTTGAGAGGTGTTGGGGGTTCAAGAATAAAGTAATACCAAGCAGATACAGCTCCCGTTACCGGTTCCGTTTCTCCTTCCTGACCGTCAAACACTGAAACCGAAAAGGGAATGAATTTACCTACTGTGAATTCAGGATCTTCTTTATCTCCTGTTGAAAGCTTCCTGATAAACATTACTCTGTAAAGACCATCTTTGTAATGGTAAAAGACTTCTACATCACTCTTTTCCTGCTCTTTTATTCTGTCAGGACCTTTTGCTATCAGTTCTTTTGCTCCTTCTTCAGCTACACTCCACCTCCATAGATACATAGCTCTTTTCCTGTCTCCTATGATAAAGTGAGGTTTTTCAGGTCCATCTACCAATTTTTGAGGAAATTTTAAGTAAAGAACATCTGGCGGGAGTCCATCGTCTCCTTTGTTTAATTTCCTATCGGACCACTCCAAAAGAAAAGCCACTTTATCCTGTGTATAAACACCCCTTATCCTGACATTTGTCAGAACAGGAGTGAACTGTCTTTTCTCAAGAGTAACTTGTCCTCCCATGGGAAGATCTAAATAATCCACCGTATCCCAAAACGGATCATTGGGATCTTCAGGCAGAGCGTCCACTTTAACAAAGCGTATTGAAGGACCCGTTTTTCTCTTTAAAAACAAGGTTTGAACGTAACAGGCAATAGCCCATCTCTGTTCATCAGACAAAGAGTCTATATAGGAAGTCATTGGAGTTCCGTCTATACCTCCGGTGATTACGGTGTATATATCTTTCAGATCTGTTCCCCTTCTGAATTCCCAAGGATGAGTATGGTTAGCAGGATAAATTTTATTACCCCAGTCATCTTTAAACTTAGGTTCCCATATCTTCTCCCCGTCTCCTCTACCTGCATGTCCGTGACAGTCTATACACTTCGCTTCTCCGTGGTAGAGATCTTTACCCAACTTTACTTTTCCTTCATCACATTTGGGAACTGTGGTTATTTCTACTTTTTCAATATCTTCCATATCTTCAAACACATCTTCGGAAAAGGTTTTTAGATAAGCTATCAGATCTTCTACTTCTTTATCGCTGAATCTCTTCCAGCCCGGCATTGTAGTCCAGTGCATACCTTCCCTTATACTTCTTATAAGATCCTCGTCTAAAGGAGGCATACCAGAAACTGTTGATTTGAATTTATAAACTCCTACAGTAAAATCTCTGGGTTTAGGAAAGGAAAAATCCGCAGCATAGCCGTTTCCTTCTCCTTCGTAGCCGTGACACTGGGCACACCACTGATCGTATATTTTTTTACCGTTTTCCGCGTTTCCCGCAAAGACGGTGCTCAGTATCAGCAAAAGGAATAATCCTATGTATTTCATTCCCGCCACCTCCTCACCATGTCCTCGGTTTATTACCCGAAGCTTCGTATATGAAGAGAATTACCTTCCATATATCTTCTTCTGAAAGTCCCAGATCCTCAAAGGCGGGCATTGCCGAATCCCAAGGTGTAGATCCGTCAGGTAGTTCCTTCCAACCTTTTGCTATTCTCCAAAAGACAAAGGACTCCGGAAGTTGAGCTATTGTATCTGTCCCTCTGAAGGGAAGGGGTCTGGGATTGAATGCGTCAGCAAAGATGCCGTGTCCTGCAAGATCGTCTCCGTGGCAGAAAAAGCAGTTCTGATAGTAGATCTTCTTGCCTTCCTCAAGGTATTCTTGAAGTTTATCCGTTTCCTTACGCAGAGGATTTTCAAGTCCCAAGATTTTTATAGTTTTCCCCTTAAAGTTTATTTCCATAGGAGGTTCGGGGTGAATTATTCTTGGAGTAACAGGAGGCACGTATTTAGGTTTAACCCAGCTGTAAGTGAGATAAGCCAGTAAAAGGGGAATTCCTAAGTAAACAATTACAAAGCGTTGTATTTTAAGATCCTCCCTTCCCAGTATTGCTTTAACAGGAGCTAAGAATCTTTGAAAGGTTTCTTCTTGAATTGAATAGTAAATTATAAGTCCTATTACTGACAGAACCATATACATGAGGATTACCTGAGAGGGAAGAGGAGGCATAAAAAGTCCGGCACTTTTAAGAGCGCCGTATATAGCTATAATGAGACCGAAAAATTGAAAAAGAGGGGATCTTTTCAAAAGCGCTCCAAGAAACAAAAGAAGACCTATCCCCAGAATAGCAGGATACAGGTAACCCTCCATTTTTTATCCTCCCGTTTTTTTGAGAACCTCTTTGAGTATCTTTAAAGATTCGGGAAATGAAATAGTAACCCTACTTCCTTGGCTTTGCAGATACGCTGCCACCGCTATGAGTTCTTCTTCAGTAAGACCTATAGGCGGTTTATGCACAGGAGGCATCATGTTTTCAAAACCTTCAGCAACATAGGCTCCGGGTGCTACAAGTGCTTCAAAAACGTGAAACTCTGGAGATATTCCCCTTTCCTTTGCTTCTTTTTCCATAAGAGCTCCTATGCTGGATATAGCTGGTGCTCTCATTCCCGTCTCCGTTTTCATAGGGTGGCAAACCATGCACTGCCCTTTACCGAATACTATTTCTTTTCCTATATCTACGAGTTCTTCTACAGTAATCCCTTCCTCTATTTTTATCTCCTTAGGAGGGTGGGACTCCGCTTGTGGAAGTAAGTAAAGACCTATATAAGTGAAAAAAGCGTTTATAAGAAAGACAACAATTATAAGCTTGAGAACACCACTCATGCTTTTTCTCCTCCGAGCTTTTCGTATTTCATGATGCTCCAGAAAAGAGAGGCTACCAGAGCGAAGAATATAAGTGTTACAGCAGAAACCACTAAGGAGGCAAATCCGTGTGTTGGCAGATAGGCTTCAGGGCTTGTATCTTTCATTATTCCGTAAATATGCCAATGCTGTCTTCCGCCTGATCTTATATAACCCATAAGCCCCATAAGCCATGTGAAAGTTACCATCATAGCTATAAGAGCATATTGAGATCTTTCCGGCATTTGTCCCCATCTGGGTTCACCAAGAGTTCTTGCGTTTTTATACATCAAGGAATCAAGAACGTAAATTGCTATGATAGCTAAGAAGAAAATACCGAACTGTATGGGAGAGATGATTTTGACTCTTACCACCGCTGGAACCATATAACTGTATACACCTAATCCTATAAGAACCGCTGAAGATCCGAACATAAGTAAAACTCTGAGAAACTTACCAAATCCCGCCCAGGAAACGGTGGGTTCTTTGTTACTTAGTCTGAAAATCTCATAACTTAAAAACGTAGCTAAGAAGGAAATAGTAACAGCGGTATTCTTAGCTGCCATGACACCGAGCTTTCCTAAGATAGGGTGGTAAGCTCCTATTCTTCTTGCCTCTTCCAAACTCAAAGCTACACTATGGGGAGTGAGCCACACTGCGTATCCGAGCATAACCACTATAAAGAGAAACTTTACGTATCTGAAATATCTTTCTCCACCGGGCATTTTGTTAAGAGAAACCCAGAGGTAGTAGTTAACAAATAAAAGAATAGCTCCAATGAGTATAGCCTGCATAACCCACAGCCACGCGTAAAAACCTCCCATAAGCTGAATTCCCATTTGTTCGTTGAAAGCGTAAATTTCTACTCCCAAAAGGTAACCTATGGGAGGTAAGATAACCAAGAACCCTATGGCTATCATAGAAGAGATATAACCCATCCAATCGTAATAGGCTTTCTCTTCTTGGGTTTTTGCTGTTATAAATCTGTAAGCTGCGTAAGCTGCTCCAAGTCCTGCTCCGAAAACAACGTTTGCTACAAGCCTATGCAGGGTAAGAGGTATCCACATATAGGTGTTTATCGCACCCCACCTGCTTACAAGTTCTCCTGTTTCTGTCACACCTCCGGGTGTTGTCATAAAACCTATCCATGCATTGGGAACTAACAGGAGAAGGGTTCCCAGAACGTTGAGCATAACACCCATAAGAATATGCAATCCTTTTCTATCCTGCATTTTGTGCCAGGAGTAGAAGTAAAGGTAACAGAAGAAAACTTCTCCATACATAAAGGCTATGTAAACCCACCACGTGGGACCGAGTATCTTTATCATGTAATCCACGAACTTAGGGTAAAGAATCGGTAAACTTACCATAAGCACTGTTCCCAGAATAGCCGTTATGGTGTAAGCAAGGGTAAAGAGTTTTGCAAAGTCATAGGCTATTCTGTCAAGTCTTTCATCTTTCCTTCTCCAACCGAGAAATTCCATTGCAACGGCGAATATGGGAACTCCTAAGACAAAGGCAGCAAAGTTAAGATGCAACTGGGCTACTATCCAAACCCAAACCCTGCTACCTAAGAGAGGGAATTGCCGATAACCGTCCTCCGCTGGGGGAAGGATTCCCTTTAACAGATATATGCCTATGAATCCTATAATTAAGAAAATAGTTATTTTTACAATACCCTTTATTATTCCCTGAGCGACCTTCCCCTCACCCATGGTTTATACCTCTCACTTTTTCTCTTTCTTTTTCAGTGTTACATTAACGGTTGTAGTTTTACCCGCTTTCACTTCAACCTCTTTGACTACTTCCTTCATGCCGGGATGCCATATCCAGAGCTTGTATTTACCGGGAGGAATATCTTTAATTACAAATTCACCCTTTGAATTAGTAACAGTAGCGTAAGGGTGCTTGGAGATATAGACGTATCCCCACATCCAAGCGTGAGCGTCACACTTTACTTTGTGAAGCCCAGAAGTCCTTATTGGCTTTCTTATTACCTGTCCTTTCTTAGGAAGTGCAAGGTTGTAAGCGGTTCTTTCTTTACCCTTTTTGAGAATCTTGTTTATATGAGTATTGTGTAAGAAAGGATCACTGTTAGTAAATACAAACTTGTTACCCTTTTTCTTAAAACATACCTGAACCAATGGTTCAAAGTAACAGTCTTTATTGTCTATTACACAATCCTGCTTAGGAATGGGTTTGCCCTTTTTAATTTTCTTAATAGCTACAATGGCATTCTTTAAACCCAGATCAGGTGCTATTTCGTAAAGTCTGGCTGGCTTACTTGTTCCGCAAAAATCTGTATTCTTAGTTATTGTAAGAACGGGATCCTTATACTTTTTTGCTGCTTTGATCTTTCCTTTAATCACACCTCCGTTTTTTACCTCAATCTCCTTGTAAGGAAAGGCTGCTCCACTTAGGAACAAAACAGCTACCCCTAAGAGTCTGATACCAAGTTTTGTCATGACAACACCTCCCTTGAATTTATATTAACACAAGTTCTTGATGATAAATTCATTTTCTCTCCATGATTAGTTTAACACTTTTCTCCAATTCTTCTTCAAGAATATAGTGTTCTACCACTTGACGAACTATTCCTTCCTTATCTATAAAAACTATAACAGGCACAAAGTTTATACCGTATGCCCTTATGAGCTTCTGATCGTTGCCCGCAAACATGGGAAAGGGAAGATCAAAGGCTCTTTTATAAGCTTTTATAAGTCTGCTGTCTCTTGCCATGACATTTATAGTCAAAATTCTTACCTTATCCCCGTATTTTTTATGAACTCTTTTAAGAAAAGCTATTATTTGAGTGCAATAATGACACGCGTTATGGGTAAAGTAAATAATAGTAGGCCTGTCTATGAACTTACCAAAATCAACCCGCTTATCCTTTTCATCAAGAAGTTCAAAAGTAGGTGCTTTTTCCCCAATTTTAACTGAAGAGAATACAAAAGCTGTTACTGCCAAGAGTCCTAATAAAAGCTTCACTTCTCCACCTCCATATCTAAAAGTTTGTAGGAAAGAACATTTCTGTAATGATGTCCGTATATTGCGGGAATTCCATCTTCTTCTTCTATATGGGTATAGGCAAAAAGACTTAGGGGTTCAACCTGCGGAGGTTCCAGCTTGAATCCTCTACCTCTGGACAGTCTTATTCTGTTAGGTGGTATTGCTCCGAAATAGAACTCCGCAAGTTCTGGCCTTTTTTTAGCCTCCGCAAGATCCGCGGGTATCCATTTCTTACCGTCATAAAAACGAACCCAACTTATTGTTTTTAGACAATCTGCTTCATAGCTGTCTTGATCTTTAAGTTCCGAAGGATAGGGAAGTATAAGTCCTTCTTCCCAAGATACTGGAATTTTTTTATACATGAGCATACTTCTAAAAAGTGCATGAAACTCATCACATCTGCCTATCTTCTGCTCAAAGGTTAAAATACTTACCCCTCTTCCGCACACACCTTCTATATGCTTTGTTCTTCTGATTATAGCTTTATAGATTTTTTTTGCTATCTTTACAGGATCTTTCTCTCCCGCTGTGACTTTATCTGTAAAATTTTCTATTTCTTTGTTCCAAACTTCCCATTCTGAAGGTTGAAGACAAAGCTCCACTTTCAGAGAGGGATCTTTCACTGCTTTTTCCCTTTTTCTTGTAATTCTAAATTTAATAACTATTTCCGACTCTCCTATTTTATCCCTTTCTATAAAAAGGGATCTGTTTCCCCACACTTTTTCTTCCGTTATTCTGTAAGGATAAGGAGATATAACTTTAAAATTACTTACTTCCTGAGCGTGATCCGTAGGAGGAATCGGAATCCACATCTTGACCTTTTTGAGAGGTTTCAGAATTTTAGTATAGTGAGTTATATCAAGAGTTACGGACTTTACCTTGCTGTCTTCTAAACGACGTGATAGAACACCAGTCGTTGGAGTCAAGCTTGCTATAAGTAAGAGCGTAAGGACTTCTCTTCTGTTCAGTTCTCTCACCTGACTACCTCCCCACTTATACCGAGAATGACTATTCTTTTGTTTGGATCGTTGGTTCTTACTTCCACTGTTTTAAACATTCTCCCTATACCCACTACTTCTACTCCTGTATCTATAATCACTTCAATGCTACCTTCCTCACCCGGTTTAATCTCCGCCAAACTGGCGGAGGCTTTTGTGCAAATACTTCAGGCAGGAGTGAGACTTATTATTCTTAAAATACTGTTACCCTCGTTTCTGAATTTAAACTCAGCTTTTACCTTTTCTCCTTTTTTAACTTTACCAACTTCTACAATTGTTTTCTCAAAAACAATTTTTGGCACGTCAGCAGAAAACAAAGGGAGAACTAAAGTGCTAATCACCAAGAGAAATAGTAAGTTTAACTTCCTCATCTTTTTTTACCTCCACCTCAAACTCTTTGATACCGAAGGCTTCCTGCCAGACTTTGAGTTTATATCTACCCTCGGGTATATTTTTTATCTCAAAAGTTCCTGCGGAATCGGTAATGTCCGCATAAGGGTGGTCAAAAACAAAAATGTAGCCTCTTATCCAAGGGTGAGCGTTGGATCTTACGTATATAAAACCTGTTTTTTCCTGATATCTGTGGAATTTCTTAATAGGTCTTTTAAGGATCATTCCCTTCTGAGGAAGCGCAAGGTTGTAAATGGTAGCACCTGTTTCAAGAGGACGGGTTTTCCTTTTCTTTTTGTAAGCGAGTTCTATTTTAAGCTGGACGGTGTGGAGAATAGGATCTTCGTTTTTTATTATGTAATTCCCTCCTACAAAACCTATACTGACAAGAGGAATTACCTTGCAGTCTTTTACAGTTATTCTCACATCTCTGTTTGAAGGAAGTTTACCTTTCGCCCCTTCTACCCACACAACAGCGTTTTTAACCCCTCCATCTGCACTTCGCTCCAGTTTATTTATCTTTACTTTTTCCCCGCATATAAGAGCGTCGGTTTTAACTTCCACGATTTCTACCGGTGGAGGCTTCCCTTTGTAAACTACTTTTCCCTTAATTACCCCCGCGAATAGAGTTCCACTTAGGATAATTAACGCAAACAACGCTCTCATCTCTCAAACCTCCTTTTGAACAATCCGTATCCTACGTAAAGCGGAACCAGGATCCATAAGAACAGCATAGCCCATAAAAAAGAAGGCTTTACATAAGAAGGTAGTTCTACAGTAATAAAGCCGAGCATGGCTTTAAGTTCACCTACGGAAAGTAGATTTATAATTCTAAACACATCTGTGGGATTTAAAAGTAGTAAGACGGTAAACAGTGTTTCCGAAAACATTCCCTTAGTGAGAACGAGAATTCCCAAAAGAAACAGATCGTAGAGAATTACAAGCATTAACCACAAAAATACAGCGGAGATAACTATTTTTGTTTTTTCCAACAGGAGTGTTGAAAGCAGGAAGGACAGAGAAAGTAAAGAAAATCCTAAAAGTAATGAAGATAGAAACAGAATCAGTAATGAAGGAACAACTTCCATTCCAAAGCGAAGAAACAGAAGAACAGAAGTGGGAGCAAATCCGAAGGCTACAGTAAAGGTAAGGATAAGACTTTGACCTAAGAATTTACCAATCCACATATCCCATGGTGAGATCACGGAAGCCATTATTATTTCAAAGGTTCCCTTTTCCTTTTCCTCTGCAATTGCGCTTGTTCCCAGCAAGAGGGATAAAAGGGGAATAAAGTAAGTTATAAGACTTATAAGACTAACAGTTATAGCTTCAAATTTTCTAAATCCCACTATACCCGCGGGAGATCCCCCGAAATACGCTATACTCAGGGTAAAAAGTGCCAAAGCTACTGAGGCTATTTGAATCCAGCGATTTCTGTATTTGTCAAGTCTCTCCTTCCATACAACCGCCTTTACAGCTTCACTTAGCACTGAAGAACACCTCCTCTAAGGACGGTTCTCTGACCCTTATATCGTATATGTTTTCTTCCAGTTCACCCAGTTTCATTAAAAACTCCACTTTTCTATCAACTGGAACTTCAGCGGTTACAAGATCTCCTTTTACCTTAACTTCCTCAGCTCCTATTTTTTTCAAGTGCAAACTTATTTCCTCCGCTTTACCTTTGATTTTAAGTAAAAACAGTATAGGAAGGTTAAGACTCATATAAAGTTCTTCAAGAGAACCCACAGCTTTGAGTCTGCCTTCTTTTAAGATAACAACTTTATCAACTCTATTTTCTATCTCCGCAAGTATATGAGTGGATATTATTACAGTAGCACCGTGATTCTTCCTGAGGGTTTCAATAATACTGTAAAAACTTCTTACACCTTCAGGATCCAAGCCTGACGTAGGTTCGTCCAGTATCAGCATCTTAGGTTCTCCTAAGAGAGCTTGCATTAAGTTTATACGCTGTTTCATTCCCTTTGAATACTCACCCACTCTTCTGTTTAAAGTTTCTTCGGAAAGCAGATTAAGAGATATGACTTTGCGGATCTCTTTTTCACCGTATCCTTTGATGCGAGCGAAAAATTTCAAAGTTTCCATACCTGTGAGATTATCGTAAAAAGAAACCCTTTCAGGCATGTAACCTGTTTTCCTGCGAAAAGATATCCATTCTTCTGTTGAAGGTTCCCGGGAGTTTATCAGAATTCTACCCGATGTCGGCTTTTCCAATCCCAGCAGTATTCTCATAAGAGTTGTCTTACCAGCTCCGTTGGGACCCACAAGTCCTAAGAATTCTCCTTCTCTTATCTGTAATGAAATACCCTTTAGAGCCCTTACAGAGCCGTAAGCCTTTTCTACCTCAGCGAGTTCTATCATCAGTGAATGACCTGAAATTTTTCCAAATCAGAGTAATACAGAGAAGGTTCTACCTTGTATTTTCTCGCGAGCTCTTTCCAATTTGAGTGTATAGGTTTCATAAGCGGTTTTGGATCCACAATCTTGGAAGCTTCAAAAACGGGAAATTGTTTTTCAAGAAAAGTTATTGTCTGTAGAGCCGGACTTGTAAAGAGAAACTTGGAGAGAGGATATCTCCACAGAATATAATCCACATAAGAACCGGATTCATAAGGAACGTCTCCTACACCGTCTCCGTTCATATCCCAACCTAAATAATCACTCCAGAAATTTCCCTTCCACTCTTCCTTTTTCTTAGTTGATATGAACCTCACTTGAACTCCGTTATTTATAAAAGAGTTTCCTTCAATAACGTTAGCTTCAGAAGCAGCAAGACTCCATATACCTATAAGGTGGTTCATTATAAGATTTCCTTTAAGTTCGTTTTTATAAGCTCCAAAGAAGTAAATACCACAGCTGTTTCCTATCACCGTATTGTTTTTTATAATACTGCGTTCCGCTTGAATAAGCAGTATGCCATGGGTAGTATTACCCACAGCGAGATTGTTTTCTATAACAGCTCTTTTTGTATACATTATCGCCATACCCAACAGATTTCCCTTAGTGACGTTATTTCTCCATATACCTTTATCCACCCACATCGTGTGTATGCTGTAACGAGAGTTCTCTATAAAGTTGTTTTCTACTCTTCCTTCATGAGACACTTCCATATAAATACCGTCTTTACAGAATCTCAGTTTATTGTTTAAAATAACAGCCTTGTTAGAACCTGTTAGATCTATACAGTTTCCCCTTTGATTGACGTCTAAATCTTTTTCACCTTCTATAAGGTTATTTTCAATGACTACTCCTTCGCTGTTTATTACTCTTACACCAATAGAGGTATCTAAAATACTGTTTTCTCTTATTACCACTTTCTCCGCATTTTCCACAATTATCCCTATAGCTCTTTTTCTACCGGCTTTTTTATGCTTTATAGTAAAACCCTCAACGATAACACCACTTGCTTTTATCCCTATAAGAAAATTTCTCTCGGAAGGCATGAAAGGATTATCCGAACCCTCCCATTCAATAACAGGTTTACCTATTCCCTTAAGATGAACTCTCTTGTCTAATAGTAAACTCTCCTCATACACACCCTTATACACAACTATTACATCTCCATCTCTTGCCTGTGCAAGAGCTTCACCTATACTTTTGAACTGTTTTTCCTCACCCACGTGCAGAGTTTTTCCAAAAACGCTACCTGATAAAATCAGCAACAATAAACCCACAAGTATTATTCCAGATCCCTTTGTCTGTCCTCTTTTCTTTCTCAACAGAACAGGACACAGATCTTCGTCCCAGAAGTTTTCATGACATTCAAGACAGAGAAGACATTCTCTTCTGTCTATCATTCCATTTCTCTTTATAGCCTGAGGATTACAGGAAGCTGCACATATAACGCACTTTCTACAAAGCTCGTATCGGGGTATTTTCCTTAAAGGAATCCAGCGAGAAAACAAAAGCGAAGGCAATGCTATAGCACCGCCTAAGGGACAGAGATATCTACAAAAAGCTCTGTAAATAAGGATTGAAACTCCAGTAAGCAAAATGAAGTAAGCTACGAAAAACCAATCTCTTTTTAGCTTAAGTATAAAGGTTTTAAAAGGTTCTACTTCGCTCATATATTCCGCAAGAGCAAAGCTTAAAAAAGAAACACCTAAGATGACAAAAAAAATCACGTATTTAAGGTAAACCAACTTCCAGTGAAGAGAATAAGAAAGGTTAAAAGTTTTATGAAATGGTAACTTGCGATAGCCCTTGTTAAAAAGCTCCAACATTGCCCCGTAAGGACAGAGCCAACCACAAAAAGCTCCTCTGCCCCAGAGTATCATTGTTATGGCTATAAAGATAAAGCTCAAAAAGATGAAGGGATCCAGCATGTAAAGAGTAAAAAGAGGAAAACTTCCTTCCTTAAGGTTGTTGAAAAATATAACTACATTCATAACCGTTGGCTGGGACTTAAGATAGAGTCCTACGTATAGAAAAGAAACAATCAAAACCGGATATCTGATGAAATCCGTTAGTTTTCTCTTGTGAGCTATTTTGTCTTTGAATAAAAGCACAAAAAACAAAAAAATTAAAAAAGACGAGTAAACTGCAATATGAGGTGCTTTCATCGCCCATATTTGTTTCCAGAGGTCCGTCATTCAAGGAACCTCCGGGGAATCTGATAAGGAACAGAAAAGGTTTTTAACTTTTTCTCTCCTCCTATACGGTATGGAACTATAAGATTAAATATAAACTTTTTTGTTGGATCTATATCCGCGGTAGTTACAAAGAAAAGACCCCCTTCTTTGAAGGGGGTTATATTTACCTTAAGATCTTTACGGCTAACTATCTTATAATCTGTTTCCCTGAAAATATAGGTTAATCCTCCCTGTTCTATGTTAAATCCTTCAAATAGTCCACCGCGAGCAAATCCTTTTCCTTTAAAGGAAACTCTGCCTCTGGTGGAAAATATGAGTAAAACAAACCTTGCTTTTCGTTTCATCGCGTAGCTGTAAAAACTATCTTTTAAAAGATTTCTACCTACGGAAGGAGGATCAATTACCGCAAAGTAGAGATCAAGGTATATACCTTTTTCTTTAAGTCCCAAATCTTCAGCAGTTATCTTTACTCTTTTAACAGCTCCGCTCTTTAAAAGCTCCTTCCAGCTAAGTTTTTCGTATTTTTTCTTTATCCTCCTGCCTTTTGTAACCTCTACTTTAAATATACCCAGCTGTTCTGCAAGTAATCTTGCACTGTTCACTATTATGGAATTTTGAACAACTGCAGTTACAGTAGCACCTGTAATAGCGTCCATAGAAATTTCTTTCCCTACTTTCAGTTCTTTCTTTATGTTTTTCCCCTTGTATTGTTTCAAAAATTCATGATACTGTTTTTCACTAAGTCCTATCATGACTATGGGTTCTGAGTGATATATAAGCTTAACTCCTGTTATATTACCTTTTGTGTCCATTCCTATAAGCGTTTCCATATGTTTTCCAGAATATCCCACCAGTTTTGGAGTCCAGTTTTTTGAAATAAGAACATAACCCACCAGTCTATTTCCTGAATACGCTTCCCAGTATCCTTTCTTTTTAACAAATCTATCCGCTTCTATAACATCGCTGAGTTTATACTCGTATCTGTGTTCAAAGAAACTCCATTGAGCCAAAAGAGGGGCAGAATAAAGCCATAAAAAAAATAAAAGGATAAAAGGGGAAAGGGAGAGAGGCATTCGGTTATGCCTCCACGATAAAGCGTGATCTCATCTCTAAGTGTAGTGCGTGACAGAAGTTTGTGCAGTATATCCAGAATACTCCCGGTTTATCCGCTGTAAATGTTACAGACTTTGTTTGGAAAGGAGCTACAACAAAGTTTATGTTGTAGTTAGATATACAAAATCCATGAGCAAGATCTTGAATCTCGTCGTTATTGGTAACTATAAAGGTAACTTTATCTCCCCTTTTAACTCTTATCTCCTGTAAACCGTAAACAGGAGCGTTGGCAGTCATTTTTACTATTACGTGTCTGCCCTTTCTTATTATCTCGCTTTTGGTAACCGCTTGTGGGTGTTCAAACATATGGTGACGATCTTTTACATTCTTCTCAACTATATCTCTCCTTACTATGATACAGTCGTGAGGTTCAAGATAAGCAGGTTCGTCCTTTACAAGCTTCATCTTTTTCTTGCTTATATCTATAAGCTGATCGTTCTCAACCTTCAAAGGACCACAGTTTAAGAATCTGTCCTTAGAAACTTTGTTCAAAGCTACGAGCCATTTTCCATCAGCTTCTTTGGTTTCAGCCATGGAAGCCATAATGTGACCTATTTGATAGTGAATGTCTATGATGTCAACAATAGCATCTTTGGAACGCTTCGGAGAGTTTATAGCTTTTTGAACATTCCACTTAACTACTGTGCTGTCTATGAAGCAGGAAGTATAAGCATTTCCTCTATCGTCAAAGGTGGTATGGAGTGGACCCAATCCAACGTAAGGCTGAGCGACTATGCAGTCTTCGGGTTTTATTTTTCCTTCAAAGGCTTTATCCACAAGCTCCAAATCAACCACTGTGCAGGTGGGATCTACCTTTCCAGAGCTTATGGCATACCTTCCGTCAGGAGAAACATTAACACCGTGAGGATTCTTGGGAACAGGTATTCTCAAAACTAAGCCCGGGTAGCCACTTTTTCTTGTTCCGTCTATTACCTTAACACCGTTCACCATAGTGTAAGCACCTTTGCGTAGAGCTTCTCTGACCTTTTCCCAGTTGAAGATTATCAGATAGTCGTGATCCCATGCGAGCATTTCGGATATGGTAAATCCTTGTTCTGGGTTATAAGAGTTTGCCATAGAATACTTTCCTTTGTAATCGGTAGCTGCAAGATCAAGGTTTTCTTCAAGAACTATTTGACACACTATTTCCATTCTTTCAGCGTCTATTATGGTATGAACTCCGTAATACTTCTCCTTAGGTTTTTTGGGATCGTTAGGCACAGGAACTTGGAATTCGGCGTTTAACACAAGCCATTCCGTTTTAGGATATCTCTGCGGGAAAAGCCCGTGAGCGCCTTGTATGTTCGGGACATCTAAAATGGCATCTGTTTCCATGTAGTCTAGTCTTATACGAGCTACCCTGTTGTTGGCTTTATCGTTTACAAATATATACTTTCCATCGTATGTTCCGTCTTTATAAGAACCGTGAACGTGGTGAGTATCTCCTACGTATCTACCCCTTAGGAGTTTCTTGCTTTCGTTGGTTATTCCCCAACCTGTTGCAACGTCCATATTGAAAACGGGAATTCTCTTTAAACATCTCATAGAGGGAACACCCAGAACCCTTACCTCTCCAGAATGCCCCCCTGACCAGAAACCGTAATAGTCGTCAAGCTCACCGGGTTTTACTTCATACCTTTGATCACCTTTCCTTCCCGCTACTGTTTGGGAAGGCAAAAGCGCCCCTACACCCGCAATGGCGCCTCCGATACCTACAAATTTGAAAAAGTCTCTTCTATTCATGGTTCAACACCTCCCTTCTTATTTGCAGACCCCACCGCCATACTTCTTTATATCCTTAAGGCGGTTCATCAGCTTAAGAGCATAAGAAACCAAGTGCCAGCGTTCTTCATCAGAAAGAGAATCTTCATAAGAAGGCATTCCAGATCCGTCAAGACCTGTTGTGAATCCTAAGTAAAGCCTATCAGGCTGGAATCCCATTTTTAGAGCACCGGTAGTAAAATCAAAGGGAATTATCTTGTCTCCCCAGTCGTCTTTGAGTTCATCTGCTTTCGGACCGTCTCCCTTGCCTTCCATTCCGTGACATTCCCAACATTTCATCTTCTTGTAAATCTTTTTACCCTTAGCTACAGAGTCGGGACAGCCAACCCACTTAGGCATTGAAACCTTAATAGGTTCACAGGGTTCTTCCTCTTGCCACCTTTCGGAGAAGGTTTTAATATACTCCACTACCGCTCTTATTTCCTTCTCCGACAGATCCGCGTGTCCGGGCATACCCGCTCTGGGAATTCCATCTCTCACTGTTCTTATAAGATCCTCATCTGTAGGAAGGCAACCACTGGGTGTAGATCTGAACTTAAAAACACCGGAAGTAAAGTCTCTGGGATAAATTGTCCAAACAAGTCCTGTTTTCTCAACCCTGTGGATCACCCCCACAAGACCTTTACCGTCCCCCTTTTCACCGTGACATATAACACACCTGCTCTTATAGACCTTCTCCCCCAGCTTTACCAGCTTAGGATCAGGCTTCCACTCCTCAGCCCTCAGGATACCTGCAAATCCAAGGAGGGCGATAAAAATACTAATTAGAAATCCCACTGTTTTGTGACCGGTCTCCGCCCTCATAAGAACACCTCCTCCTGTGTTTATTAAAAACAAATTTATTATTTTCAGAGTTAAAAATCAAGTAGGACTTTTATTGTCCAATCCTGCAATACCTTATCAGCTCCTTAAGGTTATCGGCGGCTATTCCCATACTTCTTATTTTTCCTTCTCTTATGAGTATAAAAGAAGCGATTCCCACAACTTTACCTTCAACGTTAAGAAGAGGACTACCGCTACTTCCGTAGGAAAGTGGAGCATTTGTGACAATAAACTTTACCTTTCCACCGGGAAAGATTTTTTCCACTTTTCCTTCGGAAAACATGAGTTTACCTCTTCCCGGATAGCCCAATACGTAGATTTCTTCCCCTTCGTGTAAATTTCTAAGATTTCCTAATTTGAGATAAGGCATATTCTCAGCGTTTATTTTAAGAATAGCAATATCCATAATGTCATCAGCACAGATTATACGGCTAAAATAAGCAGAATCTTTAAATATAACGAGGATAGGATTTTTCGGATCTATGTAGCTGTGTAAAACTACATGAAAGCTGGTAACTATATATCCGTTCGGTTTAATGTTAAAACCTGTTCCTTGTATAACAGTCCCTCTTTTTATATCTACGGAGATAATAAGAGCTACAGCAGACAACGCATCTTTGTTCAAAGGGTAACTGTAGGCAAAAGAATACGTTAACAACAGCAGGACTAAGAATCCCTTGAGCCAGCTCTTGACCAAGGTGATTTATCCCGCACCTCCTCAACTTTAAATATATATCCATAAGGATAATCTGGTTGGTAAAGGTGAAACTTATCAAATTCAAAAAGTTTTCTTCCCAGTAGGAGAAATTTATAGTATTCGTTATCTTTATTTACTATTTCAACGGAAGCGTTTACTTGAAAACTTATATACCCTACTCTACCCTCCTCTTCTTTTATACCTGCATAAAGGAGACTGGCTTTAGGATTTTTCCTGAGATTGGCAAGAGTTTTTCCTTCAAAAATTTCAAGACCTCCCAGTTTTGTAGGATCAAAGTTTTCAGTATCGCTGTATAGTTTAAAAAGAGCGTTAACTCTTATACCCCAAGATTCTGACCATTTCATATTTTTGACTCTACTGAGTGTCTCCTGAAACAGTTCTATAAAATACATCAGAAGTTCTTTCCTAGGAAGGAGTCCTATTCCCTTTGCTGTCATATTAACGAATTCTTCTTCCTCTGTCCACGTGGCTACCACCGGAAGGTGAGCGGAAAAGTAAGTGAGGGGTTCTCCTCTCATAATTCTTTTTAAATAATTCCTGCGGGATTCTACAAGCCATTTCATACAATTCTCAGGAATTCTCTTCATTGAAGCTCCTCCTTATTCTTTTTAAAAAGTCTGGTGTTATTTTTCTAATTCCTTCCTCCCGAGCTTTCTGCTCTACAATAGATATGACTATACCCCTGATAAAAAGGGGAATTGATTCCATTCTCTCCTTAGCTTCTTTTGTCCATTCCAGTTTAAAACTTGTTCTTTCCTTTTCCTCTAATACAAGAATATCTTCCTTTCCTTGAGGTTCATAATCACACAGAGGATCCTCCGCCATAATATCTCCAAAGGTGCTGAAAGCTCTTGCTCTACAACCCCCGCAAAGTTGTCTGTATCTACACAGACCGCACTTCCCTCCGTAGGTGTTTTTTCTGAGTTGTTCCAACACGGGTGAGGATTCCCATATCTCTTTAAAGGGTGTATTTCTTATACTACCTACAGAAATCGGCAAATAAGGGCAGGGATATACATTTCCGAAACTGTCTATCCTTACGTAATGCCTACCCGCAGGGCATCCTTTCATACCACCGCCTACAGTTAGTTTTTTCTCAGGAAAGAAACGATACAAATGGGGTGCACACCTTGCTCTTACAAAGATTCTACTTTCCTTAAGGGATATCTCCTGTAGTCTCTTTAAAAGATCTCCGTAAGTATTCACTTTTATAAAACTCTTGGCTGCTCTTCCTGTGCATACTATAAAGAAGAAATTCACCGCCTTGACTCCCAGATCTAAACCGAGTTTCACAAAATCTTCAAGTTGATCCGCATTTTGATCTGTAAGAGTTACATTCATCTGGGTCTCAATTCCTACCGCTTTTGCAATTTTTAAAGCCTCAATAGCACGTTTCCATAAGCCGGGAGAACCTCTGAAGTTGTCGTGGAAGTTCGGATTTACCGAATCTACACTAACACTTATTCCCTTAAGTCCATTTACTTTAAGGATCTCAGCCTTTTCTAAGGTAAGGAATCTACCGCTTGTTCCCAATACGGTTATGAATCCGAGATCAGAAGCAAGAGCTACTATACTGTCTATATCCTCTCTTAGGAGTGGTTCTCCTCCTGTTATGATAAGCATAGCTTGGGAATTGAAGACAGCAAGATTCCTTAAAATTCTTTCCATTTCTGAAAAAGGAAGATCTTCACTTCTAAGTTTTGCTTCCATAAAGCAATGAGGGCAGGAAAGATCACAGCGATCTGTTACACTTAAAGAAATAAGGAAAGGTTTTAGAGCTATACTTTCCATTCAGAGCTTCCCCCTGATTCACCAACAAATACACTAACGGGGGAATATCTGGCTACATTCTCCGCCACAGATCCCAGATCTAATCCTTCATCATAGTGTCTGCCAGTTTTTCCAACAAAGAGTAGGTCTATTCCAGCTTGTGTTACATAGTTGCATATACTTTCATAGAGATACCCTTCTACTACAGAACTTACAATCTTACCGTTGAACCCTTCAGATTTTAAAAGAGCAGATCCTTTATTAAGGATAAGTTCCCCTACTCTTTTGAGTCCTTTATCTATAAACTCATCGTGCAATCTCTCCTGTTCTTGAGATTTGAAGGAAAAGCCCTTTACGTGATACATAAAACGCTTTAGCTTGTCAAAGATAAATCTGTGAAGATTTGTATCAAAAACGTAAAGAAGGTGAAGCTCAGAATCAAAAAACTCCGCAAACTTTACAGCCTGCTTTAGTATTCCAAAAGAAGTTTCACTTCCGTCTAAAGCTACCGCAATTTTTTTAAAATCAGAAGAGTTCTTTACCACCAAAACATTACGGGGAAAGAATCTTAATACTCTAAGGCAGGTGCTTCCAAGATAACCTTCCTTTACTTTGTTAAACCCGTAAGCTCCTATAACTATAAGGTCAACCGATTCCTCGTAGGCTACCTTGAGCAAAGCGGAGTAGTTCTTTCCTTCTCTTACAATACATCTGTAAGGTATGCTGTGTTTACTGTAAAGATCTTTATAAGGCTCAAGATAGGAAAGTGAAATCTTCTCCATGGCTGTTCTCATAAGCTCATCATGAAATTCCCTTTGTTTAGCTAAAAACTCCTCTTTGTATTTTTCAGGTAAAATAGGTTCCATAATTCTGAAAGCCTTTTCGTGAAGCCGAACGTTGTAGCCGTGAAAACCTATAACTTCCGCTTTAAATATATCCGCAACTCTTGCGGAAATCTCAGCAACTTCCCGTGAGATAGGACTGTTGTCTATAGCAGCTATGATTTTTTTCATCGCTTTCCATTATAACAACTCCTTGTGAAGTTTCTTATGTTGTTTACAATTAATTTAATAACGTAGGGCGGTTAGCTCAGAGGGAGAGCGCCATCCTCACAAGATGGAGGTCGGCGGTTCAAGTCCGCCACCGCCCATTAATTCTTACAACACCGAAAAGTAAACACCTTCTCTTATTTTTAATACATTGTGATGTTTACCCGTATCTTCCATAAGCAGTTCTTCAGAAGTCAGCTCTTCTTTCAACTTATCAGCTACTTCAAACACTTCAGAAGGTAACCTTTCTTCTCCATCAAAGGGAAGAATTTGTGAAAACTCTTCAATCAGTATATCTTCTACTTTTTGAAGTGTGGGAAAAATACCTATTTCTCTTTCCACCCACGATATGTTCTCCTCAAGGATAGAAGTCAACATCTTTTTAGATTCTTCAGGAACGTTGAAAAGGGAAGCCATTAAAGAGCAGTTGAATCCAAGGAGTAAATTTCCTACAAAGACAAAAGATCCACCTATATCACCCGCCCCCTGTCCGCTTATCTTTTTTTCACTTCCCTTGACAACAATATCACTGATAGGCTTATACTTCACCTCTATACCAAGTCTTTTATAAGTTCTAATTACCGGTGTTGAGAATTTCCTACAAGCGTCTTCCACCCTGAAAGGTAGATAAGGAGATCCCCTTTTTATTATTAACTGATAGAAAATTTGATCTTTATCCAGAAGAACTGCACCCCCTCCTGTTTCTCTGCGAATTACAGGAATTCCGAGATCACGACATAAATCCACCCTTAGAATCTTAGGAACAGTATCGGAAAATCCGACGCTGATAAAGGTTTCCTCTGGAGATACTATCAGCAAACCTTCGTATCCTAAGCGAGCAAGTGCGTGGAAAAGAGTTACAGATCTTAGATTACCTTGCTTACCAGCTTTGTAAATCTTCATTTTCCTTAAGAAAAACTCTCCACCGCGGAGGTGAGAGGCAGGAAGAACAGCCAAGAGAGGAAATATCGTAAATTTTAAAAACCTTAGGATTAGAAGGTATATGCACAAAGATAAATACGGTATTCTTGCCGAGAGTAGTGAAGTCTTTCTTCCAATTTTGAACTTGACTGATTAATTCCTTTAACTTCTCCACTGCAGATTCTCTGCTGAAAACTTCTCTTTTGTTTTCTTTAAGATCTTCAAAAATCCATTCTCCGTCGGGGAGTTTATTAAGTATTTCAACAGCTTGCTGTTCGTTAGAAATTCCGTAAAATCTCATTAAATTTCTCTTTTATTTATCATAAGAGCTATTTCCTTTGCAAAATAAGTTATTATCATATCCGCTCCAGCTCTTTTTATGGAAAGGAGAATTTCCAAAGCCACCTTCTTTTCGTCTATCCAACCCAATCTTCCTCCAGCTTTTACCATGGAATACTCACCACTTACATTGTAAGCACATACAGGCAGAGGGAGTGACTTTCTAACATCGGAAATTACGTCCAAATAAGAAAGAGCAGGTTTCACCATCACTATATCCGCTCCTTCAAGGGCATCTATCAGCACTTCCTTCAAAGCTTCTCTCCTATTGGCGGGATCCATCTGATATCCTCTTCTATCTCCGAAGGAAGGTGCGCTTTCCGCTGCTTCTCTGAAAGGACCGTAGAAGGCAGAGGCGAATTTAGCAGAGTAAGCCATGATAGGAATATGGGAAAAGCCTTCCTCATCAAGGGCTTCTCTTATTGCCTTTACCATACCGTCCATCATTCCTGAAGGTGCTACCATATCCGCTCCGTTTTTTGCGTGAGAAACAACCTGTTTTTTAAGATTTTCAAGAGTAGCGTCGTTATCTATATCGCCGTTTTTTAAAACCCCACAATGACCGTGAGTGGTGTATTCGCAGAAACACACGTCGGTTATAAGATACATATCTGGAACTTCTTTTTTAAGTTTACGCAGAGCTTTTTGAATTATTCCCTCATCACTCCAAGTATCAGATCCAATATCGTCTTTTTTTTCAGGAATCCCGAATAGGATAACCGCTGGAATTCCAAGATCTCTAATCTCTTTAACCGCATCTACTACTTTGTCCACGGAATACCTGTAAATACCGGGCATAGAAGGTATTTCTTCAACTATATTCTCACCGTAACGGACAAAAATAGGACATATAAGATCTTCTAAGGTGAGAGCAGTTTCTCTAACAAGTTTTCTTATATTCTCACCCTTTCTTAATCTTCTCGGTCTGGAGTAAGGAAATTTGAAAAACATCATAAGATAAAATTATATCAGGATAGCGGTTATACTATAGGATTCCATGGAAACGGAGCAGGTATCCGTAAAAGAAGCTATTGTGCTTGGAATAGTAGAAGGATTAACGGAATTCTTACCAGTATCCTCAACTGGTCATCTAATACTTACGGTTCATATCTTGGGAATACCCCATACAGAGTTTATCAAGAGTTTTGAAATATCCATTCAGCTCGGTTCAATAATGGCTATTCTGTTTCTTTACAAAGAAAGATTTGTAAGAGATTACGAACTGTGGAAAAGAATAGTATTTGCTTTTATACCCACAGGTGCAGTAGGCTTTGTCCTTTACAAACTTATTAAAGAACATCTGATAGGAAATGATTTAATAGTAACGGTTAATCTTTTTGTAGGAGGTATAGTTCTTATATTAGCTGACAGGCACAGTAATCGTTTCAAAGGGTTTGAAGACGTAACTCAGATGCCTCTTTGGAGAGTTTTTATTATCGGTTTATTTCAATCTATAGCTGTTGTTCCCGGTGTTTCGCGATCAGGTGCTACAATAATAGGCGGTATGTTCATGGGTTTATCCCGCAAAAGTGCCGCTGAGTTCTCTTTTATACTGGCTGTTCCTACAATGTTCGCCGCTACAGGTTACGATCTTACCAAAAGCGGAGCTTCCTTTTCAGCGGAACAATGGAAACTGCTTACCCTTGGATTTTTAACCGCCTTCATTACGGCTTTTTTTACCGTTAAAACCTTCATAAGCTTCTTAGAAAAACACGGTTTTACTCTCTTCGGTATTTATCGGATACTTATATCTTTTATCTACGGTAGTATCTTTCTTTTATGAAAAGAGCTGTCCTTCTCACAGGTGCAAAGAGGATAGGTTACGAAATAGCTAAGAGTCTACTACAAGAAGGTTATAATCTGAGTATTGTTTACAGAAAACCTTTCAAAGGTATGTCCGATTTAAAACTATTCGCTTTAAAATCAGGTTCTAAGATTCTTTTCCTAAAAGCGGATTTAGAAAATCCTTCCTACTGGGAAAGCATAGTAGAAAAAACCTTCAGAAAGTTTAACAGAATTGATGCTTTTCTTCATCTTGCCTCTCCTTATAGAGAAACACCTATTAAGAGTTTAAAACTGAGTGACCTTAAGGAACACATTACTCCGACAGCAGAGTCTTTCTTTTTTCTCTCCCTTTACTCCTTTAAAAAAATGCTTCTGAATAAGGGATACGTTAAGGGTAGAATTATTGCCTTTGGGGATTGGGCTGTAGATCATACACCTTACAGAAACTTCAGTGCCTATTTTCTTTCAAAGGGATCTCTTCACAGCGCTGTGAAAATACTTGCAAAAGAGTTCGCTCCCGAAGTTTTGGTAAACTGTATTGCTTTAGGACCTACTTTAAAAGCGGAAAACTTGAGCGAAGAAGAGTGGAACAGAATTCTTTTAAATACTCCTTTACGCCGTGAAGTAGCTATAAGAGATATTGTATCCCTTACTCTTTTCCTTCTAAAGGCGGAAAGTATAACAGGTGAAATAATAAAACTTGACGGGGGAAGACATCTGAGTGGTTCTGGAACTTAAAAATACTATTTGTTGTTTTTCATAGCTTTACGTATCTTATCTTCTATAAGATCCTTATAGTAGAGCTTTTCTTTTTTCATTTTCTCTATCTCCATTTTAAGATCGTGAGTCATAGGGTGGTGTCTTTCCAGCTTGGCTATGTCTTTGTCCAATTCATCGTGTCTATCTTTCCACTGGCGGAATTCTCTATCCTGTTCGTAGAGTTTTTTTACAATCTCTTCCCTTTTCATAACACGTCCCCCCTTCTGGGTCTGAAGACTATTAAACCACATAGGGAAAAGAAATATCCCAGTAAAAGTGAAGATAGATTTCCTGCAAAAAGAAAGAACAAAAATCCTATCGCAAAGGGAATACACAGAGATACCCAGCTCCAAAAATACCGCCTTACAGCGGTATAACTCCACAAATTCTGTGTTGTGCTTACGGGAAACTTCTTTTTTCTTACAAGGAAAGCAATACCCCAACTCAGCAAAGCGGAAATCACCTGTAAGGTGTAAACGTATAAAACCAACTTGTAAGAGACAGGAAGAGAGAAAAATGGATAAAGAGCAATACAGATTGCAAGTAAAACGGAGATGAACCCTATAAAGACTGCATTTAGCTGAACTGCTCTTCTTACAAAAACTTCACTTCTTTTACCGGAAGTTCCCTGAGCCATAGAAATTCTTCCCTTCTTGGACCTGTGGAGAGCATTATTACAGGAACACCTGTAAATTCCTCTATAAAACGTATGTAATTTTCAGCTTCCGCGGGTAAGTCCTTAGGAGTTTTAATACCCTTTGTGTTTTTAAGCCAACCTTTAAGTGTTTCATATACAGGTTCTATCCTTTTAAGAGTCTCAGCAGAAGAAGGGAAATAGTCTATTTTGCTTCCTTCGTATTCGTAAGCAACGCAGACTTTAATCTCCTCAAAACTGTCAAGAACATCAAGCTTGGTAAGAATTAAACCGTCAAGACTGTTAACTCTAACAGCGTATTTAAGAGCTACAAGATCAAGCCAACCGCATCTTCTTGGTCTGCCTGTAGTAGAACCGTATTCCCCACCCGCGATTCTGAGTTTTTCACCTTCTTCACCTGTAAGCTCCGTAGGGAAAGGTCCTCCACCTACTCTTGTGGTGTAAGCTTTAGCAACCCCTATCATATAAGCGTCTGCAAAGAACTTAGGAGGCAAACCTGTCCCGTTGGACAGTCCGAGAGCGGAAGAATTAGAGGAAGTTACATAAGGATATGTTCCCATATCAACATCAAGCATTGTTCCTTGTGCACCTTCAAAGAGCATGCTCTTCTCAGCTTCAAGAAGAAATCTGGAAACATCACACACCATATCTTTGTATTTGTAATACTTCACTAAGGTGTTCTCAAAAATCTTTTCTACATCTAAATCATGGCTTTCACAAAACACTTTTTCGCAGATGTCTTTTACAAAAGCTACGTTTTCCTCCACAAGGGAATGAAATCTTTTTTCATCTTCAAGATCTACCATACGTATGCCTTTTCTGCCGAATTTGAACATATAAGCGGGTCCTATTCCACGAAGTGTAGTTCCTATACCTTTTTTCTTTTCAAAGAGTCTGTCCAAAAGCTTGTGGTATGGCATTACAAGATGAACTCTATCGCTTATATAAAGTCTGTTTCTGTATAAGATTCCCTTTTTTTCAAGATCTGTAAGCTCGCTGTCAAGAACATCAAGATCTACTACCATTCCTTGAGCTATTACACCTGTTACATGAGAGTGTAAAATACCCGTCGGAAGTATATGAAGTATAAATTTACTGTTGTTAACTAATACCGTATGACCTGCATTACTACCTCCCTGATATCTGACAGTTATTTCAAAGTTCTCGGAAAGAAGATCCACTATCTTACCCTTTCCTTCATCTCCCCATTGAGCACCGAGAATGACAAGTTTTCTGACCATTGAACTATTCTAAATAGCCTGCTTCTATACCTATGCAAGCATTGTAAATAAACTCTATTTTCTCCTTATATTTTTTTACAATTTCCATATTTTCCGATCCCGGTTGAAACCATACAACAGAAGCTCCTATTTCTATAGCCTCTGATACAATTGGTTCTATGTGAGCGGGATTTCTGAATACATTAACTATATCAACTTTTTCAGGTATCTCTTTAAGGGAAGGGAGAACTTTTATTCCCATGATCTCAGTGCCAGCGTATTTTGGATTTACAAAGTAAACTTTATGCTTACCTTTTCTGAGCAACTTTTCTGTAGTGAAAAAAGAGGGACGCTGTGGGTTGGGAGATATTCCAACAACCGCTATAACTTTCGCTGTTTTAAGTTTTTCAAGAGCCTCTTCTTTATGAGCAACTTCGGACATAAGTTTTTATTATATCAAGAGTAATCCTCCGCCAAGCTGTCTAGAAGAGGAAGAATTTGAAGGAGATTACTCTTGGCTTCTAAAAGATCTCTTCTTATAACTTCGTAGTTATCTCCCAAAAGATAATAAAGGTTTAAAAGAGTTTCCTTGTTATCCGCATCACAGATAAGCTTTTCAAGATTTTTTCTTATTCTGTAATTTAGATCCAACAAGCAGTGTTGTGATACCTTATCTGATACAACCAGAGATTTCAAAAGCTCTATCAGCTCTCCTAATTCCTCCTTTTCTTCTTTTTCCATACCTGCTCCCCCCGCTTGAGAATTTTAGCCGATATAAAATTATAATAAAATTTCACATTTTTTTCACGATAAGTATAAAAGTATTAAGTGTTAAAAATTCAAAGGGAGGTATGTATCATGAAGCACTTCTACGAATCTTTTTCCCACACTGAAAGGCTCAATCGGCAAAGAGGTTTCACGCTGATTGAGCTGTTGGTAGTCATTGCTATAATTGCTATTCTGGCAGCCATTGCAATTCCGCAGTTCGCAAAGTATAGAATGCGGGCTTTTAACAGCGCTGCGGAATCGGACTTGAGAAATCTCGCAACAGCTCAAGAAGCTCTTTTTGCGGAGAATATGATTTACGGTATAACTGAAGACGGTAATACACTGCCTGGATCTGGAACAACTGGAGGAAACGGAGCCATAGTAGATGGTCCAGTTCCCGCAGCAACGGAAACACAGGCAGGAGCGTTGATAACCGCGACTATCCCCGGCGCAGCACAAAACGTTGGTATAGGTATAGCGGTTAGTAATAACGTTGACATTCAGGCTAATACACCGGCAAATGATCTGAGCAACTACGTAGCAATAGCTCACCACAATCAAGGAGATACTGCATACGGTAAGGATTCAGACTCTACTGCCATATACAGGTGTAAAGACGACGCTTTTGTGGGAGATGCTGCCGCAAGTTTACCAGTAGCAGCGCCAGCACCTATTGCCAACTCCGACGATTTCAACGGAGTGAACTGTGGTGGAGATCTTGGTTGGGTAGCTCAGTAATTTAACTGCCCCCTTTGCGGGGGCTTTGATTAAAATTCTAATTGATGTCTCTTTACGATCTGATTATAAAAGGTGTTCTCATTGCGCAAGGAAACCGAATAGCAGATATAGCTATTAGTGATGGAGTAATAAAAAAGATAGAACCAGATATAAAAGAAGAGGCAAAAGAGAAAATCTCAGGAAAGGGTAAGCTTGTTATACCAGCTTTTGCCAACATGCACACTCATGTGCCTATGACTCTCTTCAGAGGCTTAGGAGCTGATCTTCCCCTTATGGATTGGCTTCAAAAGATTATCTGGCCCCTTGAAAAAGAATTTGTTTCCCCTGATTTTGTGAAAATCGGAACAGAGCTGGGTGTTCTTGAGATGATCAAATCAGGAACAACTCTTTTTATAGATATGTATTTTTTTGAAGAAATGGTGGGAGAAGTGGTGGAATCCGCTGGTATAAGAGCGGGTTTAGGTTTCGGAATTTTGGACTTTCCTACAAAAGTTGCTAAAACACCAGATGAATATATAAAAAAAGCAAAGAAATTTGCTGAAAATATAAAAGATCATAAAAACGTGTTTCCGGTTATCTGCCCTCATGCACCCTATACTTGCTCAAAAAACACCTTACTAAAAGCGAAAGAGCTTGCTCAAGAGTTGAATTTATTGATTCACATACACGTAGCAGAAACACAAACTGAAGTGGAAAGGATAAGGGAAGAGTTCGGGAAAACACCTGTAAGGTATCTTAACGATATAGGTTTTCTCGGTGAAAATGTTCTTTGCGCTCATATGGTATGGCTTGACGCAGAAGAGATAGACATAGTAAAGGAAACAAATACCGCAGTGGTTCACTGTCCGGAAAGCAATCTTAAGTTAGCTTCCGGTATAGCACCTGTGCCGGCTTACTTGGGAAAAAACCTTAGGATTACCTTAGGAACAGACGGCTCCGCTTCTAATGATAACCTTGACATGATGGAAGAAATGGCAACAATGGCAAAGCTTCACAAGGGAACATCTATGAATACGTCCGCTATAGACGCAACAACCGCTTTAAAAATAGCCACGGAAAACGGTTTTTCCTGTGCCGGTATAAAGGCAGGGAGAATTGAAGAAGGATATGAAGCGGATTTAATACTGATAGATACTGATTGTCCCCATCTTACACCTTTATACGATCCCGTAGCTCAAGTGGTATATTCTGCAAGATCGTCGGATATAGATACAGTAATATGCAAAGGAAAGGTAATAATGGAAAATAAAGAGGTTAAAACCTTAGATGAAGAAAGAATTCTAAGAGAAGCTCAAACATGGGGAGATAAAATTAAGAATTTCATTACAAAGCATTTCACAAGGGATTAATAAAAACCTCCGCTTTGTCCAATTCTCTAAGGACTCCGACTATTGTGGAGGGCTTTATACCCGGCACCGTGACAAGAGCGTTTAACAAAAGCTCTACTGTGAAAGGAGGTTCAACGTAAAGATCCGTAACTTTTCCGCCTTCAACTGTTGAAAATCTACCGAGATCCTCCGCAAATTTATCCGCAATATTTTTCTCTTCATTGTTCATTACATAAATAAGCGCTTTGTTCAAAATCTCTAATGCATATTCCCTGCGAGATACGGGCATAAAATCAAGACCAGTCTTTATATCTCTCAAAGTATTAACCGTATCTACAAAATCACTATAAGGAAGCCCGTATCTGGGAAGAACCGTAGAAACCTTCACATCGGCAAACCTGTTCATAAGGGAGTTTAAAACATCTCCACAAGGCATGTATATTCTGTGATACAGCCTTATTTCCTCTTTTAGATTTGTAGATTTTTCGTTAAAAAGAGAACTGAAAAGTTCTGGAGTGAACAGATATCCTGTTTCCTCTTCATAGAGACAAAATCCCCCTACGGAAGGTGAAAAGTTGACAGGTATAAAACGGAGTCTGTGTCCCGTAGCAATGGTTACATTATAAGAGGGAAAATCTTCAAAAGTTCTTATCCTGCCGGATTTACAACCTGATTCTGAAAGACATCTTTTAACGGAGTAATCGGTAATAAACTGAACCTTGGTTTTCTGCTCGGAAAGGATAAAAGTGTTGTAAAGGCTGGCAAGTTCTCCTGTAAGGAGTATAACTGCGTCTAAGCTTTCCAAACTGAAAAGAGTATCTTCTACAAGATTTCTTACACTGCTCCACTCATCAAGAGTTCCTATGTTTATTAAAAGAGCAACTCTTTTGTCCCTTCCTTCGTATATCCTCAGATACACATTCTTTAAAAGAACGGGAACCGAAGCGAACTTTGATACTCTGTAGAGATTTTCTTCTACTTCTTCAACAGGTTTGAACTCTTTGAGAACCTTCTCCCCTTCTGAAAGAACCACACGTATAGGTTTGGCTTTTTCTATAAGATTTTGAATAAAATCCTTGGTGTCTTTAAATCTCTGCTCCAATTCGATTTCTTCGTAATCCTTTACGTTTACAGAAACACTCTCAGATTCCAGAATGCTGAGAATTCCATCAAGAGTGCAGTCCAAACCCAAGATTTTTCCTTCATACATCAGTATATTACAATCGGTGCTGTCCGATACTTCCACTAAAACCGTTTTTTTGCTGTTAGAAAGCTTAATAAGGGTATTAAGCAATCCGAGTTGAGAAGCTTCTTCTGGACCTAATTTGTGTAAGTAGCTTAATCTGTTCAGAAGTTCCAAAGGGTTAAAGGGTTTTCTTATAAAATTAAGTTCGGAAAATCCTACACTTCTGAGTTTTCTTTCTTCCTCTTCTCTGTCTATGAAGAAAAAAGGTAATGCTATTTTATCCTCTTTCCACGCATTGAGCCATGCCTTTACGTCCGCGTGATTTATCATGACAATGTCTACATCTGTAGAATATATGAGATCAGAGAACATTTTCTCATTAGCAGCTATAAGTAGCTTGTGTCCCGTTACATTGAAGATATCTCCTAAGAGGGGAAATATTTCCCTATCTTTGTCAAGCAGAAGTGCTTTTACAGCCATTACTCTATCTCCTTCTTCTTTGCAGCTGTTTCAAGTAGATTCAGCTGTTCTCTAAGGGTGTTAATTGATTGGATAACCATAAAAAAGGAATGTTCTACTTTAAGCAAAGCTGATTGAAAAGAAGGTTCATCGCTTAAAAGACGCAGTTCTCTGAATTTTCTGTAAAACTCATCAATTTCTGTTCCCCACTCTAATAAACGAATAACCACTTCCCTTGAAAGCTTTAAAGCTTCCTCTTTGCTTTTTGCCATTCCTTCCCCCTAAGGTAAAATTTATTTGCCCGATTTTTCTATAGCCACTTCTCCTCCCATACCTATTCTGAGTAAGTCCTTGTTCCCTTTAACGATTTTAACCTTAAGAGGAATTCTCTGAACCACTTTTGTAAACTCGCCGGCGGTTATATCTCTCGGAATAAGGGCAAATTTAGACGCTACCGCTCTTCCTATTTCTTCCACTACTCCTTCAAACTTCTCATCGGGAAAGGCGTCTATTTTTATGAAAACCCTGTTACCTTCCTTTACACCACGGAGTTTGGTTTCCTCCAATAAGACAAGTAAATAAATATCCTTAGGATCGTAAAGAGCATAGACAAATTGTCCCTGCCTTATTACCTCTCCTACACTTACGAACCTCTTAAGCACATAGCCTTCTACAGGGCTTTTAAGGATTGTTTCCTCTATCATATTTCTTAAATCTTCCTCCTTTTTCTCAAGAGCTTCCAATTCCTTTTTAAGAGCTTCGGTTTTTTTATCCAATTCCCTTAACTGCTCCAGCTTTGCTAAAAGCACATCTCTCTCTTTAAGAGCTATTTTGTAATTCATTTTAAGACTTTCTTTTTTTCTCCTGAGAACTTTAAGCTCTGTTTCAACTTTTTCAAATTCTCTTAAAGGAATAACTCCTTTTTTGTGTAAATCTTCCAAGCGCCTTTTATCTCTTGAAAGCTGATCTATCTTAGCTGAAAGAGCTTCTATCTCCTTAGCGAGAGCTAAAGAGTTCATGCGGGCGATTTCAATTCTCCCAAGGATCTCCTTCTTTAAGGTTCTTTTTTTCTCTATTAGAGCTTCTATTTCTTTTTGCAGACGCTCTTTGTGTTTTTCTATCTCTTGCAGTTTTAGCTTTAAATCTCTGTCTTCAATTTTGGCAAGAGGTTCTCCTTTTCTAACTCTTTCTCCTTCTTCTTTAAAGAGTTTCACTATACGACCGTTCAGTCTTTTATAGGCTACTTTTGTGAAAGAATCACTTTCCACAAAAACTGCGTTGGTTATAGCATGTGTAATTCTGTAGTGTATCCATTTTCCTCCAATTACAGAAAGCACTGCACCAACACCGAGAAAAAGGAAAAGTCCTAAGATTCTAAAACGCTTCATACCCTACAACCTTATTAAGTTTAAACACTTTCAAAATCAACTCATAACGGTTCATCTTGAGGGTTCTCTCCGCCGTTGTAAGGTAGCTCTGAGCGTCAAGAATTTCCCTGTTTGTTCCCAAACCTGCCTTATACTTCTCCTTTGCTATTCTCAAGTGTTCTTTCGCCGATTTGAGTTGTTCTTCCGCTAACTTTATTTTCACTTTTACAGCTTTTATATCTTCAAGGACTGTTTTCAGTTCAAGAAGTGTTCTTCTTCGGGTTTCTTTATACCTTTCAATGGCTTGCCTGTAAATTAGACGGCTTATTTCAAGAGATCGGAATCTTCTAAAACCGCTGAACAAGTTCCAGTGCAAAGCTAAGGAAACCGCATATCTGTCTTTCGGAAATAGATCTGACTCTTCCGTCCTTTGAAAGAAAGCGGATAAGATCAAACGAGGAAAAAAGTAAGAACGCGCTAAATCTATTGATTTTTCAGCTACGGTGATTTGCTGATTCAGATAAAGCAGAAGAGGTTTTTTCTCCACACGAGAAAAAGTTTGCTCAATTTCTTCATAGGAGATTTCTTTGTAATCGGTAAGTTCCTCCACTTCATTAACCTTTTCTCCTATTAAATAGGAAAGATAATTTAAAGCTTTCTTATAATCAGCCTTAGCGGAAGCTAACTTTTCTCTTGCTTCGTATAACTTTACGTTTGTCTCAAGTATATCTTTGTAAGCTACTACACCTTCTCTGTAAAGCTCCTTTACATCTTCAAGATGGGCTTTTATACTCTGTATATTTTTTTCATGAATTTCTACCGCAGCTTTCGCCATTAGGGCTTTTACATAGGCTTCTCTTACTTTGTAGAGTATTTGCTGCTTTTTCTCTTCCACCAAGTATTTGTAAGATTTCTCTGTGATTTTTTTGATCTCGTATTCTTCAATGGAAGAAGGATTGTAAATTTCCTGAAGAATCTGGAGAGTGAACTTAGGATAGCTTTCACGTTGAAATACAAACTCCCGAGGCGGAAAAGAGGGAAAGTTGAAGGCAAAGCTTTGCTTTTTGGAGAGAGTGTAAGATACTTCTATATCCGCACGTGGAAGGAATCTGCCAAAGTGTTCAAGTTTTTCAAGATGTTTCTTATCCAATTCTATCATCTCTATTTTCAACTGCTCAAAGTTCTCCAACGCTTTTCTTTCAGCTGTTTTAAGTGATATGCCGAAAGACAGAGAAAGAAATACTAAGAGAAAACACCAACTTCCTTTAAAACTTCTATCCATTTTGATGAAACCTCTTTGTTGCTTAGTATCAGCATTTCTATAAAATGACGGGCTGTTCCTAAGAGAATATGAGCTTTTATCTCGCTTTTTGACAGTCCTAAGAGTTCAAGGGATTCCTGAGTCTTTCTTAAGAAGATTTCCTTACTCTCCTTGTAAAATTTTTGAAATTCTGCACTTGTGCATATAGCTTCAAAAAATAAGATCTTTGCAAGTTCCCTCTCCTTTATCATGAGATCAAAGGTTCTTAGGAAAAGCAAAACTTTTCCTTGTTCTGAATTTCCTTCCCTTATAAGGGATATCCCATTTTCCATAAGGGATAGAAGTTCTTCTTTGACGGTTTCCAGAAGGCTGAGAAGGAACTTTTCCTTACTTTCAAAGTAGAGATAAAAAGTGCCGTGAGCAAGTCCCGCTTTTTCTGTTATATCGGAAACCCTTGCACAGTGAAAGCCTTTTTCATAAATAACTTTTTTTCCTGCTTCTACCAGTTTTTCTCTGGTTTTTTGTGACTGACTCATCAGTTAGATAATATACCAGAAAAAGATTACTCTTCTCTGAGCCAGATTTTTAAAAGAGCTGCTACCTTTTTGGGTTCCTTACGGGCTACTTCTGTAACTGTTTTGACAGCTGCTATTTCTTTGGCGGTTTCTCTGAGTGCCTCCGCACCTACAATAGCGGGTATTTCCTCCTTAGGAGGTGGAGCTTCTACAGGGACGGGTTTGGGCTTTCTTCTTAAAAAGCGAATAAGGGTAAACAAAAGCAGTAGGGTTATAACCGCTCCCACTACCACTGGAATTAGAAGTTTTTTCCACAGCGGTTGCGGAGGAATTTCTTCCGTTATCGGAGACGGTTTTTCAAAGGGAATTGCTACAACGGAAAGAGTATCACCTCTGGTAGGATTCAACCCAGCGGAGGCGAAAACTATCTTTTCTACTTTTTCCGTATCAATATTCTTTAATGAGCTGTTAACTATAACTCCTACGCTTATGCGTTTTATCTTAAGAGTAGGATCTACAGAAACTATTTCTTTTTTACTGACTTCGTAATTTGTAATGGTTTCTTTTTTTTCCGTAAGAGTTCCTGTCTGCCCTTGCACAGCACCAGTAGCGGGGGGGATATTAGCGGTTGCACCCGGCACACCGCCCGGTGCTATTCCTGTAACTTTTTCCTTTTTCTTTTGCTCACTTACAACAGCTGTTTTATCGGGATCGTATATTTCTTCCCTTTTTTGAATTTTGGAAAAATCCAATTCCGCTGAAACCCTAACCTTTACATTACCAACCCCAAAGGCGGATTCCAAAGCACTTTGGATTTTCCTTTCAAGCCGTCTTTCAAAGTCCGATCTTATCCTTAGCTGTTTATCGGAAACAGCTTCTTCGCCTTCTTCAAGAGCGGCGGTAAGATTTCTTCCTTTGTCGTCTATGACTACCACGTTTTCAGGTTTGAGATTCTCCACACTGGCAGCTACTAAATTTCTTATAGCTGATACCTGTTGAGGACTCAAATCAGCACCCGCTTTAAGCTTTACAAAAACAGAGGCACTTGGTTCTTTTTCATCTCTTAGGAATAAAGACTTCTCCGGTAGAGCAATGTGAACTCTTGCATCTTCTATACTACGAAAACGCAGAATTGTCCTTACAAGTTCTCCTTCCAAGGCTCTTTTGAAATTAACCCTCTGTTGAAACTCGGAAATACCTATTCCGCTTTTATCAAACAGCTCGTAACCTATAATTCCTTTACTGGGAATACCTTTTGCTGCAAGCTTGAGTCTTATATCTCTTAACTCGTTTTCCGGAACCAGCACTGTTCTTCCGTCTCTTCCTATTTTGTAAGAAATTCCTTCTTTATCAAGCTCCGTCAGTATTGCGTTCATATCTTCAGGGCTTAATCCCGTGTAAAGAACAGAGTATTCGGGCTTGAGTCCGTAAAGAAGTAAAGTTATTAACAGGGATATAAGAACAGCAGGACCTATTACAATAAGGATTTTTTGGGAAAGCGGAAGGTTTGCAAATCTTTCCTGAAGATTTTTAAGAAACTCTTTCAGGTCAGCCATCTTACACTTGCATTCTCATGAGTTCCTGATAACCCTCCAGCAACTTGTTACGGATTTCAATAAGAAGGTTAAGAGCTACTCCCGCTTTTTCAAATTCTATAACCATTCTGTGAAGGGGAATATCCTCTCCCCTGAGAACTGCTTCCCTTATTTCCTTAGCCTTCCCCTGCTGAGCGTTAACCCACTCTAAGAATTCTTTAAGGGTATTTGCAAAATCCTGTGCAGATTCTACTTTCTTTCCTTTTTCCTTTAAAAAGTTTTCAAATAAAGGTAAATTTATATTACCTATCTCCATAGCTCTATTACTCTGTTTGCCATTTCCTTAGTCATATTAAAAGCGTTTAAATTAGCTTCATAGCTTCTAACAGCGGATATCATATCAACCATTTCCCTTGCAAGATCTACGTTAGGAAGCTGAACAAAACCATTAGCGTCCGCTCTTGGATTTTCAGGATCGTAAATTAATCTAAAGGGTGCATCTGATTCTCTAATAGCTTCTACGGAAACGGGGATTTCCCCTTTATCTACTCTTTTGGGATCATAGACCGCTCTGAATACTACTTCCAGTTTTCTAAAGGGTTCTCCAGTGTTTTTATAAGATTCGTAATTTGCAAGATTAGAAGCTATAGTGTTCATTCTTATACGCTGAGCATACATACCGGAGGCGCTTATTTCAAAAGCACGAAATAGATCGTTCATCTTTTACCTCCCCTTATTACTTTGTTGAGTTTGTTAAAACTACCGGTGATCATTTTCATATAAACTTCGTAAGCGATTCTGTTTTGGGCAAGCTTTGCCATTTCCTCTTCCAGACTTACGTTGTTTCTATCGTTTCCTATAAGATTTCTTTTAAGCTCAATAACTTTAAAATCTTCTTTATGAGAATAAGTTATATGTTTGGGATTTGTTCTCTTCAAGGGTATTCTATTCAACTCTTTTAAAAAGGTTAAATCCTTAGCTCTGTAGTTTGGAGTATCAGCATTAGCTATATTGCTCAGCAGGATTTTATGACGCTTCCAAGTAAAATCCACATAAGGTTCAAGCTTTTTTACACTTTTAAAAATATCCATATCAGCTTCCCCATAAGGTGAGTATAACCCTGCTCCATATATTATCTTTTTCTTTCGCTCTTTTTACAACCTGTTTTAACGTTTGTTGATCTCTGGAAGTTTCAGCTATGACCGCTAATCTGAATAAAGCCCACCAGTATTCCTCCGAGTTTTCATCAGCTTTGTGAAGTATTTTTTTGTAGAATTCCTCGGCGGTGGTTATATTACCTTTTGTGTATAAGAGATCCGCAATTCTCAAATACAGAGGAACAGCGTAGGAACTAAATCTAGGATCTTCAAAGTTAACTTCTTTCGCAATTCTAACCATCAAAGGAAGATCTGATTTCAAATAAGCTATGAGAAGAGTTGCTTCCTTTCTGTCCCTATCCTTAAGGAATTTCTGCGCTTCCTTGAGAATTCTTAGAGAATCTTTTAACTTGTTCCTTATTAAATACAATTTACCTTTCAAAAAGAGTTGTATTCCTCTATCCTCTAAGTGTGGTAATATCTTCTGCGCATCTCCATCTCCTAAGAAAACAAGACTCCTTGCAAGGAGTTCAAGACTTTTTTGATCACCGAACACTTTAAGAAAATTCTTCGGATTTACTTTATAAAGACGAACTATAAGAGAGGCGGATTTTCTATTGTAATAAGAGAGTTCTCTTAGTTTATTCCTGAGTTTATAAACAAACTTCTTAAAAGAGAAAAGATCTCCTTCCAAGATGAACTCTTCAAGGTGTATCTTTTTCACTCTTAAAAATTTTTCTTCTTCTGGAGTTAATTTTTCGCTTTCCAGAGCAAAATAGTAAACTCCCAAGGCTGGAAGTTCTCCGTATGAATCTTCTACATTCAACCATCCCAGTTTAAGGAGTTGTTCTCTGTAATTACCTAAGTTTTTCCTGTAAACTTTAAGAAAATCACTGTAATACCAAAGAGAGGAAAAAAGTATCTGAGCTAATTTACTGTAAAAGAGATTTTCTTTTTCTACAAGTCTTTCAAGATTCCTATAGGCTTCTCTGTAATTTCCCGTTTCTAGATTTATAAAAGCTAAATAAAAGTTCGCTCTTTCCTTATATACTTTGAAGCTATCGTTTTTGACAGTCAGTTCTAAATACAAAAGCGCCCTACGCCAGTTTCCTAATTTGTAATAAGAAACTCCTAATCTAAAAAGCAAATTAGCATCTTCCTTTAAATACGGATTTAGATTAAGAGCTTCCGTAATATACTCAACAGCTCTTTTGTATTTTCCTAAATTAAAATTATAGAAAGCTATTGTCATATAATAGAGATCAAGGAAATCGGAAGGAACCCCCTTAAGTCCCAATTCCCTGAGATAAGTGTATCCTTCCACTGTTCCTTCCAAGGAAGCTGCGTAACTGTATTTAATCATATACTCAGGCTTTTCTGTTTCTCCGTATAGATTAGCGTAGATATTCTTTGCGGTGTCATACCACTGAATAAGCAGATAAGAATCTGCAATAAACTCTCTTTGAACATGAATAAATCTGGGAACTTTATAGTAAAAGGGATACTGATTCAAAAATCCTATGGAAGCTATGACTCCTTTTTTGCTTCCGAAAGCGTAAGAGTAAAGAGAGTAACTCTTTCCAAGATACAGATAAGCAAGTTCACCGTATTGTGATAAGGGATCTACTTTATAGGCTTTTGAAAAGTAAAGGATTGCGTCTCTGTAGTTCAGAATTTCTAAGCTTTTAAGGCCCTTACGAAAGTATTTTTCGGACAAATTTTCGCTACGAATCCTTTCAGCATTATAAGAATAGGTTGAAACTAGAACTATCAGCAGAGCTACGAGAAGTTTTCTCAGAAGAAAGCTCATCTTCTCTTATATTACCCCTATCTTTTTCCTCTCTCCTTATAGTCTTTACAGTTTTTACTATAAGATCGTTGCCGTTTATTCTCAAAGCTTCAAGATTAATCCCGAGATCTTGAAGGGTTTTGTAGAGACGCTTCACTTCCAAGTAAGAAACAGGAAATTCCCAAGATTCTTTCAGTTTTACGTTTACACTCATATTGTCTTTTTGGAAGATAAATCTCATGTGAGCAGATTCAAACCGTAAATCCAAGCGTTTTACCTCCCTCTTAGGAACTCCGAGATGATTAATCTCTCTTCTTTCCACAAATTGAACTTCCTGAGTTTCTTTCTCCGAAGAAGAATTAGGGAAGGATATATCCCCTACTTGGAAAAAAGCTTCCCTATCAGATAGGGTGGACGACTTTGTAGATTCACGGTTTTGAGCAAAAGTAAAATTTTTCCCAACAGAAGGCTTTTCTTTGAAAGGGGATAAATAAGCGGGGAGTCTAACCTCCCCGCGGGGGTGTGGGGGGTCCTGCACAGGAGGGTTTTCAACCGTCTCCTTGGAAGATACTCTTGTAATTTTCTGTCCGAAAACTTTTTCCGCTTTTTCTTTTGTATATCCGCGTTGGGAATTAACACCATGTTTTGTAAAAAGCGGAATTTTACGATTAGATCTTATCTCTATTTGTTGATATTCATATTTTGTAAAATCCTCACTTGGAAGTTCCTTTTGAGTGGTTTCTGGTTTTATTTCTTCAGAAGAAAAAGCTGGAAAATTCTCCTTTATAGGAACTCGGTATTCCGAAACAGGCTTTCCCTGCCTAATTGATAGACTTTCATGAACAGTTTTACTTAAGGGAATATTCCCTTCTTCGGGTGGAGGAATTGGCAAAATTTCCCGAATGGGTTTTTCCTGAACTATCTGAGGTTTATCAAAATTCTCTTGTAAGGGATTTACAGCATTAGCTTTAATAAAGGATCTTATTTGATCCTTTTGATCTTCAGCACCAATTCGGTAAGGGGAAGATACGTATTTTTCATTATGCTCTGCAGATTTTTCTGGAATTTTAAAATCCGTGGTAATTAACTTTTCTTTCAAGGAAGCTTCAAATTTTTCAAAGGGCTTGAAAAAAGAAGAGGGCGGAGAGGATTCAGAAGAAGAATTTACAATCACAGGCATAAAAGTTAGGGAAATAATTTTGAAAATCTCTTCAAAGTCCTCTGAAGCTGTAAACTCTGGATTTGATAGAGATTTTTCTATCTCTTTCCAAAGTTTAAACAGTTCTACTTCGGCAAACATAGCTTTGATGTTTAATATCGGTAACTTTAAGGAATGTTATAATTTTTTGCCTACGCAAATGGAGATACTGGTCCAGAAATTTGGAGGAACTTCCGTAGGAAGTATTGAAAGAATAGAAAACGCTGCAAAGCGAGTTGTTAAAGCTGTCAATGCAGGTAAAAAAGTAGTAGTAGTTTCTTCCGCTATGGCAGGAGAAACGGATAATCTGATAGAACTTGCAAAGAAGATTTCAGAATTTCCAAACGAACGGGAAATGGATATGCTTCTGGCAACGGGAGAACAGAAAGCGGTAGCTCTCCTTTCCATGGCAATAAGAAAACTCGGCTATCCAGCGGTAAGTCTTTGCGGTTGGCAAATTCCCATTGTTACGGACAGTATTCACACAAAGGCACGCATAAAAAGAATAGGTATTCAGAGATTAAAGAACTATTTAAAAGAAGGATATATCCCCGTCGTAGCAGGTTTTCAAGGTGTAACAGAAGATTGGGAAATAACTACCTTGGGAAGGGGGGGATCGGACACTACAGCTGTAGCATTGGCGGCAGCCCTTTCTGCGAACTGTGAAATCTACACAGATGTGCCGGGGGTATTTACCGCAGATCCCAGAATAGTTCCCTCCGCTAAAAAAATACCTTTTATCTCCTATGAAGAGATGTTAGAGCTATCATCTCTCGGTGCGAAGGTTATGCAAATAAGAAGTGTAGAATTTGCTGCTAAGTATAGAGTGAGAATACACGTAAGAAGTAGTTTTAAAGAGGAAGAGGGAACTTGGATTTTACCGGAGGACGAAATTATGGAAAAGGTAGTAGTCAGAGGAATTACTGTGGATACCAAAGAATCCCGTATAACGGTGGTTCGGGTGCCTGATAGACCCGGTATAGCGGCGCGTCTTTTTAAAGCTTTGGGAGAAGCTCATATAGTTGTGGATATGATTGTCCAAAATGTATCTCATGAAGGATTTACAGATATGTCTTTCACCGTTAGTAAAGGAGATGCTCCCAGAGCTGAGGAGATAGTTAGAAGAGTTTCCACAGAAATAGGTGCTAAGGAAGTTGTAAGAGATGACAAAGTGGCAAAGGTATCCATAGTTGGTCTCGGAATGAGGAGTTCCTACGGAACAGCTGCAAAGATGTTTGAAGTTCTTTCAAAGAACGGTATAAATATAATGGCAATATCCACTTCGGAGATAAAGATATCCTGTTTGATAGATGAGAAGTATGCGGAATTAGCGGTGAGAGCTTTACACGAAGCCTTTGTGGAAAACGGAGAAGAACTTAAAATAGGAGAAGAAGGGTGAACGTAAAGGAAGTTTCAACTTTACTTGAAAGAATAAAAAATTTAAAAATCCTCGTTGTGGGAGATATTATCTTAGATAAATATCTCTACGGCAGAGTAGAAAGGATTTCCCCCGAAGCTCCCGTTCCTGTTGTGGAAGTGGACAAAGAAGAAATAAGATTAGGAGGTGCTGGAAATGTTGCGGCAAATTTAGTAACTCTCGGTGCGCAAACCTTTATAACAGGAGTAATAGGTAAGGATCAAGGGGGAGATCAGATTTTAAATCTCCTGAGAGAAAAAGGAATAGAAACTCTGGTAGCAACCGATAACAGACCCACCACCGAGAAAACCAGAATAGTTTCCATGTCCCAGCAACTTTTGAGAATAGACAAAGAAGACAGAAACAAAGTAGAAGGTAAGGTGCTAAATGTTATCAGAGAAGCAATAGTTGAAAACTCCTATGACGGTATAATTCTTTCTGACTACGCAAAAGGTGTTGTATGCGGTGAAATAGTAAAAGCTATTAGAGAAAAGAGTATTTTCTGGGCAGTTGATCCTAAGCCTATAAACAAGTCTCTTTACAAAGGTGCTTTTCTTGTTACTCCCAATGAAAAAGAACTGAAAGCAATGACAGATCCCTTAAGCGGTGAAAGTGTGGAACATCTTGCTGTAAAACTGAAAAAGGATCTTCTTTTAGATACCCTCATAGTTACCCGTGGAGCTAAGGGTATGACTCTTTTCAGTAAGCAGATTAAACATTTCCCTGCAAGAGTAAAAGAAGTTTACGATGTAACGGGAGCGGGAGATACGGTGATAGCAGTTCTTACCGCATTCTTTTTAGCAGGTGCGGATTGGGAAAAAGCTTGTGAAATTGCCAATATCTGCGCGGGTATAGTAGTGGGAGAATTGGGAACAGCCAGTGTAACACCGGAAGAACTGCTCTGCGCACTACAATGAAAAAAGGAGAAAAATATGAAAATCTGGTTCTGGAATACTTAAAAACTTCCGGATATAAAATTCTGGTAAGAAATTACAGATGTCCGGAGGGAGAAATAGATATAGTAGCTCAAGAAGGAGAAGATCTTGTTTTTGTAGAAGTAAAAGGCGAGAAGGAAAATCCCTATACACACCCCGCGGAAAGATTTGATCAACGCAAGCTGAGCAGAATAATAGCTTGTGCTTATAAGTTTATGGAAAACTATGGAATTTCCTCCGCCTTTAGAATAGATCTAATAACTGTAAAAGGAGGAGAAATAGAACATTTTAAAAATGTAGGTTTTATGGACTTGTAAGATACTACCAGCAAGGGGATAGGCTTCAATCTACAGGAAACACCTCAAAGTCCTTGGGTCCCCAAACGTCAGGCGTTTGTCTTTCGTCCGCTGATACCTTCCTCACCCACTTTGTAAGTGGTTTTATCAGCTCTTTTATCTCCACATAACCGTCAT
>Ga0256839_1000273_pt1 | contig 67035 bp, 64 predicted proteins | sample 354166metaG_FD_185968 | JGI IMG/M metagenome (GOLD analysis project Ga0256839, IMG submission 185968) | Hydrothermal vent microbial communities from Mid Atlantic Ridge, Atlantic Ocean - 354-166 | ecosystem: Environmental > Aquatic > Marine > Hydrothermal vents | place: Atlantic Ocean: Mid...
CGCGTGCGCGCACGCAGACGGTGTTGGCGAAGCTTGCTGTAGAATGACTACAGCGGCGCTCCGCCGCCTTGCTGCGTGTCCGCACGCGGCGGCTGAACATGACATATATTGTTGCCGGGTTAATAAGGAGCATCTGATTAATTCTGGGCAGGATGGATGGTGAAATGAAATGTCCCGGACCAAGGCGCAATGGCCCTAGCAGCACCCTGGTCAAGCTTTGCAACACCGAGAAAGCGGCATTTCAGACACCAGACAGCGGTTCACGAATTCATCAGAGGTTTCCTTAATAATGCAAGCAATAGGTGAATCTCAAGCAGCCGTATTCCACTCAAGCTGCACAATAATATCTTAATCGTGACTTTCTTACGCCAGTCTGAGACTCTGATCGACAGAGATTGATGCTATAAGGCCGCTTTGCCTTTTATAGCATGATGTTTGATCCACCCTTTCAATAATATCTATTCGGGATTCATCAGTTGGAGCTGTATACGCTATGACGACACACTCAAATGATCCCGACTACACGCCGCCTTCTGCAATGCCCGAATATTTGATTCGGTATGCAACACTCAGGCAATTGCAGATATTCGAGGCCAGCGTTCGTCTCGGCAGCTTTTCACGTGCTGCAGAGGAGCTTTTCGTGACACAGCCAACTGTTTCAATGCAGATCAAGAAACTGTCTGATGCCTTGGGTACGCCACTATTTGAGCAGCTTGGGAGGAATGTGAGGCCTACTGAAGTCGGATTGGATCTGTATGAGGCTTGCTGCCGAATATTTGAGAATCTTGCGAATCTGGAGATGAAAGTCTCAGATCACAAGGGCATGAGGCGTGGAAGACTGCGCCTCTGCGTTGTTACCACCGCAAAATACATTGTTCCTGAGGTTCTTGGAGAGTTTTGTCGCAAGTACCCAGGTATCAATGTAACGATGAAGGTATCAAACAGGCATCGAATCATCGAACGCCTTACATCCTATGAGGATGATCTATATATCATGGGACAGGCCCCTGAGGATGTCATGGATGTCCATGCACATCCCTTTGCGCCCAATCCTTTAGCAATGTTTGCCCATAGGGATCATCCTCTTGTCGGTCAAAAAAACATTCCATTGTCCAGAATTGCTGAGGAGCCAATAATTCTAAGGGAACCAGGTTCAGGTATTCGCGATACAACGCTTCGTGCTTTTGATGCGAAAGGTTTGCGGGCTAAGGTTCGTATGGAACTCGGCAGCAATGAGGCTATAAAACATGCTGTGGCTGGTGGTCTTGGCTTAGCAGTGCTGTCTGCTCATACCCTGTCACTTGAAGGGCCAGGCGGGCCGGTTACTCTGTTGGATGTGGAAGGTTTTCCTATTATGCGTCGCTGGTATTTGGTCTATCCAAAAAACAAGGATTTATCCTTGGTGGCAGAGGCATTTGTGCAATTTGCTCTAAATGTTGAAGAGAAGGTACGGGAGAAGTTGCAGCAGCAATGGCCATTGATGGCAGACGCGCTTGCAGATTGTCGAGATAGTCGTGCTGTGCATCGTTCCAGGAGGAGATCAAAGAAGTAGTATTTATTAACCCGGCAACAATATATGTCATGTTCAGCCGCCGCGTGCGGACACGCGGCAAGGCGGCGGAGCGCCGCTGTAGTCATTCTACAGCAAGCTTCGCCAACACCGTCTGCGTGCGCGCACGCGGCGGCCTGCCATATGAATTTCAACAAGTCAGGCGTTTCAGGCAGGCGCCGGCTCGGTGTTGCGGCACTTGGCAAGGGCCGGGCCATTCCCTGCGTGCCGCGCCTTGATCCAGCGCCTGCCTGAAACGCTGAACACGATATATATTATTGCCGGGTTAATAAGGGCAGCAATTCATGGCCTGAAGAGAGTGCTTGATAACATCCTGCGCGTTTTTTCAACCATACGATAAGTTGAAAGACTACCGTTGTAACTCAAGACATCGTGTAATGGTACCCATGCGATGTCGTAGGATTCATCGTTGCCGGGCAGTGCCAGGCGATCATCTGCTTCGATTAGAAAGCGTATGTCATAGTGGTGATGTCCGGGTGTTCTGCTGCCGGGTGGAATGAAGTGTATGTCCACGTCAAAAATGTCTCTGTTCAATAGTTTGACTGCGTTTGAGGGCAGTCCGGTTTCCTCGCATGTTTCTCGCAAGGCAACATTCATGACATCCGTATCGCCGTCTGCGTGTCCACCAGGTTGAAACCAGCGATCGTGTTTTCGATGGTGCAGAAGAACAACCTTGTTTCTATGTGGGTTAACCACCCATGCAGATCCCGTAACATGCCCATACGTTGATTCACGTTTGAAGCAATCGGGGTTGTTTTCTACGAAGGATATGATTTTGCGCGCGAGCGCCGCCTCCATGACAAAAGGCGTTCGATACCTATAAAGCAGAGAGAGTAGTTTCTGACGGTGCATTTTTCTGCTAGGTAGTCGAGGGGTTTTCGATTGCCGAGATTGCGGCAGCCGCTGCCTCGTCAACATCGCCCTCTCTGCCGGAAAGAATCAGACGACCGAAGGCACCGACCGCACGAACATCGACCAATGTAATACTGGCGGCTTTTTCCGCCTGGTTGGCGGCATACACGATATATCCAGCCGGTTCAATTTCAAGAATGAACATGCTTTGACCGGGTAGAATCATGGAACCGCGACGATCTTGGCGGTTTATCAGAACTGTATGATCGGGCGACATGCCTCTTATCGTCTCGCTCCACGCGGTGCGGCATGCCACCCGTTCTTTGAACGTTGTACGCATATGGGACAGAATGATATTTCCAGCCTCACGGACATCACTCTGGTCCCTGTGATGGATCACCATGGAACCATATGCTCTTTCTACGACCTGCTGTGCCAAGTGTACTCTGGTAGCCTTCAATGCAATATCAGTCAAGCGATGGACTGCCATGCCTGGCGAGACTTCAATCCATAGGCAGGCATCACCTGGAACCGGCAGAAACCCTTGAGAAACAGTGGCGATATAGGCGGCCAGCTGTGGCTGGAGAGAGTCGATATATACATAGGTTCTAAGAGAAATCATGGATAGCAAAGAGATCAGTGGCTTGTATCTACAGCGTGCTGGTTTTATGCCTGGTGGACCAGTTCTGCTTTATTGTGTGGTGGTGGCAGTGAAGAAAAATAGGCTATCCGTTTCGCAATTACATGTACGCTCTTTTTTGCTTTATGCGCTGTACCGCCGTTTGCGGATTGTATGAATCTCTGATCTTCAGGCAAGGGCGCATTTTTCCATATCCAGCTTGTCTGTTTTTGATAGAAAAGTCTTGATGATGTACTACTTCCTCCAAGAATAAGCTGAATACGCGGGTTTTTATTGAGAAGGCAAGACTTTTGGTGTTCAAAGCTCATTTTTTGCCTCAACATATTACTTTATAGATATTTTTTTATTTTAGAAAGCAAAATATATTGATTTGATTGATAAAATAACATTTATGGATTGTCTGGCTTTGGGGGTGTGTGACTGAATTTTTGGAAATATGAAATTAAAACTTGGCACAAGATTACTCTCGTGAATGTTCGTAAATAATTGATGCTAAAATTCAAATTTATAAATAATCATCAATATTTTGGGTAAATAAAAACAAGTCGTTTCATGCCGCCATATTTTTCATACTAAAGCACGAGGATGGATACATTATCCCTGTCGAATTAAGCGTGATTACTGCCTAATTTGCCTTATACGACTGAGCCTGACTTATATACTGTAGAGTCTCATAGTTGAATGGACATGGTCCGACTGTTGACACGCCGGCTCGGTAGCCTGGATGAAGCGTTGCAAGAGCGCAATCCAGGAAACCAGCCAGGAAACCCCCACGCACGGATTACGTTCCACTCCATCTGGGCTACACATTATTGATGTGGACAATTATGAGTCCAGTAATAAGTCACATCTAATTACATGAATGACAATGTCAAATCTGGTGAAAAGGAATTTGATTGCTGAGCGGAATGTATACAACATGGCCTATCGTAAGAGTCTGTCCCTTTTTCTGCTTTTTGCATGGGGGCAGTTATTCAGTATCTTCTCTTGCCGGTTTTCTGGACGGATCTAAGCATTGGGTAACGCACACATGTATGAACTGATCTTCCCTATCATTGCCTTACCGTTTTTGTCAGCCATCGTGTTGCAGCTGATGGCGGATAAGATGAGGCGAAGCGTTGTATTGATCAGCGTGACTGTTGCTTGGATTACCCTTGTTCTGGCTGGATTTGCAACCTGGTCAGCGATAACTGGAGGAGGAGAGGTTCGCGAGATCGAGTTGCAGAGTGGCTGGGGAATTCTGAGGTTTGATTCTCTCGGGGTTCTGATGTGTCTGGTGATATCAGCCATCAGCCTGGTGGTCAGGATCTATTCTCTTCGATACATGATCGAGGAGCCAGGCTATGTTCGATTTTTTACTTTGCTGGATCTGATGTCGGGCACGCTTTATCTTCTTGTGCTGTCAGGAGATCTGATAACGCTGCTTATCGCATGGCATTTAATCAGCGTGTGGTTATATTTTCTTCTGGGACATGACATGCGAAGCCAAACTGCATGGAGGTATGCATTTTGGACCTGGATTACATATCGCATAGGGGACGTTCCACTCGTAATAGCTGCTATATTGCTTTATCAGGCATACGGCAGCTGGTCTCTGAGTACGATATTTGAAGGCCTTGCCAACCAGAACCAGATTGAAATGATCTTTTTCCTCCCTCTGCCCGAGGTGGTTGGAGGATTAATTGCGCTGTCTGCTTTTGCCCGCTCCGCGCAGTTTCTGCTTCATACTTGGCTACCTTATTCCATGGCAGGACCAACGCCGGTGTCCGCCCTCATGCACGCAGGCATTGTAAATGCTGGCGGCTTCCTCATTAACCGTTTTTCTCCTGTATTTGTGGAGACTGATCTGGTCCTTCACTGGGTATTCCTCGTTGGGTTGGTTACTGCCGTAATTGGATCTCTTCTCATGCTTGTACAGAACGATATAAAAAAAGCATTAGGTTATTCGACAATGGGGCAGATGGGCTTCATGGTCATGGAATGCGGGCTGGGAGCATTTTCCCTGGCAGTCTTTCACCTGATCGCACATGGTTTGTTCAAGGGAACGCTTTTTCTCAGCGCTGGCGATGTAATTGGCAAGGCGCGACAGAACGATGGAGTACCTAGAGATCAGCTCTATTCGTACATCGTTGAAAAAAACCCTGTCAAAAGCAGGATGCCTTGGCTGCTGATGGCTTTGCTTACACTATTGCTGCCGGTTACCATTTTACTGCTGGCACATTGGATAGTGTCAGAGGACTTTTATCAGAAGCAAGGCGCCATCGTGCTCTTGTTCTTTGGCTGGGTAACTGGTGCGCAGCTTATTTTCGTGACCTATCGCATGCGTTCTCAGAATCTATGGCGTCTTTTCAGTCTAACTGTCGGTTCATTTGTTATTGTAATTGTTGGATACATATTGATAAGTCATGTCTTTGATCTGTACCTCTATCCTGATGAAGATTTCCGCAAACGCATCTATGAAGCAGCGTCAATTGACCTGCTCTGGTTCAGCATACTGATTGGTATCCTCACACTTGTAATTGTGTCAGGATGGGTTAGGACATATTACGTTGAGCGTAATTCCGGGCGACAAATGCATGAACAGATCGTTTCAAGGAAGACAACATATGCGTTGATTGCAAACGAACTCTACATCAATGCCTTCTATGCTTATATGTCAAGAAAGATGGAAAAGCTCGCATTGCGGATTAATGCGTGGCTGAGGTGGCTATGATATGCAAAGTTTAAGCTGGCTGCTTGGGGCTTTCTTCCTTCCCTTGTTTCCAATGAGCCTGCTCTTCAGCAGGGTTTGGCAAGGCCTCGGTTCCACCAGGATGCGTGTGCTCCTGATTTTGCTGTGGCCTCTGCCGGGGGTTTTTGTTCTGGATGCAATGGATCCTTTAATACCATCCTGGCTGGCGATATGGGCACTGGCAACGTCCATGCTATATGGTCTTAGAGCGGTTGCCATCAAAGAGGCCAGTGTCTGGGTGGGGTATATGGCGATTTCGGCCTGGTCTTTGGGATGGTTGATTTTTGCCGTAAGCGATAATCCTGTGTCTCCGATTGCGTATGTTCTATCATTCTCGGCCTCATTTGCATTGCTGACGATGATTATCGGTGAGATAGAACATGGCTACGGTGCGGCTTATGCCGGCATTGTCACAGGGTTGGCGCAGGATCAAAAGGCACTTTCTGCATTGTTCGTCATATTTATTTTGTCAGCAATCGCAACCCCGTTTTTCCCTACCTTTTTTGTGTTGTTGGGGAATATTGCCCAAGTCTCAGGGGTGAGGTTGTTTGCGGCTGTGATAGCAGCACTTGTATGGCTGGTATGGAGCTGGTCAGCGATGCGTCTGATTCAAGGTCTGCTGGTTGGAACATCTGGCAAAAGAGTGCCACCGCTTCTGACGAAAAGGAAAATTGCCGTTTATGGGGTTTTGGCATCCTTACTTGTTGTAAGCGCTCTTATTGATCTTGGAGGCTTAAGATGATTGGCGAAGGGTTAAAGGCACAGGTGAGAACCATGGTGTTTCTTGCGGGCGAGCCAATTCCAAGATTTTGGCCCATGCGCTCATTTATTCATCATAACCCTTTGCATGGCCTGGAAAAGATGAAGTTTGAACAGGCTGTAGAAAAGGGTGAGCAGCTGTTCCACGGGCGTGCCTATTTGCCAAGAGATCTGTATCAGCAATATCTCAGGGATGGAAAGATAGATGAATGTATATTGGAAGCATGCATAACCAAGTTTGCTTCCATGCAGACAAGGATTGAGGGTGTTGAACTGGAAAAATGGCTGAAGTCACTTGTTTACAGTTTTCCAAGGAATGTCATCAGTCGTGATCACTTTATTCCGCAGTCGGTAATGAACTCAGATATCACGTCAGTTCTGCAGGGACGGTTTGTGCGGGAAGCTGCAGGGATGGATTGTGAGGAACTGACTTTGAAGCTGGAGGATGTTCTGATACATAGAGGGAGCATACAGGAAATTATCGATAAGCTTTTCGGTACTGAGCTTGCGAGTCAGTTGGATGACCTGATTGTCCGCAATTGCCTGAATTTCTTTGATGAAGGTCAGGCAGCCTGGGAGATGCCTTCCAGGGAGAATGGTTTTTTCAATGCCTGGCTGGCTGTTTTTGGAAAAAGCGGCAGTTTTATGCTCAGTAAAAGGGTATTGCAGGAAGTCTTGGAGTCTGTAACCTGCCCGGAAGAGGCAATCATATATGTCATGCGAAATTTCAAAATCCCTGAGTCGCACTGGCAATCCTATTTTCAGCGTGAGTTGACGAGGTTACACGGATGGGCAGGTTTTATCAGGTGGCGATCAAGCGCTCTCCATTATTATTTTACGAGAAAGTACCCTGGTGACCTTGTGGATTATCTGGCAATCCGACTGATACTTTCACATGCCTTGGTCGATAAACAGGTTGCCAGTTCTATGCCGAAAAATATGGAAGATCTAAAAGGATATATTCGTGAAAATACCACCCGTGCATACCTTGCTTATCAATACCATAGCGGCAATGTCATCCCATCTTTCGCGCATAGGATAGAAAAGGCTTTGTTTTCTGGAAAACAAACTCGAGTTGAATCGGTTGCAACAGATTATTTTCACTATGAGCGGGAGAGTATCGCGACACAACATGCACAAAATTTGAGGAGGTTATCAACATCTGTAAATGCAGAGCAACAATTATTAGCCCTTGATGCTGACGGTATAGGGAATTTGGTCAGATGCATTGAAAAATTCGAGAGACGGGAAGGACTTTATTGGCTCAAGGCGATGGAGGAAAAAGCGATTAATGAGCTATTGAGAAATATTAGCCTGATGCCATCAAAGCAACTTGTGAACCGGAAACGTCCCTTTGTTCAAGCGATGTTCTGCATTGATACGAGGTCAGAGAGATTGCGCCGTCACTTGGAAAATGTCGGAGATTACCAGACGTTCGGCATTGCAGGTTTTTTTGGCGTACCCGTGAGTTTTATGGAGATTGATAAGGGTACGGAAGTCCATCTTTGCCCTGTATTGCTGACACCGAAAAACCTCATAATGGAGATGTCTGTTTCAGGTGTTCAGGATACCGTTGCTTTATCCATTATAGAGAAAGTTGTGCATGAACTGAAAGAAACTGTTCTGGCGCCTTATGTGACGGTTGAAGCAATAGGGCTTTTGTTCGGTCTCGACATGTTTGGGAAAACCATGATGCCGGTTGTCTATAACAGATGGCGGACCAAACTGCATAAACACAAGCCATTTACTCATCTCCTGATCGACAAATTGAGCAGAGAGCAGGCCGATTCAATCGTTCGTGCTGTACAAAGGGCACTGATATCAAAGGCAATCGAAATTGAGTTCAAGTTGAGTCCTGAACAAGTCAATGACGATGTGGTTCGAGAATTGCGGGAAGTCGCACTGGGCAATATAGATCATGCTGATAGCTTTCAGAAATTATTCAATGTAGACGATGTGCGCCTGAATGAGTTCATTGAACAGCTGCGCGATGTCTATCGCGTCAACAAATCTGAGTCACGTCACCAAATGGAACGGCTTGGCCGCATCGGCTTTACGCTTGACGAGCAAGTTACTTTCGTGTCACAGGCGCTGCAGGCAATTGGCCTGACTAAAGTCTTCTCACGATTTGTTCTTGTTGTGGGTCACGGCAGCCAGTCTCAGAACAATCCCTATGAGTCAGCTCTCGATTGCGGGGCATGCGGAGGTAATGTTGGATTGCATAATGCGCGTATTTTTGCTGGTATGGCCAATAAACCAGCAGTAAGACAGCGTTTGCGTGCGATAGGTATCGATATACCAGATGATACTTGGTTTATTCCAGCGCTGCATAATACCACTATCGATGAAATCATCATGTATGACCTGGACCTCGTACCCGCAACTCACCTGATCTATCTCGACCGACTCCGTCAGGGGTTGACCGCTGCCTGCCGCTTATGTGCCAAAGAGCGGATACCAGAGCTGGGGGAAGATATTTATCCTGTTTCCAATGGCGTAAGAAAGGCGATGCGTAATGCGCTGGATTGGTCTCAGGTGCGTCCAGAATGGGGGTTGTCACGCAATGCTTACTTCATTATCGGCAGGCGCGGGATGACGCGTAATATATCTCTGGAAGGGCGGGCATTCATGCATTCTTATGATTACCGTGTGGATCATAACTTGATTCTGCTCGAGAATATACTTACCGGTCCCCTTGTCGTCGCGCAATGGATCAATATGGAGCACTATTTTTCAGCGGTCGATAATGAGTCATATGGAAGTGGCAGTAAGGTCTATCATAATGTTGCGGGCCGATTTGGCGTGATGACAGGCAATATTGGTGACCTGAGGACAGGCCTGCCTGCGCAGACTGTACTGATGAATGGCAAGCCTTACCATGAACCCTTGCGCTTGATGACTCTTATAGAATCACCGTTGGAAAGTGTGAAAACTGCCATAGGGCGGGTTGCAAGCGTCAGAAAGCTTCTGCAAAACGAGTGGATTCACATGGCAGTTGTAGATCCAATATCTGGAGGTGTATATAGATATTGTGCTGGTGATTGGAAAGCGTATGACATTGGAGATCTGCATGCAGGTCGGGAGGCAGCTGCGATATGAATGCAATAAAGTTTAATCACCTGAAGAAGCTTGAGATCATCCTTGAGGGTGAATATAAGGAATTCGCGATTGACTTGCTGGACAGAGTAGGCGTAAAGGGTTACAGCATCATCAATAATCTTTCCGGAAAAGGCAGTCATGGATTTCGCGACGGGCATATCATGTTCAATGAGGATGATCTTCTGATAATGATCATCGCTGCAGTGCCCGAAAAGCTCGTTGAGCCGATATTGCAAGGATTTTCACCGTTTTTCAAAGAGCATTCTGGTGTGGTTTTCGTTTCCGACATTCAGGTTACTCGGCTTGTCAAATTTGGCGGTGACGATTGAGTGTATGATCTGTTAGCAGGAAATCTATCTGCCCGTTCATCTTCAAATCCGTAGCCCCGCTGCACGAATTGATAAGCGCAGGCTGGGCATGGACCATGGGCAGTACACTGACGTAAGGCGGAATCTCGGGTAAATCACGCCGCTCTCCAAATGTATCCTTTTGTTCGCAGATCTAGGCTGCACGGTGACTCTCACACAATGCGCGCGACAATTCCATTGTGTTCGGCCTCCAGGCGAGTACTAAATAATATAAGGTGCGTCATTTTTGGAGCAGCCTGTCACTGGCATGAGTGCTGAAACACCGGGAAGTGTCTAACTGATTGAAATTTATGTAGTATGCATATTGCGCGCGCGTAAAACACGTGGCAGAAGAGCTTGCGGTAGAATGATTGCTGTGGCAGCTCGCTGCCATGGATGTGTGTTTGTTTCCAACGTCTGAATATGACGGATGTTCTTCGTTGCCGGGATTGATGGCGGACCAATAACTGGACAGATTCAAGGACTGTATGTAGAGCGTGACGATATGACAAGATTCAACCGGCTCGGGATAGTGACGGGACTGGCATTGGCCATGGCAGGTTGTGAGCAGATGCAAAGTGGCGCTGAGTCTGGCAGGGTCTTGTCCACGCAAAGTGGAGCGGCCATTGTCCGGAAGGATGACCCGGAACTCGTGCGCAAGGGAGAGGCGGTGTTCCTCCGGCATTGCGCCGCCTGTCATGGCCGGCAAGCCGAGGGTGCGCCGGACTGGCGTCGCCGGGGTGAGGACGGTTTTTATCCGCCGCCGCCTTTGAACGGCACTGGCCATGCCTGGCACCATCCCACGGCCATGCTGCGGGACATGATCCGCAACGGCAGCCCGCCGGGGGAGGGGCGCATGCCGGCCTGGGGCGACAAGCTGAGTGCGGAGGAGATCGACGCCGTCATCGCCTGGTTCCAGTCGCTGTGGCCAGATGAAGTCTATGCGGCATGGTATGATCGGGAGCAGCGTTTTATGGAATAGTTCATTTATTTATCTGAATTTTTCAGGTCAGGAGGGGAAATATGTACGGTTTTCATGTCACCCTGCAGGGCGGTTTCGATGAAGTGGTCGAACGTGTGACCGCCGCGCTCCAGGAGGAGGGCTTCGGCGTGCTGACGGACATCGATGTTCAGGCGACTCTGAAAAAGAAACTGGACATAGACCGACGTCCCTATCGTATCCTGGGTGCCTGCAATCCCCCGCTGGCGCACCGTGCACTGGAAGCCGATCCCGACATCGGCCTCCTGCTGCCATGCAATGTCGTGGTGCGTGAAGAGGAGGATGGCACCGTGACCGTCGCTTTCATGGATCCTGCCGCGGTGCTGGGGCTGGTGGACAAACCCGAGGTGGCAAGCCTGGGAGAGGAAGTGCGTGCCAGGCTGTTGCGCGTGCGTGATGCCCTGAAGGACAGGCCCCGGACGTCGTGACGGCAATCGCCGAGGATCCCTTGGATTCCTTGCGTGGCACGCAGCGCAGCACAGGCGCCTGAACATGAGCTGGTGGGGCAAGCTGTTCGGCGGCACCCTGGGCTTCGTGCTGGGAGGTCCCCTGGGAGCGCTCATCGGCGCGGCGCTGGGGCACAATTACGACGTCAAGGCGCGGCGCCTGGGCGGCCCGGAAGGCCTGGGTGGGCGGGAGCGCATCCAGATGGCCTTTTTTACGGCGACCTTCTCCATCATGGGGCACCTGGCCAAGGCGGACGGCAGGGTGTCGGAGAACGAGATCCATCTCGCCCAGGCGGTGATGGATCAGATGCAGCTCAATCCCGAGCTGGAGCGGCTGGCCAAGCAGCTCTACCGGGAAGGCAAGCAGGCGGACTTCTCCCTGGACGAGGTGCTGGACCAGTTCAAGCGCGAGTGCCGTCACCGGCGCATGTTGATGCGCATCTTTCTGGAGATCCTCATCCAGACCGCCTATGCGGATGGCGCGATGCATCCCGCCGAGCGCCAGATCCTGTTGCACATCTGCGACCGGCTCGGGGTCTCCCGCCTGGAATTCGAGCGTCTCGAGGCCATGGTGCGCGCGGCGCAGGGTTTTGCCGGTGCCCGCGCCGGTGCTCCGCGGCGCGAGGACGAGCTGCGGCAGGCCTATGAGATCCTGAATGTCTCTCCCGAGGCCTCCGATGCGGAGGTGAAAAAGGCCTACCGCCGCCTCATCAACCAGCACCATCCCGACAAGCTCATTGCCAAGGGTCTGCCGGAGGAGATGATGAAGCTTGCCGAGCAGAAGACCCGTGAGATCCGTCAGGCCTACGAGCGGATCCGCGAGGCGCGAGGATTCCGCTGAGATACCGTGCACCCGTGCGCGGGGAAAATGTGCTATATTCAGGCGGCCCTGCTCAGGAGAGAGCAGGCATTTTGCCGCCTGTGGCAGATAACCATTTGATTTTCAGACCAGAAGGATATGGAGCATAGCAGTCATGGCGACGATTGCCACTCGGAGGCCAGCGATGGTGTTGTATTCCCGGCCTGAATGCCCTTTGAGCCACCGCGTACGGATCGTCCTTGCAGAAAAGAACATCGGCGCGGAGATCGTCGACGTGGATCCCGACAATCCGCCCGAGGATCTCATCGACCTCAATACCTACGATTCCCTGCCCGTTCTGGTGGATCGTGATCTGGTCCTGTACAACTCCCAGATCATCATGGAATATCTGGACGAACGCTTTCCCCACCCCCCCCTGATGCCGGTGGATCCGGTCTCGCGGGCCCGTACGCGGATGATGTTGTACCGCATCGACGAGGACTGGTACAGGATTCTCGGCGATATCAGTGGCGAAGACGAGGCACGCGCTGCCGAGGCACGCAAGACGATCTACGAGGGCCTGATCCTCATGGCGCCCATCCTCGCCAAGAAACCCTTCTTCATGAGTGATGATTTTGCCCTGGTGGAATGCAGCCTGGCCCCCATCCTCTGGCGGCTGCCTCATTACGGGATCGAACTGCCCCCCCAGGCCAAGGCGGTGAAGCAGTATGCGCGACGCCTGTTCGAGCGGGAATCGTTTCAGGCCAGCCTCTCGGAGATCGAACGCGAGCTGGGGGCCGGCTGGTGAGACAGGCGGCGGGTTTTGCCGCGGGTTATTGCGGAGGAGAAGCGCCATGGAGATGAGTTCCAGCAGGCCTTACCTGATCCGCGCCATCTACCAGTGGATCAGCGACAACGGCCTGACGCCCCATATCCTGGTGGATGCCACTGATCCCCGGGTCCAGGTGCCCGCGCGCTATGTGGAGAACGGCCGGATCGTGCTCAACATCAGCGGCCAGGCCACCAGCGGCCTGCACATCGACAACGACTGGATCATGTTCAAGGCCCGCTTCGGGGGGCAGGAAATGGAAGTCACGGTGCCCGTCGGCGCGGTCCTGGCCATTTATGCCCGTGAGAACGGCCGCGGCATGGTACTGGAAAACGCCGATGCTTCGCCCCCGCCCGATGCGCCGCCGCCTTCGCCTCCCCCTGAGCACAAGGGCAAGACCAGGCGGCCCTATCTCCAGGTGGTGAAATAAGCCGTTATTTCTTTTCTGTCATTTCGAACCGAAGGGAGAAATCCTGTCCCGCTGCCCCGGATTTCTCGCTGCGCTCGAAATGGCGAGAGGGGTAGAAATAACAGGGGGGTGGTTGAGATGACGGGGTGTGGGCGGGATGACAGGGTGCGCCCTGACGTTGGCCTCTTCCGTATCCCTTTCGGAGGAACAGTCCATGGCCGTGAACGCCTCTGCCGTGATCTGTCTTCTCGTGCAGGGTAGTGCGGCTGCGAAGAGAGATCAAGGCTGCAGAGATTAAAGTCACGTAGATTCCCATGGCGCCGCTTTCTGCCCTCCGGCCGCTGGCAGCATCTTGCCCGGATTGAGGATGTCCCGGGGGTCGAACAGCTGTTTGAGGCCGCGCATCAAGGCCAGCGACGTGGCATCCAGTTCGCGTGCGATGAAATCCCTCTTTTCCAGCCCCACGCCATGTTCGCCCGAGAGCGTACCGGAGAGTTCGAGCACCAGATCGAATACCGCTGCAAGGCACATGTCGGCACGGCGCATCTGGTCCGCATCGTCAGGGTCCACCAGGAGATTGACATGAATGTTGCCGTTGCCGGCATGGCCGAAGTTGACGATGGTGATGTCATGGCGGCGCGCCAGCTCCCTGAGTCCGTTGATGAACCGTGGCAGCCTGGAGACAGGCACCACCACGTCTTCGTTGATCTTCTTTGGTGCGACGGTGCGCAGGGCCGGGGACAGGGCCTTGCGCGTCGCCCACAGGGCCTGGGCCTGTTGCGGGTCGCGGGCGGCCTGGAAATCCAGCAGTCCGTCGTTCGTCGCGGCTGCCTGGACCGCCCCGATGGCATGCTCCATTGCCACGGCGCTGCCATCCACCTCGATGATGAGCATGGCCGCAGCCCCCTGGGGAAGTGCTGTCCCTGCGTAGTGGCGGATCATGGCGATGGCCTGCCCGTCCATGAATTCCAGGGCGCAGGGTGTGACCGGCTGGCCCATGATGGCGGCGATGGCCCGGGCGGCATGATCCATGTCGGCGTAGACCGCCTGCATGGTGACCTTGGCCTCGGCGCAGGGAGTGAGCTTGAGCGTCGCCTCGGTGATCACCGCCAGGGTGCCCTCTGAGCCGATGAGCAGGCGGGTCAGGTCGTAGCCCACCACGCCCTTGGAGGTGTAGACGCCGCAGCGCAGATCCTTCCCCGTGCCTGTCACGGCCCGCAGGCCCAGGACGTTCTCCCGCGGCGTGCCGTATTTCACGGCTCGGGGACCGGCGGAGTTGTAGGCCAGGTTGCCGCCCACCGTGCAGAAGGCGGCGCTGGTGGGATCCGGCGGCCAGAACAGGCCATGCCTCGCCGCGGCGTCTTGCACAGCCTGGTTGGTCACGCCGGGTTCCACCACCATGACCCGGTTGGCCGGATCGATCTTCAAGATGCGGTCCATGCGTTCCAGGGACAGCACCAGCCCGCCGGGTGCCGGTACCGTGGCCCCCGTGGTGCCGGTGCCGCGGCCGCGGGGCACGAGCGGGGTGCGCGTCTCGTGGCACAGCGCCACCAGCGCGCGCACGGTTTCGTGACAGGTGGCGAAGGCCACGGCGGCGGGCAGCTGCTGGCGGCGGCTGTTGTCGTAGCCATAGGGCCAGCAATCGGCGGGGTCGGTGAGGAGGTTGTCGGGCCCGACGACGGCGGCAATGCGGGCCAGCAGCTCGGGCGACACGGTTCAGTCCAGGTACTCGAAGACCTTGACCACCCGCTTGACGCCCTTCACCTGCTGGACCCGGCGTGCGACTTCGTCGGCCTCGCGGCGGGTCAGCAGGCCCATGAGGTAGACCACGCCATCTTCCGTCACGACCTTGACATGGATGGCATCCAGGCCCTTGCTGCCCAGCAGGGCGCTCTTGACCTTGGTCGTGATCCAGATGTCACGGTTGCGGACGGAGAAGGGGGTGGGTTCCCCGAGGGCGATCTCGTTGTGTACCCGCCGCACTTTCTCCACTTTGCGCGCCAGGGCCACGGCCCGGTCCCGCAGGGCCCTGGTCGGGGCCTGGCCCACCAGCAGTACAATGTTGTTGTAACTGACGACACCGATGTGGGCCTTGTCGCGCAGCGCTTTGTCCCTGCGGATGGCGCTGGCCACCTTGATCTCGATGTTCTGGTCTTCCACCACCGTGCCGGCGGTACGCCGGTCGTAGGCCACGGCCACCCCCGTGGCGGCGCCGGCCACGATGAGCCCTCCCGTGCAGCCCGGCAGCAGCAGGGCAATGACCAGCAGCAGAATGACGGGTCTGGAGTGAGTGTTCATGAATGCACCAAAAAGATCCAGTGAAATCGGCAAAGAATACAAGCGGTATTTTCGCGTGCGCCACACTATGCCCACGGGCGGCGCTAGAGGTCAAGACCGAAGGCGTCGCGGATCCATTCCAGTGTCCATTGATCGCCGTCGCCGTTCATGGCGACGACGTCGAAACGCGCAGCGCTGTCATTCCTGCCCCGGGTGAGCAGGTAATGGCGGGCCGCCTGGATGAGTTTCTGCTGTTTGCGCCGGTCCACGCTCTCGCTGGCGCTGCCGTAACGGGTGGTGCGGCGCTGGCGTACTTCCACGAACACGAGGCAGTCACCATCGGCCATCACCAGGTCGATCTCCCCCTGGCGACAGCGATAGTTGCGGCTCAGGCAGGTCAGGCCCTGGCGAAGCAGATACCGGCAGGCTGCCTCTTCTGCGGCAGCCCCCCGTGGCTGCCCGGCCTGGCGGGATGTCTTGCGCGTGGGGTTTTCAGGTGGCATTTCAATAGGGGCGGGGGATGCCGCCGCGGAAGCGGGCCCACGCCAGTTCGCGGAAGATACGGTTGTCCCGGTCGAGATAGAGGGCGCCTGTCTGGCCGGCGAAGCGTTCGTAGCGGTAGGCGCGCAGATTGTCCAGGAAGGGGATGATGCGGTAGGCGTCCACCCCCAGTGCGTAGAAACGGGTGTACTGACCGGCCTGCTCCGGCCACAGGCGTTCGATGGTCTTCTTCAGCGGCGGCGGATCCCCCAATACCCAGGGGATGTCGCAGAAAACGATGTCGTCCATGTCGCGGTCGGCGGCGCGGTCGCGCCGCCCTGTGAAGATGTGGGAGGTGGCATAGACGGGCAGTTGCGAGGCGTAATGGAATTTCAGCTGGGGGCGGATCAGGCGGGCCTGGCGGGGGAAGGCGCCGAGAAAGACGAAATCGGCATCGCGGCGCCGGCGGGGCTCGAACTTGAGGGATTGGCCGATGAGCTTTTCCAGTCGCCGCCGGCGTTCCAGGCTCTCGTCCAGGTTCAGCAGGGCCTGAATGGGCTGGGAGAAATCGTTGTCCCGTGGTGGATAGAACTGGACTTCCAGGAGCGTGCCGCCCAGTTCTTCCCAGGTGGCACGGAAGGCCTCCAGGAGCCGCTCGCCCCAGGGTCCTTCGGGCAGCAGGGCCAGGGCCTGGTTGTTGCCTTCCAGCCAGGCGCGTTCCGCCACCTGGCGGGCCTCGTCTTCGGGGGCCAGGCCGAACTGGAAGAGTTCCGTGGGGGGATGGCCGTCGCTGCTGTAGTTGAGGGACAGCGTGGGAACGGGCAGGCGCGGGCGACCGGCCAGTTCGTTGACGGCCTCCTTGCGCAGCGGGCCGACGATGAAATCGGCACCGTCCCGAACCGCCTGTTCATAGGCGGTCATCGCAGACGCCGCGTTGCGGCCGCTGTCGTAGATGCGGATCGTGGGGCGGTAGTCGGAGCGGCTGCGCTGGTAATGCGCGGCGAGGAAGCCGTCGCGCAGGGCCGCCGCCGCCCTGGCGGGCGGGCCCTCGTGGGGCAGCAGCAGGGCGATGGTGGCGGGGCGGCGGCGCTCTTCCAGGCGCCGGGCCAGCAGTGAATCGATGATGTCCTGCATCGCCGGGTGCGCGGGATAACGCTTTCGCCAGGCTTCCACCTGGCGGGTCACGTCCTGGGGGTGTTCCTCGGCACGCCTGGCGATGAGGGCCAGCTCCAGCCAGCCGCTGAAGACATCGGGTGGAGGGGCCAGGCGCAATTGTTCCAGCGCTGGGGCGGACAGGCGCAGCAGTGCCTGCCAGATGCGGGTCTGGTTTTCATGAATGCGCCGGGTGTCTTGGGCGGGCAGCAGGGGCTCCAGGATCACGCGCTCGCGGGCGGATTCCAGGAGATTGCCCGCCCTCAGGTAGGCCTGGGCGCGCAGTTCGTGGATGGCGATGGCCAGGGCGGCAGGGAGCGGCGGCTGCGCCGGGGGCAGGCCTTGCAGGTGTGACAGGGCCTGGCGGGGGCGGTTGTCCATCAGCGCGATGCGTGCCGTGAGCAGGGCCCGCCGGGCCCTGAGCTGCGGTCCCAGGGGGGCGCCTGCGTCTTCCAACCCTTCTTTCGGGCCTTCGGCGGGCAGGGTGTCGAGGAGGCGCCGGGCCTGGTCCACATGATTGCCTGCCAGGAGTGCCTCCGCCGCGCGCAGGCGGTAGTCCAGGGCCTGCGGCGGCGTGGCCTGTTCCGCCGCTTGCAGGTAGGCTTGCGCCGCGGCCTGGAAGTCGCCCTTGTCCTGCGCCTTGCGCGCCTGGGCCGCCAGCGCGGCGGGCTCGGGTGCGGTCGGTTGCTGGGAGGGCGTGACGGCGCAGCCCGCCGCCAGCAGCAGGGACAGCCAGAAGGCATGGCGGAAGGCCGCGAAGCCGACGGTCATAGTGTGGGGCATGCAAAAACGTTATGCTGGATGGACAGTGGACAAGTATCGGGGCGGGACGAAACAGTGTCAATTGCAGGGCAGACCCTGTATGTGGTGGCGACACCCCTGGGGAATCTGGGCGACATCACGCATCGCGCCGTGGCGGTGCTGGCCGCGGCGGACGTGATCGCTGCCGAGGACACGCGGCACAGCCGCCGCCTGTTGCAGCATTACGGCATCACCACCCCCTGTGTCGCCCTGCACGAGCACAACGAGGCCCGCGAGGCGGCGCGGCTGGTGGCGCGGCTGCGCAAGGGAGCGGCAGTGGCCCTGATCAGCGATGCAGGCACCCCCCTGCTCAGCGACCCCGGTTACGTCCTGGTGCGCCGGGTTCAGGCGGCCGGTTTCCGGGTGGTGCCCGTGCCCGGTCCCAGCGCGCTCACGGCGGCCCTGAGCGCCGCGGGCCTGCCCACCGAGCGTTTTGCCTTCGAAGGTTTTCTGCCCGCCCGGGCTGCAGCGCGCAGGCGTCGCCTGCAGGCTTTGTGCGAGGAGACACGGACCCTGGTCTTCTACGAGGCACCGCACCGCATCCTGGCCCTGCTGCAGGATCTCGTGGCGCTGCTGGGCGCGACGCGGGAGGCGGCCCTGGCGCGGGAACTCACCAAGACCTTCGAGACCATCCACCGGGCCCCGCTCTCCGACCTGCTGGCATGGGTGACGGAAGATCCGAACCGGCAGCGCGGCGAGTTCGTGGTGCTGGTACACGGCGCCACGCCCCCGGGTGATGCGTCTCGTGAGACGGAAGTCACGGTGGACCGGAAGCGCCTGCTGGCCGTGCTGCTGGCACACATGCCGGCGAGGACCGCCGTCGCCGTGGCGGCGGAACTGACGGGCCGGCGCCGCAACCTGCTCTATGAAGAGGCGATGGCGCTGCGGGAAGGGGAGGGAGCGGGCGATGACGGCCCTTGAAATCCTTCCGTGCATGCTGCATCTTGAATGATGCGGAGTCGGCCGGGCAGTCGCTCCGCCAGCGGCGCGGCCGGTGGCGGGGAGGAAAGTCCGGGCTCCACAGGGCAGGGTGCCAGGTAACGCCTGGGCGGCGCGAGCCGACGGCCAGTGCAACAGAAAACATACCGCCACCCCGCCATTGCGGCGGGAGGTAAGGGTGAAAAGGTGCGGTAAGAGCGCACCGCGCTGGTGGTAACACCAGTGGCAGTGTAAACCCCACCCGGAGCAAGACCAAATAGGGGAACGAGAGTGTGGCCCGCACTGTTCCCGGGTAGGTCGCTAGAGGCGTGCGGTGACGTGCGTCCCAGATGAATGACTGTCCCCGACAGAACCCGGCTTACAGGCCGGCTCCGTTTTCATGCCGCTTTACCCCGAGACACACCTGCAGTCGCCATTCGTATGGCCGGCAGCACTGCCGGCACAGGCTTTCTTGAGACATTACTCTAAGTTCTGAAATCAACCGAATGATTTATTTGTTTTCGCTGTCTGACGGCAGGGGCTTTGTGTTGCCCTCTTCCGCCTTTGTTCGCCTAAGTTACTGTGACACAAGGGATTATGGTGGGCGAATTTTGCTTGACAGACCGGCAAAGCTGTATATAGTGTCGCTGAGTGGGATTTTGTGGGATTTAGTGGAGCCATTGTGGGGGGAGGGGCGCTTTCTTGTTTCGCGGGGTCAACACGCTCAACCTGGACGCCAAGGGGCGTCTTGCCATACCCACCCGGTATCGCGAGCGTCTGCGGGATGTCTGCAATGGCCGGTTGATCATCACGGTGGATACCGACCGGTGTCTGTTGCTGTATCCCCTGCCGCACTGGGAAGAGATCGAGCGCAAGCTGGTGGCCCTGCCCAACCTCGACCGGCGCGCGCGCAATCTGCAACGTCTCCTCATCGGTCATGCCACCGAGTGTGAGATGGACGGCCACGCCCGTATTCTGCTGCCGCCCCCCCTGCGCGACTATGCCGACCTGGACAAGCGCATCGTCATGATCGGTCAGGGCAACAAATTCGAGATCTGGAATGAGCAGACCTGGAACGAACAGCGCGATCTCTGGCTGGCGGCCGAAAGCGAACAACCGCTGCCGGTGGAGCTTGACAGCCTCTCCCTGTGAGACCGGCCAGTTGATGCCCCGGTCCCAGTTCCGGCCCATGTCCCGATCCATGTCAGGAGGATCAGGAAGGAACGGCCATCAGCCGGTCATGCTGGCCGAAGTGCTGGAGGCCCTCGCGGTGAAGCCCGCCGGCCGCTATCTCGATGCCACGTTCGGCCGCGGTGGCCATGCCGCGGCGATTCTCGCGCGCCTGGGCACCGCGGGGCGCCTGCTGGTGATGGATCAGGATCCCGAGGCGGTGGCATCGGCGCGAGAACGCTTCGGGGACGATCCGAGGGTCGTCATCGTTCATGCCAATTTTGCCCGTCTCGAGGCGGTCGTGGCTGCCCAGGGGTGGTGTGGGTGTCTCGACGGCATCCTGCTCGATCTGGGTGTCTCCTCGCCCCAGCTGGACGACCCGCACCGGGGATTCAGTTTTCGCCATGACGGTCCCCTGGACATGCGCATGGACACCACCGCGGGGGAGAGCGCCGCGCAATGGCTGGCGCGGGCCACGGAACGGGAGATCGCGCGGGTATTGCGGGAATATGGCGAGGAGCGCCATGCGCGGCGCATTGCCCGGGCCATCGTGGCGGCGCGGCGCGAGGCCCCCATACGCACCACGGCGCGGCTGGCGGAGGTCGTGGCCGCAGCCCATCCTGCCTGGGAAGCGGGCAGGCATCCCGCCACGCGCAGCTTCCAGGCCCTGCGCATCCACGTCAACCGGGAACTGGAAGTGCTGCCGGAGGCGCTGGTCCAGGCGGTGCGTGTGCTGGCGCCCGGCGGACGCCTGGCAGTGATCAGTTTCCATTCCCTGGAAGACCGGATCGTGAAGCGTTACCTGCGCCGCTGTGCCCGGGGCGAGGCGCTCCCCCGTGGGATTCCTGCCAGGGAGTCCCGGCGTGATCTGACCCTGCGCCTGCTGGGCAGGGCGCGCCGCCCGGCCGCTGCGGAGGTCGCGGCCAATCCCCGTGCCCGCAGTGCCGTGCTGCGCGTGGCGGAAAGGCTGCCCACCGGGCGGCCGGACGAGGCCTGAGCGTCGGGCATCATGGACAATGCCATCCACAACAAAACAGGGGGCGGGGCAGGTGGCGCGGGGCTTGTCGTGGTGCTGGCGCTGCTGGTGCTGGCCACCGCCCTGGGCGTGGTCTACACCACCCACCACAGCCGCAAACTGTTCGTGGAATTGCAGTCCCTGCAGGCGGTGCGCGATGAACTCAACATTCAATGGGGCCGGCTCCTGCTGGAGCAGAGCACCCTGGCGACGCCGTCGCGCGTGGAGAGCATTGCCCGGCGCAAGCTGGGGATGCGGGCGCCGCAACCCGAGCAGATCGTCATCGTCAGGCCCCGGGGGTCGGGAATTCATGAGCAGGCAGAGTGACAGGCCGGCGCTGATTCATCCGGCGCGGCCCCTGATTATCCTGGCCAGCCTGGGGCTGGCCGTGGTGGTGCTGGTCTGGCGGGCGGTGGATCTCCAGGTGCTGGACAAGGCGTTTCTCCAGTCGCAGGGGGATGCGCGCCACCTTCGGGTGGTGCGCATCGCCGCGCATCGCGGCATGATCACCGACCGCCATGGCCAGCCCCTGGCCATCAGTACGCCGGTGGATTCGGTCTGGGCCAATCCCCAGGTGCTGGTTGCGGCCGGTGAGCAATGGCGGCTGCTGGGGCCGGAGCTGGCCCGGCTTCTGGAGCTGGACGTGGATTATCTCTGGCAGCGGATCATGTCCCGCTCCGGGCGGGAATTCGTCTATCTCAAGCGGCATGTCCATCCCGAGCGCGCGCAGCGTATCATGGCGCTGGGCATCCCCGGCATCTCCCTGCAGCGCGAATACCGGCGCTACTATCCCGCCGGCGAGGTGGCCGCCCATGTGGTGGGTTTCACCAACGTGGACGACCAGGGACAGGAAGGCATCGAGCTGGCCTATGATGACTGGTTGCGGGGGCTTCCCGGCAGCAAGCGGGTCCTGAAGGACCGCCTCGGCCACATCGTCGAGGATGTGGAGAGCATCAGCGACCCCCAGCCCGGCAAGGACCTGCGCCTGAGCCTGGATCTGCGTCTCCAGTATCTCGCCTACCGGGAACTGAAGACCGCCGTGCGCCTGCACCGGGCCCGCGCGGCGTCGGCCCTGATCCTCGATGCCCGCAGCGGCGAGGTGCTGGCCATGGTGAACCAGCCGGCCTACAATCCCAACAGGCGCGAGGGCCTGCGCAGCGAGCGCTATCGCAACCGGGCGGTGACCGATGTCTTCGAGCCCGGCTCCACCGTCAAGCCCTTTACCGTGGCCGCGGCCCTGGAGGCGGGCCGGTTTCGTCCTGACACCCGCATCGACACGGCGCCGGGTTATTTCCGGGTCGGTCGCAACACCATTCGCGACGTGGTCAATTACGGCCGTATCGACGTGACCACCGTGATCCAGAAGTCGAGCAACGTGGGTGCCAGCAAGATCGCCCTGGCACTGCCGGCAGAACGGTTGTGGGGGATCTTCTCCGGGGTCGGTTTCGGCTCGCTCACGGGGAGCGGTTTTCCCGGCGAAGTGAGCGGCCTGCTCACCGATTACTGGCGCTGGCACGACATCGAGCGCGCGACCCTGGCTTTCGGCTACGGGCTGTCGGTGACCGCCCTGCAACTGGCCCAGGCCTATGCCGTGCTCGCCGCTGACGGTCACCTGCGGCCGGTGAGTTTTCTCGCCCTGCAGGAACCGCCGCCCGGCAGGCAGGTGATGGCCGCCGCGACCGCCCGCCAGGTGGTGGCCATGATGGAGTCCGTGGTCACGCGCCAGGGCACGGGTCATCTGGCGCGGGTGCGGGGTTATCGCGTGGCGGGCAAGACCGGCACGGTGCAGAAGAGCGGTCGCGACGGCTATTCCGATGAGCGTTACGTGTCCCTGTTCGCGGGCGTGGCGCCGGCGAGCGACCCCGGGCTGGTGATGGTGGTGGTGATCGACGAGCCCCGGGGCGGGGAATACTACGGTGGTCGCGTGGCGGCGCCGGTGTTCGCCAATGTCATGACCGGCGCCCTGCGGCTGCTGGGCATTGCGCCGGACGATGTGCCGGCTGCGCGCCACCGGGTGGCCGTGGCGGAGGTGATGTGAGCGCGATGCCGGAGATGCCGGAGGAGGGGAGGGCCATGCGGCTGAGCCGCCTGCTGGCGGGCCTGGCCGAGGTGCCTGCCGGGGACGACCGCGTCGTCTCCGGCGTCGTGGCGGACAGCCGGCGGGTGCGCCCGGGGGATCTTTTCCTGGCCTGTGCGGGACGGCGCCGCCACGGCGCCGAGTTCATCGCCCGGGCCGTGGCGGCCGGGGCGGCGGCGGTGGTCTGCGAGGTGGATGAAGGCGCGGACGGCGCGAGGCGATTGTCCTTGAGAGAGGGTGTGCCGGTGATTGCCGTGTCCGCGCCGCCGGATGCCGGCGGTGGCATCGCGGCCGAGATCGCGGCGCGTTTTCATGGCCGGCCGGCGGATGCGCTGGAGGTGGTGGGCGTCACGGGCACCAACGGCAAGAGTTCCTGTTGCCATTATCTGGCCCAGTGCCTGGAAGCATCGGGCAGTGCCTGCGGGCTGGTGGGCACACTGGGGCATGGCCGGCACGGGGCACTGCATCCCGCCACTCACACCACGCCCGATGCCGTGACCCTGCAGGCGCTGCTCGCGGAATTGCGCGACGAGGGTTGTACCCACGTGGCGATGGAGGTGTCTTCCCATGCCCTCGATCAGGGGCGCGTGACGGGCGTGCGCTTTGCAGGGGGGCTGTTCACCAATCTCAGCCGGGATCATCTGGATTATCACGGGAGCATGACGCACTACGCCCGCAGCAAGGCGCGCCTGTTCCGGTCTTCCGGCCTGCGTTATGCCGCCCTCAATGCCGACGACCCCGCCCATCGGACCATGCTGGCGGCGTTGCCGGCCAGTACGGAACTGGGTACGGAACTGGCGCTCTACGGGTTCGGGCCGGATCTGGCGGCGACGGTGCGAGGTCGTGGCATCGGTCGGGATGCACGCTGGCTGCAGGGGCATGTGCTGGCGGCAGGTCCGGCGGGCCTGCATCTGGCCGTGGCGGGCAGCTGGGGTGCGGGCGAGCTGCGCAGCGCCCTGCTGGGCCGGTTCAATGCCGGCAATCTGCTGGCGAGCCTCGCCGTGTTGCTGCTCATGGGGCTGCCGCTTGCCGATGCGCTGGCCGGGCTTGCGCGGGTGAGGGCGGTTCCCGGGCGCATGGAACGCTTCGGCGGGCACGGCGGGCGGCCGCTGGTCATCGTGGACTACGCCCATACGCCGGCGGCCCTGGCCGCGGTGCTGGAAAGCCTGAAAGCGTTCTGCCGGGGACGGCTGTGGTGCGTGTTCGGCTGCGGCGGCGGGCGGGACCGTGGCAAGCGCGGGCAGATGGGCGGAATCGCCGAACGTCTCGCGGACCGCGTGGTGGTGACCGACGACAATCCCCGCGACGAGGATCCTGAGGCCATCGTCGCGGAGATCCTGGCGGGCATGCGGCGTCCTGCAGCGGCAGAGGTGCTGCATGACCGCGCGGCGGCCATTGCGTACGCCGTGGGCCAGGCGGACGCGCAGGACATCGTGCTCGTGGCCGGCAAGGGGCACGAGGATTATCAACTGGTGCAGGGCCGGCGCCTGCCATTCAGCGATCGCCAGCATGTCGCCCTGCTGGTGGGGGAGGCAGCGACATGAACATGCAGACACGGACATGGACGATGCGCCTGTCGGATCTGGCGACCCACCTGGGCGGGCGGCTCCATGGCGAGGATATCGCCTTCGATACGGTGAGTACCGACACCCGCCGTCTGCAGCCGGGCGATCTGTTCGTCGCCCTGCGGGGCCCCCGTTTCGATGCCCATGATTTTCTCGCCCGGGCGCGGGAAGGCGGTGCCTGCGCCGCCCTGGTGCAGCGCCCCATGCCCGTGGACCTGCCCCAGGTCGTGGTGGAGGATACACGTCTTGCGCTGGGACGCCTGGCGGCCGCGTGGCGGGCGCGTTTCTCGGGACCCGTCGTGGCGGTCACCGGCAGCAACGGCAAGACCACCGTCAAGGAAATGGTGTCCACCATTCTTGCGCTGCGGGGGCCGGGGCTCGTGACCCGCGGCAATTACAACAACGACATCGGCATGCCCCTGACCCTGCTCCGCCTGCAGCCCGTGCATCGCTATGCGGTGATCGAAATGGGTGCCAGCAAGCCCGGTGACATCGATTACCTGACCCATATCGCCCGTCCCTCGGTGGCCCTCATCACCAATGCGGCGCCGGCCCATCTGGAAGGGCTGGGCGACATCGCCGGCGTGGCCCGCACCAAGGGGGAGATCTTCGACGGCCTGGGGCCCGGAGGCACCGCGGTGATCAACAACGACGATCCCCGCAACGGGGTGTGGCGCGTCATGACGGGGGGGCGCCCCCGCCTCAGCTTCGGTATCCGCAACAAGGCGGATTTCCGCGCCACGCAACTGGAAGTCAACAGCGACTGCGGCTGCTCTTTCCTTCTCCATACACCGGTGGGCAGCCTCCCCGTCCACCTGCGTCTCGCAGGAAGGCACAACGTCATGAACGCGCTGGCCGCCGCGGCCGCCGCCTTTGCCGTGGGCGCCTCTCCCGAGGAGATCCGTGTGGGACTGGAGAAGATGCGACCGGTGAAGGGACGCCTGGAATTCAAGTCGGGTCGCGGGGCGTTGCGGGTGATCGATGACACCTACAATGCCAATCCCGGCTCGGTGCGCGCCGCACTGGAGGTCCTCGTGGCGGCCGGGGGTGACGGCCAGAAGGTGCTGGTGCTGGGCGACATGGGCGAACTGGGCAATGCCTCTCAGGCCCTGCACGAGCAGGTGGGGCGCCAGGCGCGCATGGTGGGCGTGGACCGGGTCTATGCGGTGGGCGAGTGTGCCTGTATCACCGCGGGGGCCTTCGGCAAGGGGGCGCGTCATTTCGGTGATCAGTCCTCGCTCATCGAGGCCCTGCTGGAGGACTACGACGGCATGGTGGGCGTTGCGGTGACCATGCTCGTCAAGGGATCGCGCAGCATGGCCATGGAGCGTGTGGTGGAGGCCCTGGTGCCGCAGACCGATGTCGCGGCCCGGGGTGAGGGCGCCCTGTCCGGCGATGGCCGTGATCCGCGTCCAGGCGGGGAGGGTTGACCGCGCATGCTGCTCTATCTCACCGAATACCTGGCCCAGTTTCACAGCGGTTTCAACGTCTTCCAGTATCTCACCCTGCGCGCCATCCTGGGTGCGCTCACCGCGCTGGTGATCTCCTTCATGGTGGGTCCTTTTCTGATCCGCAAGCTGAGCACCTACCAGATCGGCCAGCAGGTGCGGGCCGATGGTCCCCGGAGCCACCTCAGCAAGGCGGGGACCCCCACCATGGGCGGGGCGCTCATCCTGGTGGCCATCGCCACCAGCACCCTGTTGTGGGCCGATCTTTCCAATCGCCACATCTGGGTGGTGCTGGCGGTGACCCTGGTCTTCGGCCTCATCGGCTGGGTGGACGATTACAAGAAGCTCGTCCTGAAGGATTCCCGCGGGCTTTCGGCGGGGAAGAAGTTTTTCTGGCAGTCCGTGGCGGGGCTGGGCGCGGCCGGGTATCTCTATGCCACCGCCCAGTCGCCCATCGAGACCCAGCTCATCGTGCCTTTCTTCAAGGACGTGGCCATCACCCTGGGCTGGCTGTTCATTCCGCTGGCCTATTTCGTCATCGTGGGCACCAGCAACGCGGTCAACCTCACCGACGGCCTGGACGGCCTGGCCATTCTCCCGGCGGTGATGGTGGGAGGCGCCCTGGGCATCATCGCCTATGCCACGGGGCACGCGCGTTTCTCCGAGTACCTGGGCATTCCCTATGTGCCGGGCGTGGGCGAGGTGGTGGTGTTTTGCGGGGCGCTCGTGGGATCAGGGCTGGGTTTTCTCTGGTTCAACACCCACCCCGCCCAGGTCTTCATGGGCGACGTGGGCGCCCTGGCGCTGGGGGCGGCGCTGGGCGTGATCGCAGTGATCGTGCGCCAGGAGATCGTGCTGTTCGTCATGGGCGGGGTGTTCGTCATGGAAACCCTGTCGGTGATCATCCAGGTGGTGTCTTACAAGCTCACCGGCCGGCGTATCTTCCGCATGGCGCCCCTGCATCATCATTTCGAACTCAAGGGCTGGCCCGAACCCCGGGTCATCGTGCGGTTCTGGATCATCACGGTGATCCTCGTCCTCATCGGCCTGGCGACCCTGAAGATCAGATGAGCATGGCGGTCATGGCAATGCAGACACCCACACCGGCAAGGGACGCGCAATGGCGGGAGCGCCTGGGGCTGTCGGGGCCGATCCTGGTCGCCGGACTGGGCCGCACGGGTCTTTCCTGCGCCCGTTTTCTCCACGGCCTGGGCCTGGCGGTGAAGGTGGCCGACAGCCGCCGCGAGCCGCCGGCGCTGGCTGCGCTGCGCCAGGCCCTGCCGGACGTACCCGTCTGTCTCGGGGATTTGTCCGAGACGGCGCTGGAGGACTGCGCAGCGGTGGTGCTGAGTCCGGGCATCGCCCTCGAACATCCCTTCGTCCGGGCGGCGCGTCGCCGGGGCCTTGCGGTGCTGGGCGACGTGGAGCTGTTCGCCCGCTGCGTCCACGCGCCGGTGATCGCCATCACGGGTTCCAACGGCAAGAGCACGGTCACCGCCCTGCTGGGGGAGATGGCGCGCGAGGCCGGGCGCCGGGTCGCCGTGGGGGGCAATATCGGCACGCCGGTGCTGGACCTGCTCCAGGTCCCTCCCCCCGATTGCTACGTCCTCGAACTGTCCAGTTATCAGCTGGAGACCACCTGTTCCCTGGACGCGGCGGCGGCGACGGTGCTCAATCTCAGTCCCGATCATCTGGACCGCCACGGTGACCTGGAGCGCTATGGCATGCTCAAGGCCCGCATCCATCGCGGCGGGGGCTGCGTGGTATGGAACCGCGACGAGGCCTTTCTGGCCGGTATCCTGCGCGCGACCTGCCTGGGTGGAGACCGCCCGACCGTCTCCTTCGGCAGCGATGCGCCGCCGGGCCCCGCCGATTACGGCCTGTGCCGGCGCGGCGGGGCCCTGTGGCTGATGCGCGGCGACGCAGCGCTCATTGCGGCCGCGGATCTCGCGCTCGCGGGGGAGCACAACCTGCTCAATGCCCTCGCGGCCCTGGCCCTGGGCGAGGCCGCGGGCCTGGCACAGGCCCCCATGCTGGCGGTATTGCGGCGTTTCGCGGGGCTGCCGCATCGCATGGAGCGGGTGGCCAGCCAGGATGGGGTGAGCTGGTACAACGACTCCAAGGCCACCAACGTGGGCGCCACCCTGGCTGCCCTGCGGGGGCTGCCGGGTCCCGTGGTGCTCATCGCCGGGGGCGAGGGCAAGGGCGCCGATTTCTCGCCCCTGCGGGGGACGGTGGCGGGGAAGGTGCGCGCCCTCGTGCTCCTGGGCCGCGATGCGCCCCGGCTTGCCCGTACCCTGGGGGACCTCGTGCCGGTGCAGTGTGTGGCGGACATGGATGAGGCGGTGTCTGCGGCCCGGCGGCTGGCACGCCCGGGAGATCAGGTGCTGCTCTCGCCGGCCTGCGCGAGCCTGGACATGTTCGCCGGCTACGAGGCCCGGGGCGATGCCTTTCGCACCGCCGTGAGGAGGTTTCTCTCATGAGTCGCGCCGAGGCCGTACGTCATCCCGCGCGTCACCATGGCGCCTCTCCCTGGCCGGGTGACACCGGGTTGTGGCTGGCCGCCGCGACACTCTTCGTGCTGGGGCTGGTGATGGTGGGGTCGGCGTCCGTGGGGATCGCCGAGCGCCAGTACGGCCAGCCTTTCCATTTTCTGCTGCGCCAGCTCGCCTATGCCGGTGTCGCCCTGGCGTTCGCCTACGGGGCATTGCGTGTGCCGCTGGCGGCGTGGGAGCGGGCCGGGGGAGGCTTGCTGCTCCTGGGCATGGCCCTGTTGCTGCTGGTGCTGTTGCCGGGGATCGGGCGGGAGGTCAACGGCAGTGCCCGCTGGCTGCCCCTCGGGCCTTTCAATCTGCAGCCCTCGGAATTGATGAAGCTCTTCATGGTGCTGTACCTGGCCGGCTACCTGGTGCGCCGCCGCGAGGAGGTGCGCAATGCCGTGCGGGGCTTTGCCAAGCCCATGCTGATCCTGGCACTGGTGTCCCTGCTGCTGCTGCTGGAGCCCGATTTCGGTGCCGCGGCGGTGCTCATGGCCACGGCCATGGGCCTGCTCTTCCTGGGCGGCGTGCGCTGGTGGCAGTTCGCCCTGCTGTTCCTGGGCGTGGCCGCGGCCCTGGCGGCCCTGGCGGTTTCGTCGCCCTACCGCCTGGAGCGCATCACTGCCTTTCTCGATCCCTGGGCCGATCCCTTCGCCAGCGGTTTTCAGCTTACCCAGGCGCTCATCGCCTTCGGTCGCGGAGAGTGGTTCGGCGTGGGGCTGGGCAACAGCATCCAGAAGCTGTTCTACCTGCCCGAGGCCCATACCGATTTCCTGTACGCGGTGCTGGCCGAGGAACTGGGGCTGGCCGGTGCCCTGCTGGTGCTGGCCTTGTTCGTGGTGATCGTGTGGCGGGCCTTTGTCGTGGCCCGCCGGGCGGAGCGGGCGGGCATGGCGTTCGCCGCCTATGTCGCCTACGGCGGCGGCATCTGGCTGGGGGTTCAGGCCTTCGTCAACATGGGGGTGAACATGGGCATCCTGCCCACCAAGGGCCTCACCCTGCCCCTCATGAGTTACGGCGGCAGCAGCCTGGTGGTGTCCTGCGTCATGGTGGCCCTGCTGCAGCGCGTCGCCATGGAGGTGGCGGCGCGGGAAGGCGCGGGAGGACGGCGGCGATGACGGCGCGCATTCTCATCATGGCGGGCGGGACCGGCGGGCATGTGTTTCCGGCCCTGGCGGTGGCGGATGCGCTGCGTGCGGCGGGTGCCGAGGTGCACTGGCTGGGCACGCGGCGCGGCCTGGAGGCGCGCCTCGTGCCCGCCACGGGCATTCCCCTGGCCACCCTCGCGGTGACCGGCCTGCGGGGCAAGGGGGCCGGGGCCTGGCTGCTCGCGCCCTTGCGCCTGGGGTGGGCCCTGCTCCAGGCCCTGGCAGTGATCCTGCGCTTTCGCCCCATGGCGGTGCTGGGCATGGGCGGTTTTGCCGCCGGTCCCGGCGGCCTCATGGCCTGGCTGCTGCGCCTGCCCCTGCTGATTCACGAGCAGAATGCCGTGCCCGGGACGACCAACCGCCTTCTGAGCCGCCTGGCCGACCGCGTGATGGTGGGTTTCCCGGAGGCTTTTGCCGGGCGGCGCGGTGTGGTGGTGACGGGCAATCCGGTGCGCGCGGCCATCGCCGCATTGCCGCCGCCGGCGACGCGCCTTGCCGGCCGGGAGGGTCCCCTGCGCCTGCTGGTGATCGGCGGCAGCCAGGGCGCGCGGGCGCTCAACGAGGCCCTGCCCGCCGCGGTGGCGGCCTTGCCGGCGGCCTTGCGTCCCCGGCTGCACCATCAGACGGGCGCCCGTGCCGAGGCGGCGGTGCGCGCGGCCTATGCGAAGGCGGGCGTCACCCAGGCGCGGGTGGAGGCCTTCGTCGAGGACATGGCCGGGGCCTATGCCTGGGCCGACCTGGTCATCTGCCGCGCCGGGGCGCTCACCCTGGCGGAACTGACGGCCGCGGGCTGCGCCGCCGTCCTGGTGCCCTTTCCCCATGCGGTGGACGATCACCAGACCCGCAATGCCCGGCATCTGGAGGCCGCGGGGGCGGCCCTGCTGGTGGCGGAGGACGAGGCGCTGGCCGCGCGCCTGGCGGCCATCCTGCGGGAATTCGCCACATCGGCGGAAGATGCCGCTGGGGAGCCGGCAGGGAATCCGGTCTCTGATGCGCAGGAGACGGTCCCGGGAGAGACAGCTTCAGGAGAGACCGTTTCAGGGGCGGAACCCGACCGCAGGCGCCTGCTGGCGATGGCGCAGGCGGCACACGGCCTGGCCCGGCCGGATGCGGCGGAGGCGGTGGCCCGATTGTGCCTGGAGGCGGCCCATGGTTGAGCCCACGCGCGAACGGGATCATGGGGCGCCGGCTGGCGAAGGGCGGGCGATGGCGCTCGATGGCCGGCGTTTCCAGGACCTGTGGATGGGCCGGGTGCGGCACATCCATTTCGTTGGCATCGGCGGCGCCGGGATGGGGGGCATCGCCGAGGTGCTGTGCAACCTGGGTTATCGCGTCAGTGGCTCGGACCTGGGGGAAAACGCCATGACCCGCCATCTGGCGGCGCTGGGGGTCGCGGTGCAGGTGGGTCACGACGCGAGCCATGTGCAAGGCTGTGACGTGGTGGTGCGGTCTTCCGCGGTGGGTGACGACAATCCCGAGATCCGCGCGGCCCTGCGCCGGCGCATCCCCGTGGTGCCCCGCGCCGAGATGCTGGCGGAACTCATGCGCTTCCGTTACGGCGTGGCCGTGGCCGGCACCCACGGCAAGACCACGGTGACCAGCCTGGTGGCCTCCCTGCTTGCCGAGGGCGGTCTCGATCCCACATTCGTCATCGGCGGCCGCCTCAACCGCAGCGGCGGCAACGCCCGCCTGGGGACGGGGCGTTTTCTCGTCGCCGAGGCCGACGAGAGCGATGCGTCCTTCCTGTACCTCCAGCCCATGATGGCGGTGGTGACCAATATCGATGCCGATCACATGGCCACCTACGACAACGATTTCGACCGTCTGCGCCGCACCTTCGTGGACTTCATTCATCATCTGCCTTTCTATGGCCTGGCGGTGGTGTGCCTGGACGACCCGGTGGTGCGGGAACTGCTGCCCCGGCTCTCCCGGCCGCTGCTCACCTACGGTTTCTCCGCCCAGGCCGATGTGCGGGCGCAGGCCGTGGAGTGCGCGGGCCTGCGCAGCCGTTTCCGCGTCGCGCGCCCGGACCGCGAGGACTGGCTGGAGGTGGAACTCAACCTCGCCGGCCGGCACAACGTCTGCAATGCCCTGGCGGCCATCGCCGTGGCCCACGAGCTGGGCGTTGCCGACGAGGACATCCGCCGCGGCCTGCGCCATTTCCAGGGAATTGCGCGGCGCTTCCAGTGTCATGGCGAAGTGGCGCTGGCGGGGCGGCGGGTGCTGTTCGTCGACGACTATGGACATCACCCGCGGGAGATCGAGGCGGTGGTGGCGGCACTCCGGGAGGGCTGGCCGGGGCGGCGGCTGGTGATGGTCTTTCAGCCCCACCGCTACAGCCGCACCCGGGACCTGTTCGACGATTTCGTGCGCGTCCTGGGGCAGGCGGACCTGCTGATCTTGCTGCCCGTCTACGCGGCGGGCGAGCGTCCCCTGGCAGGGGCCGATACCCATGCCCTGGCACGGACCATCCGCCTGCGGGGCGGCGAGCCGGTGTACGTGGAGGAAGCACCGGAGCTGGTGGCGGTCTTGCGCAGCCAGTTGCGCGACGGTGACCTGCTCCTGACCCTGGGGGCAGGAGACATCGGGGCACTGGCCGCCCGGCTCCCGGCCCTGCTGGCGGCGGAGGGAGAGGCATGATGGGCGGCGCCGCACCGGTCGCCTGGCGGGGCGAGCTGCGCCGCGAAGAGCCCCTGGCGCGCCATACGTCCTGGCGCGTGGGCGGGCCGGCGGAGCGTTTCTATCGCCCCCTGGACCTGGACGATCTGGCGGCCTTTCTGGCCTCGCTGCCACCGGAGGAGCCGGTCTTTTGGCTGGGGCTGGGGAGCAATCTGCTGGTGCGCGACGGCGGCATTCGCGGCACGGTGATCTGTACCAGCGGGATGCGCCAGGGCCTGAGGCGCCTGGACGCCACCCGCCTGTACGCCGAGGCCGGGGTGCCCTGTGCCAGGGTGGCCCGTTTCAGCGCCCGGTGCGGGCTCGCCGGCGCGGAGTTCCTGGTGGGCATTCCCGGCACCCTGGGCGGGGCCCTCGCCATGAACGCGGGCGCCTTCGGCGGTGAGACCTGGGCGCGGGTCGCGGCCGTGGAGACGCTGGACCGCCAGGGCCGGCGCCGGCGCCGCCAGCCCGGCGAGTACGTGGTGGGTTACCGGGAGGTGCGGGGTCCCGAAGGGGAGTGGTTCGTGGCGGCGGAACTGGCCCTCGAGGAAGACGATCCGGCGGCCGTCCAGGCCCGGCTCAAGGCATTGCTCGCGCGCCGGGGCAGCACCCAGCCCACGGGACAGCCCAGTGGCGGTTCGGTTTTCCGCAATCCGCCCGGCGATCACGCCGGCCGGCTCATCGAGGCCTGCGGTCTCAAGGGGCACGCCGTGGGCGGTGCCCGGGTTTCGGAGAAACATGCCAATTTCATCATCAACGACGGCACGGCCACGGCCCGCGACATCGAGCGGCTCATCGAATATGTGGCCGAGACGGTGGCGCGCCGCCAGGGCGTGCACCTGGTACCCGAGGTCCACATCGTGGGAGCGGCGGCATGAACGCGGCGAGGGATGCAGCGGTCTTCGGCCGGGTGGCCGTGCTCATGGGCGGCCGCGCAGCGGAGCGGGAGATTTCCCTGCGCAGCGGCGCGGCGGTGCTGGCGGCCCTGCAGCGCCAGGGGGTGGATGCGGCGGGCATCGACACCGGCCGGGCGGGAGGCGCTGCAATCCTGCGCGAGCTGATGGCGGGCGGTTTCGACCGGGCCTTTGTCGTGCTGCACGGGCGGGGCGGCGAGGACGGGGTCATCCAGGGTGCCCTGGAGACCATCGGCCTGCCCTATACCGGCAGCGGCGTGCTGGCCTCGGCGCTGAGCATGGACAAGCTGCGCAGCAAGCAGCTCTGGCAGGGCGTGGGCCTTCCCACGCCGCCCTTTGCCGCCGTCCGCGACAAATCATCCCTGGAGAAGGCCATGGCCCGGGTGGGCCTGCCCGCCATTGTCAAGCCCGTCCACGAGGGCTCCAGCCTGGGCATGAGCCGCGTGACGGCGCCCGGGGAGCTGCTGGCGGCCTGGCGGGCGGCGCGGGCGCTGGACGACGAAGTGCTGCTGGAACGCTGGGTGACGGGCAGGGAGTACACGGTGGCCGTCCTGGGGGCGGAGGCCCTGCCGCCGATCCGCATCGAGACCCCGCGGGGCTTTTATGACTATGCAGCCAAGTACGAGGCGGACGATACCCGCTTCCACTGTCCTTGCGGCCTGCCCGGCGAGGAGGAAGGGGCATTGCGGACCCTGGCGCTGGATGCGTTCCGGGCCCTGGGATGCCGGGGCTGGGGGCGGGTGGATCTCATCTGTGACGAGCAGGGCCGGCCCTGGCTCATCGAGGTGAATACCGTGCCGGGCATGACGGACCACAGCCTGGTGCCCAGGGCCGCGCGGGCGGCGGGCATGGATTTCGACGAACTGGTCTGGCGCATCCTGGAACAGAGTCTGGAACAGGGTCCAGAACAGAATCTGGAACAGAATGGGGGACAGGCTATGTCAGGGGAGGGGCCGACATCATGAAGCGTCGTCGAGGCAGGCCGGCACGTCAGGCGGTGCGCCGTCCCCAGGGCGGGATGCCGGCCCGCCGCGGCCCCGGACGGCGCCTGATACTGGCCCTGCTCCTCATGACGACACTCGGCAGTGGGGGTGCTGCCTGGTGGTTCTGGTCGGGATCCTGGCAGGGTGGTGGAGAGAGGCCGGTCCTGGCGTCCCTCGCGCGGCTGGAAAAGACGGTGGCGTTTCCCTTCCGCCAGATCAAGGTGGTGGGGCCCATGCGCCGGGTGAGCCCCGCCCGGGTGCGCGACATCGTGGCGCCGTTTGCTGCCCGCGGCTTCTTCGCCACGGACGTCTCCGCCATCCGTCGCGCCCTGCGTGCCCTGCCCTGGGTGGACACTGTCACGGTGCGGCGGGTCTGGCCCGACCTGCTGCAGATCACCCTCGTGGAACAGGAGGCCGTCGCCCGCTGGGGGGCGCATGCCCTGCTCAATGCGCGCGGCGAGGTCTTCACGCCGGCGCCGGAAGTCCTGTCCCGGCCGCCCCTGTCCCGCCTGCCGCTGCTTCAGGGGCCGTCGGGCAGCGCGCCGCAGATGCTCGCCCGGTACCGTGCCATGAGGGCGCGACTCGAACCGCTGGGCCTGGGGCTTGCGACCCTCACCCTGGAACAGCGTCGTTCGTGGTGGGCGCGCCTGGACAACGGGATCACCCTGGCCCTGGGCAAGACGGCGCCGGAGCAGCGGCTGGCCCGCTTCGCGCGCTATTACCCGCGTCTGATGGAGGGCGCCCGGCAGGCGGGGGGCGAGGGGGCGGGGCGGCTCATCGAGGCGGTGGATCTGCGCTATGCCAACGGTTTCGTCGTGCGTTGGCGGAAGGATCATGAGACGGCACGGACGGGCTTGTGGGACCAGAGGCAGGAGACGACCTGAACAATGCCAAAAAAAGAGGAAAAAGATCTGATCGTCGGCCTGGACATCGGCACCTCCAAGGTGGTGGCCATCGTGGGCGAGGTGACCGAGGAGAACCGGGTGGAGATCGTGGGGATCGGCAGCCATCCTTCACGGGGGCTGAAGAAGGGCGTGGTGGTCAACATCGAGTCCACGGTACAGTCCATCCAGCGTGCCGTGGAGGAGGCCGAACTCATGGCCGGCTGCGAGATCCACTCGGTCTACACGGGCATTGCCGGCAGCCACATCCGCAGCCTCAATTCCACGGGCATCGTGGCCATCCGCGACGAGGAGGTGACACCCAGCGACGTGGAGCGGGTGATCGATGCGGCCCGGGCGGTGGCCATTCCCGCCGACCAGCGCATTCTCCACGTCCTGCCCCAGGAATTCATCATCGACAACCAGGAAGGGATCATGGAACCGGTGGGGATCTCGGGCGTGCGCCTCGAGGCCAAGGTCCATCTGGTGACCGGCGCCGTGAGCGCCGCGCAGAACATCACCAAGTGCGTCCGCCGCTGTGGCCTGGAGGTGGACGACATCATCCTGGAGCAGCTTGCCTCCAGCTATGCCGTGCTCACCGAGGACGAAAAGGGGCTGGGGGTGTGCCTCGTGGATATCGGCGGTGGCACCACGGACATCGCCGTGTTCACCGAGGGCTCCATCCGCCATACCGCGGTGATTCCCATTGCCGGCGACCAGGTGACCAACGACATCGCCGTGGCCCTGCGCACGCCCACCCATCATGCGGAGGAGATCAAGATCAAGTTCGGTTGCGCGCTGGCCCAGCTGGCCAATCCCGACGACACCATCGAGGTGCCGGGCGTGGGCGACCGGCCGCCGCGGCGCCTGGCACGCCAGACCCTGGCGGAAGTGGTGGAGCCCCGCTACGAGGAGTTGTTCACCCTGATCCAGGCCGAGCTGCGGCGCAGCGGTTTCGAGGACCTGGTGGCGGCGGGGGTGGTGATGACCGGCGGCAGTTCCAAGATGGAGGGTGTCATCGAGCTGGCGGAGGAGGTCTTTCACATGCCGGTGCGCCTGGGTCTGCCGCAGAACATTTCCGGCCTGGCGGAGGTGGTGCGCAACCCCATTCACGCCACCGGCGTGGGCCTGCTGCTCTACGGGTTCCAGCAGCGGGATGTCAAAAAACCCCAACCAAGAACGGGAGGTGGATTCAAGGGGATCTGGGAAAGAATGAAAAGCTGGTTTCAAGGCAATTTCTGACCACTGAGGGCAAATCAGACGGGTGATTCACAAAGGAGAAAAAGGAGGAGCGAGATGTTTGAACTGATGGATTCATACACGCAGAACGCGGTGATCAAGGTGATCGGCATCGGCGGCGGCGGGGGCAACGCCGTGGAGCACATGGTGGCGGCCAATATCGACGGCGTGGATTTCATCTGCGCCAACACCGATGCCCAGGCGCTCAAGAATTCCTCGGCGCGCACCACCCTGCAGCTGGGCTGCAATATCACCAAGGGGCTGGGCGCGGGCGCCAATCCGGACATCGGACGCCAGGCCGCGCTGGAGGACCGGGAACGCATCATGGAAGTGCTGGATGGGGCCGACATGGTGTTCATCACCGCCGGCATGGGAGGCGGCACCGGCACCGGCGGCGTGCCCGTGGTGGCCAAGATCGCCAAGGAAATGGGCATCCTGACGGTGGCGGTGGTGACCAAGCCTTTTCCCTTCGAGGGCAGGAGGCGCATGGAAATCGCAGAGAACGGGATCAAGGAACTGGGAGAGTATGTCGATTCCCTGATCACCATTCCCAACGAGAAGCTGCTGCTGGTGCTGGGCAAGACCATCTCCCTGCTGGATGCCTTCAAGGCCGCCAACAACGTGCTGCTGGGTGCCGTGCAGGGCATTGCCGAACTCATCACCCGGCCCGGCCTCATCAACGTGGACTTTGCCGATGTGCGCACGGTGATGGCGGAGATGGGGATGGCCATGATGGGCTCGGGCTCCGAACGGGGCGAGAACCGGGCGCGCGAGGCGGCGGAGGCGGCCATCAACAGTCCCTTGCTGGAGGACGTGGACCTGGCCGGCGCCCATGGCATCCTGGTGAACATCACCGCCGGCATGGACCTGTCCATCGGCGAGTTCGAGGAAGTGGGCAACACGGTCAAGGAGTTCGCCTCGGACGATGCCACCGTCGTGGTGGGGACGGTGATCGACCCCGACATGAGCGACGAGTTGCGGGTGACGGTGGTGGCCACCGGCCTGGGCCGCGAGCGCGCGCCCGAGCGCGAGAAGCCCATGGAAATCGTGCCCAAGAAGGTGGTGGCCGGCGGTGGCGGCGAGATCGACTATGCGGGACTGGAACGCCCCACGGTGATCCGCAACCAGAAGGCCGTCGATCCCAACACCCTCCAGGAGGGCACCAATCTGGACTTTCTCGATGTGCCGGCCTTCCTGCGTCGCCAGGCGGATTGAGGCGCGGGGCGGTCTCTTCAGGGTCGGGGAGTGCCGGCCGCTAATTTCAGGGCGTGGCGGATAGCCGGTCCTGCGAAAGGGTCCTGGCGCTTCGGCCCGGATGGCCGCCAGGGGGTGCGGAAGGCGTGTAACGGCATGAAGATTCAAGATTTTCATGCCGGGGCAGTCGAAGTTATGGATCATCCATGGAGATGTGACGGCATTCCTGGGCAGCATGGGGGGGCTGTGCTAAGATGCGCGCGGTCTGCGGGCAATGTTGTCCTCGATGCGACGGGCAGGCGGCGGACCGCCACCGCGGGGGGCGGCATGCGTGCGTGGCGCGTGTGTCCGCATTCCTCACTGGCCTCACAGGGTTTCCTGCTGGGTTCAATACTGGGTTCAATACTGGGCAGGCATGACGAGACAGCGTACCTTGAAAAATCCCATCCGGGCGAGAGGCCGCGGCCTGCGCGTGAGGCGCCGGATTCACCTGACCCTGCTGCCGGCGCCTGCGGATACCGGCATCGTGTTCCGCCGGGTAGACCTGCCGGGCAGGCCCAGGATTCCCGTCTGCCCGGGCAATTTGGATCCGGCCGAGTCCCGTCTGACCCTGAGATCCCCGGCCGCCGGAGGGAATGCGAGCGTGACGGGGGTGGAACATCTGCTGTCGGCCTTCGCCGGGCTGGGGGTGGACAACGTCTGCATCGAAACCGATGCGCCGGAGCTGCCCGTCATGGATGGCAGTGCCGGGCCCTTCGTCTTTCTGGTTCAGGCGGCGGGCATCACCGAGCTTGCGGCGGCGAGGCGCTTCATACGCCTGCGCCGGCGGGTGGAGGTGGCGCTGGGCCGGAGCTGGGTGCGCCTCGAACCCTATGACGGCTTCAAGGCCTCGGTCACCCTGGGCCCGGATCATCCCGGTTGCGAGGGCCAGCCGCAGGCCGTGAGCATCGATTTTTCCACGGCTTCCTTCATCAAGGAAATCAGCCGGGCACGCAATTTACTCGGCACGGCCCCCGCCGCCCCTGGGGCCGGCGCGGCTGCCTGCGCCGCAGGGCGGGACGACGATGCGGGAAGCGGCATGCGGCGCGAGACGGCACCCGGGGGTGAGGGGCCGCGTTATCGTGATGAATTCGTCAAGCACAAGCTGCTGGATGCCATCGGTGATCTCTATCTCCTGGGTCATCCCCTGATGGCGGCCTACAGTGCCTATCAGGCCGGCCACGCCCTCAACAGGCGTCTGCTGGATACCCTGCAGGCCAATCCCGAGACCTGGGAGAGCGTGATCTTCGATGGGGCCGCGGCGGTGGATCTGCGCCGGGCCGGTTCCTGAGGCGGCCGCCTCAGGATGCCGGATTCCGGGATTTTCTGGCCCCGTGGCGTGCAAGCCGCTGCAGCGACTGGCGCAGATCGGGGTCTTCAATACCCTCGGCCAGCGAGGCGATGAGGGCAGCCGTCCGGGGCGTCATGCGCAGCGGCAACAGGGGCGCGGTGGCCCGGCGGGACGGTGTGTCGGGTCCATGGCAGGCCGGTGCCTGGGGGGCTGTTTTCACCTGGATGCGCGCCAGGCCGGGCAGTCCTTCCCGGGTCCGCAGGCGTTCCAGGAGCGCAGGCACCTGGTAGCGGAGCAGGGTGCCCCAGACGGGCGAGTCGGCCTGCAGTACGAGTGCCTGCTCGCGCAGGTTGGCCACCCGGCAGTGATCCCGCAGCGGTGCCGGAAGATGCTTGCGCACCTTGGCGTCGAGTTGCTTTAATCGCTCGACATGCCGGGCCAGTCGCTGGAGGGGGTCGCTGTCTCCCAGCAGCTGGTGCAAGGGTCTGGCGGTGTGCATGAAACTTGCCTGTATAATGTGCCCGACGGGGGCCGGGGACAAAGCCCATGAGTTGCGTAGCCCGGATGAAGCGAAGCGGAATCCGGGATGAATTCCTCAGCCAGGAGACCCGAAAATCGGGTACGCTGCAAAATAACATAATACGAAAGCCGCTGCACTGACACGACGAGCCGGACATGAACATCATCTTTCTGACCAAGAACAGCCGCTCAGCCCGCAGTCTCACCCTGGGACACGGGCGTTCCCTCCTGCTGGTGGGGGCCGTGCTGATCCTGTTGCCTGCCCTGGCCCTGCTGGCGGGCTATGGGCTGGGACAGTACCGGGCGGAACGGCAGCTCCTGCCCCGGGAGTGGGCGGCGGAGATGCAGCGCCAGCGCGAGGAGATCCAGCAGCTGGCCAGCAAGGCCCGGCAGGACATGAACGGCCTGGCGGTGAGGCTGGGGCAGCTTCAGGCCCAGGCAGTGCGCCTCAATGCCCTGGGCCAGCGCCTGGTGGAACTGGGCAGGCTGGACAAGGACGAGTTCGATTTCACCGCCCTGCCCGCCCAGGGAGGGCCTGCGGCCGCCACCCAGGACGGCCGGCCCATCGAGCCACCGGATTTCCTGCGTGCCCTGGAGGCGCTGGCTGCCGAACTCAGCGACCGGGAACGCAAACTCCAGGCCATGGAAGCCATTTTCATGAACCGCGGCCTGCAGGAGGAGGTGCTCCCCGCCGGCCGGCCCATCCGGCGGGGCTGGATTTCCTCGTACTTCGGCATGCGCACCGACCCTTTCACCGGTCTGCGCGAGTTTCACAAGGGTATGGATTTCGCGGGCAAGCAGGGCAGCGAGGTGATCGCGGTGGCCAGCGGCGTGGTGACCTGGGCTGGTGACCGGTATGGCTACGGCCGGCTGGTGGAAATCAATCATGGCAATGGTTATGTGACCCGTTATGGTCACAACAAGGAATTGCGCGTCAAGGTGGGCGACGTGGTGGAAAAGGGCCAGGTGATCGCGCTCATGGGCAGCAGCGGCCGTTCCACGGGCCCCCATGTCCATTTCGAGGTGCACTACAAGGGCAAGCCCGTCAATCCGGCGCGCTACCTCACCCGCCGCTGAGGGACAGCCGGGCCTTGGAGGTGCAGGAGGGAGATGCAGGGAGGCATTGGCAATATTCCCCGTCATCCCCATATCCTACATGGCCCATATCTTACATGGCCCCTATTTCACATGGCCCGTGTTCCTGCGGCAGGTTTCCTGCAATCGTGTCCCGCGGTCCTGTCAAGGCAAGCGGGCAGGTATTATAATGGCCTACTTTTATCATCCCTGATCTGAACAAGACATTCCCGATGGTCGCGAACTTATTCAGCAAGATCTTTGGCAGCCGCAACGACCGGCTGCTGAAGCGCATGTGGGGCGTGGTGGAGCGGATCAACGCCCTGGAGGATTCCGTCTCCGGCCTCTCCGATGCCGAGTTGCGGGCCAAGACCGACGAGTTCCGCCAGCGTCTCGCCGACGGCGCCAGCCTCGACGATCTGCTCCCGGAAGCCTTCGCCGTGGTGCGCGAGGCGGGCAGGCGGGTCCTCGACATGCGTCATTTCGATGTCCAGCTCATCGGTGGCATGGTTTTGCACGAGGGCAAGATTGCCGAGATGCGCACCGGCGAGGGCAAGACCCTGGTGGCGACGCTTGCCGCCTATCTCAATGCCCTGCCCGGCCAGGGCGTCCACGTGGTGACCGTCAACGATTACCTGGCGCGGCGCGATGCGCAGTGGATGGGCAGGCTCTACGAGTTTCTCGGCCTGACCACGGGCGTGGTCGTCTCCGGACAGAATGCGGAAGAGAAACGGGCCGCCTACGCCGCCGACATCACATACGGGACCAACAACGAGTATGGCTTCGATTACCTGCGTGACAACATGGCCTTCCGCCTGGAGGACAAGGTCCAGCGCGGCCTGCACTATGCCATCGTGGACGAGGTGGATTCCATTCTCATCGACGAGGCGCGCACGCCCCTCATCATTTCCGGTCCTGTGGACGACAAGTCCGATCTCTATCAGAAGATCGACAAGCTGATACCCAGGCTGAAACCCCAGGAGGAAGAAAACGGGCCCGGCGATTACACCATCGACGAGAAGGCCAAGCAGGTCTATCTCACGGAAGAGGGGCATCAGCACGTGGAAGAGCTGTTGCTCAAGGCAGGGCTGCTCAAAGAAGGCGAGAGCCTCTACGATGCCGCCAATATCACCCTCATGCATCATCTCAATGCCGCCTTGCGCGCCCATGCCCTCTATCACCGCGACGTGGACTACATCGTGCAGGACAACGAGGTGGTCATCGTGGACGAATTCACGGGTCGCACCATGCCGGGGCGGCGCTGGTCCGAGGGCCTGCACCAGGCCATCGAGGCCAAGGAAGGGGTGCCTATCCAGAACGAGAACCAGACCCTGGCCTCCATCACCTTCCAGAACTATTTCCGGCTCTATGAAAAACTCGCCGGCATGACCGGCACCGCGGACACCGAGGCCTACGAGTTCCAGCAGATCTACGGCCTGGAGGTGGTGGTGATTCCCACCCACAAGCCCATGATCCGCGAAGATTATCCCGATCTGGTCTACCTGACCGCCAGGGACAAGTTCGCCGCCATCGTGGAGGACATCAAGGACTGCCAGCAGCGCGGCCAGCCCGTGCTGGTGGGTACCACCTCCATCGAGACGTCCGAATATCTCTCCAAGCTGCTGCGCAAGGAGAAGATCAAGCACCAGGTGCTCAACGCCAAGCACCATGAGAAAGAGGCCCAGATCGTGGCCCAGGCGGGGTGTCCCGGGGCCGTGACCATCGCCACCAACATGGCCGGCCGCGGCACCGACATCGTCCTCGGCGGCAGCCTGGAGGCGGAACTGGCGGCATTGAAGAACCCTACGCCGGAGAAGATCGAGCGCGCGAAACAGGACTGGCAGCGCCGTCACGAGCAGGTGCTGGCCAGCGGCGGCCTGCACATCATCGGCACGGAGCGTCACGAGTCGCGGCGCATCGACAACCAGTTGCGCGGGCGCTCCGGGCGCCAGGGCGACCCCGGCTCCAGCCGCTTCTATCTCTCCCTGGAAGACAATCTCATGCGCATCTTCGCCTCGGAGCGTGTCGGCATGCTGATGCAGAAGCTGGGCATGCAGGAGGGCGAGGCCATCGAGCATCCCTGGGTGACCAAGGCCATCGAGAATGCCCAGCGCAAGGTGGAAGGGCACAACTTCGACATCCGCAAGCAGCTCCTGGAATACGACGACGTGGCCAACGACCAGCGCAAGGTCATCTACCAGCAGCGCAACGAGCTGATGGAGGCGGACGACATCTCCGACACCATCAAGGCGCTCCGCGAAGAGGTGCTCAACGAGGTCATCGACCAGTACATTCCCCCGCAGAGCCTGGAGGAACAGTGGGACGTGCCGGGGCTGGAGAAGGCCCTGGAACAGGAGTTCGCCCTGCGCCTGCCCATTGCGCGCTGGCTGGAGGAGGACGACAGCCTGCACGAGGAGACCCTGCGTCAGCGCATCCTGGAAGCACTGGAGCAGGCCTACGCGGAGAAGGAGGCCCTGGCCGGGGCGGCGGTGATGCGCGATTTCGAAAAGGCCGTCATGCTCCAGGTGCTGGACAACAACTGGAAGGATCACCTTGCGGCCATGGACCACCTGCGTCAGGGGATCCACCTGCGGGGTTATGCGCAGAAGAACCCCAAGCAGGAATACAAGCGCGAGGCCTTCGAGATGTTCAGCGCCATGCTGGACCAGATCAAGCGCGAGGTGATCAGTGTCCTGTCCCGTGTACAGGTGCGCGCGGCCGAGGACGTGGCGGCCGTGGAGGAGCAGCGCCGTTCCACGGCGCCGCGCCAGTACCGCCATCCCGAGGCCGGCGGCATGGGCGCGGGCGACGAGGCGGCGGCCGATGCGCCGCGCCGGCCGGTGGTGCGCGAGGGGCGCAAGATCGGCCGCAACGAGCCCTGCCCCTGCGGTTCGGGCAAGAAATACAAGCAGTGCCACGGGAAGCTCTCGTGAAGAACCCTGTCCTGGCTGATGCTGCGGCCTTGCGCCTCGCTCAGCCTGTCTGCCTGTCCTGCTGTCAGGCCGCCTGCCCGGCACCGCGCACATGGCCGTCGGATTGAGTGCGCCTGTCGGGCTGCTGCCGGTGGCAGGAGTACGCCTGGGCGCCACCGCGGCCGGTATCAGAACGGGTACCGGTAAAGGCGGCGAGGCGGATCTGGCGCTCCTGGAGATCGCGCCGGGCAGCACCGTGGCGGCGGTCTTCACGCGCAATGCCTTCTGCGCGGCACCCGTGATTCTGGCCCGGCGCCATCTGGCCCGGTGCGCTCCCCGCTATTTTCTGGTCAATGCCGGCAATGCCAACGCGGGCACGGGGGAGGCGGGTCTCGCCGACGCCCGGGCCTGTTGCGAGGCCGTGGCAACGGCCGCGAACTGTCCCGTCGAGGCCGTCCTGCCATTTTCCACGGGGGTGATCGGCGAGCGCCTGCCGGTGGATGAGATGAGGGCGGCCATCCCCGGGCTGGTGGCAGGTCTTGCACCCGACGGCTGGGCGCAGGCGGCCCGGGCCATCATGACCACGGATACCGTGCCCAAGGGGTGCTCGCGCCGCATTACGGTGGACGGGCGGGACGTGACGCTCACCGGCATCGCCAAGGGTTCGGGCATGATCTGTCCCGACATGGCCACCATGCTGGCTTTCATCGCCACCGACGCCGCGGCGGCCCCCGATTTTCTCCAGCAGTGCCTGCATCGGGCTGTCGCCCGCAGCTTCAACTGCATCACGGTGGACGGCGACACCTCCACCAACGATGCCTGTGTCCTGGCGGCCACCGGTGCCGGTGAGGCGCCGCCCCTCGATCAGGCTTCTTCATCCGGCGCAGCCGCCTTCGAGGCCGCGCTGACGGATCTCTGCGTGGCGCTGGCCCAGGCCATCGTGCGCGATGGCGAGGGGGCGACCAGGTTCATCACTGTCGAGGTGTGTGGCGGGCGTGACGAAGCGGAATGCCGCCAGGTCGCCTACACAGTCGCCCATTCGCCCCTGGTGAAGACCGCCTGCTTCGCCGGGGATCCCAACTGGGGGCGCATCCTCGCCGCCGTGGGCCGGGCGGGGCTCGAGGGCCTGGAGGTGGGGGGGATCGACATCTTTCTGGATGGGGTCTGCATCGTGCGCGGCGGCGCCCGCGCGCCGGAATATACCGAGGCGCAAGGCGTGGCGGCCATGGCCGGCGAGGAGATCCGGATCCGCATCGATCTGGGACGGGGGCAGGCGCAGGGCCAGGTCTGGACCTGCGACCTGTCTTGTGACTACGTGCGCATCAATGCCGAATACCGGACCTGATTCCCCATTGAAAAACCCGCCAATGGCGGGTTTTTCAATGGGGTTGTTGAGGTCCGGGCTTACTTGATCTTGGCTTCCTTGTAGATGACGTGCCTGCGCACCACCGGGTCGTATTTCTTGATCTCCATTTTCTCGGGCATGGTGCGCTTGTTCTTGTCGGTGGTGTAGAAATGTCCCGTTCCGGCCGTGGAAACCAGCCTGATTTTTTCTCTCATGACGGCCTCCTCACACCTTCTCGCCGCGCTTGCGCATGTCGGCGAGGACCTGGTCGATGCCCAGCTTGTCGATGATACGCATGCCCTTGGCGCTGACCCGCAGCCTGACCCAGCGGTTCTCGCTCGCCACCCAGAAGCGGTGGGTGGAGAGATTGGGCAGAAAACGCCGCCTGGTCTTGTTGTTGGCGTGGGACACGTTGTTGCCCGTCATGGGCCGCTTGCCCGTCACCTGGCATACCCTGGACATGGTGAATCCTCCAACTGGAAATCGGCAAAACGCGTTTTATACCAGAACGTGACACCGCTGACAAGGCAGCAGGTCTGAGATCTCATGATTGAAGGGACGCGATGGGTTGTGGGCATGGAGTAGGCAGCCTGAATGAATATTTACGGGACTGGCAGGGTATCCGGAAAGTCAGCGGCCATCCCTGCCTCCATGCTGCCATTTCGATCGCCCATTTTGTCGCTTTGACCCCCTGTGTGCCACGTTACTTTCGTGTCATTTCGACCGAAGGAAGGAATCCTGTCCCGCTGCTTCAAGATTTCTCGCTGCGCTCGAAATGACAGGTGCTGCATCGAAATGACAGGTATTGCATCGAAATGACAAGGTACTGCATTGAAATGGCAAAGTATCGAGGCGCCATGGATCAACTGGATAAGAGGGGCAAGAAGCGCTACGGTGAGGCCTTCGTTGAGGCTGGATCGATCTCAGGGTTGTCTGCGGGCAGGCGTTGCCAGACACGCCGCTTGTTGAGATAGAGCAGAAAGGTGAGCAGCACGAGATAGGCGAGGACATAGCGGCCCAGGCGATGCCGCTCCTCCGCCCGCGGATCGGCCGCCCAGGCGAGGAACAGGGCCACTTCCCGTGCCGTCCTGTCCACGGCCGCCTGGTTGCCGGGACTGGAGCTGCCCAGGGCATCGGGCATCTTGATGCCGGGGAAGAGCCGGTTGTCCACGCGGCCTTCCGGCGTGGTGTAGAAACTGGTGAGCAGGGTATAGACGTAGGCCGGCCCGCCTTCCCGCGCCTTGGCGATGAGAAACAGGCCCAGCCCGTAGAGATCTTTGATGGTGTAGTAGGGATGGAAGGGGATCTGTGCCGATTTCGGCAGGTCGATGCCGGTGGGGTTGCTGCTCTTCACGTAGTGCAGGGCGACCAGGTGCATGAAGACCATTGCGAAGATGATGAAAGGGAACAGGAAGTGCAGCACGAAGAAACGGTTCAGGGTGGCATCGCCGATGGCGTAGTCGCCACGCAGCCACAGCACCACCTCGTCGCCGATGAAGGGGGTGGCGCATTCTCTCACAGCAGGCCGCGGCTGGCGAGGGAAACCGTTTCGCCGTCGCCGATGATGAGGTGATCCAGGACGCGGATGTCCACCAGGGCCAGGGCATCGCGCAGGCGCCGGGTCAGGGCCAGGTCCGCCTGACTGGGCTCCGCCACGCCGGATGGATGGTTGTGCGCCAGGATCACCGCCGCGGCATTGGCCGCCAGCGCCTCTTTGACCACTTCCCGGGGATGGACGCTGGCGCCGTTGATGGTGCCGCGAAAGAGTTCGTTGAAGGACAGCACCTGGTGACGGTTGTCCAGGAACAGGCAGCCGAAGACCTCGTAGGGGCGGTGGCGCAGAAGCGCGGTGAGATAGGCGGCGCTCTCGCCGGGATCGCGCAGGGGCTGGCCGCGCTGCAGGGTTTCGGCCAGGTGGCGCCGGCTCATTTCCAGCACGGCCTGAAGGAGCGCATACTTGGCCTTTCCCAGGCCGGGGCTGCGGCAGAAACGGGCCTGTTCCGCCTCCAGCAAGGGGCGCAGGCCGCCGAATTCGTGCAACAGCTCCCGGGCCAGGTCCACGGCGGTGCGGCCCCGGCAGCCGGTGCGCAGGAAGATGGCCAGCAGTTCGGCATCGGAGAGCGCGGCAGGACCGCGCGCCAGGAGTTTCTCCCGCGGACGTTCCGCCGCGGGCCAGTCGGTGATGGGCATGGTGACCTCCTTGTCAGGGCCGGCGCGGTCTCTGCCTTGCGCCGGCGTGGTATATTGCCCGTTTCGCGGGGCAGGTGAGGCCATTGTGCAGGGTGATGAAAGACGAAGCAAACGAAGCAGACGAAGCAAACGAAGCAAACAGGGAGCGCCTGAGGGGCAAGCGCATCCTGCTCGGGGTCACGGGGAGCATCGCCGCCTACAAGAGCGCCGAGCTGGTGCGCCTGCTGCGCGCCGCCGGCGCCGAGGTGCAGGTGGTGTTGAGTCGTGGCGGCTCGGCCTTCATCACGCCGCTCACCTTGCAGGCGCTTTCGGGCAGGCCCGTGCGACACCAGCACCTGGATCCCGACAGCGAGGCGGCCATGGGACACATCGAGCTGGCGCGCTGGGCCGATGTCGTCCTGGTGGCGCCGGCCAGCGCCGATTTCCTCGCCCGCCTGGCCCAGGGCCGGGCGGACGACCTGCTGGCGGCCGTGTGCCTGGCCAGCGAGTCCCCCCTCGCGGTGGCGCCCGCCATGAACCGCCAGATGTGGGAGCAGCCCGCCACCCGGGAGAATCTGGCGTGCCTTGCGGCACGCGGCGTGAGCGTGTTCGGGCCGGAGAGCGGCGAACAGGCCTGCGGCGAGGTGGGGGAGGGACGCATGCGCGAGCCCGCGATGCTGGCGGCGGATCTGGCGGGCCTGTTCGAAAGCGGTGTCCTGCAGGGAGTGCGGGTGCTGGTGAACGCCGGCCCTACCCGCGAGCCCCTGGATCCGGTGCGTTTTCTCTCCAACCGCAGCTCCGGCAGGATGGGCTATGCCCTGGCCCGCGCGGCGCAGGAGGCCGGCGCCGCCGTGACCCTGGTGTCGGGGCCGGTGGCGCTCAGTCCCCCGGAACGGGTCGTCTGCCAGCGCGTGGAGACGGCGGAAGAGATGCGCGCCGCGGTGCTGGACGCCGCCGGTGTCGCGGATCTGTTCATCGCCGCCGCGGCCGTGGCCGATTACCGGCCGCGCCAGGTCGCAGGTGACAAGCTCAAGAAGTCGTCGCCGCGGCTGACCCTGGAACTGGAGCGCACGCCGGACATCCTGGCGGAAGTGGCTGCCCTGGCGGCCCCGCCCTTTACCGTGGGTTTTGCCGCCGAGACCACGAATGTGGAACACTATGCGCGCGCCAAGCTTGCGGCCAAGGGTCTCGATCTCATCGTCGCCAACCAGGTGGGCGGAACGCAGGGCGGGTTCGAAGCGCAGGACAATGCGGTGACGGTCTATTGGCCGGGTGGCGCGAAGTCCTTTCCGCTGATGGCCAAGGACAAGCTGGCGCGGCTTCTGGTGACATTGATCGCAGAGAGATACCATGCAAAAAATCCAGCTCAAGATTCTTGATCCCCGGCTGGGCCGGGAGCTGCCCCTGCCCCGCTATGCCACCGACGGGGCCGCCGGCATGGACCTGCGGGCCTGTCTGGACGGGCCCCTGGTGCTCGCTCCCGGTGAGTCGGCACTCATTCCCACGGGACTGGCCATCCACATCGCCGATCCCGGGCTGGCGGCGGTGATCCTGCCCCGCTCGGGCCTGGGGCACAAGCACGGCATCGTCCTGGGCAACCTGGTGGGCCTGATCGATTCGGATTACCAGGGCCAGGTCCTCGTCTCCTGCTGGAACCGGGGCGAGGCCCCCTTTACCATTGAGGTGGGCGAGCGCATCGCGCAGATGGTGTTCGTGCCGGTGGTGCAGGCGGATTTCGAGATCGTCGAGGAATTCGCGGCCAGCCGGCGCGGCGCCGGGGGATTCGGCCACACCGGCCGTCATTGAGTCTTGCCGATCCGGGTTGCGCGTTTGACGTTTCCGAAAAAGAGAAGGAGTGCACCGTGAATTCCCAGCTGCCGGACATCCCGTCGTCCATCTTCAAGGCCTACGACATTCGTGGCATCGTGGGCGAGACCCTCACCCCGGATATCGTCCGGTGCATCGGCCAGGCCATCGGGAGTGTCGCCGCGGCGCGTGGTCAGGCCGCGGTGGCCGTGGCGCGCGACGGGCGCCTGTCGGGTCCCGAGTTCGTCGCCGCGCTCGGCGACGGACTGCAGGCCGCCGGCCGCCGGGTCATCGATCTGGGCAGGGTGCCCACGCCGGTGCTCTATTTCGCCACGCACGAGCTGGACACCCGCTCCGGTGTCATGGTGACGGGCAGCCACAACCCGCCGGCGTACAACGGCTTCAAGATCGTGGTGGACGGCGAGACACTCTCCGGCGAGGCCATCCAGGACCTGCGGCGCCGGATCCTGGCGTCCGACTACGTCACGGGGCAGGGCAGCCACGAGACCGAGGAGATCCTGCCCCGTTATCTTGCGCGCATCACGGGTGACGTGCGGCTGGCCAGGCCCCTCAAGGTGGTGGTGGACTGTGGCAACGGCGTCGCCGGCGCGGCAGCGCCCGCCCTGCTGCGCCGGCTGGGCTGCGAGGTCAGCGAGCTGTTCTGCACCGTGGACGGCCATTTTCCCAACCACCACCCCGACCCCAGCCAGACGGAGAATCTCGCCGACCTCATCGATGCAGTACGAAGGGAGGGTGCCGATGTGGGCCTGGCCTTCGACGGCGATGGCGACCGCCTCGGCGTGGTGGATGCCACGGGGCGCATCATCTGGCCGGACCGCCAGATGATGCTCTATGCCGCCGACATTCTCTCCCGGCATCCCGGGGCGGAGATCATCTACGACGTGAAATGTTCCCGCCACCTGGGCCGGGTGATCGAGGAGCACGGCGGCCGGCCGCTCATGTGGCGTACCGGCCATTCCCTCATCAAGGCCAAGATGCGGGAAGACGGCGCCCTGCTGGCCGGCGAGATGAGCGGCCACATCTTCTTCAAGGAGCGCTGGTACGGTTTCGACGACGCCCTGTATGCGGCGGCGCGCCTGCTGGAGATTCTCGCCCGGGAAGCGCGTCCGCCCGCCGCGGTGTTCGCGGATCTGCCCGACGCCGTATCCACGCCGGAGCTGCGGGTGGAGATGGCCGAGGGGGAGCATTTCCGCTTCATGGAGCGCTTCGCCGCGGCGGCGCATTTTCCCGGTGCGCGGCTTTCCACCATCGACGGCATCCGCGCCGATTTCGCTGACGGCTGGGGCCTGATCCGGCCCTCCAATACCACGCCCTGCCTCATCATCCGCTTCGAGGCCGACGACGAAGCCGCCCTGGCGCGCATCCAGACCTTGTTTCGCAAGGCCATCCTGGCCCTCGAGCCCGGCCTGCAATTGCCTTTCTGAGGTCCCCGCCAGCGCCTCGGCCATAGTGCCTTGTCATTGCGGCCGAACCTCCCTCTCATTTCGACCTCACTCCCTTGTCATTTCGACCGCAGGGAGAAATCCTGTGCCGGTGACCCAAGATTCCTCGCTGCGCTCGGAATGACAAAAAAGGGGGAATGACAAAGAAGTGTCATTTCGCCCGCAGGGAGAAATCCTGTGCCGGTGACCCAAGATTCCTCGCTGCACTCGGAATGACAAAAAAGATGGAAAGAATTGTCATTTCGACCGAAGGAAGAAATCCTGCCCACCGTCCCAGGATTCCTCGCTGCGCTCGGAATGACAAAAAAGATGGAAAGAATTGTCATTTCGACCGAAGGGAGAAATCCTGCCCACCGTCCCAGGATTCCTCGCTGCGCTCGGAATGACAGGGATACTGTCATTCCTCGCTGCGCTCGTCAGTGTCCCCCGGGGCGCGATAGGCGCCCCGCACCTTCATGATCTCCTTGGGCCAGCGGCGCTTGGTGCATTGCCACTGTCCGGGACGGGCGCGGATGAGGTCGGCGATGGCCCGGTTCATGGCGGCGGTGATTTCCTCGAGGCTCTTGTGCGCCTCCCCCGGGGCGTGGACGGCCGGGTGGATGACACTGCGAAAGCGCGCGTCTCCCAGGCGCTCGGTGTGCACGGGGACGATGGCGCAGTCGAATCTGCGCGCCAGCCAGGCGGGCAGCGGGGTGGTCGCGGCCGGCGCCCCGGCGAAGGGGACGGAGAGGCCGTCGTCGATGCGCACGTCCACGTGCAGGCCCACGGAGCGGCCCTGCTTCAGGCTGGCAATGAGGCGCCTCAGGGCGTTTTCCTTGGGGATGAGCGTTTGTCCCAGTGCCGTTCTCCGGGCCGCGACCAGCCGTTCCAGGCCGGGATTGACCTGCGGGTTGTAGACCAGGTCCACAGGATAACCCAGGGAATGGATGGCATAGCCGGAGAGTTCCCAGTTGCCCAGGTGGGGCGCCACGAAGACACAGGGCCGTTTGCGGGCCAGGAAATCGGGATCCCGGTTTTCGCACACGACCTCCAGGGAGGCGAACTCACAGTCGGGATCGATGATGGCGGCGAAGTGGGGGAATTCCGCCAGCGAGGCGCCCAGGTTGCCCCAGACGGCGCGGGCCAGGGCGGTGATTTCGGCTTCGTCCCTCTCCGGACACAGCATGCGCAGATTGGCCAGCACGTGGCGGTGCTTGCGGCTGCGGGGGCCGAGGGTTTCCAGCAGCCGGCGCCCGAAACGGGAGGCGCGCGCCGGGGACAGGCGGCCGGAAAGCCACCAGAAGGCCTTGAGCAGCATGACCTGTTGCCGCCACGACCAGGGCGGGCGCGCCGGGGGGGCGTGTTGCCTGGTTTTCCCGTCCACGTCGTTCAGTAAAGCCCCCTTGACCGCATGAGGGGTTTGGGCCAGCGCCGCTTGGTGCACATCCACTGATCGGGGTGTTCGCGGATGAAGCGGCCGATGACCTCGTTCATCTGCCGGGTGAGGAAGTCCACGGCGGCGTCGCGGGGGCAGTCCCGGGGCGGGGGGATCAGCGGGGGGAACAGCGTGGTGCGCAGGCGGGCATCGGCCAGGCGCTCGGTGCGCACGGGCACGATGGGGCTGCCCGTGGACAGGGCCAGCCACGCCGGCGCCGTGGTGGTGGTGGCCGGCGCGCCCAGCAGGGGGAATGTCTCGCCGCCGTCGACACGCACATCGACATGCAGCCCCACGGAACGGCCGCGCTTCAAGGCCTTCAGCATGGGGCGCAGGGCTTCCTGCTTGGTGATGAAGCCCGTATGCAGGACGCGGGTGAGGCGGTCCTGCACCAGGCGTTCCAGGTAGGGGTTGGCCAGGGGGCTGTAGACGAGATCCACCTCGTAGCCCCGGGCGCGGATGGCCGCGGCGGACATGTAGAGGTTGCCCAGGTGGGCGGCGACGAAGATACAGGGCCTGCGCCGGTCAAGAAAATCCGGGTCATCGTTGCGGCAGTCGATCTCCAGATCCTCGATGAGCCGGGGCAGGTGGGGAAACTCGGCGATCACGGCACCGATGTTGCCCCAGGCGCGCCGCGCCAGTTCCTCCCGCCGGGACGGGTCGGCCTCGGGACAGACCATGGCCAGATTGGCCAGGACATGGCGTTGCTTGGGCGTGCGCGGGCCCAGGCGGGAGAACAGGCCGCGGCCCAGGGCCGAGGCCCGCTGTGCGGAGAAGGTGCCCATGGCGGCCCAGAAGGCACGCAGCAGGCCCGCCTCCAGTGCTTGCCCTGTTTTTCTCAGCCAGGGACGCTGGTCTTCGCCTTTCCACAGGAATCTAGCCATGGGTGCGTGCCGGGGGCGGGGAAGAAAGGGGCAGATGCGGGCAAGAGGCGAAAATCATGAGGGTCTATGTCATCCGGTGCCAAATCCGGTTCGCCATCGAGATGCCTGGAAAGATACAGTGCTCCTTTGCTGTGCTCGGGCAAGGCGCAGTGTGCAGGCAACGGCCCGTCCTTGTCAAACGCGGGCATGCGGCATCGACTTGATGGGGGGCGGTAGCTTGCAATCCCCATGGCGCCACCTTAGTCTTGGGGCAATCCGAAAAAAAACGTCTCGCTTCCAGTCTGTCGTCATGAGCCTGTCTCGTTCTGCCGCCATGAACATCGCCCGCGTGCTCACCGAGGCCCTGCCTTATATCCGGCGTTTTGCCGGCAAGACCCTGGTCATCAAGTACGGCGGCAACGCCATGGTGGATGAGCGGCTGAAAAGCGGTTTTGCCCGGGACGTGGTGCTCATGAAACTGGTGGGTATCAATCCCGTGGTGGTGCATGGCGGCGGTCCCCAGATCAACCAGTTGTTGACGCGCCTGGGCAAGGAGTCCCGCTTCGTGGACGGCTTGCGGGTTACGGATCGCGAGACCATGGACGTGGTGGAAATGGTGCTGGGGGGGCTGGTGAACAAGGAGATCGTCAGCCTCATCAATCAGCATGGCGGCACCGCGGTGGGCCTGTCGGGCAAGGACGGGGGCATGATCCGGGCGCGCAAGCTGGTCTACACCCGCGCTGCGCCGGAGATGAACGCCCCCGAGATCATCGATATCGGTCATGTGGGCGAGATCGTGGCGATGGACCGCGCGGTGGTGGACGTGCTGATCCGGGGCGAGGTCATTCCCGTCATCGCGCCCATCGGCGTGGGCGAGGACGGCCAGTCCTACAACATCAATGCCGATACGGTGGCGGCACGGCTCGCCGCAGAACTCGGCGCCGAGAAGCTGATCCTCCTGACCAATACGCCGGGGGTGCTGGACAAGGCGGAGAATCTGGTGACCGGGCTGGACGCGGCGGACGTGGAGCGTCTCATCGCCGAGGGCGCCATCTATGGCGGCATGCTGCCCAAGGTGCGCTGTGCCCTGGAGGCCATCGAGGGCGGGGTGGGTTCGGCCCACATCATCGACGGGCGCGTGGAGCATGCGGTGCTGCTGGAAATCTTCACCGACCAGGGCGTGGGCACCCTGATCCGCAGGTGATGCGCATCACCCCGGCCGCATCTTCCGCCGTATGCCGGGCTGCCCAGTTGAGCTGGTGGTGAGCTGGTGGTGAGCTGGGGGTGAGCTGAGTCTTGGATGATCAGGACTACTGGTTGGACCAGCTGCTGCTGTTCTTCATCTCTCTGCTGGCCAATGTCTTTTCCGCCTTCTCAGGGGGCGGTGCCGGGCTGATCCAGCTGCCGGCCCTGATCCTGCTGGGGCTGCCTTTCGCCCTGGCGCTGGCCACCCACAAGGTGGCCTCCGTGGCCCTGGGCGTGGGCGCGACCCTGCGTTATCTCAAGTCGGATGTCCTGGAGCGCCGCTTTGCGCTGTTCATTCTCGCCTGTGGCCTGCCCGGCGTCGTGCTGGGTGCGAGTCTCATTCTGCAGGTGCCGGGACGGGCGGCGGAAGTGGCCCTGGGGCTGCTCACCATGGGGCTGGGCGTGTACTCATGGCGGCGCCGGGAACTGGGCCAGGAATACCGCCCGGCGCGGCGCGACCGACGCGGTTTCGCGACGGGCGGCGCGGTGCTGTTCGTCATCGGCGTGCTCAACGGCTCCCTCACCTCCGGAACCGGCCTGTTCGTCACCCTCTGGCTGGTGGGCTGGTTCGGCCTGGATTACAAGCGGGCCGTGGCCTATACCCTCATCCTGGTGGGATTGTTCTGGAACGGCAGCGGCGCCGTCACCCTGGGCGTGCAGGGCGGCATCCAGTGGGACTGGCTGCCCGCCCTGCTGCTGGGCTCGGTGCTGGGCGGCTACATGGGTGCCCATCTCGCCATCGTCAAGGGCAGCCGCCTCATCAAGCGGGCCTTCGAGCTGGTGACCGTGCTGGTGGGGTTGAAACTGATTCTGGGGTGAGGCGCGCCGAGTTACGCTCGGCAATTTGTTTGGCTGCAAACCGGTGATCCCGCGCATCACTACTGTGCACCCGCTATCCATCATCCCCCGATACCGCGCCGTAGCGCGCCTGGTAGGCGCGCACCTTTTCCAGATGCGCGGCCAGGTCCGGTTTTTCCTCCAGATAGTGGATCAGCGTATCCAGGCCGGCGATGCTCACCACGGGCACACCGAAGGCTTCCTCGATTTCCTGGACGGCGGATCGCGTGCCGGTACCCCGTTCCTGGCGGTCCAGCGAGATGGCGACCCCTGCCAGGCAGGCGCCCGCGGTCTCGATGAGGGCGGCGGATTCGCGTACCGAGGTACCGGCGGAAATCACATCGTCGATCACCAGCACCCGGCCTTGCAGCGGCGCGCCCACGATGATGCCGCCCTCGCCGTGGCGCTTGGCTTCCTTGCGGTTGAAGGCATAGGGCAGATTGCGGCCGTGATGCTCCTGCAGGGCGATGGCGGCGGCCACTGCCAGAGGGATGCCCTTGTAGGCGGGACCGAAAAGCATGTCGAATTGCAGGCCGGCCTTTTTCTCCGCCTCCACGATGGCGGCGGCATAGTAACGGCCCAGCAGGGCCGCGGCGCGTCCGTCGTTGAAGCGGCCGCTGTTGAAGAAATAAGGGCTGACCCGCCCCGACTTGAGTGTGAACTCGCCGAAGCGCAGCACCTCGTATGCCAGGGCGAGATCCAGGAATTCGCGCTGATAGTCTTTCATGATTCCTTCCAGGCCATGGGAGAAGGCCGCATTGTAACGGGCAGGACGTTTCGGCGGAACCGGGTCGATGATAAGCAGCCCTCAACGCTCTGTCCTCTGTCCTCTGTCCTCTGTCCTCTGTTCCACCAGCCCCAGCAGATATTGCCCGTAGCCGTTGTTCTGCATGGGCTCGGCGAGGCGACGGACCTGGGCCGCATCGATGTAGCCCATGCGATAGGCGATTTCTTCGGGGCAGGCGATCTTGAGCCCCTGGCGTTGTTCGATGATCTCGATGAAGGCGGCGGCCTGTTGCAGGGACTCGTGGGTGCCGGTGTCCAGCCAGGCCGTGCCGCGGCCCATGCGTTCGACGCGGAGCTGGCCTCGCGCCAGGTAGGCGAGGTTGACGTCCGTGATTTCCAGCTCGCCGCGTGCCGAAGGCGTGAGGCGGCGGGCGATGTCCACGACCTGGTTGTCATAGAAATAGAGTCCCGTGACGGCGTAATGGGAGCGGGGCCTGGCCGGTTTTTCCTCCAGGCCCACGGCCTGGCCCGCGGCATCGAATTCCACCACGCCGTAGCGTTCCGGGTTCTTGACGTAATAGCCGAATATGGTCGCCCCTTTTTCGTGTGCCGCCGCGGCCTGCAGGCTGCGAGCCAGTCCGTGGCCATAGAAGATGTTGTCCCCCAGCACCAGGGTGACGGGGTCCGGGCCGATGAAGTCGGCACCGATGAGAAAGGCTTCGGCCAGGCCGTTGGGCCGGGGTTGCGGGGCATAGTGAAACGCCAGTCCCCACTGCCTGCCATCGCCCAGCAGCTCGCGAAAGCGCGGCAGGTCCTGGGGCGTGGAGATGACGAGAATATCGCGGATGCCCGCCAGCATGAGCGTGGAGAGGGGGTAATAGATCATGGGCTTGTCGTACACCGGCAGGAGCTGCTTGCTCAGCACCCGGGTGAGGGGGTAGAGGCGGGTGCCCGAGCCCCCGGCCAGGATGATGCCCTTGCGCGTGGCGCTCATTGTCGGCCCTCGCCTGCCCGGTGTTTTTTCCCGAGTCCCAGGCGCTCGCCCCGGTAGGCGCCGGATGTGACGCGTTCACACCAGTCGCGGTGGTCCAGGTACCATTGCACGGTCTTGCGCAGACCGCTGTCGAAGGTTTCTTCCGGGCGCCAGCCCAGCTCGCGCTGGATCTTGCCGGCATCGATGGCATAACGCCGGTCATGGCCGGGACGGTCGGTCACAAAGCGGATCAGGCGCCGGTAGGGGCCCGCCGGGTCGGGGGCCAGTTCGTCCAGCAGGGTGCAGAGTGTGGTGACCACGGTGAGGTTGGTCTGCTCGTTGTGGCCGCCGATGTTGTACACCTCGCCCGGGCGTCCCGCCGCGAGTACCCGGCAGATGGCCCGGCAGTGGTCGATGACATAGAGCCAGTCGCGGACATGGCCGCCGTCGCCGTAGACGGGCAGGGGTTTTCCCGCCAGGGCGCTGAGTATGGTGAGGGGGATGAGCTTTTCCGGAAACTGGTAAGGCCCGTAGTTGTTGGAGCAGTTGGTGGTCAGCACCGGCAGGCCGTAGGTATGGAAATAGGCCCGTACCAGATGATCGGAAGCGGCCTTGGAGGCGGCGTAGGGCGAGTTGGGGGCATAGGCTGTCTGTTCGGTGAAATAGCCCGTTTCCCCCAGGCTGCCGTAGACCTCGTCGGTGGAGACGTGGAGAAAGCGGAAACGCGCCTGTTCTTCCGGCGGCAGGCCTTCCCAGTGAGCGCGCGCCGCCTCCAGCAGTTCGAAGGTGCCCACGACATTGGTGTGGATGAAATCCCCGGGCGCGTCGATGGAGCGGTCCACGTGGGATTCGGCGGCGAAATGGATGATGGCGCAAGGACGGTGTTCCGCCAGGAGGCAGCGCACCAGGGCCCGGTCACGGATGTCACCGCGGACGAAAACATGACGGGGGTCTTCCAGTACCGGTGCCAGCGTGTCCAGATTGCCGGCATAGGTCAGGGCGTCCAGGTTGACGACCTGGATGTCGGCCTCCCGCTGGAGCAGGTCCAGGACGAAATTGGCGCCGATGAAACCGGCGCCGCCGGTGACCAGGAGCGTCCGGTCTCCAGGCTTGCGTTCAGGGGTGAAAGACATGGATCGGGAGAGGGCGTGGATTCTTCAGGAAGGGGCGATACCGTCCCATAGTCTCTGCGCCTGATCGTTCCCTGGATAGGGTCTGAAATCTGTCCTGGGTTGCCAGGGGGCATATGGACGCCCGTGAGATATTGGAGAAGAATCCAGCCATTTTGCAATTTCCAGGAAGAAACGATATCATCACCGGTTCTTTGCTGCAATCCAAGCCTACAGAGAGTCAGATTTATGCCGCATGTACGTTTGAGAGAAAACGAGCCCTTTGAAGTTGCCCTGCGGCGCTTCAAGCGCATCTGCGAGAAGACCGGCGTGCTGTCCGAGATCCGCCGGCGTGAGTATTATGAAAAGCCCACCGCGGTGCGCAAGCGCAAGCAGGCGGCCGCCATCAAGCGCCAGCAGAAGCGCACCATGATGGAGAAGAACCGCCTGTTGCGGGCCCATTATTGATTCAAGTTTGTTTGTTCGCGCAGAGGTGGATCCCGGTAGCCGGACCCCGGTAGCCGGATCCCAGTAGCCGGATCCCAGTAGCCGGATCCCAGTAGCCGGACAGGGGCCGGAACCCCGAGAGATGGCAGAACAGCTCAAACAACGCATCCAGGACGACATGAAGGCCGCCATGCGGGCCAAGGACAGCCAGCGCCTGGGCGTGATCCGCATGATCATGGCGGCCATCAAGCAGCGCGAAGTGGATGAGCGCCACACCCTCGACGACAGCCAGATCCTGGCGGTGCTGGACAAGATGCTCAAGCAGCGCCGCGATGCCCTGGCCCAGTTTCAGGCCGCCGGGCGCGAGGATCTGGTGGCCAGGGAGTCCTTCGAAATCGAACTCCTCCAGCGCTATCTGCCCCCGCCTCTGAGCGAGGCGGAACTGGATGCGCTCATCGACGAGGCCATCCGGAGCGCGGGTGCCAGCGGTCCCCGTGACATGGGCAAGGTGATGGGGCAGCTCAAGCCCCGCATCCAGGGGCGCGCCGATATGGGCGCCGTGAGCGCCCGCGTGAAGCAGCGCCTGGGGTAGACCGGACGACAGGTTTCAGGTATCGGATGTCAGATGTCATGACGACTTCTGATATCTGAACGCTGTAATGGCCGGCCGCATTCCCCAGCAGTTCATCGACGATCTCATCAGCCGCGTCGATATCGTCGAAGTGATCGACGCCCGCATCCCCTTGCGCAAGGCGGGTCGGGAGTATGTGGCGCGCTGCCCTTTCCACGATGAAAAGACCCCCTCTTTCACCGTCAGTCCCGAAAAGCAGTTCTATCATTGTTTTGGTTGCGGTGCCCACGGCACTGCCATCGGGTTTCTCATGGCCTACGAGCACATGGAATTTCCCGAAGCCGTGGAGATGCTGGCGGCCCGCGTGGGACTGGAGGTGCCGCACAGCCAGGCTGCGGCGCCGGCGCGCAGCGGGCCCGACCTCTATGGCGTGCTCCAGGCGGCTGCGGACTGGTACCGACGCCAGCTTCGCGAGCACCCGGGGCGCGAGGCGGCCGTCGCCTATCTCAAGCGTCGGGGCGTGCGTGGCGAGATCGCAGCCGAGTTCGGCCTGGGTTATGCGCCCCCCGGCTGGGATCACCTGCTTCCGGCACTCGGCGCCCCGCACAGGCCCGCCCTGCTCGCGGCCGGCCTGCTGATCGAAAAGGAGAGCGGCGGGCACTACGATCGCTTTCGCGAGCGCATCATGTTTCCTATCCGGGATCAGAGAGGCCGGGTGATCGCCTTCGGCGGGCGGGTGCTGGGAGAGGGGACACCCAAATATCTCAACTCACCGGAGACGCCGGTTTTTCACAAGGGGCGCGAACTCTATGGCCTCTACGAGGCGCGTCAGGCCGTGCGCCACCTTGAGAGGCTGCTCGTGGTGGAGGGCTACATGGATGTGATCATGCTGGCCTGTCACGGCATTCGCTATGCCTGTGCCACCCTGGGCACGGCCACCACCACGACGCATATCCAGCGCCTTTTCCGGCTGGTGCCCGAGGTCGTGTTCTGTTTCGACGGCGACCGTGCCGGGCGGGAGGCGGCCTGGCGTGCCCTTGAGAATGCCCTGCCCTTGATGGGGGAAGGGCGCCAGGCCCGTTTCATGTTCCTGCCCGAAGGCGAGGACCCGGATAGCGTGGTGCGTCGGGAAAATCAAGCAGGTTTCGAGGTGCGGATTGCCAACGCCGTCACACTTTCCGCCTTTTTCTATGACCATCTCTGCGCCCAGGTCGATATAAGCAGTATCGACGGACGGGCGCGGCTGGTGGAACTTGCCCGGCCCTATTTGTCTAAATTACCCCGCGGGGTCTTCCGGCACATGATGACCCAGCGCCTCGCGGAGCTGGCGCGCATGGAGGGCACGGCCCTTGCCGCCCTGCTGGAAGGAAAGGAGGCCGAAGGGCGGGGCGGCGCGGCAGCGGGACCGGCATCATCGCAGCGGGGCCGGGAACTGTCCCTGGTGCGACGCGCCATCACGCTGCTGCTGCATCAGCCGGGTCTGGCAGCAGACGCGGGCGATCCGGGGCGTTTCCGCGCCCTGGATCAGCCGGGCATGGAATTGTTGATCGAAATGCTTGAATTATTGCAGAAAAACCCTCATTTCAACACGGGAACCCTGCTGGAGCATTGGCGGGAGCACCGCTACGGCAAGCACCTGGCACGGCTCGCCCAAGCGCCCGAGCCCCTGGGGGCGGCCGAGGTGGCACGGGAATTCACGGATGTTTTGCGCGGGCTGGACCGCCAGCGCCTGAGCCGGGAGATCGAGATCCTCTCGGCCAAGGCCGACCTGGACACCGCGGGCAAACAACGGCTCAGGGCGCTGCTGGAGGAAAAAAAGAATTTCGACTGACGGCCGCTATACAGGGTTCACAAGTCCCGCCGGCCTGATATAGAATGACCAGTTATTTTTTTGGAATGAACCGCTTAAGGGGTAGGAAGGTAAATGAAGCAAGAGCGTGAATCACAGCTGAAGTTACTCATTGCCAAGGGAAAGGAGCAGGGTTACCTCACCTATCGTGAGGTGAACGACTTTCTGCCCGCCGATATCGTCGATCCCGAGCAGATCGAGGATATCATCAGCATGATCAACGACATGGGGATCTCCGTGCAGGAGTTTGCCCCGACGGCGGACAACATCCTCGTCAACGACGCCGTCATTGCCGCCGACGAGGAGGTGGCCGAAGAGGCTGCGGCGGCGCTCGCCAGCGTGGACAGCGAATTCGGGCGCACCACCGATCCCGTGCGCATGTACATGCGCGACATGGGCACCGTGGAGCTGCTCACCCGCGAAGGCGAGATCCGCATCGCCAAGCGCATCGAAAGCGGCCAGCTGCAGATGCTGCAGGCCGTCGCCGACTACCCCGAGACCATCCGGATCCTGCTGGACACCTATGAAAAGGTGGCCAACGAGGAGATGCGACTCGCGGACGTGATCACGGGTTACCGCGACGAGGACGAAGCCGCGGAGGCCGCGGCCGCTGCCGCCACCGAGAGCCAGGAGGCGGGTGACGACGAGGAGGCCGCCGAGATCGTGGATACCGGGCCCGACCCGGAGGAGGCCCGCAAGCGTTTCGCCGAGCTGAAGAAGCGCTATGACAAGTACATGGCCGCCGCAGCCAGGTACGGGCAGGGCGACAAGCGCACCATCAAGGCGCGCAAGGCCATGGCGGAGTGCTTCATGAACTTCAAGCTCACCGCGCGCATCATGGACATGCTGGTGAAGAACCTGCGCCACACCGTGGACCGCATCCGCGCCCAGGAAAAGATCATCATGTCCATCTGCGTCAACAAGGCCCACATGCCGCGCAAGGACTTCATCACCACCTTCCCCGACAACGAGACCGACCTGGAATGGCTGCCGCGCCAGATCGCGGCGGGGCACGACTATTCACCGGTGCTCGAGGCCCACAAGGACGAGATCCTGCGCGCCCAGAAGAAACTCATCGCCATTCAGGACGAAGCGGGTCTGAGCATCAACGAGATCAAGGACATCAACCGCAAGATGTCCATCGGCGATGCCAAGGCACGCCGCGCCAAGAAGGAGATGGTGGAGGCCAACCTGCGGCTGGTGATCTCCATCGCCAAGAAATACACCAACCGCGGCCTGCAGTTCCTCGACCTCATCCAGGAAGGCAACATCGGCCTCATGAAGGCGGTGGACAAGTTCGAGTACCGGCGCGGCTACAAGTTCTCCACCTACGCCACCTGGTGGATCCGTCAGGCCATCACCCGCTCCATCGCGGACCAGGCCCGGACCATCCGCATCCCGGTGCACATGATCGAGACCATCAACAAGCTCAACCGCATCTCGCGCCAGATGCTGCAGGAGATGGGCCGCGAGGCCACCCCCGAGGAACTCGCCGAGCGCATGGACATGCCGGAGGAGAAGATCCGCAAGGTGCTCAAGATCGCCAAGGAACCCATCTCCATGGAGACCCCCATCGGCGACGACGAGGATTCGCACCTGGGCGACTTCATTGAAGACCCCAACGTGCTGTCGCCGCCTGACTCCGCCACCGTGGAAGGGCTGCGCGAAGCCACCTCCTCGGTTCTGGAAAGCCTCACCGCGCGCGAGGCCAAGGTCCTGCGCATGCGCTTCGGCATCGGCATGAACACCGACCACACCCTGGAAGAGGTGGGCAAGCAGTTCGACGTCACCCGCGAGCGCATCCGCCAGATCGAGGCCAAGGCCCTGCGCAAGCTGCGCCATCCAAGCCGTTCCGAGGCCCTGCGCAGTTTCGTGGACTGATGCCAACAAGCACGCGGCCCCCACTGCGGGGGCCGCGTGCTTGCTTGCGCCTTGATCACCGGCTTAGCCTGCCCGCTTGCTAGCCCCTGGTGGAAAACTGCTAGAATAGCCCCTGCTTTCAGGGCCTGTAGCTCAGTTGGTTAGAGCAGGGGACTCATAATCCCTTGGTCCCAGGTTCGAGTCCTGGCGGGCCCACCATCTTGCTGATCTATTGTTTCCTGCATCCCCTGATCAATCCTGTCCACAAGGCGCGGGGAATGGCCATGCCTGTCGGATCCTGCGGTGAGGTGGTATCGCTCACGGACCTCAAGACCAATCCGGGCCGGGTGGTGAAACACACCGCCGAGACCCACCGGCCCGTGCTGGTCACCCGCCGCGGGCGGGGCGTGGCCGTGGTGCAGTCGGTAACGGAATTCGAGACCGCCGAGGAGGAGCGCGCCTTCATGCGCGCCGTGGTGGTGGGCCTGGCCGATCTGGATGCGGGACGCGAAGTCAGTCTGGCGGAGGCCCGGGCACGGCTCGGCCTGAAATAGCCCTGTGCCGACCCCGCCGTCACATAAGGTGGGTAGCGCCGGCCGCCCCAAGTTGAGGTCACAAAATGTGATCTCAAGCCGCATAACGCAGGATTTCCAGCTCCGCCGATTCATCCACGCCCTTCAACATTTCTTCTACGCGCGACATGACCCGATCTTCCAGCAGATACTCTCCGCATTGGCTGCATTGCAATACCGGGAGCTCCTTGAAGATGACGATGCGCCTGGCATCGAGCTTGAAGGGCAAATCGGATGTAGTGGCGACGAATTCACCCTCGCAAACGTGACATTTCATGGCCTTTTTCTCCTCTTTAAATCGGCTTCCCAGGTCGAGGGATCGGGCCGATAGACAGTGATGATCCGCACGTTGTCTTCCTCTTTGTCCAGTGCGAACAGTATGTGGATGATTTCCTCCTCATGCCTGGCATAAACTAGGCAACTGGGCAGATACCGGCTGGCTTGGCTCTCCGGGTAATGCTCCAGGATTTCATAGGTGGCCACGTTTTCCGTGACCATGTGCCGGCTGACCGCCCGTTGTTGCAGCCGAATGTTTGCATGATAGGTCCGGAACAGCTTGCCTTCCCGGACGTAGCGTTGGATAAATAACAAGTCAGAAGGCTGTTCATCCATAAACCTGCTCTCCGAACCCCAGCTCCGCCAGATTCCTGGTGATGACCTCGTCCAGCCGCCGTGCCTCGGCCACCTGCTCACACCGCTGGGCGGTGAGCCGCTTCATCTTTTCATCAAAAGGTTCGCCGTCGTCTTCCTGCTTTTCCGTGCCCACGTAGCGATCAGGGGTGAGCGCGTGGCCGTGCTTGCGGATCTCACCCTCGCCGGACTGGTTGGAACTCATGGAGCCGTTGGCCAGCACGAAGCCGGCGGTGCCGGTGGGGGCCAGGTGGTGGATGATGTGCTGCACCCAGGCGAAGTTGGCGTTGCCCTTGGGCGGGGTGCCGTATTTCCAGCGGGGATCATCCTTCAGGCGCTCGTGCCCCAGTCGCTGACGTTGAAGGACGGATTGGCCAGGATGAATTCCACCGACTGTACGAACATGCCGGAGGAGCCGCAGCAGGGATCGTAAACCCGGCCCTGGTAGGGCTCCAGCATCTCCACCAGCAGCTTGACCACGCAGCGGGGCGTGTAGAACTCGCCGCCCTTTTTGCCCTCGGCGCTGGCGAACTGGGAGAGGAATACTCATAGACCCGGCCCAGCACGTCTTTGGAGCGGGCCTCCTCGTCGCTCCACCTTGATGTTGCTGATGAGGTCGATGAGCTGGCCCAGCCGCGTCTTGTCCAGCGCCGGGCGGGCGTAGTCCTTGGGCAGCACGCCTTGAGGCTGGGGTTGTCCCGCTCAATGGCGGACATGGCGTCGTCCACGAGCTGGCCGATGGTGGGCTGCCTGGCCTGTGACTTCAGGTGCGCCCAGCGCGCCTCGGGTGGCACCCAGAGGATGTTCTGGGCGCGGTACTCGTCCGGATCCTCGGGGTCGGCGTCCTGGTCGCGCTCGGCCTCGAGCCGCGCGTGTGTCTCCTCGAAGGCGTCGGAGATGTACTTGAGGAAGATCAGCCCCAGGACGACGTGCTTGTACTCGGCCGCGTCCATGGAGCCGCGCAGGGCATCGGCCATCTGCCAGAGCTGGGCCTCGTAGCCGACGTTGGCGCCGTTGTTGGTCTTGCTTGCCGTTTTCTTCCTGGTCGTCTTCTTTTTTCCTGCCATGTCCTTAGCCGTTTGCCGCTGGTTTCAGTTGTTGCTGTTTTTCCCGCAAGTGGCTGAGGCTGCGCCACCGACCGGATTCGTTATCGTAATATTCCCAGAATTTCCAGCCGTTTGCCTGGTTTTTTGTGATGGCGCGGGCTGCCTTGGACGGGGAGTCGTAGGCCTTCTGGTTGAACCATACCTTGCCGCCCCGCACCTCGGCCTCGTAGTCGCGGGCCAGATAGTGAGCGCGCAGGCGGGTTCCGTTGGGGATTCGACCGCCCCGGCAGTAGAGGAACCCGCTGGTCTCAGTCAATGGGCGTCTCACCATGGCCGGGGTGACATCCTCCATTTCCTGCTCGGCAACTTCCCCGTAGATCTCCCGCAAGGCCTCAAACTGCTCATCGGACATGGACACCAGATGGTAGGGCGTATTCCACAGGCCACGGGGTGTCAGGTCCTCGATGGCGGCGCCCATCTGGAGCAGGGGGGTGAGTCTGTTCTCGTGGAGGCAGATGATTTTCATAGCAACTCATGAAGCGAAAAACTCCTATTTAGAGAATAAGAGCGCACAAGGTCGCTGTCAAGGTCCGATGTGGGAACCTGATGCTGCATTCAAATATTAGAAACAAATACAGAAAAATGGGATTTCGGCAAGGATACCCATACAACGTATGCCGAGGCGACGAATGCGTTGGCGGGATTCAGGCTGTCGGGTGTTTTCCAGTCTATATCATCAGTTCCGTGTCTCGAATACTGGCTTCTTCTGCATTTCACATACACCACCCGGCCATATAATCCCTCTGGCGGGAGGAGTGCTTGTGATTGCCTGATCGGCGAGCTGCGAAACTATATGCCCGGGCCTACCATCTCGATGAGTTGTTGCAGAAACTGCTGGCCAACCCACGATCGACATCCTCGATGCCGCTAATACTGGTGGGGATCGCCAGGACTTCCTGAAGCGCAGGGACTTTCGACAGAATATCCAGGTTGGCGCGCTGCATTGCGCCTCGGGGTACCGGGTACGCCGTGCGGCGTTCTCGGCAACGACCCGCCCAGCCCCAGCAAGCTGGAAGCTGTATGCTGGGGTATAAAGTCATTCGCGGCCCTAAAGCTGGGTGTTCTTTCGCTAGTGATCCTTGGTGAAGCGTTATTATTTGGACAGGATTACACTTATGTGCCACACTATACAGTCATATGGCATGAGGTTACTCTGATGGCATCATCTGACAATGAGGTACAGGTCGGCGCCCAGGGCCGGGTGGTCATCCCGGCGGCGTTGCGCAAGGCCTTGAAATTAAAGCCCGGAGACCGGCTGGTGGCCCGAAAGGTCGGTGAGAGCCTGGTACTTGAGCGCCGGGAGACCGTGGAGAAGCGGTTGCGCGAGCGGTTTCGGCACATACCCGGGGACGTCAGTCTGGTGGATGAGCTGATCGCTGAGCGACGGGCCGAGGCGGCTGGTGAGGACGGGGCCCCGTGAGCGTCGTGCTCGATGCCTCGGCCCTGCTGGCCTTCCTGCACGAGGAGCCGGGGGGGGAGGCGGTGTCCCCGGCCCTGGAGGGGGCCCGTGTTTCAGCCGTGAACTGGTCCGAGGTGCTGCAGAAATCTCTGCAACGCAAGGTGGATATCGAAGGGATGCAGCAGGAGTTCATCGAGGTCGGGGTGACCTTCGAGCCTTTCACACCGCAGCAGGCGGAAACTGCCGCGCGCCTCTGGTCCCGGACCAGGAATCACGGGTTGTCCCTGGCGGATCGCGCCTGTCTGGCATTGGCGATGGACAAGGCGCTGCCGGTGCTGACTGCGGACAGGGCGTGGGCGGCCCTCGGTCTGGATCTTGAGATCCAGGTGCTACGATGAGGAGCTGATGGCGAAACGGACTTCAGAAGCCGCCTTTGAAACCGCCATTGAAGCCGCGTTGCTGACCGCCCTGTGCAAGTGGATGGATACGCATGGTGTGTGCTGTCCACGCTGCGCCATGGTTTTTAAAAGGAAGTGATTTTTGGTCAGACCGATTTTGCCGCTTTTTGTGCTTGTGTTGTTTATGTTGGACCTGGATTCGTGCCTTCCGGGATGAAAGTTACCCTATTGGCTGATCCGCACTACATGCCTTTGTCATTTCACCGGCGGGAGAAATCCTGCACCACTGCCGCCAAGATTCCTCGCTGCGCTCGGAATGACAAGGGGGACTCAGCCAACAGCCCCCTGTCATTTCCCGCTGTGCTCGAAATGACAACAATAATGTATTCCCACCGCGGCTCCTGTCCTTCCGACCGTACTCCCTTGCCATTCCGACCATATTCCCTGTCATTTCGACCATACTCCCTTGTCATTTCGACC
>Ga0256839_1000274_pt1 | contig 66621 bp, 63 predicted proteins | sample 354166metaG_FD_185968 | JGI IMG/M metagenome (GOLD analysis project Ga0256839, IMG submission 185968) | Hydrothermal vent microbial communities from Mid Atlantic Ridge, Atlantic Ocean - 354-166 | ecosystem: Environmental > Aquatic > Marine > Hydrothermal vents | place: Atlantic Ocean: Mid...
GTGAAGAGTGGAGAAAGGCAGGGGTGTACACGCAGATATTGTCGCCTTGGTTACTGATGGTATTTGTTGTTGCTACGATTTCTTTTATTCCAAGTATACTGAATATGCAAAAAAAAGCGTTTATATTAGAAATACTTTATACTCTATCAAGAGTAGTAGCTATAGGTGTTGGGTTGGTGTATCAAAATGTTTTGATTGCCTTGGTGGCTTATAGTGCTGTTGGTTTTTTAATGCTAAATTATAATATATGGTGGATGCTAAGTTCGCTAAAAAAGGTTGATTAGATGGCAGGCATATATGGTGTTTGGACGAAGAAGAAAGAGGAGATAGTAAATATTTATAAATATTTTCATAGTTCAAGTTTAGAAAATATAATTACAGAAGAGTTTAATTACCGAAACTTTATTTATGGTAGAAGTGTGATAAATAAATTTTTAGACGATAGAGTCTTGTATGAAGATGAGAATATTATCATAGGATTTGAAGGCGTGTTTTATAATAAAACAACCAAGAAAAGTTATGACACTATTATGCAACAGTATGAAGAGAGAGGAGTTGATTTTATAAAAGATATAAAGGGTCAATTCTGCGGTTTTATTTATGACAAAAAATTAGATAAACTGTATGTATATAATGACCACCTTTCTACTAAGCCACTCTATATTTATCATACGAAAGAGATTTTTATATTTACATCAGAATTAAAAGTAATTACAAAACTTTTAACGGAGCTAGGTATTTCAAAAAAGTTAGATTACGATGCAGTATATTCTATGCTCACTTTTGGATATATGCTTAATGATATTACCTATGAGAAAAATACAAAAAAACTAAACTATGCCACAATCCTTGAAATAGACAAGAACTTTAAAAAACAAGAAAAACAATATTTTAAGTATATCAAAAAAGAGAATTTTGATTTATCTAAAAAAGAAATTATTGAAGAAATTGATGCTTTACTTATAGATAGTGTCAAGCAGTGTTGGGGGAAAGATGCAGAATACAAATATGAACATTATTCTTTTCTAAGTGGAGGATTGGACAGTAGGGTTAATCTTTTTTTGGCTAAAGAGTTGGGTTATAAAGATGTTATGACTATGACTTTTTCTCAATCGGGCAGTAGTGATGAAACAATAGCATCAGAGATTGTTAGCAAGGAGAGTTTTAAACACCTTTTTTATAGTTTAGATAATGGTAAATTTTTGGAAAAAGATTTAGAAAAATATATATTAGCTAATGATGGGTTGGCAATACTAAATGGTTCTGCATCAGGGTATGATTTTTTATCTTCATTGAACCATCATAATTATGGAGCTTTACATACGGGACAAATTGGGGATGTATTATTTGGTTCATTTGTAAAAAAACTTTTTAGAGTAGAAGAAGCCATTATGAGCAACAAGAAAGAATTGCTAGATAAAATATCTTCTTTTCCTAAATTAAATAGTACCTATTATAATCAGTCGGAACTATTTAGTTTTGAGCAAAGACAGCAACATAATACACTAAACGGAGACAGAACAGCATCTCATTTTACAGATATGCTTTCTCCTTTTTACAATAGAGCATTGATTGAGTTTTGTTTAACAATACCAGATGTTTTTAAAAAAGATGAAGCTATTTATTTAGATTGGTTTAATGAAAAGCATAAAAAAATAGCAGAATATAAGTGGGAAAGTGCAGGAGTCAAACCAAAAAAAATAAGAATCGTAAAGTACGCTAAAAAAGCAAAACGATATAAAAATGCACTTTTAAGAAGAGTGGAAATGAATATCAATGATATGAATCCATTTGACGTGTGGCTACGTACGAATAAAAATATTTTAAATAATTTGGATACTTTGTTTGAGACTCATATCCACCTTATTAAAGATGTTGAGTTACAAATGATCTTAAAAGAGATGTATAATACAAATATAAAATATAGTCATTATGGTAGACATAATAAGTTTCTGGCGGTTACGGTATTGTTATCCTATAAATTACACTTTAAAGGTTAGAGTTTGCATTTTTTAAAAAAAGTTTTTAATAAATTTAATAGGCACTATTTAAATATATGCTACAAAACTATTGAGATTAAAGAAAATGCTATCTTGGATTATCGCTGTGAGATTGAGGAAAAAAACAATATCATAATCGGCAAAAAAAGTATAATATATAAATATGTTACAATTTATAAAAGTACTAAAGGCATCTTGCAAATAGGCGACTTTTCACATGTTGCACCTTATGGGTATTTTTTAATTGAAAACCAAAAATTATTTATAGGCGATAATGTCGCAATAGGTCCTTTTTGTTCTATATTTTGTTCCAGTAATGATATCCCGGCAGATAAAGATATACTTTTTAAAGATAGTTATAAAAAAGCAGATGTCAATATAGGGAGTAATGTCTTTATCGGTGCACAATGTGTTATTCTCCCCGGAACAAGAATAGGGGATAATGTGGTGGTTGCAGCACATTCTACCGTCAAAGGTGAGCTCGAAGAAGGTTACCTGTATGCCGGCAACCCTGCTGTTAAAATCAAAAAGGTCTATACATGAGGCGCAAACTTCTTGTGATAGGAAGCAATACAATACATACATATAACTTTATTGCTTTGGTAAAAGACTATTTTGATGACATTTTATTGCTTACGGATAAAAAAGGGGATAAAGAAGTATCTTTTAATGTTGTAGAGCTTGATTTTCGATTGAAAAGTTTATGGACAATTCAAAAGATAAAAACCATAGCAAGTCAATTTATACCGACACATATTCATATGCATCAAGCAAACTCTTATGCATTTTTAACACTCCTTGCGTTAAGGCATAGTCCTGCAAAAAAAGTATTGAATGCTTGGGGAAGTGACATTTTAATTAATCCTAAAAAACATTTTTTGTTGAATCAGATAGTAAAGTACAATTTAAAGCAAGCTGATATCGTTGTAGCAGATAGTGATACGGTATTGAATGAAGCAAAAAAAATGGTGCCTTATATAAAAACCAAAAATATTAACTTTGGAATAGATTTTTTGTCATGTAGGAATGAAAAAGAAAATATCATTTATTCCAATAGGCTTCATAAGAGTCTTTACAATATAGATAAAATAATTATTTCTTTTAGTAAGTTTGTTAAGGAGAATAAAGATTGGAAATTCATTATTGCCGGAAATGGAGAAGATACAGAAAAACTTAAAAACAAAGTACGGGAATTATCGATTGAACGCTATGTTGAGTTTGTTGGTTTTGTCGATAAAAAGACAAATTTTGAGTACTACTGTAAATCAAAAATCTATGTATCTGTGCCAGAGAGTGATTCTATTTCTCTGAGCCTTATCGAAGCAATTGTAAGTGGATGTATCGTATTTGTATCGGATCTTTCTGCTAATAAAGAAGTAGTGGATAGTAGAATAGGATTTATTGTAAAAAAAAATGAGAATATTCCTTTTGAAAAATATAATGAGATAGATAACGAAGGACATAAAGAACGAAGAGATGAGTTGAAAAGGTTGTTCTCGAAAGTGTATAACAGACAAAGGTATATTGATGTTTATGAAAGCTAAAATAACCCATCTTACATCGGCCCACCCCAGATATGACACCAGAATATTCTTAAAAGAGTGTACTTCGTTGGCGAAAATTGATAACTATGAAGTAAGTTTGATTGTCGCTGACAATAAAGCTGATGAGGTAAAACACAATGTTCATATTTATGATGTGGGTAAACTGCAAGGTAGATTAAACCGCATGATCAAGACGACAAAAAGTGTTTTACAAAAAGCGATTGAATTGGATAGTGACATCTACCATTTACACGATCCCGAGCTCATGCCCGTAGGGATGAAACTCAAAAAAATGGGTAAGAAGGTTATCTTTGATGCACATGAGGATTTGCCAAAACAGCTCTTGGGAAAGCCATATCTTAATAAGTTTTTATTAACTATGCTTTCTAAGGGGGTTGCTATTTATGAGGGCTATGCATGCAGAAAGTTTGATGCCGTTATCGCAGCGACCCCTTTTATAAGAGAGAAGTTTTTGATCATCAATCAAAATAGTGTAGACATCAACAACTTTCCTATACTCGGAGAGCTTTCCAATAGCACCCCTTGGGAAGATAAAAAAGATGAAGTGTGTTATGTGGGTGGCATAGCAAAAATACGGGGTATAAAAGAGATGGTCAAAGCGATGGCATTTACCCCTAAAGTGACACTGAATCTTGCTGGAGTATTTAGTGAAAAAGATATGGAAGCAGAAGTTAAAAGCTATGAGGGGTGGAAGAGGGTAAATGAACTTGGCTTTCTAGGACGCAACGAGGTAGCCAAAGTGATGAACCGCTCAAAAGCCGGGCTTGTGACATTCTATCCCCTGCCAAATCATATTGACGCTCAACCCAATAAAATGTTTGAATATATGAGTGCTGGCCTTCCTATTATTACTTCAAACTTTCCACTTTGGAAAGAGATAGTAGAAGGAAATAAGTGTGGCATATGTGTAGATCCACTTAATCCCAAAGAAATTGCAGAAGCAATTAGCTATATCATATCCCACCCTAAAGAAGCACAGCAGATGGGAGAAAACGGAAGAGAAGCTGTTTTGGAGAAGTATAATTGGGAAATAGAAGAGAAAAAGTTGTTTGAAATATATCATAAATTATGATATGATGGACACAAAAGAATAATAAAGGATACATAATGTTAGAATATGGAATAAAGGCTATCACAACAAATCCCACCTTGATTACCAAATCGACAGAGGTTATTCGTTTGGTTGATACAAGAAATCATAAAACAAGAGCTTTTGTTTTGCCTGTAAGCTATGAGCCTCTCATTGAAAAAATGGTAAAAGAGATGGAGTTTAAAAAGTGGGTTGAGGATAAGAAGAAAAAACTTGCAAATAATGACAAGAAAGACAATCTTGATGATGTTATGTCTCTTGGTATGAAGAGTATCAATGATTATTTGGATGATGCTGAATGAAAAAAGGTGATATTTACCTTGTAGAGTTTGGTAAAAGCAGAGACAGTTTTGCTTTTGGCAAGTCAAGACCTGCTGTTGTGTTTCAAACAGATAAATTGAACTTGGCATTAGAAGAGGAGATTTATGACTATGTTTTGGTGATCCCTTTCTCAACCAAAAATGATATTGTGACCGAAGAGTTTAGGCTCAAAATAAAAGCAAGAGGTGATCTAAAGCAAGATAGCTTTATAGTGTGTAACAGTATCTGTTTTTTGCACAAAAAGTATTTTAAGCAAAAGTTGTCAAGCTTAAGTGAAGATGAGTTAAAAAGTGTTGAAAACATACTCAAAAATGTATTTGATTTAGCGGAGAACAGACAATGAAAATCGTTACAATCTTGGGAGCAAGACCACAGTTCATAAAAGCAGGAACGGTAAGCAGAGCGATTATACAGTATAATCAGTCTTTGGTTGATGGTTTTTCGTTGTTGGAAACAGAAAAGCAGAAAGAACTAGAAACCAGAAACCAGAAACTAATCACTGAACTCATCGTACATACAGGCCAACATTATGATGCCAATATGTCCGATATCTTTTTTGAAGAGATGAAGATACCAAAGCCGAACTATAACCTAAACATTAACAGCTTAGGGCATGGGGCTATGACGGGACAGATGCTTGAGAAGATAGAAGAAGTGCTTCTAAAAGAAAAGCCTGATTGGGTGATGGTTTATGGCGATACAAACTCGACACTGGCAGGGGCATTGGCAGCCTCTAAACTTCACATTAAAGTAGCCCATGTGGAAGCGGGATTACGTTCTTTTAATATGAATATGCCTGAAGAGATCAATCGTATTTTGACAGATAGAATAAGTGACATCCTATTTTGCCCCACACAGACAGCGATAGAAAATTTAGAAACAGAGGGATTCCCTTTTCCAATAACTAGCAATCGACAACTAATAGCCAATGTGGGTGATGTCATGCAAGATGGGGCACTATTTTATAAGAATTTGGCCATTGAACCAGCGCTTACCAATAACCAAAAACTAGAGACCAACAACTACATACTCTCCACGATTCATCGAGCTGAAAACACTGACGACCCTAAAAGATTAAAAAATATCTTTGATTCACTCAACGAAATAGCAAAAGAGACACAGGTTGTTCTGCCTCTACACCCAAGAACGAAAAAAATCATTCGAAACTCAAAACTAAACACTCAAAATTTAACCATCATTGACCCTGTCGGGTACCTTGAAATGGTTTGGCTCATAAACAACTGCTCTTTGGTCATGACAGACAGCGGTGGTCTGCAAAAAGAAGCATTTTTCTTTGAAAAACCGTGCATTACCCTTAGAGATGAAACGGAGTGGGTAGAGCTTGTAACAAATAGGTTCAATGTCTTAGCAGGTGCCAATAAAGAAAAGATTATTGATCTGTATAAAAATTTTGAGTTCAATGATGATTTTTCTATTGGGCTCTACGGAGGAGGCAAAGCAAGCAAACAAATCATACAAAAGATATTAAATGCAACGGATTGAATCTTCCATTATCATCCCCTGCTTCAATGAAGAGAAATATATCGATTCATGTATAGCCTCTATCCTTGACGCATTAGAGGATGATAAGCGAGTAGAGATTATTTTTATTGATGGCGGGAGTACCGACAAAACGGTAGAGATGATAGAGGCATACCAAAAGCAATTTCCTAACATACTGCTTTTACATAATCCCCGAAGACATACCCCTATCAGTATGAATATGGGTATTAAGCAAGCAAGCGGCGAATATATATTTATCATATCGGCACATGCCAAATACAATAATACCTATTTTGCCAAGCTGTTGGCATACATCAAAGAGCTTGATGCCGAGTGTGTCGGTGGTTTGCTTAATACGGATGTTAAGAACAGTAATCAAAAATCCAATGCGATAAAGCAGGTACTTTCTTCTAAAATCGGTGTTGGCAATGCGGCATTTAGAACAGGAGTGAAAGGTGTAACCAGTGTCGATACGGTTGCTTTTGGCTGCTACAAAAAAGAGGTCTTTGAGAAGTATGGATACTATGACGAAAGGCTTGTGCGCAATCAGGATATAGAGCTGAATAAACGTATCATCAACGGTGGAGGCAAGATTTATCTGGTGCCTGATGTGAAGTGCACCTACTATGCGAGAGAGAACTTTCGTGACTTGGCAAAGAACAATTTTGCCAACGGAAAATGGAATATTTTGACGGCATATTATACGGGTACACTGCGTTCATTGAGTCTGAGACACTTTGTTCCGCTTGGATTTATCCTCTCTCTTATCGTACCTTTGCTGCCGGGATTGTGGGATGGACGATTTGTTTATCTCTCACTGTTTATGGCGTTTAGTTATCTATTGTTGGTTATAATAGTCTCTTTAAAATTAAAAAAGAGTGTTCCTAGCCTGTATTATTTGGTCATGAGTTTTATCACTTTGCATTTTTCTTATGGTTTAGGGGCATTGGTAGGCATATTGGCAGTGATCAAAAAACATATAAAAGGTGAAAAGTGAATCAAGATAAACTATCTTTAAATCAAGTAACAACGGGACAAATGCTGGGGCTTATGCTTTTGGCATATGTCTTCTCTTTTGCGATAAGAATGATATGGGTATATCAATTTCAAGACAATCCGAATTCCTATTGGAACGGTGAACTAATGATCAATACCAATGATGGCTATTTTTTTGCATCAGGTGCTCAGAAAGAGTTGTTCGGTATGCATGCTGAAAATCCTAGAGTCTTTGGTATGTGGGATTACAGTGTCATTTTTTTTACGACACTTTTTGTAAAGACGACTCCCTTTTCCCTAGAGACGGTTATACTCTATATGCCTGCTGTTATCTCTTCATTGGTTGTGATACCTATGATACTTATTGCAAGGCTTTATAAACAAACATTATGGGGTTTTTTTGCTGCTTTACTTGGGAGTATTGTGTGGTCTTATTATAATCGTACAATGGTAGGGTATTATGATACAGACATGTTTTCTGCCATGGCTCCAATGTTTATTCTTTACTTCTTGATAAAGAGTACTATTGATTTAAATTTGAGAACAGCACTCTATGCAGGGATAGCTATTGTTATTTATCCGTTTTTATATGACCAAGGGCAAGCTATTGTTTATGCGATTGGGATCATTTACGGTGCTTATATGTTTTTTTTTCACAGAGAAGAGAGTATTACTTATAAGTCTCTTATTTTAATTTTTATCGCTCTGATGCCTCTAGGTTTAGACAAACCATTTACCTATATCGTACATATTGTTTTATTGTTAGCACTTTATCTTTTTTTAAAAAGAGATAGTTTACAAAAAAACAGCCTTATGATGGTTTCAGCGGTTGCATTTTTACTCTTTTTGATATTCGGCGACGTTTTTATACTTATATGGAATAAGATAGCAAGCTATACCATCAAAGGAACTCAAGAGGGGGCATTGCATTTTTATGCAGTCAATCAAACAGTAAGAGAGGCGGGAAGTATACCTTTTGAAGTTTTTGCCAATAGAACATCGGGTTCTGTTGCCGGTGTGCTAGCCTCTTTGATTGGTTATATCATTTTAGTGCTTAAAAGGCCGGTATTTATTTTGGCTTTACCGCTTATAGGCATAGGGATATTTGCCCTTTTTGGAGGGCTACGGTTTACGGTATATGCAGTGCCTATTGCAGCGATGTCTGCAGTGTATCTCTTTTTTATTATAGGAGAATATTTTCATAATAGACGATTAAAATATATGTTTGTAACATTTGCGACGGCTGCGATGATTTATCCAAATATTGCACACATTATAGAGTATAAGGTGCCTACGGTGCTCAATAAAGCAGAAGTGCAAGATTTGGTTAAGCTCAAGGAAATAGCACAGTCTAAAGATTATACCCTTAGCTGGTGGGATTATGGGTATCCTATTTGGTTTTACTCCGAGACCTCTACGCTTATTGACGGAGGAAAGCATAATAATGATAATTTTATTATCTCTAAAATTATGCAGACTAGATCTCCTCAACTTGCCGCAAATCTAAGTAGGCTGGCTGTAGAGACCTATGTAGAATCGAACTACTCCGTTGTTGCCAATGTATTGTTTGGAAAGGGTGAAGAGAACTCTTCAAATCCTAATGTATTACTTGATAAGCTTGAGAGCGGTTCTTACGTACTTCCCAAAAAAACAAGAGATATCTATCTCTATTTTCCTTATCGTATGATGCAGATTTTTCCAACGGTAGCTATTTTTGGAAATATAGATTTAACTACAGGCGAAGAGGAGAGAAAAATATCTTTTTTCCCTACAACGGTTGTGCAAAAGAGGGACAATAGTTTCTTTTTTTCCAATGGGATCATTTTTGATTTACAAAAAGGTGAGATCATCTTAGGAAAACAAAGAAAGGAGGTAGAACAGTTTGTTATTACCGAGAATAGTGCCAAGGGGGATATTCATACGCAAGAGCAGATTTATCATATTGATGGGGAATATACGGTTATATTTATGAAGAGTTACGGACAGTTTTTGGTGATGGATGCCGAAACATATCATTCAATGTATGTGAAGATGTTTGTATTGGGAAAATATGATAAAAACTTGTTTGAATTGGTAGTTTCTTCTCCATATAGCAGAGTGTACAAAATAAAAAAATAGATATGACTTTTTTTGAAAAGACAATAAAGCGTACTTTTGATATTATATTTTCGGTCTTGGGTATTATCTTCACCTTTCCTGTAATACTTACGGCATTTATTATTGCTTCGGTCGATACAAAGAGTTTTGGGATTTTCAGACAAAAAAGGGTAGGCAAAGACGGAAAAGTTTTTTGGTTGTATAAGATAAAAACGATGAGATCAATAGAGGGGAACACTTCTACTATTACGACAAAAAATGACATGCGTATTACAAAAAACGGAAAGTTCTTTAGAAATACAAAAATTGACGAACTGCCTCAATTGTTTAATGTCTTGTTCGGCTCTATGAGCTTTGTCGGTCCCCGTCCGGATGTAGAAGGGTATGCAGACAGGTTAGAGGGGGAGGATAGGATTATTTTAAGCGTTCGTCCCGGTATTACGGGACCGGCATCTTTGAAGTATAAAAATGAAGAAAAGATTTTATCTCAACAAAGTAACCCGGAAGAGTTTAACAATGCAGTAATTTGGCCCGATAAAGTTAAAATTAACAAAAAATATATTGAACATTGGTCTTTTAAAAAAGATATCAAGTATATTTTTCAAACATTGACACAAAAAGAGTTATGGGTAGAATTCTTTTTTCAGGAGAGTAGCAAAAAAAGAATTATATCTTTTCTGTTTTTCGATATTTTTGTGTCTATATGTACAGTACTTATTTCATATATATTACGTTTTAATTTTTCAATAGAACCAGAGTTATACCATTCAATAGCGAGTATCATCGTTCTACTTATCCCTTTAAAAATTGCTATGTTTTTAGTGTTTAAAGTATATCATGTTGCATGGAGATTTTTTGGCTTGATTGAGTATAAGCAACTTGTTATAGCACATTTTGCGGCCTATGTATTATTTACTATTATTTATTTAATTTTTAGAGACGATAGTTCTCCTTTTCCTAGATCTATTATACTAATTGACTTTTTTTTATCAATATTTTTTATCTCTTTTTTTAGGATATCAAAACGTCTTTATCTTGAGAATAAAATGATTTCCGGAGGTAAAAAGCTTTTATTGATTGGGGTAAACGACTATTCCATCAATATGATAAAAAGTGCTATACGTGGTGAAACTGATTATTATCCTGTAGCATTGGTTTCCAATAATAAACGTATGGTAGGTACATATTTTTCAAAAGTGCCTGTTTACAGTATATCTTCTATAGACAAAATCATAGAGTATTTTGAAGTTGACAGTGTAGTGATTTTAGAACAAATGGATTCAAAAGAGCTTGATGATCTTTTAATAAAATTGGATAATTTGGGCATTACGGAAGTAAAGGTATTTGATTACACAATTAAATCACGATATTGATATATTATTATCCAGTAAAGACAAGGTTAAGGTATTGCAAAATATAGTGCCTGAATTTACAAGAGAAGATTGGCTATAATTTTCTTGTGGATGTTTGTTCTAAATTATTTTAAAGGAAAAAGAATGTTTAAAAAAATGATTGTAAGTTTTTTGATTCTTGCTACAACAGCGGTATTTGGTATGAGTCTGTCGCAACTTAACAGTGCATCTAAGGAAGAGCTTATGCAGATTAACGGTATCGGTGAAGTTAAAGCAGCAGCGATTATCAAAGAGAGACGAAAAGGGAAATTTAAATCATTTGATGATTTGATGCGTGTAGAGGGTATAGGTGAACAGATTGCATCTAACGTAAAAAACAATGTCAAAGTAGGACAAGAGCCTAAAAAGGTAAAGAGGGCATCCAAAAAGAAAACAACGGTTAAAAAATCTAAAACTAAAAAATCTATGAAAGAAAAAGTTGAAAAGAAGACAAAGTCTAAAAAGCGTAAAATAAAATCTATGGATGAGAAGAAAAAAGAGCTTAAGACAAAAACAAAGAAAACAAAAGCTAAAAAAACAAAAGCAAAAAAAGAGAAAAAAACAAAGTCTAAAAAGAAGAACTAAAAAATACGTTCTCTGCAAAGGAAGTTCTGTAGTCGCAAACGGCAAGCTGCTTTTCGGCTGGAGTGCTCTTTTGGTTACTATCTTAGCAGAGAACTCCTCTAAAAAATACAGTAACACTCCTCTAACCACATTTTCGATACAATCACATAATTTATTGTATAAGGTTTAGCTATGACAGTTACGCGTTTTGCACCTAGTCCTACAGGGTATTTGCATATTGGAGGTCTTAGAACGGCGCTCTTTTCTTGGCTTACTGCCAAACATAACAACGGAAAGTTCCTCCTTCGTATAGAAGATACGGATATGGCACGCAACTCACAAGAGGCAAAAGATGCTATTTTAAAAGCTTTTGAGTGGGTAGGTATGAGTCACGATGGGGAAGTAGTGTATCAATCTGAGCGTTTTGGTTTGTATAAAAAATATATTGATCAACTCTTAGCTGAGGGCAAGGCGTACAAATGTTATATGACCAAAGAAGAGCTAGAGACCCTACGAAAAGAGCAGATAGCACGTAATGAACGTACACGCTATGATGGACGTTATCGTGACTTTAAGGGGACACCTCCCAAGGGGATAGAACCTGTTGTGCGAATAAAGGCACCACAGGAGGGCCGCATAGGTTTTATCGATGGGGTAAAGGGTGAATTTTCGGTAGATGCTTCTGAAGTGGATGATTTTATTATTGCACGTGCCGATGGCTCTCCCACCTATAACTTCGTAGTGGCTATAGATGATGCTCTTATGGGGTTGACTGATGTGATACGAGGAGACGATCACCTCTATAACACACCCAAGCAGATAGTAGTCTATCAAGCGCTTGGTTTTGAGATACCTCGCTTTTATCATGTAGCTATGATAAACAATGAACAGGGTAAAAAACTCTCCAAGCGCGATGGTGCTACGGATGTGATGGCGTACAAAGCCATGGGCTATTTACCGGAGGCACTGCTTAACTTCCTGGTACGTTTGGGTTGGAGTTATGGAGATCAGGAGATATTCAGCATAGATGAGATGATAAAGCTTTTTGATCCAAACGATATCAATAAAAGTGCATCAAGTTATAACTTAGATAAACTATTATGGCTTAATGCATACTATATCAAACATAAGCCAGAGAGTGAACTTGTAGCACTGCTAAAAGAGTTTGGTGTGGATTTGCAGGGGCATGAAAACTGTTCTATGATTTTGAATGCTACAAAAGAGAGAGGCAAGACCCTTGTGGAGTTGGCCGAACAAATTAAACGTATTCTTGCTGCACCGACACAATATGATGAAAAATCAGTGAAAAAAGCTTTTAAGGCCGAAGCCAAAGAGATACTCTCTGCTTTTGCCGAGCGACTAGCAAAAGCGCAGCCTCAAAGTCAAGAAGACTTTCATCTGCTTATGGAAGAGATAGTCAAAGAGAGGGAGATAGGTTTTGGTAAGTTAGGTATGCCTTTGCGTGTAAGTCTTATGGGAAGTATGACCGGAGCAGGACTTGATGAGATTATGGCAATTTTAGGCAAAGGTGAGACGATAAAGAGAATAGAGAGGGCAATAGCTACACTAGTGTAGTTCGATACCGATGTTTCTGTTTTTTGAATCGTAGGATTTTTGCGTATAAAGATTCAGATGTTCGTATGTTTTGTCTCCATAGAGCTACGTTTTAAAAATAACTTCAAAGATTTTTTGCTTTTCCAATCTATTTTATAAGAGATATGTTCTAAATACCAAGCAAGCTCTTTTGGCGTGATGCCTCGTTTTTTTGCTTCACGTTTTAAGACGTATTGAGGTATTTTTGTCTTTGTATGTGCAAAGGTACGGGCTAGTTTTTGTACGGTATGAGCATGTTTGTTGTAACAGAGCCTGGCAAAAACAAAGGGTAAGCCGGTTTTGTCGTACCATGCCTTTGCCAAGTCTAACCCCTCACCGCCATCGAGATAGTGTTTTAATGCAACGTCTCCAATGAGGACTTGGCCTTGTAGTTTTAGCACTTTGGCCAATTGATTGGAGGTGGCTGATGCCGGATCTATTTGGTTTTTCCCCTCCAGTAGCAGTACAGAGTAGACTTTTTTATGTGCGATGATGCCTAGGTTGGTGCATTTGCATCCGTAAGACTCTATGGATGAGATGAATGCTGCATGGATGGATCTATGTTTAAAGGCTCTATTTATTGCAGAGGGTACGGCACGTTTATTGTGTAGGGTCATTGCGGCGGCGTTGTTGGAGATATGGCGTTTGAGGAAGAGTTGAAAAGGCAAGAGATTGAGATAGCCAATAGAGCCAAATAGCATACAAGCCCTTTTTTAAGCACGATTATACCAAACAAGATTTATAATCGCGTTAAGATATAGAGAGGATTTCTCATGATAAAAGTAGAATTTTTAGGTCCTATTGCTCAAGCACCTATAGAGATGGAGGCAGAGACGCTTGAAGATGTCTCAGTGAGGCTTAAAGAGGACAGAACACTTGCGCAATGGCTGGATAAATGTGCAGTAGCACTGAACGATACGATGGTCAATGACCTTAAAATCGTACTTAAAGACGGGGATAGGGTCTCTATACTCCCTCCAGTGTGCGGTGGCTAAGGTATTGTTTTAAACAAACAAAAAGTGAATCACACACGCTGCACAATGAAAAGCAGACAAGAAAAAGATTGATGTAAAAGGATAGCTTAGATGGATCTGTATAAGGGGCCGCTAGATACTAAAGAGATCTTTGGCAGATGGCTGGATGAAGAGGTCAGATCAAACTATGGCGCATATATCTCATTTGTAGGTACGATACGTGCCGAGGATGGTATAGAGGCATTAAGTTTTGATATTTATGAGCCTGTGCTGCAAACATGGTTTGACAGATGGCAAGAGAAGGCAAAAAAGCTAGGTGCTATAGTGAAAATGGCGCACTCCTTGGGTGACGTGCCTGTGCATAAATCTTCCTATCTCTCTGCAGTTTTTTCTCCTAAACGAAGGGTGGCATTGGAGATGATAGATGCATTTGTAGAAGACTTTAAAGCCAACGCACCAATATGGAAATATGATGTAAAAAAGGGTAAACGTATCTATGCATCCGATAGAAGTACCCCGATGGACGGTGCGGGGCTACTTGCATAACAAATAGAGGGTAGGGGGTATAGAGATACCTTAATTTGCTACCGCTTGCCTGCTTTTAAAAGAGGAACGTTTTATGATACATTTTGATAAATCTATAGAGATACTTCATTCGCTCAAGATAGATGAGCCCAAAACAAAAACCGTGTACCTGATGGATGCATGCGGATACGTATCGGCAGAGGATATCGTGGCAGACCACAACTCTCCTGACGTACCCACATCTGCTATGGACGGATATGCCGTGCTCTATGAAGATATGTCGCTTGAGAGATTATGTATTATCGGTACAAATCCTGCAGGTATGGTACCGCAGATAGAGGTGATTGGCGGAACCTGTGTGAAGACCTTTACAGGCTCTTTGATGCCGCATGGTGCCGATACGCTTATACCTATAGAGAATGTTGAGGTGCAGGAAGATGAGATAGTGATAAAAGAGCCTGTAGAGAAAGGTTATGCCGTGCGAAAGGTGGGAGAAATTTATGCCAAGGGTGAGCTTCTTATTGCTACAGGCACAGTGATTGAGTTTCCTCAAATTGGCGTATTGGCATCCTTAAATATCTCAGAGATACAAGTTTACGAAAAGCCAAAGGTTGCTATTTTGTCTACAGGTTCAGAGCTGCTTGCGCTGGGAGAGGAGCAGACAAGTTATGCTCAAATTCGCTCTTCTAATAACTATGTTCTAGAAGCAATAGTCCAAAAATACGGGGGAGAGGCTTTGCAGTTAGGGTGTATTCGGGATGACAAAGAGACGATTAAAAGAGAGATTGATAAAGCTTTGATGCAATCAGATATTGTTGTGGCTACCGGTGGCGTATCCGTAGGAGATTTTGATTTTGTCAAAGATGTGATTTACGAGTTGGGGTATGATGTGGTTTTCAAGGGAGTGCGAGTGAAGCCCGGACAGCATATTATGGTGGCACGTAAAGGCGATAAATTTATTATAGGTTTGCCTGGTTTTGCATACTCTGCTACTGTAACGGCACTGCTTTATCTTGTCCCGATTATGGAAAAGTTGCAATATCGTCCTTCAGCCATGCGTATAGTGAAAGCAACGGTAAAAGAAGCTTTTCATAAACGTGCAAAAAAAGCAGAATTTACAGCTTGTAATATTTCGCTTGTTCGTGGTAAATATTATGTTGATTTCAAGGGTAAAAAAGTAGGTACTTCAGCCATACTTACCAATATGCTTGGGAGTGCAGCTTTGCTTGTCACCTCCGAGGAGGAGGGTTCAAAAGATGCCGGGGATGAAGTGAATGTGCTTCTTTGGGATTGATACGTCCTATAAAGAGAGTATCGATTCTCTTGCTTTTAAAAACATGGCAAACTCTGCTGCTGTTTTGCATCCCATTTTTACTGCATAGCTTAATAACTCTTTATTTAGTGAATAACTCATTTGATATCCTTTTATCTTTATTTATAGAAGCTAACACGCTTATTATGTTTCAAATTGTATGAAAAAAAATAATAAAATAAAAAAATTATGTCATATTGTCATATTTTTTAAGTTAGAATAGAGTATTATTCTTTATACACTAGATTAAAAGGAGAGACTATGATTCTTTTGAGTGAAATTATAGATAAATTAAAAGATGTGATTTCCGAGAGCAAAATAGGGAAAAAGGTTTTTGATAAAGATGTTGCAAATGCATTAGGTATTCCGCAGGCTACTTTTGCCACGATGAAAAAGCGCAACTCTATTCCCTATGCAGAGATACTTGAGTTTTGTGCTTTAAAAAAAATCTCAGTCAATTGGCTTTTTTTTGATCAGGCAGTAGATATGCTTAAAGAGGAGACAGAGAAGTTTTTTCGTGTACGTTATTTTGCTGATCTTCGTGCATCTGCAGGTGGAGGTGCAGAGGTTTTTGACGAAAGCTACGAGACAATAAGTATTGATAAGAAAATTATGTATAATCTGGTAGGTATGGGTAATACCGAACTTGAAGCCATTCATGTAGATGGCGAGTCTATGGAGCCTACCCTTCAGGATGGAAGTATTGTATTTATAGATAGAACGCAAACGGACATTTATAAAAACGGTATCTATGTTGCTTCTACTACGGGAGGATTGTTTATTAAGCGCATTCAAAGGCGACCGGATGGGACGGTAGAGCTTATTTCAGATAACAGTATGTATCCGCCTCAAGTAGTACCTGTTGATGAGATTACTATTGTGGGTAAAGTTGTGGGGAATATCGAAAGTCTCTAATGCAGTGTATTGCAAGCTATTTTCTTGATATTGGGTTTTTGTTTGCGTATAACTTTATTTTATAGTATATTAGGAGGGATATACTCAAAGGTTTTTTATGAAAAAAATAATGATTTTTTTTCTTTTTTGTATCTCTATACAGGCAGAAGGAGACTATGCCAACCTACTTGTTAAAGAAAACTCTCCGTATTTGCAACAGCATGCACATAATCCTGTAGAGTGGTATCCCTGGGGTAGAGAGGCATTACAAAAAGCAAAAAATGAAAACAAGCCCATTTTCCTCTCTATAGGGTATAGTACTTGCCATTGGTGTCATGTGATGGAGGAAGAGAGCTTTTCCGATAGAGATGTTGCTAAAATATTAAATAGTTATTTTGTTTCTATTAAGGTAGATAAAGAACAGTATCCCCAAATAGACAAAAAGTATCAAAGACTTTTTAGAAGGGTACACGGGAAAAGGGGAGGCTGGCCTTTGAATCTTTTTATGTCGCCTGAGGGAGAGGTCTTTTTTATGGGAACATATATTCCCAAAGAAGAGGGTTACGGCTCCAAAGGCTTGATGCATCTTCTTCCTTATTTTGTCACATTATACAATGACAAAAAAGCTTTTTTACAAAAGATCTCGTATTATAAAAAGGTACAAAGCCTTAGGTTGTTAGATACAAAACCGGGTATAAATTTTATAGATAGAGTAGTGCAAGAGATAGCAAAGCAGTTTGATACGATTAATGGAGGCTTTGCTACACACCCTAAATTTCCCGAGGCATCCAAGTTTGAACTTTTGTTGGATATTTATGCCTTAAGTAAAAATAAGCAGGCTTTGATGATGGCGGAATTGACATTAATCAAAATGGCAAGGGGAGGCATCTATGATCAAGTAGGCGGGGGATTTTTTCGTTACACTACAGATGAAGCTTGGCAGATACCACACTTTGAAAAGATGCTTTATACCAATGCAGAATTGATTGCGGTGTATGCAAAAGCTTATTTGATGACCGGCAAGGAGCTTTATAAAAAGGTTGTGGATGAGAGCATCTCTCAAATGGAAAAGCATTATATGCAAAAGGGTGTGTATCTCTCTGCATCAGATGCAGACTCCGAAGGTGAGGAGGGCGGGTATTTTATCTATGAATATACGGAGCTAAAGAGTCTTTTGCAAAAGAAGGGGTGGAAGCTTAAAGAGATAGAAGATGCTTTGGGATACTTAGGGATAGAAGAAGATGGCAATATAGATGGAGATTTTTCTTTGCCGCATATCACTTCAGAATTTGTACCTTCTAGGGTAGAAGCGCTTAAAGCATATTTAAAAGAGATAAGAGCCAAACGTATTTTTCCTTTTGTGGATAAAAAAATAAATACTGCATGGAATGCCATGATGATCAAGGCACTTTTTGAGGCATCAAAGAGTGAACCAAAGTATATGAGACTGGCACAAAAAAGATTGTCTGCACTCCTTATGCATATGAGAGTTAAAGAGATTTTGTATCATCAAACACTTTTAGGCAAAGCCCCTACACAAAAAGCCTTGCTTGAGGATTATGCCTTTTTAATAGATGCCTTGATAGCCGGTTATGAGAGAACTTATCAGTCTGAGTATTTGACTTTGGCGCAAAGGTTAAGCAATGAGGCTCTTGAGCGATTTTATAGAGATAAACAATGGTATTTGAGTGATGACGGTACGGAGGTATATGCCGATTTTGATGACAGGCATTATAGCGTTGCGTTGTCTGTAATCCTGGAAGATCTTGTGCAAATAGGTGCATTAACGGAAGCGTTGCGTTATATTTCCGTGGCAAAAGCGTCGATACGAAATTCGGGAGCAGTGCTTAAGGGTAATCCTGCATCCGCAGCTAAGCTTGTGCATACTTTTTTACGATTAGAAAAGGCAGATGTGGTGATTCATGCAAGGAAAAAGAGGTTACAGAGTGTGCAAAAAGAGATCGATGCCGTGGCGTATCCTTTTGTTTTAAGCAAAGTACAAGAGAGTGATGCGTATCTTGCTTGTAGTACAACGATGTGCTTTGCTAGTGATAAAAACATCACAAAACTTATAGAAAAAATAAAAAAGGTTGTTCAATAATGCTTACAATGAATGATGATTTAGAAGGGGCACTGCATACCTATATAAAACTGCTTGATAAAGAGGAGTATTTTGAAGCCCATGAGGTGTTGGAAGAGGCATGGCACCCCTTACGATTAAAGAAGCACCCTTTAGCCAATTTAGTAAAGGGGCTTATCAACGGGGCGATTGCTTTTGAGCATATTAAACGTAATAGAGTCAATGTCAAAAATAAAGCTCAAAAGGTGATTGCCTCCTATGAGAGACATAAACACCTCTGTGTGGAGGGGATAAGGGCATATGCTTTATTGAAAAAGGCTTGTGAAAAGATTGAAGTATTAAAGCAGAAACATAAAGAGATGTTGGTTTGATGTTTTGGTACCATGCAGCAACTAAACATTCGTATAATTCGGTACGTACCAATCCAAACTATTTAGAGTGGGAGAACCAGCCTAGTACGTACAAAATATATCCGGAAAATTATCAAAGATATAGGCTTGATTTAGATAATGCGGAGGATTCGTTTCTCTATCATATTGCAGGGCTTACAGCCAAAAAAAGTTACCCTAGCGGTGTGTATTATTTGCGTATCAATCCAAGTGCAGGAGCACTCTACCCTAATGAACTTTATGTACAGATACGTGGGGTAAAAGGAAAAGAGGACGGTATTTATCACTTTGAAGTATACTCTTCTTCTTTAACACTTTTGCAAAAGATTGACGACACTCAGGGGCTAGAGCCTTATTTTGGATTTATGCGGGCTATGAGAGGGTATCTCTTTTTGGTCTCTGCTATTTATTATCGTTCTTCATGGAAATATAAAAACCGTGCATTCCGTTACTGTCTATTGGACGCAGGGCATCTATTAGGCAGCATAGAAGCTGCAGCATTGCTCAAACCTCATTCCGTAGAAATGGTTTATGGCATAAAGAGGCAAAAACTTAATCGTATATTCGGGTTTAATGAAGAGGAGTGGTTTTTGTCCGGTGCCGTTATGGCAGACCCTGTAGATCTGCAAGCGGTCGAAGCGATAGAGTTTGTATTGCCTTATGTCAACGGGAGCAGAAGTTTTGAACGAAATAAGCTCATTGCGCAGGCATATCAAGAGAGTATTTCTCCAAAGGGGTGTGTATCTCAAACAAAGAGTCCTGTTTTTTATTACGAGAAAGAGAAATTACTAGCTACGCTGTTTCGGCGACGTTCTCAACGTGGATTTCATGAAGGTGCGATTACAAAAGAGCAGTTTGAGTATATTGCGAGGGTACTTAGTGAACCGATACTTTCAGATTGTGATGAAGAGGTAGCGGTGTATGCCGTGATAAACCGGGTGATAGGTATGCCTCTTGGATTATATAGAGACGGGAATTATCTCTTTTATGGCGATTTTTCTCAAAAGGCAGGGTATCTCTCATTGGAGCAATATGGTCTTTCTCAAAAAGGAGCAGTGGTTTTTTTCCTTACTTCTAATGCCGAAAATTATCAGTCTTTTTATCAAAAAGCAGGTGTTATAGGGCATAGACTTTATATTGCTGCAGACTATTTAAATATAGGTTGTTCCGGTATAGGTGCCTACTATGATGACGAGGTGAATACATTTGTAGGAAACGATGAGATGGTATTGTATGCTTTGGCAGTAGGGAAATAGAAAATGTAGTATTTTATTTCTTGTTTGACAAGTCTCGAATTTAAATCCAAAGTGCAATTTTACCTTTAAAAATATTCTATCCAAATCCTCTTAGGATACATTTAAGTTTTCATGAAATACCTCATAGAGCGTTTCCCCTCCGAGCGATTTTCTCGGTCGATGATTGAATCGAATATCTCTATTACTTTTCTTGATTTTTTGGAAGCAATTTTCCTGTCTAAAAATTCTTGTTTTGTTTTCATATCTATATAAACCTTACCTGTAAATTTAACTTAAATAGTTGTTCACTGCCACTTGTATATATCTCCCCAAACCCATGTCTTGAACTGCTTGGAGTTTCTAACTTAGTGTTATCATATAAATAATCCTGAAATTCATTTCTATTGTAAATATGATAACAAAGTATATCACCATCTTCTTTTACAATAATATACCCACCATTAGCATCATAGTTTCCTGTCCATATCGCATTAGGTGTCATACCTAACGCACTATCAGTTAAAAAATTTTTCATCTTATATTCATAATATGGATGATGATTTTCCAAGTTGAAATGACAAGGATTTATTATCTTTATCTTTTCAATTAATTCTGATACAGTATTACCCTTACCACTATAAAACAGCTTTAAAATTTCTGAAACTACAATAGGAAACTGACTGTCTATCATCATTAAATTTTGCTCAAACTTATTATTTTGCATACTATTAATAAATCAATTCAGATCCATAATTTTTAATCTCGCTAATTCTATCCCTAATTTTACTTCTACTATTAATACTGTTTATTTCATCAATAATATTTTGTTTTAGAGAATTAGATAATTTATAAATAAAATTTGTTGACCCACTTGCATTTATTAGGGTAGACGACCCACCTAAACGAGATTTTATACTAAATCCAAGTGTAGGATTATGTCCTGTGAAAAGATCATGAACAACTAATGTAATATCTCTCTTTTCTTTTGACTTTGCCTTTAATTTTGTTATTTTAATTGAGTGCATAAAACTTAAAATACTAGGAACTTCAAAGGCACTTTTTTTAGAACTTTGTATTTTATGTAAAAGTTCTATTGATTTTTCTTTGAATTCTTCTACCGTAAGTTTAATAAGTAAATTTCCATCTTTATCAATAACTTTTATATGTGAGTTTCTTAGAAATTCAAGATCTCCGGAAGTACCCTCTTTAAGAACTTTCAAAATTGGATAATAAATTGTCTCTATTTTATTGAGATCTTTATCTGCTGCATATAATTTACCGTCTGCAAGGAGTTTTAAAAACACATACACTTCACTCCACTCACCTTTATTTAATGCCATTAAAATCCTTGTGCAATATCTAATTTTATGTCTAGATCAATAGTACTTATTTCTATTTCCTTGTTTGACTCATAATAAAGTTCATCTAGTTTGCTTATAATTTTTTTTGCTATTGTGTTTACTACAGGAACACTAACAGAGTTGCCAAACTGTTTATATGCTTGTGCATCACTAACCGGGATTTTAAAACTATCAGGAAAGCCTTGAAGTCTTGCCCATTCTCTTGGAGTCATTTTTCTTATATACTCTCTATTTATTTCACCCTTGATATTGGTTTTGGGAGTAAAGTCGGTTAATCTTTTATCGACAAGTAAATTTCTTTCTTTACCCATACCCCCGACAACTATCGTATTTGCTATGTCCGTATGCTTAAGGACAGCATACCCGAAACCATTTCCTTTTTCTTCATGCCTGGCTCTATGTTTTTTTAAGGTATTTAAGTAAGTATTAGATAAATAATATTTGCCGGATACCTCTTCTTTTTCCATAATATCTTTAATTTTCTTTTTCAACTTTATCGGTTCAGGAAATTTAAAATCTACTTCTTCTCCGTTTTCACCTTTTTTAAAACCAACTATATAAATTCTTTCTCTTTTTTGAGGTACCCCGAAATCTTTAGCATTAAGTAGCTGGGAATGAACACTGTAGCCCAAGTCATTTTTAAGTGTGTTCATTATTGTTTCAAATGTTCTTCCTTTATCATGATTAGTCAGTCCCTTGACATTCTCAAGTAAAAAAGCCTTAGGCTGTATTGCTCTAATAATTCTAGCTATATCAAAAAATAAAGTACCTCTAGTATCTTCAAAGCCGCCCCTACGCCCTGCTATACTAAACGCCTGACAGGGAAAACCTGCTAATAAAATATCAAAATCAGGAAAATTCTCTAGTTCCTCATCCGTTATTTTTGTTACATCGCAAAAAGGATCTTCTCCAAAATTTTCTTTATATGTTTTACAGGCATATTTATCAATTTCTGCAGAAAAAACATTTTTTACTCGTTTAGTTTGTTCAAAACCTAAACGAATTCCACCTATTCCTGCAAATAAATCAACGGTTTTATATTTGCCGTTTCTCATGTTTCTCTCCATTTATTTGCTCTATCTACCCTCATAAGCTTCCCTCACTTTCTCAACACACATATCTAGTTCTTTTTGAATTTCCGTACCCCAAAATCTCAAAACTATCCATCCGTCTTTTTTTAATTTTTCAGTTACTTCGTTATCACGTTCAATATTTCGTAAAATCTTTTTTTCCCAAAATTCTGCATTTGTTTTAAATCGTTCATCTTTAACCAAATAGTTATATCCATGCCAAAACTCACTATCACAAAAAACAGCAATTTTCTTTCTCTTAAAAACAAAGTCCGGCTTACCAAATACAGTTTTATCATTTTTTCTGTATCTCATTCCATTATGCCACAAAGCTTTACCTAAGAGCAATTCTATTTTAGTATCTTTGGATTTAATTTTTTTTGCTGTTTTACTATCCATGCAAAAGCACCTAATCGATTAGATTGTATTATATCCTAACTCTTCCTAAGAGTTAAGAAAATATGCCATATTGACATATTTTACACATTCCGTGAACTGCTCTCATTGAGTAGTTTTTGTTTTTCCTGCTTCATATCTTCTGGAACATCATCATATATTGCATCATCTCCGTAACATCTGGAAAATATTCCGGAGTCATTACATTAGCGAGGAGCTCTTTATGAGGCATACGCTCAAAGACATACTCTGTAATTCTCTCCATCTCTTCATTATCATAATCTATCTCTTTTAGGTCGGCAATTATTTTAGAAAGACCGAGGTACTCCAGGAATAAGATGTAGTATGTCTTTGGCTTGTCTGCTTTGTAAAAGCTATTGATCTATTCTGTGGATGCTGCCAAGGTTTTATCAAAAGTCTGTCGGTTTTTTGCTACGGTGTATTATACGAGGTGATAACGATAACTCAATCTCTTTTCTCCTATACTCTATCCAAGGAGTAGTGACCCCCCCCCTATACCTTTTTCTCTAGCTATAGTCTGTGTCAAAAACTATACCCAAAATCACCATCGCAAAGAGTAGGATAATAAGTATGTTATAAAGTGTTTTATTACTTGGAGGTTTCATAAAAATCCTTTTATTTCTCTATTGTATAAATTATCTCAGTCTTATTCTTTTTAGTCTGTATTTCACGGATGTATAAATCCTTGATAGGGAGATCTTTTAACTCGTTTATCTGTGTAATGCCTGCTTTGGCTATCTCTCGTAAAACGATGCCTCTATAGGCTTTTGCCCAGTGGCTTACGACTTTACCGTTTTTAATGAACTTGAGGGTAGTGTAAGGCTTGGTAGGTTTGTAGAACTTGTCGTAAAAGCCTGCGCGTAAATCTAGTATCTCCTCATTTTGTAGATAATCTTCCATGAGATGTGCAGCATGCTCATTATAAAATTTTTCAGGTTTGATATCACCTATGCGCGCACCTTGTTTGAGTTTATACTCCGGTATAAGATCTTTGGCTCTGATGGGGCCTAGGAGGTTTGAAAAGAGTATGACACGGTTATCTATATACCTTTGTACATCGTTCTTTAGATTCCCATACCCTAGGTAGTCAAAGGCAACTCCCGTATAACGCTCTATAGCTTTCATCGTCGGTTCATGGATGATATCTTTTATATATTTACGTATGTCACTCTCTTTTTTGATACCGAACATTTCTGAGAGTATTTGAATATCCCCTTGTTGTATTATATTGGTGTATGTATGCAGAAGGTTGATACGTTTTGGGGTCAATGCTGCAAAAAGAAGGGTCGCAGGGTCAAAGGCGTATTCTCCTCCGGATTTTTTTGTTTCACTTGGTGCTAAGAGAATCGTCACGGACATGTTTGTACCTTTTCTATGAATTGTGCTGCACGATAGGCATTTTTAACGACTATATCAGTATATGCTTCAAGCTCCTCTTTTTCTCCATAGCCGCAAAGCACACCTATACCCGTAATGTTTGCTTTTTGTGCCGCTATCATATCTATAGCCGTATCGCCAATCATATAACCTGCCTTTGTATGTTCGTATCCCAGTGCATGCATTGCACGTTTTAGCGGTTCAGGATCCGGTTTGGGTTTGGTGACATCTTCTCTGCCTATGAGTATGTCAAAATATTTCATGATGTCAAAGTGTTCAAGAAGTGTACGCGAATAGGCACTTGTTTTTGTTGTGACAATACCGAGGCGCCCATATTTTTGTGCTAAAACAAGTGCTTCTTCTACACGGGGAAGCAGTGTCGTTTTTTGTGTATATACGGTTTTATAGTGTGCTTTATATGCATGAACATATGCAGCTATTTGAGAGGTATTAACACCTAGTTTTTCAAACATTACCTCCAGAGGCGAGCCTATCAATGTTATGATATTTTTAGCATCCGGTATCTTATTGTCAAATGCTTCATAGGCTTTTGCAAAACTCTCCAAAATGGCTTCTTTCGAGTCAATTAGCGTACCGTCAAGATCAAATAAAATAATATGTGTATTATTTTGGATCTTTTCGGATGGGTGCACGGTGTGTTGTTTATTTAGCATTTTTAGCCTTTTGCCAATTAGGTATTTTATTTTGAATCATACCTAGTCAAGATAAACGCAAATTGAAATGGGATGCGGCGAGCATTTATTTTTAAAAATTTAATTATTTTTATAGAAAAGCTTGACAATATTAAGCATTTTGTCTATAATTCCCTCCATTTTAAGTAAATTGCTTTGAATGATGGTGCTGGTGTAGCTCAGCTGGCTAGAGCAGCTGATTTGTAATCAGCAGGTCGGGGGTTCGAGTCCCTTCACCAGCTCCATAAATTTTATCAGTGTTTGACCGGAAAAAACGATATAGAGTATCTTGAATAAAGAGATTATATCATGAAAGCATTTTAGACTATTGGGTGGGTTACTCAAGTGGCCAACGAGGGCGGACTGTAAATCCGCTGACTACGTCTTCGAAGGTTCGAATCCTTCACCCACCACCATGATTTAGTTTTATGATGCGGGCGTAGCTCAGTGGCTAGAGTTCCTGCCTTCCAAGCAGGCTGTCGAGGGTTCGAATCCCTTCGCCCGCTCCAAATGATTAATCTGGAAGCTGATGTGAATACACGATCATTATATACTTTGACATTCTCATCACTATTAAATACTCATAATCATATATTTATATGCAAATGCCAAGATTGAGAGCACTGCAATTTTATTGATAAATTTGCCCATATGGCTCAGGGGTAGAGCACTTCCTTGGTAAGGAAGAGGTCGTGAGTTCAAGTCTCACTATGGGCTCCAGAGAGAGCAAACCAAGTATGGACAAGCGTGTAGTAGGCCTACTATACTCCTGTCCATATAGGTTAAAATAAGATTAAGTAGCTTTGGGTATAATACTGCCTTTAATACAACATTAATTACGCTAGGAGAAAAGCATGGCTAAAGAAAAATTTGAACGTACGAAACCGCACGTTAATATAGGTACGATCGGTCACGTTGACCACGGGAAAACAACATTGACAGCCGCAATTACAATGTGTCTTGGTCTAAAAAATGGTCAGGCAACTATGGATTATGATCAAATTGATAATGCGCCGGAAGAGAGAGAAAGAGGTATTACAATTGCAACTTCTCACGTAGAATATGAAACAGATACTAGACACTATGCACACGTTGATTGTCCGGGTCACGCAGATTATGTTAAAAATATGATTACCGGTGCTGCACAGATGGACGGTGCTATTCTTGTCATTGCTTCGACAGATGGACCGATGGCACAAACTAGAGAGCATATTCTCCTTTCTAAGCAGGTTGGTGTACCATATATCGTTGTTTTCCTAAACAAAGAAGATCAGCTTGATGCCGAAGATAAAGAAGAGATGTTAGAGCTAGTAGAGATGGAAGTACGCGAATTGCTTTCAGAGTATGACTTCCCGGGCGACGATACACCGATTGTAGCAGGTTCTGCGTTCAAAGCACTTGAAGAGGCAAAAAGCGGAACAGCGGGTGAGTGGTCAGAGAAAATCTATAAACTTATGGATGAGGTAGATGCCTATATCCCGGAACCGCAAAGAGAAACCGATAAAGATTTCCTTATGGCGATTGAAGATATTTTTACAATTCAAGGTCGCGGTACGGTTGTAACAGGAAAAGTAGATCAGGGACAAGTATGTGTCGGTGATGAAGTTGAAATCGTTGGTCTTAAAGATACGCAAAAGACAACGGTTACCGGCGTTGAGATGTTCCGAAAAGAGATGGATTGCGGTATTGCCGGTGACAATTGCGGTGTACTTATCCGCGGTATTGAAAAAGAGGCGGTACAAAGAGGCATGGTTCTTTGTAAGCCGGGTTCAATTACGCCACACACTAAATTTGAGGCAGAGATTTATGTATTGACAAAAGAGGAGGGCGGAAGACATACTCCATTCTTTAATAACTACAGACCACAGTTTTATGTACGTACAACAGATGTGACAGGTTCAGTAGAGCTTTTAGAAGGTACAGAGATGGTTATGCCGGGTGACAATGTTAAGGTAAATGTTGAACTTATTGCACCGGTTGCATTGGATCAGGGAACAAAGTTTGCTATTCGCGAAGGTGGTAGAACAGTCGGTGCCGGTGTGGTTACTAAAATTATTGCCTAAGTCGTGTTTTAACTAGATATATTTTAAGAGAAACAGGACGAAGCTATATCAAGACGGAGTCAGGTTCTATATCCGGCTCATGATATAGCCTTAATGAGTAAAGCGTAAGCTTTATGTTTGATAGAGGAGACAAGTATGAGAGAATCTATTCACTTGGGATGTGAAAAGTGTACAAGACGCAATTACCACACTACCAAAAATAAAAAAACGACTACAGAGAAACTTGCTCTTAAAAAGTATTGTAAATGGTGTAAGTGTCATACCGTACATAAAGAGATGAAACTGTAATGATTAATATGTAATATCTAAAATTTTGGATATTATTGTAGGCCAATAGCTCAGTTGGTAGAGCACTGGTCTCCAAAACCAGGTGCCGTGGGTTCGAGTCCCTCTTGGCCTGCCATAAAACTAAGGTAACACAATGGAAAAAATTTCAACATTTATTACGAATGCTCGTAGCGAGCTTCATAAAGTAATATTTCCAACAAAATTACAAGTAAGACAGGCATTTTTAGCAGTTATTTTGGTGGTAACTGTCATATCAATATTTTTAGCACTGGTTGACCTTTTGATGTCATCCATCGTATCATCAGTTTTATAGGATAAACAATGGCTTTCCAATGGTATGCAATACAAACATATTCAGGCTCTGAACAATCTGTAAAAAGAGCGATTGAACAACTAGTGAAAGATCATGGTATCGAAGAAAAACTTGAACGTGTTGTGGTCCCGACCGAAGAGGTTATAGAGGTAAAAAACGGTGAAAAAAAGATTACAGAACGGACATTGTATTCGGGGTATGCTTTCGCACATATAGATCTGGATACGGATCTTTGGCATAAAATACAGTCTTTGCCAAGAGTATCTAGATTTATCGGTGAACAAAAGACGCCTACTGCCCTAACAGAGGCAGATATCAAAAATATTTTGGACAAAATGGAGAATAAAGCCGCTCCTCGTCCAAAAGTCGATTTTGAGACAGGAGAGATGGTGCGTATTATAGACGGTCCTTTTTCCAATTTTACAGGCATGGTGGAAGAGTATGATCTTGATCATGGTAAATTAAAGTTAAATGTTTCAATTTTTGGAAGAAATACACCGGTAGAGATACTCTATACGCAAGTAGAAAAAATTATTTAATCTGAAAATAGTTTAAATTATACATAAGGAAAATAGATGGCAAAAAAAATAGCTGAAAAGTTTAAAATGATGATTCCTGCCGGTCAAGCGAATCCATCGCCTCCGGTTGGTCCTGCTTTAGGGCAGCGTGGTGTGAATATTATGGAATTTTGTAAAGCATTCAACGAAAAAACAAAAGAGATGATGGGTTTTAAAGTACCTGTTATCGTTACCGTATATGTTGATAAAAGTTTTACAATGGAGATTAAGCAACCGCCTGCATCCGAACTTATATTAAAAGCAGCAGGTCTTAAAAAGGGTACGGACAACCCTCTTACTAATAAAGTCGGTACAATTACAAAAGCAAAGCTTGATGAAATCATTGAGAGAAAAATTGTGGATATGAATACCAATGATAAAGAGATGGCGGCAAAAATTATTGCCGGAACATGCAGAAGCATGGGTGTCGAAATAGTAGACTAGCATAGTTTAAACAGAGAAAAAATCTTTAACCACATGATGTAAAAAATGTGGGAGCATAAAAGCGGAGAATAAAATGGCAAAGAAACCAAGTAAAAGAAGAGAAGCACTACTCAAGCTAATAGACGTGAATAAAGAGTATAGTGTCGATGAGGCAATGAAAACGCTTAAAAATCTTAAATCGGCGAAGTTTGATGAGACTGTGGAGGTGGCACTTCACTTAAACGTCGATCCAAGACATGCAGATCAGATGGTAAGAGGTTCGGTTGTTCTTCCCAATGGTACAGGAAAGAAGGTACGTGTAGCCGTATTTGCAAAAGATGCAAAAGCTGACGAAGCAAAGGAAGCAGGGGCAGATATTGTTGGTGCCGAGGATTTAATTGAAGAGATTCAGTCCGGAAAAATTGATTTTGATATTGTAATTTCAACGCCTGATATGATGGGTATATTAGGAAAGGTAGCCAGAATTCTGGGTCCAAAAGGTCTGATGCCAAATCCTAAAACGGGAACGGTGACAATGGATATTGCTAAAGCTGTCAAAAATGCAAAAGGCGGTCAGGTAAATTTCAAGGTAGATAAAAAGGGTAATATCCATGCAGGTATAGGTAAGATCTCTTTTTCTGAAGAGGCGATTAAAGAGAATTTTATTACATTTATAGAGATGATTAATAGGGTGAAGCCGGCATCTGCAAAAGGCAGATATATTACAAATGGGGCTATTTCTCTTACCATGAGTCCCGCAATAAGACTTGATACAGCTGAGTTGTTGGAGATAAAATAAGAGAAAGAGACTCTGCTCTCTTGCTTTATTTTCAAACAAACATTAAATTTAATGTTTGTTTGAGGGTAATTTTACTTCTCAACAGAACCATTTTGGTTCATATCTTAGATTTAAGACAAAAGGGGCGAAAGCTTAATCCGTCTACTTGAAGAGTAGGCATGTAGGAATTGTGTATTTACTCCTATACCCTTTTGGAAATCGGAAGGAGAAAAGATGACCAGAACTAGAAAAGAAGAGTTGGTTTCAGAGATGACAGCGGCATTTAAAGATGCTGGTGCCATTATTGTCTGTGATTACAAGGGCATGACGGTTGAAAATCTTGAAGTTGTAAGAAATCTTGCAAAAGATGAAGATACCAAGGTCAAAGTGATTAAAAACAGACTGGCACGTATTGCATTGAAAAATGCCGGATGTGAAGATATTGAACTTAAAGATACCAACCTTGTTATCTGGGGTAAAACGCAAGTTTTACCTTGTAAAATTGCAGATAAAGCAGCTACGCAATTTAAAAACAGTTTTGTGATTAAGACAGGTCTCATTGAAGGTAAAGTCGCTAGTATGGATACCATTATGGCAATGGCTAAACTACCTACTAGAGATGAGCTTATCGGGATGCTTCTTAATGTCTGGAATGCGCCGGTGCAAAATTTTACTATCGGTATGCAGGCACTTGCAAGAAAAAAAGAAGAAGAGAACTAGTCGGGGCGTAATTTATTGTTACAGTTGACTCGATAGAGGTGGAGAGATGAAACTCTCTTGAAGAGATGAAAGATATTTAAAAATTATGATTTTAAGGAAGATATGATGGCAATAACTAAAGAAGATGTATTAGAGTTTATTTCAAACATGTCGGTATTAGAGCTTTCTGAGCTAGTAAAAGAGTTTGAAGAAAAATTTGGTGTATCTGCTCAGGCGACTGTAGTAGCTGCAGGCGGAGCTGCTACAGGCGGAGCTGCTGCAGAGGAAGAACAAACTGAATTCAATGTTGTTCTTACAGATCCGGGTGAGAAAAAAATTAATGCGATTAAAGTGGTAAGAGCTATTACGGGATTAGGACTCAAAGAGGCAAAAGCTGCTGTTGAAGAGACACCATCTGTACTTAAAGAGGGTGTCTCAAAAGAAGAAGGAGAAGAGATGAAAAAGCAGATAGAAGAAGCCGGTGCCAAGTGTGAACTGAAATAGTATTTAGGTTATTTGAGATTAAATCGTCTGATTTGGTCTCAAGCTTTGATATAGTTAAAAGCTATTTGGAGACATTCTCATACCCTCCATCAATAGTTTCTTTGTGTATCAAGCGATATTAGTAGCAAACCATTTATTTATTCATAATCACCATAAGGACAAACATGCTTAATTCTTTGTATTCTGGTAATAGACTTCGTGTCGACTTTTCTAAAACTCCAAGAGAAATTGAGATTCCAAACTTACTTCAACTTCAACAAAAATCTTACGAAAACTTTTTAATGATGGGGGAGAAAGATAGAAGAAATTCTACGCTTGAGAGAGTATTTAGATCCGCTTTCCCTATCCATGATCAGCAAAATAGAATTACACTAAGTTATAAGAACTCTGAAATTATTAAACCAAAATACACTGTGCGAGAGTGTATGGAGAGAGGATTAACCTATTCAGTATCACTTAAAATGAATATTGCTTTGACTATTTGGAACAGGGATGAGAAGACCGGTGAAAAATTAGACTCAAAAGAGATTAAGGAACAGGCAGTTTTTGTACGTGATATCCCTTTGATGACAGATAGAACGTCATTTATTGTCAATGGTGTTGAGCGGGTTATCGTCAATCAATTACATAGATCTCCCGGGGTAATTTTTAAAGAGACAGAAGGAACAACAGCCGGATCCTCTTTGCTCTATTCGGCTCAGATAATTCCCGATCGTGGTTCATGGCTCTATTTTGAGTATGACGCAAAAGAGATTCTATATGCACGTATTAATAAGAGAAGAAAAATACCGGTAACTATTCTATTTAGGGCATTGGACTATTCTAAAGAGGATATTATCAAATTATTTTATACAACTAAGAAAATTGTATTTAAGGATAATAGATTTCTTGTTAAGTTTGATGCTGATGATTTTATCGGTAGGGTCGAGCATGACGTGAGAGATATCGATGGTAACACGGTAGTTAATGCCGGGAAAAGACTTACCAAGAAAAAAGCCAAAAAACTTCTTGATGAAGGTCTTGAATGGGTGGAGTATCCCCTTGAAGTGTTGATGGAGCGATATTTAGCCGCACCTGTGATAGATCAAGAGAGCGGTGAAGTGCTTTATGACGTATTTTCTTCTTTGGATGAGTCAAAACTAAAAAAGATGCTTGAAGACGGTGTTGAAAGTATTGAAATTATCAATGATTTAGCAGAAGGTGCCGATAGATCGATTATTAACTCTTTTCTTGCGGATAATGAAAGCTTAAGACTTTTGAAGCAGACTGAAGAGATAGAGGACGAAAATATACTTTCGGCTATACGCATTTACAAGGTGATGAGACCCGGAGAACCTGTTACTCCCGACGCGGCAAAAGCATTTTTGAAACAACTTTTCTTTGATCCTGAAAGATATGATTTGACACAAGTGGGCCGGATGAAAATGAATCACAAACTAGGACTTGATATACCGGAGTATGTGACCGTACTTACTTCTGAAGATCTTATCAATACTGTTAAATATTTGATTAAAGTGAAAAATGGACACGGTCATATAGATGACAGAGATCATTTGGGCAATAGGAGAATTAGAGCTATCGGTGAACTTCTTGGCAATGAGTTGCATAGCGGTCTTATAAAGATGCAAAAAGCAATTCGTGATAAAATGACGACTATATCGGGTTCGATAGATGAACTTATGCCTCATGATTTGTTAAATTCGAAAATGATTACAAATACGATTTTGGAGTTTTTCTCTTCAGGACAGCTTTCACAGTTTATGGATCAGACTAACCCTCTATCTGAGATTACGCATAAAAGACGCCTTTCTGCACTTGGTGAGGGAGGCTTGGTTAAAGAGAGAGCCGGTTTTGAGGTAAGAGATGTACACCCTACGCATTATGGACGTATCTGTCCTATAGAGACACCTGAGGGACAAAATATCGGGCTTATCAATACTTTGGCGACTTACTCTAAAGTGAATGAACATGGGTTTATAGAAGCACCGTATAAAGTAGTGAAAGATTGTCAGGTTACGGATGAAATTATCTATATTACCGCAACACAGGAGGAGGACAAGTGTATTGCTCCTGCATCAACTGTTTTAACAGAGGATGGTCGGATAGCAGAAGACCTTATTGAGACAAGGCTTAACGGAAATATCGAATTAAACGAAGCAAGCCGGGTTGATTTGATTGATGTCTCTCCTTTAATGATCTCCGGTTCGGCAGCGGCACTCATTCCGTTTTTGGAGCATGATGATGCAAACCGTGCACTTATGGGTTCAAACATGCAGCGACAGGCAGTACCGTTATTAAAAACAGAGGCTCCTATTGTGGGTACGGGTATGGAGGCTATTGTTTCTCGTGATGCATGGGAAGCAGTTAAAGCAAAAAGAGCAGGTACCGTAGAGAAAGTAGATGCTAAAAACATCTATATCATGGGAGAGGATGAATCGGGGGTTTTTATAGACCATTATCCTATGGAAAAAAATATGCGTACGAACCAAAATACGACCTTTTCACAGATCCCTATTGTGAAGTTGCATGACAAGGTAGAAAAAGGCCAAGTAATTGCCGACGGTGCAAATATGGATCAAGGCGAGCTTGCTATCGGTAAAAATATTATGGTTGCATTTATGCCTTGGTACGGTTATAACTATGAAGATGCGATTATCGTCTCTGAAAAGGTGATACGTGAAGATACGTTTACTTCAGTGCATACCTATGAAAAAGAGGTAGAGGCTAGAGAGCTAAAACACGGAACAGAAGAGATTACCCGGGATATTCCCAATATTCGCGAGGATGAACTTTTGCATCTTGATGAATCCGGTATTGTTGAGATTGGTACCTATGTTAAGCCGGGAATGATTTTGGTAGGTAAAGTTTCACCAAAAGGGGAGATAAAGCCAACACCCGAAGAGAGACTCTTGCGTGCTATCTTCGGCGAAAAAGCAGGACATGTCGTAAATAAATCGCTCTACTGTCCTGCTTCTATGGAGGGAGTGGTTGTTGATATTAAAGTATTTACCAAAAAAGGTTACGAGAAAGATAGACGTGCAATAGAGGCTTATGAGCAAGAAAAAGCTATTTTAGACGGAGACCATCATGATCAGCTTTTGATGATTGACAGAGAAGAGAACTTGAGAATTGCACATTATCTCTCTAAACAGGTGTTGGAGAGAGATGCAAACATCGGCGATGAGGTATTTAAAGCAGGTAATAAGATTCCAGAAGATGTGATAAAAGAGGTGAATAGGTTTGCACTGCGTGGCGTGGTCCAGTCTTATTCTGAAGAGATTCAGCATGAATATGAGTCGCTGAAGAACTATTTTTTAAAGCAGAAGAAGCGACTTAAGAATAAGCATGAAGAGAAATTAACAATCTTGGAAAAAGATGATATTTTGCCTTCTGGTGTGACAAAACTTGTGAAAATCTATATTGCAACCAAACGTAAGCTCAAAGTTGGGGACAAGATGGCAGGACGTCACGGAAATAAAGGTATCGTCTCTAATATTGTGCCTGAGATTGATATGCCCTATATGGAAGACGGAAGAGCAGTTGAAATTATATTGAACCCATTGGGGGTACCGTCTCGTATGAATATTGGTCAAATTCTTGAGATTCATCTTGGACTTGCAGGGAAAAAGCTTGGGGAACAGATACAAGAGATATTTGATACAAAACAAGAGGATTTTATTAAAGAGCTTAGAGCAAAAATGATTGAAATAGCAGATGTGGCAAAGCTCATGAATGCTAAAGACCTTCTTGGGAAAATGTCCGATGAAGAGTTAATTGCTTACGGAAGAGACTGGGCTAGAGGCGTAAAATTTGCCACGCCTGTGTTTGAAGGTACAAACCAAGTAGAGTTTGACAAGCTATTTGAGTTGGCAAAAATCGATTTAGACGGAAAGATGAATCTTTACGATGGTAAAACTGGTGAAAAAATGATAGAGCGTGTCAACGTGGGATATATGTATATGCTAAAACTTCATCATTTGGTAGATGAAAAAGTACATGCCCGTTCTACAGGTCCTTATTCATTAGTCACACAGCAGCCGGTTGGGGGAAAAGCACTCTTTGGCGGACAGAGATTTGGAGAGATGGAAGTTTGGGCACTTGAAGCGTATGGTGCATCGCATATACTTAAAGAGATGCTTACTATTAAATCAGATGATGTTGAAGGTAGAGCAAGAGCATACAGGGCTATTACAAAAGGAGAATCCGTACCGGAGTCCGGTGTACCCGAGACGATGTTTGTATTAACAAAAGAGTTGCAAGCACTTGGTTTGGATGTAGATTTGTTTGAGAATAAGAAAGAAGCGGAGGGTGAAGATGAGTAGGACCATAGAGAATGTAATACCAATAGATTTAAATAGTGAAGAGAGGCCAAAAGATATTGCAGCCCTGAAGTTAGGTGTTGCGAGTCCCGAAAAAGTCATTTCTTGGTCTTATGGTGAAGTAAAGAAACCGGAAACCATTAACTACAGAACTCTCAAACCGGAACGAGACGGACTTTTTTGTGCCAAAATTTTTGGTCCGATAAGAGACTATGAATGTCTTTGTGGAAAATATAAAAAGATGCGGTATAAAGGTGTGGTTTGCGAGAAGTGCGGTGTGGAAGTTACTTCATCAAAAGTAAGAAGAACGAGAATGGGGCATATTGATTTGATTGTGCCTGTTGCACATATCTGGTATGTTTCATCACTACCTTCACGTATTGGAACACTACTTGGTGTGAAGATGAAAGATCTTGAACGAGTACTCTATTATGAGGCATATATTGTCAAAAATCCCGGTGAGGCATCTTATGACAATGAAGGGTTAACGCCGTTGATGAAATATGATGTACTCAATGAAGAGCAGTATCAGCAGATTGTACAACGTTTTGGCGAGATGGGACTTGATGCGAGAATGGGTGGAGAGATCGTACAGGAATTGTTGGCCGAGCTTGATCTCGTTGAGATGTTTTCGCAGCTTAAAGAGGAGATTGCCTCTACAAAATCGGAAGCAAAAAGAAAGACAATTATCAAGAGACTTAAAGTGATTGAAGCGTTTCTTCACTCCGGTAATCGTCCAGAGTGGATGATGCTTACGCAATTACCGGTGTTGCCGCCTGATTTAAGACCTCTTGTAAGTTTAGATGGCGGAAAATTTGCAGTCTCTGACGTCAACGATCTCTATAGACGTGTTATTAACCGTAATCAACGTCTAAAAAGACTTGTGGAGCTTGATGCACCCGAGATTATTGTACGTAATGAAAAACGGATGTTACAAGAGGCGGTTGATGCGCTTTTTGACAATGGAAGACGAGGCAATGCCGTCAAAGGTGCGAATAAAAGACCGCTTAAGTCACTCTCTGAGGTTATTAAGGGTAAACAAGGTCGTTTTAGACAGAATCTTCTTGGAAAACGTGTAGATTTTTCCGGGCGTTCCGTAATTGTGGTCGGTCCGGATTTACGTATGGATCAATGCGGATTGCCTAAAAAAATGGCGATTGAACTCTTTAAACCGCATTTGATGGCAAAACTGGAAGAGAAAGGCTATGCAACAACATTAAAGCAAGCTAAAAAAATGATAGAAAAAAAGGAGAATGAAGTATGGGAGTGTTTGGAAGAGGTCGTTGAGAACTATCCTGTTTTACTCAACCGTGCGCCGACACTGCATAAACTTTCTATTCAGGCATTTCATCCAAGGCTGATTGAAGGTAAAGCGATACAACTGCACCCCTTAGTATGTTCAGCTTTTAATGCCGATTTTGACGGTGACCAAATGGCTGTACATGTTCCACTTTCGGATGAGGCAATAGCAGAAGCCAAAGTGCTGATGCTTGCATCAATGAATATTCTGCTTCCGGCTTCCGGTAAGGCGATTGCCGTTCCTTCACAGGATATGATTTTAGGGCTCTATTATCTTACATTGGAGAAGAATGACGTCAAGGGCGAGAATAAACTCTTTGCCAATGTCGAAGAGGTTGAAATTGCATTTAATCAAAATGCTCTTGATCTGAATGCACGTATTCGAACAGTTGTCAGCGGAAAGATTATTAAATCTACGGCGGGAAGGCTTATTTTAAAGTCTATTATTCCCGAGTATGTACCGGAAAAATACTGGAATAAAGTCTTAAAGAAGAAAGATATCGGAGCATTGGTTGATTATATCTATAAAATCGGCGGTGTTGGACAAGCGGCCTCTTTTTTGGATGATTTAAAAGATATGGGATTTAGATATGCAACAAAAGTAGGTGTTTCTATCTCTATTGACGATATTATTATTCCCGAAGAAAAGGTATCGAGTGTACTTAAAGCCAAAGAAGAGGTAAAAGAGATACAAAGACAGTTTGGTGCAGGGCTTTTGACGGATCAAGAGCGATATAACAAGATTATCGATATATGGACTGATGCAAACAATAGCATTGCAGAGGGTCTTATGAACTTGATCAGGGCAGATAAAGAGGGATTTAACTCTGTACATATGATGGCAGACTCAGGCGCCCGGGGTTCTGCAGCTCAAATACGCCAACTTTCTGGCATGAGGGGGCTTATGGCGAAATCGGACGGTTCAATTATTGAAACACCTATTACCTCAAATTTCCGTGAAGGCTTGAATGTACTTGAGTATTTTATTTCAACGCACGGGGCGAGAAAAGGTCTTGCGGATACCGCACTGAAAACGGCCAATGCAGGATATTTGACGCGAAAACTTATCGATGTTGCACAAAATGTAAAAATTTCTATGGCAGATTGCGGTACGCATGAAGGGGTAGAGGTGTCTGATATTGTTGTGGGTAATGAGATGATCGAGCCATTGTCAGATAGAATTTACGGTCGTGTGCTGGCAGAAGATATTATTGATCCTATCACTTCCGAAGTACTTGTCAGTGAGGGGACAATGATAGATGAGGAGACTGCAATACGCGTTCAGGAAGCCGGTGTACGTTTGGTTGTTATCAGAGCACCTTCGGCATGTAAAGCACCTAAGGGTATCTGTGCGAAATGTTATGGACTTAATATGGCAGACAATAAGATTGTTAAACGCGGTGAAGCCGTTGGTGTCATTGCCGCACAGTCTATCGGTGAGCCGGGAACGCAGCTTACGCTTCGTACGTTTCATACGGGAGGTACAGCTACAGCAGGAAAAGAAGAGCGTTCAGTCGTTGCAAGCAAAGAGGGCTTTATCCGATATTACAATTTAAACGTGTATAGAAATACAGAGGGCAGATTGATTGTAGCAAATAGAAGAAATGCAGGTGTGCTTTTGGTAGAGCCTAAAATTAAAGCAGTGACTTCAGGTACTGTTTCTATTGTGGTATCACATGATGAAATTGTGATCTCTGTACTCTCTTCAAATAATAAAGATGAGATTAAATATAATCTTAGAAAGTCTGATGTTGCAAAATCAAATGAACTTGCTGGGGTTGCCGGAAAAGTTGAAGGAAAATTCTTTTTACCGTTAATAGACGGGGAGAGTGTAGAAGAGGGTGACTCTATTGTTGAGGTGATCAAGGAGGCTTGGCCTGTACCGTCACGTGTACCTTTTGCTTCCGAGCTGAAGGTGGAAGACGGTGCACCTGTCACACAGGAAGTGGTCTCTGAATCTAAAGGGGCTGTGAAATTCTTCTTGCTAAAAGGTGATTATCTTGAGGCACATGAAGGAATTAAGGCAGGAATGAAAGTAGAGGAGAAAGGTCTGTTTGCGGTTGTGGTTGATGAGAATAACAGAGAAGCAGCAAGACATTATATCTCAAGAGGCTCTATCGTAAAGGTAGACAACAATGCAACGGTTATGCGCGGCGATGTTTTGTCTGCGCCAGAGACGGCAACTCATGTAGTAATTGCCGAGTGGGATCCCTACTCTGAACCTATTATAGCAGAAGAGAAAGGTACATTGAAATTTGAGGATATTATTCCTGGTGTAACGGTAGTAGAACAGTTTGACGAAGTGACAGGGGACACGAGGCTAGAGCTTAACGAGTATATTCCGGCTACGTATAAACCTGCCATTATTCTTGTCACTGAAGGCGGGGAACTTGTGCGCTATCAGCTTGACCCTAAGACAAGTCTTTTTGTGAATGACGGCGATAGTGTAAACAGGGCTGATATATTAGCTAAAAAACCAAAAGCAGCTATTAAATCACAAGATATTACAGGGGGTCTTCCGCGGGTTTCTGAACTTTTTGAGGCAAGACGTCCAAAAGATATTGCTCTTATTGCGCAGATTGACGGAGTTGTGAGTTTTGGAAAGCCATTAAGAGGTAAAGAGAGACTTATTATCACAGGTAACAATGGGCAGACGACAGAGCAGTTTGTAGATAAAAATAAAGTCACGCTTGTGCATGCAGGCGAGTATGTTCATGCCGGTGAGAAGCTGACAGACGGAACGATTTCGAGTCATGATATACTAGCGGCACTTGGAGAAAAAGCTCTTTATGAATATATTGTTTCTGAAGTTCAGATGGTTTATCGTCGTCAAGGGGTGAATATCTCCGACAAACATATTGAAATCGTGACATCGCAAATGATGAGGCAGGTAAAGGTGATTGAGTCCGGAGATTCTAAATTCCTTGTAGGGGATATTGTCTCTCGTCGTAAATTTCAAGAGGAGAATGAGACTGTTTTGAAATTGGGGGGTGAACCTGCAATTGCAGAGCCGATGCTTGTCGGTATTACACGTTCAGCAGTCGGTGCCGACTCTATTATATCGGCAGCATCTTTCCAGGATACGACAAAAGTATTGACGTCAGCCTCTATTTCAGGTATGGTAGATACACTTGAAGATCTTAAGGAGAATGTTGTAATCGGCCGTCTTATACCGGTAGGAACAGGGATGATAGACAATGACGATATCGTCTTTGAAACGTCCCATGAACCTCAATAGCTGTCTTACTGCTCCTATTTAGGTAGGGGTAGTTTGTGGTTTTCTAGGTTTTTTGCTTTTGATGATGAAAGAAAAAGTAAAGGACTTTTCGATATAATATGCCTCCAAAAATCTCTATTGCATAAAATTGGATAAAAATCTTTAATGTGCAATAATATGGTGTAAGAATCAGGATTTAAAAAATGATATCAATTCAAACCAATATATTAAGAAAGGAAATAGTTTGCCTACCATCAACCAATTGATTCGTAAAGAACGAAAAAAGCAGGTGAAAAAATCAAAATCTCCTGCACTTGAAAGCTGCCCTCAAAGAAGAGGTGTCTGTACGAGGGTGTATACAACAACACCTAAAAAACCGAACTCTGCATTGAGAAAAGTTGCAAAAGTAAGATTGACATCAGGCTATGAGGTGATCTCATATATTGGCGGTGAGGGTCATAACCTTCAGGAGCACTCGATTGTACTTGTACGTGGCGGAAGGGTAAAAGATTTACCGGGGGTAAAGTATCATATTGTACGTGGTGCGTTGGATACAGCGGGTGTCCAGGGAAGAACCGTTGCCAGATCCAAGTATGGTACAAAAAGACCTAAAAAGTAAATAGAGAGCAGTTACTTTTATATAAGAAGTGAGAGCTAATCACCATTGAGTATCAGTAGAGACTGAGAAGAGAAAGACAGAAATTTGCTAGAAATTTTTGAGTAAATTAAACAATTGAAGGAACAACAATGAGAAGAAGAAAAGCTCCCGTTAGACCGGTATTACCGGATCCGGTATATGGTTCTAAGGTATTAACGAAATTTATCAATGCAGTGATGCTTGACGGTAAAAAGAGCGTAGCCCAAAAAGTGGTTTATAGTGCATTGGCAAGAATTGAATCAAAAACAGGTGAAAAGGCAATAGAGATTTTTAACAAGGCGATGGAAAACGTTAAGCCTGTTATGGAAGTTAAATCAAGAAGGGTAGGTGGGGCCACTTATCAGGTCCCGATTGAGGTACGACCTGTAAGACAACAGTCTTTGGGAATCAGATGGATTGTAGATGCTGCCAGAAAAAGAAACGAAAGAACAATGATGGAGCGTTTAAGCAATGAGTTAATGGATGCCGCAACCGAAAAAGGTGCTGCTTTTAAAAAGAAAGAAGATACATATAAAATGGCAGAAGCAAACAAAGCATTTGCTCATTATAGATGGTAAGGAAATAGCGTTATGGCGAGAACACATAAACTTGAAGATGTAAGAAATATCGGTATTGCGGCACATATAGATGCAGGAAAAACAACAACTACAGAGAGAATTCTATTCTATACAGGGGTAGAGCATAAAATCGGTGAGGTGCATGACGGTGCAGCTACAATGGACTGGATGGAGCAAGAGCAAGAGAGAGGAATCACGATTACTTCGGCAGCAACTACTTGTGAGTGGTTAGGTAAACAGATTAATATTATTGACACTCCGGGACACGTTGATTTTACCATCGAAGTGGAACGCTCTATGAGAGTACTTGACGGTGCCGTATCTGTCTTCTGTGCAGTTGGAGGGGTGCAGCCGCAGTCTGAGACAGTATGGAGACAGAGAACACGTTACGGTGTGCCTTCGCTTGTTTTTGTAAATAAGATGGATAGAACAGGCGCTGATTTTTTAGAAGTAGAGAGACAGATTAGAGAACGACTCAAAGGAAATCCGCTTATTATTCAGCTTCCTATCGGGTCAGAAGAGAATTTTGAGGGTGTGATTGATTTAGTAAAAATGAAAGAAGTGGTATGGGATAAAGATGCAGAGATGGGATCTGCATACCATGAACAAGAGATTCGCGATGAGATGAAAGCACAAGCTGAAGAGTATCGCGAAAAGCTTATTGAGGGCATTTCAGAAGTAGACGGTAACGAAGAGCTTATGGAAAAGTATATGGAGGGCGAAGAGCTGACAACAGAAGAGATTATGGCAGGTATTAAATCTGCATGTATCAATATGCAAGTTGTCCCGATGCTTCCGGGTACAGCGTTTAAAAATAAAGGTGTACAGACATTGCTTGATGCGATTGTCTATTATCTTCCTTCTCCTGTTGAAGCTCCTGCTATTAAAGGCACCAAGATGGATGATGAAAATGCCGAAGTTACAGTAGAGTCAACAGATGATGGTGAGTTTGCATCGTTGGCATTTAAAATCATGACAGATCCGTTTGTGGGTCAATTGACATTTATACGTGTCTATCGTGGATCTTTAGAGTCAGGTTCCTATGTGCTTAATTCTACAAAAGGTAAAAAAGAGCGTATTGGTCGTATTATGAAAATGCACGCTATTAAACGTGAAGAGGTACAAGAGATATATGCAGGTGAGATTGGTGCGGTTGTAGGCCTTAAAAATACAACTACAGGAGATACACTCTGTTCAGAAAAAGACAAAGTGATTTTAGAGAGAATGGATTTTCCGGATCCTGTTATTTCTGTGGCTGTTGAGCCTAAAACAAAAGCAGATCAAGAAAAAATGGGACTTGCGCTTGGAAAACTGGCTGCTGAAGACCCTTCATTTAGGGTAAGCACGGATGAGGAGTCAGGGCAGACTATTATCTCCGGGATGGGTGAGTTGCATTTAGAGATTATTGTCGATAGGATGAAAAGGGAATTTAAGGTTGAAGCAGAAGTGGGAGCCCCGCAGGTGGCATACCGTGAGACTATCAGAACATCGGTAGAGCAAGAGTACAAATATGCGAAACAATCTGGCGGTCGTGGACAGTTTGGGCACGTGTTCCTTAAAATTGAGCCGCTTGAGCCGGGAAGCGGCTATGAATTTGTAGATGAAATTAAGGGTGGGGTTGTTCCAAAAGAGTTTATCGGTCCCGTAGACAAAGGTATTCAAGAAGCAATGCAGAGAGGGATTCAGGCAGGATATCCCGTGGAAGACGTGAAAGTTACCCTGTATGACGGAAGCTATCATGATGTCGACTCTTCTGAGATGGCATTTAAACTTGCAGGTTCTATGGGATTTAGAGAGGGTGCAAAAAAAGCAAATCCTGTTATTTTGGAACCTATGATGAAAGTAGAAGTAGAGGTACCGGAGGAGTTTATGGGCGACGTGATTGGCGATGTCGCCAAAAGACGCGGTCAAGTATCCGGTATGGATGATAGAGCAGGTAACAAAATCGTGAATGCCTTTGTGCCGCTTTCTGAAATGTTTGGTTACTCAACTGATTTACGTTCTATGACGCAAGGACGTGCAACCTATGCGATGGAGTTTGACCACTATGAAGAGGTACCGCAGAATGTGGCAAAAGAGATTATCGAAAAGAGAAATAGTTAATCTTTTATAGTATTTTACTTTACTTTTGAAGAAGTGTATTGTACTAAGGTACACTCCTTCAGCATACCCTAACAAGGTATAAAAAATCCCTACCTAAGTCCAAATTATTTCATCTAAACTTAAAGTAGAATTCAAAAATATTTTATCTATAAAAAATAAATGATGAGAAGCAACGTCATATCTTTGTCTATAAAGGTATAACGTAACTGTATTTAGCTATAGATAGATTCTTTTCCGAATTCTACGGTAAGTAGGGCATAAAAGAGAGCTCTATACTTGTTTTTGTTTGAGCTTCCCATTTTTTTACAAACTTTTTTGATAGCATCATCATATTTTGTATCATTATAAGGAACCTGTATTTTTCCGGCTAAAAAGCTTTTTTTGACAGTATCAAGTTCGCTTTTATCCGAGCATGAAACAAGTTCGGTGTCTGTTTTATAGATAACAGGTCCTAATGCGGTAGTTACTTTTTCTATGAGTTCATCGGATAAACCTAAATTCAATTCTTTGTTTACTTTTTTGTAAAGGGCTAATTTTTCTGCTTTTGTTGCCATTTTTTTCCTTTGAATAAGATTTTATTTCCTTTAATTATAACCATAAATTTTATTTAGGTCAAATATTTTGGATTTTGGGCAAAGAGTAGCCAGTTCATATTGAGTTTGTTCTGTTTTGCAAAGAAGGCTAACGACTCATAAGGAATTTTTTTCCGTTTTTTAATTACAGCATAGTTTTTGGGGTCTATTTTTAATGCCAGTGCTACTTCTTTATCTAATACTTTTTGTTTATTTGTTTGCTTTGAGAGTATATTTTTTACTCTCTGCATGACTTCACAAAAATCTATCATAGCAATCCTTTTTTCCAATTTGAACTATGATATTCTATTTTGAGGCAAAGAGTTAAATATATGCCATATTGACATATGTTTATTCCATTTTAAATTTTGGAACTGTCTATTTCTATCACGGTATGTACATTGCCTCTAGGATTGAAATCGGCGATAAGTTTCATAGATTTTGGTGTAAGTTTGGCATAGAGCGTATCATAAATTTCATTGGCAGCATTTTCATGTGAGATGTATTGATACATAAATGAATTGATGTAGAGTTTGAGCGCTTTGAGTTCAATGACTTTTTTATCAGGCATATAACTTAGTTTGAGTGTGGCAAAATCGGGATAACCTGAACGTGGACAGAGACACATAAACTCAGGGAGTTCTATATTGACGGTATAGTTTTTAGGGTGTTTGTTTGGCCAAAAATTCTCTTCTGCATTGATATCGAATTTCCGTATCTCTTGTTCTCCGTATTTCATAGTGTTCTTCCTTAATTGTAAGTTTGAATCAGCGCCTGTTCGCTTATTGGGTGACCAATTCCAAATCCTTGTACGTATGAGACTCCTAAGGTACTTAATCCATTTTTTTGTTCCTCTTCGTCTACCCATTTAGCGATAGTACGAATATTCAAATCTTTGGACATAGTGATAAAAGAGGAGAGTATGGTAAGTGTGGTTGTATTGTTTAGGTTTTTTACGTAGCTTTTATCAAACTGTACCATATCAAATTTGAAGTTTTTCATATATTCCATTGAAGCACTCGATGAACCAAAGTTGTCTATACAGATACGGACGCCTTTGGTACGAAATGTTGAAAGTGTTTTGATATATGAGGAGAGGTCATGGTGTGTTTTCCTCTCATAGAGTTGAATAATAAGTCGCGATGCTTGAATATTGTGTTCTTCCAATAGAGAAAAAAACTTTTCTTGAAAGTATGTGTTTCTTAATGAAAAGGGAGAGAGATTAAAGGTAAAAGAGATTTTCTCGTCAATGAGAGGCAGTAGTTTAATAATATGCTCAACAAGAGAGAGATCATACTCTATTCCCATACCGAGTCTATTGATAATAGGTAAATAGACTCTGGGTAAAATCTCTTCCGTGTCCGTTCCTATTAATTTAGAAACTATTTCATAGATCTCAATTTGTTGTGTTTGGGTATTTTCAAGAGGCCTGAACGACATTTTAAACTTTTTTTGTTTAAGTGCTTCAATAATACTCTGCTCTGTTTTTTTCAATTCTTCAGCAGGTTTGACCGTATTTGTTTTTTTGCTATTCTCCTCTTCCTCCGTGTTAAGAATATCTTTAAGTTGTCCTAGGATTTGTTCTATATTTTCACCCGTATTGGTCGCTGCAGAGAAGATGTAATCAACTTCTATTTCATCGATAATGCGATTGTTTTCAATAAATTTTTCAAAAATCTCTTTTACGTCATGGTTCTCTTTGGTAATGGCAATGAGAAATTCGGCACCATAACGCCTGCCTATAAGCGGATTATGTATACCATACTGGTTTAGGGTGCTATTGAGTCTATGTATAACGGTATAGAGAAGGTGATCCACTCTATCTGCACTGTAGGTATTATTAATCGTATAGAGGTTGTCAATTACAAGCAAAACAAGTGTTTTTGGTTTGTATTGGTGGAGTTTGGCGATAAAGGCTTTTTCATTAAAACTTTGTGTCGTGTTGTCGATAATACTCTCTTTAACGCTCATTTCAATTAAGAAGTAATTAAAATAGATGGTAATAAAGACAATTGCTGCAATTAAAGAGCTATTCATGAGGTTGAAAGTAAATTTCCCCTCTTGCGTAAAGAGCGAATAAAAGACTAAAAAGGTGAGTAACAGTACGGGTATGCCGGCACGAAGAGCCAACTTAAAACGGCGTTCTCTTTCGTTTAATTCTGAGAGTAACATTTAGACATCCAGATGTTTTACGTCTTTTGCGTGACTCTCTATATAGTTTCTACGAGGTTCAACCTCATCGCCCATAAAGAGTACAAAGGTGTCTGCCGCTGATGTATCGTCACCGATTTTCACCTGCAGTAGTCTTCTATTTTCCGGTGTCATTGTGGTCTCCCAGAGTTGTTCCGGGTTCATCTCTCCTAACCCTTTATAGCGTTGAATATATGCCCCTTTTTTAGCAGATGACTCTACTAGCTCAAAGAGTTCTAGTAGATCTTTATCTTGAAACTCCTCAGTGATATGTTCTTGTATTTTTTGGTGGATATGAATAGCTTCATTGTAATGTGGATTCGTAAAGAGTATATCGTCTACGATAAGCTCTTCAAGTCCATCATTGGTTTGTACAAAAAGGTGAATGACCGTATCATTAATGGTTTTGTTTAAAATATTATATCCCAGTTCCGTGATAAATTTTTCTATGGTTTTTGCAAGTGCTTTATTGTCTGTACCTACTATATCGGGGTTTTCTATCATATAGCGTAAAACTTCGGGTAGGGCAAAACGTTTTTCTATCTCTTTGAGTGTCATGCGATAGTAGGCAACAAGCTTAAAGAGATCAATAAGATCAGCTTTTCCCATTGTCTTGCTCTCAATTTCCGTAATACCGTTTTCTATCAGATACTCGGCAAGTGCTTTTTCATCTTTTAGGTAGACTTCATTTTTCCCTTTTTTGTAGCGGTAAAGAGGGGGTTGGGCAAGATAAAGGTAACCTTTTTCTATCACAGGTTTTAAAAATCTATAAAAAAATGTCATCAGCAGGGTTTGGATATGAGAACCGTCTACATCGGCATCGGTCATAATGATAATTTTATGATAGCGTAGTTTTTCTTCATTAAATTCGTCACCGATACCGCAACCAAGTGCAGTAATCATATTTTTGATTTCATCAGATTTTAAAATTTTTTCCAAACGGGCTTTTTCAACATTTAATATTTTACCCTTAAGGGGTAGAATCGCTTGGAATACTCTGTCACGTCCCTGTTTTGCCGAGCCTCCTGCCGAGTCTCCCTCAACCAGATAAATTTCTGAAATTTCAGGGTCTTTGCTTTGGCAGTCTGCAAGTTTACCGGGGAGCGTGCCGACACTCATAGAGTCCTTGCGTTTTACCAGATCTTTGGCGCGTTTTGCAGCGTCGCGTCCACGTGCGGCTAAAAGAACCTGTGCCATGATGGCTTTGGCCTCTATAGGGTTTTCTTCCAGATACTTATTGAACTGTTCGGAGAAGAATTTTTGTACCAAGGGACGCACATAACTTGAACCGAGTTTGCCTTTTGTCTGTCCTTCAAATTGCGGTTCGGGTACACGTACGGAGACAATAGCTATGAGACCCTCTTTGCAGTCGTCTCCTGTGATTTTGGTGTGTTTCTCTTTGGCATTGGCATTTTTGGAGATATAAGAGGCAATAGATCGTGTAAGTCCTGCTCTAAAACCTGCCTCATGCGTACCGCCTTCAATTGTTTTGATATTGTTGACAAAGGAGAGTGATTTTTCAGAATCTGCATCACAATACATCAGTGCAATATCTATTTCGATATCATCGGCTTTTCCCTGAAAAAACTGTGCAGTAGAGATGGGCTCTTTTGTGTTCATATCTTCTACAAACTGTTTAATTCCCCCTTCAAAATGATAGACCTCATTTGTGCCGTCACGTTCATCTTTGAACTCGATGGTTATTTTAGGATTTAGATAACAAAGCTCTTTAAATCTCTTCATTAAGATCTCTTTTTGGAAGGTTACAGAGTCTTTAAATATAGAATCATCCGGCCAAAACTCGATTTTGGTACCATGTTTATTTGTTTTATCCGTTGATGACAAAGGTGCAGCGGGGATGCCTTTTTCAAACTCTTGTGTATGGACTTGTTTATCTTTAAAAATGGTAAGATGGAGCTTTTTAGAGAGAGCATTGACAACGGAGACTCCTACCCCATGCAGTCCACCGGATACTTTATAGGTATCCTTGTCGAATTTTCCGCCTGCATGCAGTACGGTAAGAACAACGGTTGCAGCAGATATCTTTTCCGTGGGGTGCTCGGCAACGGGGATACCGCGTCCATTATCTTCAATAATAGCAGATCCCTCTTTGGTGAGTGTAACTTTGATGGTGTCGCAATGACCGGCCATAGCTTCATCTATAGAGTTGTCTACGACCTCATAGACTAGGTGATGGAGCCCTTTGGTCGAGGTGTCTCCAATGTACATTCCCGGTCTTTTTCTTACCGCTTCTAGTCCTTTAAGGACTTTGATATTGCTAGCACCGTATTCTGCCATGTATTGCTCCGTTTATTGGGTTTATAATATAATGATTTTATCTAAATTTGGCTTAGGAAAGAGGGCATGGCTATATCGGGAAACCAAGAAGAGACAGAGTCAATAAAGATAGAGATACGGAGGTTAAAGCAACATGCCTGATTGCTGTTTTTTTGTACGGACAATATCGATTTTATTTGGGTCTATAAACTGTTTTTTCTCATAAGCATCAAGTGCATAACGTCCTATCATCGCTGCATTGTCGGAGCAGTATTCAAAGGGGGCAACGTGGAGTTTTTTTCCAAACTCTTTACAGAGTACTTCATAGGCATTTCGTATGTACCGGTTTGCTGAAGCTCCGCCTACAACGGCAAAGTCTTTGATGGGTTCTTTTGCAAAGATTTTTTTGCTTTTTTGCAAGAGGTGCAGCGTGACTGCTTTTTGAAAAGAGGCACAGAGGTCTGCTTTGTCTTGCTCGCTCATACTTTCTCTTCCTCCACAGGCTTCTACTTTGAGTCGTACAGCATTTTTAAGTCCAGAGAGAGAAAAGGCAATACGCGGAGAATTGCGTAGTGGTATAGGCAAATCAAAACGGTTTTCATCCCCTTTTAGGGCAAGCTTTTCAATAAGTGGACCACCGGGGTAGCCCATCCCCATCATTTTGGCACATTTGTCAAAGCTCTCTCCTACGGAGTCGTCTATAGAAGTAGCCAGTATCTCCATATGTTCAAAATGCTCAGCGCGTATCACTTGCGTATGTCCTCCTGAGATGAGAAGTGTAAGTAGGGGGAAGGTGGATGTTTTTTCAATAAATAAAGAGTAGATATGACCCTTTAGGTGGTGCACGGGAATCAGGGGGATATTGAGCAACACAGCCAAGGTTTTTGCCATTGCAATTCCCTCTAAGAGCGTTACACTAAGCCCCGGCTGGTTCGTTACGGCTATAGCTTTGAGTCTGTTAAAGTAGGGGGTGAGCTCTTTGAGTAGTGCAGGAAGAGCCACCGCATGCAGGCGGGAGGCAAGTTCAGGTACCACTCCTCCATAGCAAGCGTGTTCAGCCTCTTGAGAGATTTTTTTATGATAGATGAGTTTTTTTGTGGCTATATCGGTGATAGCTACGGAGCTATCGTCACAGCTAGATTCGATGCTAAGTATCATTTTTTTTCTCACTAATTTTCTTTTCTATCCATTCCCATTTGCCATACCCGCTTTCGGTACTAATATGTCCTGCACGTTTTAGTATCGTAAGTCCGGCTTTAAAATGTGTGGACAAGGCTTTGGCTTCATTCACTTGAATCCAAGGGTCGTTATCTGAGATGATGATATGTTTCTCTTTTGCATAGAGGTGTTGCGGCAAGGGAGCGGGGAAAAAGGTTTTGATGGTTTTCTCTTTGGTATCAAGACTTGGAGGAGAGACCATAAAGAGTCGTTCTACTTCTTTGGCTACTCCCTCTTCGCAAAGCCACATCCATAAGGTATTTGCAAGGGAGTGGCACACGACCGTATCAGGGGTAAAGTCTTTTAAAATTTGTGTTACCTGTTTCATCCATCTGTTTTTAGAAGGGAAGTGACAGTTGTCTAGCAGGGGGAAAGAGACAGTTCCGTAATTTTTGGCTATCTCTGCGGCTAGTTCTGCTTGCCAATGAGGCGCATCCGAGCCTCCCCATCCGTGTAAAATAAGGACTTTCATAGAGCCTCCTTGCGATCAGAGACATATTTACGTACCTCTGCATCTATTTGTATAATTTCATTGATATTTTTGGCTTTGATATTACCAAATTTATCATAGGCATCCAAAACCAGTTCACTCATCTCAAAAAAACGACACTGCTCTTTTTGAAACTTCTCAATAGCTATTTCATTTGCCGCATTGACAACCACGCCTAAGTGTGGATTATGAAGTATATCTTCTTTAATATTCCAAATAGGATAGCGTGACGCTTCTATGGGTAAAAACTCCAAGGGTCCAATGTCGAGCAAATTTGTAGGAGGGAGTATCTGTTCTGTGACTTCGCCTTGAAGGGCAAAAGCAATAGGCAGTTTCATGTCCACCCCTGCAAAGTGTGCCGTGGTGGAACCGTCTTTAAATTCACATAGCGCATGGATGATAGACTTTTTTTCTATGACTGCATCGATATTTGAGGTATCAAAAAGCCATTTGGCTTCAAGCAGTTCAAAAAGTTTGTTTGTCATGGTGGCGGAATCTATGGTGATTTTATCTCCCATAGACCAATTGGGGTGTTTGAGTGCATCGGAAAACTTTGCATCTTTCATTTTCTCTATCTCCCAGTCTCTAAAAGCCCCGCCACTTGCAGTAATGTAGAGTTTAGATATAGGACGCTCATTAATAAGGTACCACAGACCAAAGTGTTCTGAGTCGATGACGGTGATGAGAGAGATATCTATAAACTCTCCTGCAACGACCAAAGACTCTTTGTTGGCAAGTGCTACGCGTTTACCCAAACTAGTGGCTTTAAGTGTAGGTGCCAACCCTATGTAGCCTACTAGGGCATTGACGATCAACTCACTTTCGGACTCTTCTATAAGAGTGAGTATCGCTGCATCCCCACAGCGTACATCGGGGTGACTGACTTTGTGCCTGTCTGCTTCATCGGCAATGACGATTACTTTGGGATGATGTTTGGCTATTTGCCGGTTTAGCAGGTCAATATTTGAGCCTGCGACCATTGCTTCAACGGCAATACTGTATTGTTCCGCAATGGCAAGGGTGTTGATACCTATAGAACCTGTAGAGCCCAACAGAACCATTGAATGCATTTTTATATCAAGGCCTGCAGTGTAATAAGCATCATTGGTGCAGCAAAGAGATAGCCATCTATCCTATCTAGAACACCACCGTGTCCCGGCAAGATATTACCGGAGTTTTTTACCCCTGCTTCGCGTTTAAGATAAGATTCAAACAGATCACCAAATACAGAGGCTGTTGCGGCGATGAACGTGACTGGTAGCGCAGTCCAAAACGGTACGGTAAGCGTCCCTATATATGTGCCTAAAAAAGTTGCTAAGAGAATACCTCCAAAGAGACCTTCGAGGGTTTTGTTTGGGCTTGTATCGGAAAATTTTGTTTTGCCTATGGTTTTTCCGACAATATAAGCACCGGTATCCGTGATGGCGACAAGAACAAGGAGCCACAGCAGCACTTTGATACTATACTCTGCGTAGAGTACAAGTATAAACAGCATACTGCTAAAGGGGTAGAGAAAAGGGAGGATAAGAGATTTTTCTATGTGTTGGAAATAGGCCAAAGAGGATGCTAAAACAATTGCAATGAAGAAAAAGAGATGTGTACTTGGATAAAAGTAGGCTATATTCCATAGTAAGGCAAACCAAAGATATGCTACAAAAGAGACTATTTTAAAAAGCTGCATCGCTTCATGAAAAGCAAGCAGAGAGATTACGCCTAAAAAAAGCCATATGAGAAAATAACTATCTATCAAGCCTACTAAGAGCACAAGAGAGATTAAAGCCAAAGCTGTCACGGTACGCTGTTGAAAAGTAGTCAAATTTTTGAACATAAGATATCCTCGCCAAGTCATAGAGCTATAGATTATAGCACGCTTTGCGTTAAACTCTTATTTCAACACCCTCTTTTAGAACAGAAAGCGTTTGGTATTTATCATACTCTACATGTGCACCTTCTTGTATTTTGACAAATTTTCGTTTGGTGTAGTCTACGAGATAATTTCCCGCTTGTTTTGTGGAGAAGTCTACACAGAGTTTTGCTGCAGTCTCAAGTACGCTTTGGGGAAGGTTTTGTTTGTCTGTGCGAATAATGACATGCGAACCGGGGATTTCTCTAGTATGCATCCAGATATCGTTGCCCTTTGCAAGAGAAAGGAGTTTTTGGTTCTCGTTTGCATTGCGTCCTACAAGGACTTTATACTCCTCTATCCAAAAGAGTTCACACTCTTTTACTTTCTCTTTTTTACGTAGAGATCTGGCGCGTTTTGGCACTAGAAGTTCAAGGGCATACGGGGTATTTGCCTCTTGCAGCGCATTGTAGATATTTTCATAAAATAGGATTTTTGATTTGAGGTTTTCCTCCTCTATGTAGATGTTTTTTGCCTTTGTTTTGGCACGCTTGGAGAGTTTGAAATAGTAGTCCGGAATGCGGGTTGTTTTTATCTCCTTGGGTATGGGTACGGTAATGTTGTTACCTTCAAAATCATAGGTTTCAAGTCGGGTATCATAGGCTTTTATCCTGTGTAGATTCGCTAAGACAATATGCCCCGTTTTTTGATATTCGGATGCTTGAAGCTCTAGTTTTTCTTTGTTGGGGAGTAGCTTTAAAAGCTCTTTTAGTTTTTTGATTTTTTTTGCAACAGTAGAGCATTTTTGTTGTTTAAGCGTAAGCAGTTTTTTATCCTGAATATCTCTATATCTCTCTTCTAGGTATGTATCAATATCGTCTATGCGAATGGACTCTTCTTTGTGTGTAAAAGGGGGGAGTTCAAGCAGAGTAACCCCGGGTCGGATGACACGAAACGAGCTGTTGTTGTCGATGTGCCTGAGGGCCTCGATAACTACCTCGTTCTCATCTAGTAAAATCGCATTGGTATGTCTGCCCGTAAATTCTAGCTGCAGATAGATGATTTTATCTTTATAGCTACTTTTAGGAGCAATCGTAAAACGTAAAATGCGGTCATCATTGGGCATTGTAACACAAAGGAGTTTAGCACCTGAGAGCAATGAATACAGCAGGGTATCAAAGGGCGCGTGATATCCTTGAAGAGGTCTTTTAGGAGGTGCTTTGTAGATAGTACTCTCACCGCGAGTAAGGTTGAAAAAATAACTTTGGTATTTCTCAAACATAATCTCAATCGTATTGTCTTCTATACGCCTTGCACGGCTGATGAAGGTAAAGTCTTTAAGACGTTCGGTGATAGCGTAGAGTATGTAACGTTTCATTTGGATTTCTTTTGGAGTAAATAGTTACGATATTTTAGCATAATTTTATTTCGCTATAATTCACATAATATATAGTTAAGGATAAGATGATGGGTCAAACAATAACGGAAAAGATTTTTTCGGAACACGCGGGGCGTGAGGTAAGAGCAGGAGAGATCGTTAGAGTACCTATTGATATGACGATAGGGAACGATATTACAACACCTATTTCCATTAAGGCATTTGAGGAGAGCGGTGTAGAAAAATTGGCCAATCCAGACGGTTTTGCTATAGTGATGGATCACTATATTCCGGCAAAAGATATCGCCTCGGCCAATCAGGCAAAAATAAGCCGGGATTTTGCTTATAAGCATAACCTAAAGTATTTTTTTGATGAAAAAGATATGGGGATTGAGCATGCTTTGCTCCCTGAAAAGGGGCTTATCGTGCCCGGTGATGTAATTATCGGTGCCGACTCTCATACTTGTACTCACGGCGCACTGGGTGCCTTTGCTACGGGTATGGGTAGTACGGATATCTCTTTTTCCATTATTACCGGAGGCAACTGGTTTAAGGTACCCGAATCTATTAAGGTGACACTTACAGGTAAACCGGCAGAGCATATTTACGGTAAAGATATTATTTTAGAACTGATTCGTATCTTAGGTGTGGATGGCGCATTATATAAAGCCATAGAGTTCACGGGAGAGGGTATACGGTATTTAGGCATGGCAGATAGGTTTTCTATGTGCAATATGGCGATAGAAGCGGGGGCGAAAAATGGTATTTTTGCTATTGATGAGGTTTCTCAAGCCTATTTGGACGAGAGAGCAGAAATGAATGGTGGGTTAAGAAGCGAGCCTAAAGTATACTATTCTGATATAGATGCTATTTATGCTCAGGAGATTACTATCGACATGGCATCTCTCTCTCCGGTGATTGCCTATCCCTATTTACCGTCAAACGGCAGACCTATAGAACAGGCTGTAGAAGATGATTTGAAAATCGATCAGGTGATGATAGGTTCATGCACAAATGGGCGTATAGAGGATTTGAGAATTGCAGCTAAGATTGTCAAGGGCAGAAGGGTCGCTCCTCATACACGTATGATAGTTACTCCTGCTACCCAAAAGATACTGCTTCAGGCGCAGGATGAGGGCTTAATGAGTACGCTTATTGAGGCAGGAGCAGTAGTCTCTAATCCTACTTGTGGTGCTTGTCTTGGCGGGTATATGGGGATACTCGGTGACGGAGAGCGTTGTGTGGCTACAACGAATAGAAACTTCGTAGGACGTATGGGTGCTAGAACTTCTGAAATTTACTTGGCAAACTCAGCAGTGGCGGCAGCCTCTGCTATAGCAGGCAAGATAGTAGATCCTAGAGATATTTAAAAGTTTGGATCAAATCCAAAATTCGGTTCCCCAAAACTTTGTTGAGCAAGTGAGGGGTCAGTATACCCATATTGGAGGGATTTTCCTCTGAGCATCATAATGTCCATTTTTGGATCTATGCCTTTTGGACAAGCAAGCGTGCACTCTCCACATAAAGTACAGTCCCACACACCATTGGTTTGCACGTTATCTATAATTCCTTTTACATCCTCCTCACGTTTATCTACACTATATCGGTATGCACGCGTAAGAGAAAAAGGGCCTAAAAAATCAGGGTTTACTACATATACGGGACAAGCAGAGTAGCAGGAGTTACAGAGTATGCAGTCCGTTTGGCGTTCTGTTAGTTTTTCATCTTTTGGGCTAGAGCATGCTTCTTTTGCACTATGGAGCCATGCCGTACTTTTAACCAGTGTCTCTTTTGCTCTGTTTTTATCTACTTTTAGGTCACGAAGGATTGGGTGGTAATTGAGTGGTTCTACTATATCGCCGTCTTGTATTTTATAGGCACAGGAAAGTTGCTCTTTGCCATTGACTCTAACTGCACAGGTACCGCAGACAGAAGCACGGCAACCTGCCGTGAAGGTGAGTGTGGGATCTTGTGTTTTTTTAATCTCCATGAGTGCATGTAAGAGGGTGGTCTCTTTCTCTTCTAGCGTGTATGATTGAAGGCTATTTGTCTCTGATCTAAGTATTTGTAATATCATGCATTCTCCTTCTTCCACTGGAAGACTATGTGGTTTTTAAACTTTTCATCATCTAGCTCTGCAAACTCTTCTTTATAGTGTGCTCCACGGCTTTCATCTCTGGCGATGGCTGCGGAGACTATGGTGGAGCTAAGCAGTAGGGCATTTGCAAACTCTAAGAAGTCTGTGAGGTTTGTGTTGTTGGTTTTTCTCTTGTCTGCTATGCCCATGTTTCCTAAGTTTTCCTGTGTGTCTATGATGTAGTTTAGGGCTTCATTTAAAGAGGCATTGTTTCGGACGATACCTACTTTTTCATAAAAGAGTGTTCCTAATGCTTCGCGTTTGTCGTAGAAGTTTTCTGTAGGGGTTTTACTGTAGAGGTTTTCTAGGTAGTTTTTATCTTGTTGTAGTTGTGTATCGCTAGCAGGTTTGATTGAAGCTAAAGAGGCATATTTGTAAGCACTCTCTCCTGCACGTTTCCCAAAAGCGGTGATTTCCAGTAAGGAGTTTCCTCCTAGACGGTTGGCTCCATGCACTTTGGCATTGGAGCATTCACCTACGGCAAAACAGCCTTTTATGCCGTCCACTGCCATAGTGTGGTCAACATCTATGCCACCCATAGAGTAGTGAGCCACAGGCTTGATGGGTATGAGTTGTGTAGCCGGGTCTACATTTTCATGTAACTTGCATAGAGCCACTTCTTGGGGGAGGAGTTCCATGAGTTTTTCCTCACCTAAGTGACGTACATCAAGAAAGACTTCGTACCCTTGCTTAAACTGTTCAAAAATGGCACGAGATACCACGTCACGAGGTTTAAGCTCATCTATAAACCTCTCACCTTTGTTGTTTACCAAATAACCCCCTTCACCTCTGGCACTCTCAGATATGAGGATGCTAGAGCTTTTAAGAGCGGTTGGGTGAAACTGTACAAACTCCATGTCAGAGATCGCACCACCTGCACGAAGTACTGCTGCTATGCCATCGCCTGAGGCTCCTGTCATATTGGTAGTATAGTTGTGGTATAAACCGGCATAACCACCGGTAGCAATGATGACAGACTTCGCGTCTATCTGCCTCACTTCACCCGTGCGTATATCAAGAAACGTAGCACCTTTAACGGTCTCGTCTTCTACAATAAGACTGAGTAAGTAGTGTTCATCTAAAAAGTCTATATCCTGTTTTAAGCAGGTGTCATACAAGGTATGGAGTATTTTTAGTCCCGTGTAGTCCTGGGCATAGCAGGCACGTTTGGCGCTTGCTCCGCCCATTTGACGTTGGGCGACTGTTTTGATGCCGGATTCTTTTGTTTCTACGCGAGAAAAAGGCACACCAATGCTGTCTAACCAAGCAATGGCATGGGGTGCATCAGAACACATGGTTTCTACCATCCTCTCATCACACAGTCCTCGTGCAGACTTAATAGTATCTGCTATATGAGCGTCAACCGTGTCGTCCCCCGCATTAGAAAGAGCAGCATTCATACCACCTTGTGCCATAGAGGTTTGTGCGTTGGTAGGGTAGGCTTTAGCGACTACAAGTACAGAAGCCCCTGCATCTTTTGCAGTCAATGCAGCAGTAAGTCCTGCTCCGCCGGCACCGATAACCAGTACATCTATCATTTTACCCTCTTTTGTTTTTTAAAAATGTTTTTATGTTTTTTACTATGCCATCAAGAAGCTTTTTTCTTGCTTCTATACTCGTCCATGCAATATGCGGGGTGATAAGCAGTCTATTTTTGTGTTTAATATGAAGAAGCCTGTTTGTTGGAGCAATAGGTTCGATTTCTAGTACATCAAGCCCTGCATATATCTCACGTCTATCAAGCTCAAAAGAAAGATCGGTTTCGTTGATTATGCCACCACGTCCGAGGTTTAGGAGTATGGCTCCCTCTTTGAGATAGGGAAGATTGTTTTCATTGATAAGGTCAAAGGTTTTGTCATTGAGTGGGGCATGGATGGAAATGATGTCACAATCTTTCAAGATGAACTCTAAACTCTTATGTGGGTAGGCATGGTGCAGGTTTTCTCCCGAAGTTGAGTAGTAGGAAACTTCAGCACCAAATGCAGTGGCTACTTTGGAAACCTCACTGCCTATAGCCCCCATGCCGATTATCCCCCATTTTTTACCTGATATTTCATAAAAAGGATGAGAGACATCAGTAAAAAGTCCTGAAGCACTCCAAGTATTGTCTTTGACTACTTTGTCATAGTATGCCATTTTTTCTAGTAAATACAGTGCCATAGCAAAGGTATGTTGTGCCACAGACTTTGTAGAGTACCCTGCTACATTTTTCACTTCTATACCCTGAGAGGCAGCCGCTTCAAGGTCAACGTTGTTCATGCCAGTTGCAGCAATGCAGATGAGTTTTAGTTTTTTGGTTTGAGAGAGCATGTTTTTAGAAATGACCACCTTGTTGGTGATGACAATGTCTGCATCTATGATGCGTTCAAGTGTTTGTTCATCACTAGTTGTCTCGTAAGAGATAAAGGTTCCAAATGTTTCAAAAACACTAAGGTTTAAATCATCCCCAAGTGTCTTGGCATCGAGTAATACAATTGTCATAAACTCTCCTTAGTGTGTGGTGTTAGTCTCTGTACAATCAGGTGTCTGGGTAATAGTAATGGCACAGCCTTCATCACTTGCACCTGCACTTAAAAAGTCGGTAGATAGCCCACCTGCATCTAAGTCCAAACTACTACTTTGAACAGGGGTATTTGTAGTTTCTTCTTGAGTTTGGACAGGAGCTACAGCATTTTTCTTCTCCTCAAAATGTGCGATGATTTTTTTATCACCTGTAAGTAGTACGGTCTCATACTTTTCTTTTATTACAAGTACAGGGATGCTCGTAGTTCCTACAAATTTTAAAAAGTTTCTTGCACTGGCTTCTTGGATAGAGATAGGGGTATAAGGTATGTTATGTTCTGCTAGGTAGGCTTTAACTTTTTTACAGTGTGGACAGATGGCTGACTGTATAAGGTAGTTGCCTGAATTTGTAACAAAGGCTTTGTTTTTACTCACAGCTAAAGTGTTAAGCCCTACAAAGATAGCAAGCACCGTAGCAAGCGTAATGGCAAAGTGTCTCCACTGCGACAGAAGTGCAATGAGCAGTAAAGAGGAGAATACACCTAAACAAAAGATGCAAGGCTGGGGGTTTGCTACAAATTGGTAGCTAAGTATCGTTGCTTCAAATGCAATGGCTCCGTAAAGTCCTATAAAAAAGAGTGATTCATATAATTTGCTTTTTAAAGAGAGGTAGCCGAGTATCATTAGTATAAACACCCCTGCTAACCCAAAGTAGTTTAAGTATAGAGGGTCAAAGTTTAGAAGTTCTCCTGCAAGTTTACATCCTACCTCTCCACATAGTGAAGAATATTGTAGTTTGAGGTAGGTTTCTGTAGCTATGTAGGCTAGCAGTAAAAACGGTAAAAAAACACGTGCAATGAATTGCATGAATGACTCCTTATTTTTAGGTATCCGTGATTTGTGAGACTATCTCTGCGGCTCTAGCTTTTGCAACCTCTATGTCGTCATCTAACACAAGGCTCACCGCCATACGACGACCTACATGAGACTCTGGCTTTCCAAAGACTCTTACAAAGGAGTTAGTACTAAAGGCATCATCCGGTACAGTAAGCGTTGGGTTATGGCTTTCGTTTGAAGCTTTGTATGCGCCGCAAGCGCCGCTTCCATAGGTGGTGTATGCAAGAGGCAGTCCCAGCACGGCTCTTATATGCAGTGCAAATTCACTTTGGCTCTGTGTGATGAGGGTGACCATACCTGTGTCATGTGGACGGGGGCTAAGCTCGGAGAAGTAGACCTCTTCACCTTTGATGAAGAACTCCACGCCAAAGATACCTCTACCCCCTAAACCGTCAGTCACTTTTTTGGCGATCTCTTTGGCTTTTTCAAGTACTGTTTTGCTCATGGGCATAGGTTGCCATGAGAGTATGAAATCTCCATCTTTTTGTATGTGGCCTATGGGTTCACAAAAGAGCGTCCCTGTCTTATTCCGAACGGTAAGCAGGGTAATTTCGTAATCAAAAGAGATAAACTCTTCTACGATGAGTTCACTTGCATCACCTCTGGCCTCTTTGGCTATCTGCCATGACTTTTCTATGTCATTTGGTGTTTTAGCGATGCTCTGTCCATGTCCTGAACTAGACATTACCGGCTTGATGACACAAGGAAATTTAATATGTTTACTTGCTTCTTTTAGTCCCTCCAAGGTAGTCACAAATTTATAGTTAGACGTTTTTAGCCCTAATTTTTCAGCTGCAAATATACGGATATTTTTACGGTTCATGGTTTTGTTTACTGCTTCGGCGTTCGGAATAATGTGATAGCCTCTTTCTTCTGCTTTAAAAAGTGCAGAGATAGAGATGGCTTCCACTTCAGGCAGTACATAGTTAGGTTTCTCTTTTTCTATCACTTCTAGGAGTGCCTTTTCGTCTTTCATGTCAATGACGTAAGATCTGTGTGCCACTAAATGCGCAGGTGCATTTTTATACTTATCGACAGCAACAACTTCAATGCCCAGACGTTGAGCCTCAATGGCTACCTCTTTCCCTAGTTCACCTGAACCAAGGAGCATGATCTTAATGCTGTTTGCTTGTATGGGGGCAGTAAATATCATTATAAAACCTTTTAGAATTATGGTAGCTATTTTATCAAAATCTTAGATAAGGTATTATGAGTTTTGGAATTTTTTAAGGTTTTCTATTACGGTAGGAAGTTAGTAGAAGGACAAATGTCCTACTTTTGCGATGCTTAGAGTCTTGACTCGTATCTTCTAAGCATGAAGAGTTTTTTAAGGATTTTTTTGCGTGTTGCAATTTTCTCTTTTTTCCTCTTTTCTGTTTTTGTCTCATAGTATTGACGTGCTCTAGCTTCGGTGACAATGAGGTTTCTGTCACACTGTCTTTTAAATTTTCTGTACGCATCATCAAATGAATCACGTGGAGTAAGTTTAATTCCCGGCATACCTTTCACCCCCTTCCTGTTATAGATTTCTCTTTGAAAATCGGCAAAGCCAATTTTTCAATTCCTCTCACTAAAGCTTTGCCGTTTGGCTCAGATTAGTATACTAAGAGTGAGTTGTAAACAAAGTGGCAAAATTATATCTAAAGTTTTTGAATTTGTGATAAAATGATAATGTATAAGGAGTTCTTGATGCAAAAAGTATTTAAAAACTGCTATAGCTTAGATAAACGATGTTACGAGATGTACGGACTTAGCGAAGAGATACTTATGGAGCATGCAGCAGCAGGTATGGCTAAGTTTATACGTCAAAATTTTGTAAAGGGCAGCAATATATTTATAGTCTCAGGGGTAGGGAATAATGGGGCTGACGGTATTGTGCTTGCCCGACAGCTTTATGGAGAATATGCGGTGCGGCTGTCTCTGCCTTTTGGCGTCAAGTCGGCTATGGCAAATGTGCAGTTGGAACGTGCAAAAAAAGTGGGCGTCATACTTGTAGATAGTTTTGAAGATGCCGATGTTATAGTCGATGCTCTTTTTGGTGCAGGACTCAACAAACCTCTTACCGATGAGATGATACATATCATTGAGAAACTCAACAGTTTTCACGGCTACAAAATAGCCTGTGATATACCTACCGGCGTAAGTGATAAAGGTTTAATGCCTATAGCTTTTCAAGCAGATACTACTATCACAATGGGAGCAAGAAAAGAAGCCCTTTATTTAGATGAAAATAAAGATGCCCTAGGCAAGATAGTCTGTGTAAACTTAGGTGTGAGCCATACGGTCTATGAGACACAAACACAGACTTATGTACTTGAAGAGAGTGACCTTAAACTCCCTTCACGTAGTCAACAAAACAGCCATAAAGGCAACTTCGGACACGCGGCTATATTTTGCGGAGAGAAAGAGGGTGCAGGCATTATAGCAGGGATGGCATGTACGCGTTTTGGAGCAGGTCTTACCACACTTGTGGTACATGAACAGGTATCGCCTCCTTCTTATCTCATGCACGCCACTGTAGTACCTGATAATGCTTCTGCTCTTGCCATAGGCATGGGTCTTGGCGGCTACTTTGAGTCTGAGTTTTTACAGAAGTATGTACTAGATTCTCATCTGCCCGTCATCTTAGATGCGGATGCTTTTTTGAGTGAGGAGTTACTCACTATACTAGAGCAAAAAGACAGAGAGATAGTCCTCACTCCACACCCCAAAGAGTTTACTATACTATGGAAGATACTCACAGGTGAGGCATTTTCTGTAGAAGAAGTACAAAGCAAACGTTTCGAGATGGTACGCATGTTCAATGCCAAGTATCCGCACGTGACACTTTTGCTTAAAGGTGCCAATACACTCATCATGCAAGAAGAGCAACTCTACATTAACCCTCTAGGTTGCTCTAAATTAAGCAAAGGTGGCAGTGGAGATGTCCTCTCAGGTCTTATTGTCTCACTGCTGGCACAAGGCTACACAGGTTTAGAGTCTGCCTTGCACGCTTCACTTGCGTTAGTCATGGCTGCCAATAACTATAGTGGTGCTTCCTATGCGATGTTGCCTACGGATATTATAGATGAGGTAAGGCTTCTTGAAAAGTAAGTTAGCTATAATAATTTATATAAATTTAAGGGAGTATATGTGATAATATTTATGTATAAATTCCTTGGCAGTACGCACATTAGCCAATTACAATGTTTGCCAAACCCAAGGAAATTTTAATGAAAGTTGCTATTTTAGTTGATGGCGACTTTTATCTTCGTAGACATCAACTTGAATTCAAAAATAAATTATTTAACATTACTGACTCGGAAGAGAAAGCCAAAATAATCGCAGACGATTTAATGACACATTGTCTAAGGCATTTAGATAGACAAAAAGATATACTATATCGTATATTTTTTTATGATTGTCCTCCTTTAAATAAAAAACTCCATAATCCAATCTCTAAGAAATCTCTTGATTTATCTAAAACTAGCATGTATAAGTTTAGAACATGTTTACATAAATTTTTAGTTAGAAAACCTAGTATGGCATTACGTTTAGGCTATTTGGATGAAAATGGAGAGTGGAAAGTTAAACCACGTAAGATGAAAGAGCTTTTAAAGGGCACTATTTCAGATAGTGATTTGTCGGATGATGTATTTTATCATGCTAGACAAAAAGGTGTTGATATGAAAATTGGGCTAGATATAGCCACATTAACACACAAAAAATTGGTTGATAAAATCATTTTAGTTTCAGGAGATAGTGATTTTGTTCCTGCTTCAAAATTGGCTCGACGCGAAGGAGTATATTTTGCATTAGATCCAATGGGGCATGGGATAAAAGATGATTTGCATGAACATATTGATTATTTGTCTACTACATTGCCATCTTGGAATAGACAACGAAAAGAATAGATGAAAAAAATAGCCATACTTTTTAGCGGCAAAGGTACAAACTTTGCTCACATTGCCAAGACCTTACACAAGCAAGAGGTAGAAGTGGTATTTGCTCTGACAAACAACCCAAATGCAGAGGGCATAGCCATAGCCCAAGAGTATAGCATACCTTACGGTGTCGTAGAGCCTAAAAACTTTGACTCACGTGAAGCCTATGATGAGGCAGTAGTAGACACTTTGAAGCGTTACAGCCCAGATTTAACTGTACTTGCAGGATTTATGCGTATTTTAACACCTGTATTTACGGAACAGGTAAAGGCTATCAATTTACACCCCTCACTTTTGCCTAGACATAAAGGGTTAAAGGCGATAGAAAAATCTTATGCAGATGCATATGATGAGGGTGGGGTCACGGTACATTTTGTAAGTTCCGAGCTTGATGCGGGTGAAATTATTGTGCAAAAATCATTGTTAAAAAAAGATTTGAGTTTTGAAACTTATGATCAAAAGATACGTTTGATGGAGAAAGAGGTATTGAGCGAGGCGATTAAAAAAGTATGCAGAGATGTGTTAATATGAAAAAATATGATGATAAAAAAAACGCAAAGGCTACTTATATTATCTTTGCTGTGCTACAGATGCTGCTTTTAGCACTGATGTACACCATACTCTACGTAGCTTTTAAAGCCACGCAACTTTCAGTAGAGAAGTATGAGCTTAACGCTTTTACGGCCTTTGCTCCTACTATTTTAGTGTTTGCGGCAGTACCTGTTTTACTGTATCGCACGAGGAAGATGTTTTTACAAGGGCGTATGATGGTAGCAATCCTTTGGATGATGGCCCTTTTGTCTGTTTTTTAGTAGGTATTATGATACACGTTAGTAATATTAGTAAAATCTAGTGTTAAAATATTTCCCCAAAAAACACCAAAAGATACTCAGACTCTCCATCCCTGCAGCTATCAATTCGCTTTTGGATATGCTACAAGTGATTACTGACCTCATTATGGTAGGACGCATCTCTGCGTTTGCGGTGGCTGCTGTCGGTTTGGGCTTACAGTCACTTACGTTTATGTTTGCCATACTTACTTTACTGCATGTGGGTACGTCTGCGTTGTTGTCTCGTTTTGTGGGGGCTGGGCTTATGATGCGAGCATCTACAGGACTTTCTACTTTGCTTCGGTTTGCTCTGTTTTTGTCTTTTCCTATGATGTTGCTTTGGTATGTATTGTCATCAAACGTCTATGTATGGTTTGGCACAGTGCCAGAAGTAGTAGTATTAGGTGAAGACTATGTGCAGATGCTCACACTCATGCTCCCCTTTGTTTTTGTTAAGTTGGTATTTGTTACAGCACTCAACGCTGCGGGTGATACTAAAACCTCAATGTATATAAAAATAGGTTCAATATTTTTTAATATCTTTTTGAATTATCTTTTTATTTTTGGACATTTTGGTTTTCCCGAGCTTGGTGTGATGGGTGCAGCTTTAGCTACGGTCATAGTAAACATACTTGAAACACTCATCTATATATGGCTTTATACAAAAAGAAAAATGCCTTATATACCTATGTGGCAGTACTCCGAGTCACTCATGAAGCGAGCGTTAAAAGTGGGCATACCTGCTTCGTTTGAACGTACTTTGACCTTCGGGAGTTTTATGCTTTTTACGGTCATCATCGCTCACAACGGTACAGAGGTTTTAGCAGGCTATCAGATAGGATTGCGTGTAGAAGGTTTAGCTTTTATGCCAGGCATCGGTTTTACCGTCGCGGCTATGGCTCTAATGGGACAAGGTTTAGGAGCTAAAAAGCCATTGCAAGCTAGAGAAGATGTGCTACTTGTTTTGAAGTACACCATAGGTTTTATGTTTTTTCTTTCCTTTTTTATGGTCTTTATGCCGGAGCAAATCGTCTGGTTTTTCACGGACGATGCCCAAACTATAGAAGAAGCTAGCCTCTACCTACGCATAGTAGGACTCTCACAAATCCCACTGGCATTTAACTTTGTACTCTCAGGAGCATTAAGAGGAGCCGGAGACACCAAACGCACGCTCAAAATAAGCCTTGTTTCACTCTGGTTTGTACGTATCATCCCAGCATTTGTACTCTCATGGTACTTTGACAACATCATGGTAGTGTATTTCGCGATGATATCTGATACGCTCGTCAAGGCAGTTTGGTTGTGGAAGACTTTTGATAAGGGGCAGTGGATGAGGGTGAAGGTATAAGTCTACCTACTCACCCCTCCATAAACCCATCAACAATCGCCATCATATCTTCCATCGCTTCACCCGCCTTTTTTTGTATGAAATGTTCAAAATACTCATCTATGTAGGTTTTTGGGTCATACATGCTTACTGTCTTTTGTCGTTTGGGGTCTATAATGATGGAGTGTTTAAAGGCTTTGGCTATGGGTATGACATCTATGACCGCACCGCTTGTGCCTATAGAAATGAAGAGTGAACACTCTTTTATGGCTTGTTGTATGTGTACATACTCTGGGGCAGCTTCTCCAAACATGACTACGTTGTGGCGTACACGTTTGTTGCCACAGTGTGGGCAGACCTCGTTGCCTGTTTGGGGTGCGTAGCCTACATGAAAGGTTTGGGTGCAGGCTTCACAGCGTAAGTCGGTGAGTGTGCCGTGTAGGTGTATGACCTCTTTTGCTCCTGCTTTTTCCAGAAGGTTGTCTACATTTTGCGTAAGGTGCATGACTCTACCACGGTACTTTTTCTCAAGGTTTGCTAATACTTTATGGGCATGGTTTGGTTCTTTGTCTGCTATGGTGGCTCTTCGTTCGTTGTAAAAGCTGGTGACATAGGCTCTGTCTTCTATCCATCCTTGGGTGGAGCATACTTTCATAACATCGTAGCCTTCCCAGAGTCCATCAGAGTCTCGAAAAGTACTTATGCCACTCTCTGCGGATAGTCCTGCACCGCTTAGTATCATTATCTTTTTCATTGTGTATCCTTGTTTGGGTTTAGCTCATGGTTCTTACATCTAAAAAACTACCACTCTCATAGTTGAGAAGTTTTGGAAAAGTTTGTAAAAGATTTTTTGCAGCTTGGGAGGGTGACTGGATATAGGCTTCTTTAAGTGTTTTAGCTGAGGTAAACACTGTGTCATCTACTTTGTTTATGATATGTTCCACCATCGGTGTTTGTATGATACCTGGCGCTAACGAGGTGAAGTGAATCTCCGGTAACTCCTTGGCATAGACTTTGAGCAACATGTTGAGTCCAGCCTTTGAAATTGAGTAAGCTCCCCATCCTTTACTCCCATTGACAGATGCCCCTGAACTCACTCCTACTATCTGTTGTACTGTACTCTTGCTTGCGAGTAAGTCTATGAGTTCTTTGTTCGCCCATACGTTGATGTCCATGACCTCTTTGATATATAATGTTTCTACTTTGTCTAAGGTATTGATATCTCCGAGTACCCCAGCATTGAGTATGACCAGTGAAAAAGAACGCTTATCTAAAAACTCTGAAAGGGTAGACTTTATCATAAAGGTATTACTTAAGTCATAAGGGAAAAAGAAAAAGTGAGGATTATTTTCAAGTTGTTTGGGCATTTTTTCACCTATGGCATACACCGCATCCCCTTCATCTAAATAGGCTTTAGCCAGTGCAAACCCAAGTCCTGAACTCACTCCAGTTATCAGTACATTTGTCATCTGTAATCCTTTAGTAATGGCACTATGCTATAATTATGCCTAAATATCTTTAGTGAAAGGAATTAAAATATAGCTTTGCTGCATTTTAAGGAGACATGCTAAATAACATAAAGGACAAGATTTGAGTAACAAAGAAGCAAAAACGTTAGATGAACGAATAGACCGCATTTACAAAATGGCAAAAGAACACTATGGTGAAGTACGTTTTGTGGGTATCAAAAGACATACCAAGATAGGTTGGGTAGCTAAAATACAATTTGATGAGTTTGACTCACTTATGGCAGAAGGAAAAGATGCAGTTGATGCACTGAAAAATTTACGTAAGAGAATTAAAAAAATCATTG